>Ga0209098_1001867_pt1 | contig 19331 bp, 17 predicted proteins | sample AD_JPNHW1_MetaG_FD_184429 | JGI IMG/M metagenome (GOLD analysis project Ga0209098, IMG submission 184429) | Active sludge microbial communities of municipal wastewater-treating anaerobic digesters from Japan - AD_JPNHW1_MetaG (SPAdes) (version 2) | ecosystem: Engineered > Bioreactor > Anaerobic... | reverse complement strand
GAGCGCCTCGACGTCGACCGGGATCTTGCCGACGGCCTGCACGGCGTCGGTATGGAAGAGCGCTCCCGCCTCGTGGGCGAGGCGCGCAAGGAGCGCGATGTCCTGAATCGTGCCGATCTCGTTATTCGCCATCATGATCGAGACGAGAAGCGGCTTTTCCGCGACTACCCCGCTCCGCGCGCCGCGGCCGAGAAGCTCGCGGTAGCGGTCGATGTCGACGACGCCGTCCGAGTCGACGGGCAGGAAGTGCACGTCGTACCCGAGGCCCGCGAGCCGCTTCGCGGATTCCATCACGCAGGGGTGCTCGATGGAGGTCGTGATGACGGTCTTTCTCCCGCCATAGGCCTCCTTAAGGTGGCTCGTGCGGGTAAGCGCGGCGCCGACCATCGTGTTGAACACGGTGTTATTCGACTCGGAGCCGCCCGAGGTAAAGATGATCTCGTTCGGCGTCGCGTTCACGAGATATGCCACGTGCTCGCGCGCGGCGTACATATCCTTGGCGACCTTTCGGCCGTCCTCATGCATACTCGAGCCGTTCGCGTATTCGTCCAGCGCGCGTATGAAAACCTCGCGAACGCCCGGATCGAGCGGGGTCGTCGCGTTATAGTCCATGTATATTCGTTTTCCCATGAAAGCTTTTACTCCTTGCCTAGGGGAACTCTGCAGCCGTGGCAAGTCAAATATACACAAATCGAAACTGATTGCCAATCGGAAAGATAAGAATTAACCGATAGCCGACTAATTGAGGAAACGGGGCTCCCGTGCTAGTATCGATCCCCGGAGGAATTTCATGGCATCATCGGCTCACGCACCTTACGCCTTTGGCGATCCCGAGCGGATTCCGCTTTCGGGAGCCCTTCCGTCCCCTGCCGCCCTCGAGGCGGCTTTCGCGCCGCTCATACTCTCCGCCTCAGGCTGGCGGAAGGTCTTTTCGGAATCGGGCGACGAGGAAAGCCATTCCCCCGAGATCGGCGACGCAAACCGGATACTCGCCGCGCTCATGGCTGACGTATTCGCCGATTACCTCATCGAGCGAAAGATCGAAAAGGACCTCATCCTCGGCCGGGACGCGCGGCCCACGGGCGAAGCGATGGCAGACGCGATGTGCCGCGTATTCCTCGCGCGCGGCATCCGGGTACGGTACCTCGGGATAAGCGCGGCGCCCGAGATCATGGCCTACGCGCGGGAGCACGGCTCGTTCGCGTACGTGTCGGCGAGTCACAACCCCATCGGGCATAACGGCGTGAAATTCGGGCTTTCCGACGGCGGCGTCCTCGAGGGCGGGGAAACGCGTAAGCTTATCGCCTTCTACCGCGCGCTCGTCGCGCGGAAAGACGCCGCCGAACGCGCGCGCGACCTCATCGCCTCGTGCCCGACCGCGTCGCTCAAGGCGGTCGCCTGCTCCATTGAGACCGAAAAAGCGCGCGCGATCGAGACGTACCGAGCATTTTCCCGCGAGGTCATCTCGGGCGAAAGCGAGCCTGCCAAGCAAGAACGGTTTCTCGGCGCGCTCGCGGAAGGCGCGCAGGCGCTTTCCCGGGCGGGCAAGCCCCTTTCCTTCCTCGCCGACTTTAACGGGAGCGCGCGGGCGGCATCGATCGACCGATCGTTCTTCGAGTCCTTCGGCATCCGGTTTTTCGCCATCAACGACGCGCCGGGGCAGATCGCCCATCGCATCGTTCCCGAAGGCGATAGCCTTTCCTTCTGCGCGCGCGAAATCGAGCGCCTCAGGAAGGAAGGCTCGACGGACGAGGAACGAGCCGTATCGCTCGGGTACATGCCCGACTGCGACGGGGACCGCGGCAACATCGTCTGCTGGAACGCGGCGAAAGGCGCGGCCGAAACCCTCGAGGCCCAGGAGGTCTTCGCGCTTTCGGTCATCGCCGAGCTCGCGCACCTCGCGTGGGCGGGAACGGTTTCCTGCACGCCCGGCAAGGCCGCGAACCCTCCCGTCGCGGTCGCGGTCAACGACCCGACCTCGCTCAGGATCGAGGCGATAGCCCGCGCGTTCGGCGCCCGCGTCGCGCGCGCCGAGGTCGGCGAGGCGAACGTCGTCAACCTCGCGCGCCGCCTCAGGGGAGAGGGCGCCATCGTCCGCATCCTCGGGGAAGGATCTAATGGCGGCAACATCACCCATCCCGCGGCGGTTCGCGATCCCTTGAACACCGCGTTTGCCCTCATCAAGCTCCTCCTCATCCGCGACGCCAATGGCAAAAAGGGCCTCTTCCACATCTGGTGCGAGCTTTCCGGACAGGAAGGCCGCTACCGCGACGACTTCGACCTCACCGATATCCGCGCCACCCTTCCCTTATTCGTGACGACCTCCGTGTACGAGCCCGAGGCGATGCTCGCCATCAAGACGGCGGATCACGCGCTGCTCAAGCGAAACTTCCAGGCCGTTTTCCTCCGCGAATGGGACAATGCCCGGGCAGGATTTCTCGCGGACCTCGGCGTCGCGTCCTGGCAGGCGATCGCGAATAACGGTACCGAGGAAACGCGCGGCATCGCGGACTTCGGGCTCTCTGGTAAAGGCGGGCTCAAGGTTCAGTTCCTCGACAGTGCGGGGGCCCCGTGCGCCTATATCTGGATGCGCGGCTCCGGCACCGAGCCCGTTTTTCGGATACTCGCGGACGCGCGCGGAAGCGACGTCTCGGCGGAGCGACGTCTCCTCTCGTGGCTGACCGCCATGGTGCTCGAGGCGGACCGGGCCTAAGGGCCCCGCTTCGCGCTGGCGAAGTTCGCGCGTTTCGCCGTATACTGGTACTTGAGGCGCGCGGGCAAATGCGGTACTATCAACCTTTAAGGAAGGATAACCATGGGTGTACGCGGAGAACTCTTTACTACCGAGATATCGCTCGATAACCGGACCTACTTTTTCAACGTGAAGGAAAACCGGACCGGCGACGTATTTCTCCAAGTGGTGGAGAGCAAGAACATGGAGGGAGCGGGCTTTGACCGCCATGCCATCGTCGTGTTCGAGGACGATATGCAGAAATTCCTCCAGGGGCTCGAGAGCACGCTCAAGTTCATCGAGAAAAACCGAAAGGGAAAGCTGAAGGAAGCGGCGGAGCGCGGCGAGAAACCACGCAAGAAATTCGTCCGCAAGGGCCCGGAAGGCGGAGCGGCCGCGAAACCGATGTCCGAGCACGATAAGCCTCGCCCGACGAAGGTCGGCCCGAAACGCGTCAAGGTCATTTCCCGCAAAGAGCTCAAGAAGGACTAACCGTTCCCCGCGAGGTCCCCTTCGCGAGATCGGTCGTCGTCGAACAGAGCCAACTGGCCCTCCCCTTTCAGGCGGAACGTCATCCGCTGAATGGGCGAGGGCCCGTTTATTTTTAAAGCATTGATGTGCTCGGGGGTCGGGTACCCCTTATGGCGCGCGTAGCCATATTCGGGATAAAGCCAATCGTAGCGCCGCATCATGCGGTCGCGCGCGGTCTTCGCGAGTATCGAGGCGGCCATCACCGCCGGGTAGTTGCCGTCCGCGCGGGGATACGCGTGCATGTCGCGTACCGCGATTTCGGGACAGTAGAGACCGTCGACGATAACCTCGACCGGGAGACATTCCTCGGGGAGCCTTTCCGCGACCCCTTCCCAGGCGCGCTTCATCGCGAGAAGCGACGCGTTAAGTATGTTGATCTCGTCGATCTCGGGCGCCGAGGCCCAGGCGACGCACCAATAGAGCGCCTTGAGGTAGATCTCGCGCATCGCGATCTCGCGCCGCTTTTCGCTGAGTTTTTTCGAGTCGTCGAGAAGCGCGATGTCGAAGTCGTCTGGGAGGATGACCGCGGCGGCGCAGACGGGACCGGCCATAGGACCGCGCCCCGCCTCATCGAGGCCGCACACGAGTTTTTTCGAATCATGCTGGCTCACGATCAGCGCGCCCCGGTTTCTCGCGCGCGCCAGAAGCCGCGCGAGGTGAGGCCCGTTTCCGCGAGGACGCGGCTTTTCGCGTCAAGCCAAAATGCCGTGTCCCGGTTTTTAATCTCTTCGTCGCCAGCCCGCGCTCGTCCCTTCGCGGCGGCGGCGCCCATAGCGGCGTCCTTCCGCTCGAGGGTAACGTTGGCGAGTGTTGCGCGCGAATTCCACGCTTCTATTGCGCGGCCCGCGAACTCAGGGCTCACCGAAAGCGTCGAGGCCTTAAGCTCTACCCGCGAGCCGGTTAAGGCAATGCCCGAAACCGTGCGCGCCGAACAGGACACGCTCAGGGAATCGAGCGATAGGGATGAATCCGTCGCGTCGATGCACTCGGCGTATTCGCGCGCGCTGAGCTCGAGTCGAGAGGCGGCGCAATCGACGCGCGAGCCCGTCGCGCGGATAACGCACGCGGTCTCGCCCCCTTCCATCGCGACGGTAATGCCGCGCGCTCGGAATAGGCCGTTTTTCACCTCGATAAGAGACCCTGGTCTCGTGGCGTTCACGAGCGGCGAAGCCTCCGCCGCGGCGCCGGTCTTTCGAATCGAGCACCCAGAGAGCTCGAGGGCGCCGCCTTCGACCACGATCGAGCCTTCGCCCGACGCGACGATCTCGGCGCCCTTCCCATCGATCGAAACGGAACCCGTGATCGGGCACGCATGGTCGAGCGGAATCGTGCCGCGCGCGATTAGCCGCCAAGTGCCGGACCGGGCGAGCGCGAGCGCGTCGTCGAGCGAGGCGAAAGGGGACGTCGGGCTACCGTCCGGCGTAAGCGCGCCAGAGCGGGACTGATCGCCTGCGGACGCAGCCGTTCCGACGTACGCTGTGTTGAGCTCGACCGTCACGCGCGAGACCTTTTGGCCGCTTCGGTTTCCCGCGCGGTCCACCGAGACCGCCGTCACGGTGTAGTCGACGGCCCTTCCGGGAACGCCGTCAAGGACCCAATCGCGCCCAATGCGCGAGAAGATCGGGGGAGTAATCGTAAGTTCCGTCGAGTCCTCGCCGACGGGCGAGAAACGAATGTGAACGCGCGACCAGGGGGCTTGAGCCTCGAGCCCGGTCGCCGGATCGCGCGGAGAGCGCCGATCGACGGTGAAATCGGTCGCGAGTTCGCCTTGAACGACCCCATCGCATTCCGCCTGAATCCTCACGGTAAACCGCGACTCTGCGCCCGCGGGGAGTTCCACCAAAAGGCCGCTCGCGAGCTCAGGCGACGACGAATCAGGCGCCTTGGGATAAAAATCGGAGCCGACCGTATAGCGGAATCGCATCGGGCTCTTTTCGACCGAAAGGAATACCGGCTTCGCCGTGACGGCTCCCTGATGAACCCCAACGATCGCGGGCTTCGCGGGAAGCCTGAGCGACTGCGCGGCGCCGCCCTTCCAACTCGCCGAATACCACGATAGGACCGCATCGCGGGATCGGTCGACGAAGACAGGTTCCTTATATGCGTGCCAAGCGGAACCATCGATCGACCAATACAGCGGATCCTTATACCCAAGCGCGACAAAGTTCCAATCGTATATCCGTATGGTCGGAGCGAGCGAGGCATTGTCCGTTTGGGCGGGAGACGCGGGTGTCGCGGGCGGCACTTGAGGCGCGGAAGTTGCGGAAGCCGCGGCGGGTTCCGACGTCGAGCCGCTTTCGGCGATATAGCGCCACAGATGCGCGCCGTCCGACAGGACGAGCGGATAGCGGATGACGGCGCCCCGAACGGCCGCGATGGCAATCGTTTTCCCGCCGGGGTTTGACGGGGCATAATCCCCGAAGGACCACGAGATCCCCTCGGGTATCGCGATTTCGGTAAACTCGCCCGAACTGGGATCAGGCGCGGTATCCGAGAATCCCTCGGGGGGCGTGGCGTTTGAAGCCTGAACCGTATACAGGATTTGCGCGGGATAGCGCTTCCCCGAAGCGTCGATAGCCGCGACGCGGAGCGTCACGAGCCCGGTCTTATCGAGGAGCACGGGACCGTCGTAGGCAAGACCGGAAAGCGCGGGATCGGATCCGTCGAGCGAGTAGCGAAGCTCGGTACCGGAAGCGGCCTCGATGACGAGGGTTTGCCGGTTTGTCCAGGTTCCCGGAACGGGGTTCACGACGCGAAACGGAGCGTCGCCAAGCCGCGCGCCCGCGCGATCGGGGCTGACCGAGTCGCTTACGTTTCCGGCCTCGTCGACGGCATAGGCGACGAGCGACGCGCCTTCGGGAAGGAAGAGCCGCTCGCCCGACGCGAGGGTTCCCGTCGCCGTGGCGTGCGCCTCGGGATGCCACATCCGGTAGCGAACGAGGCCGGGCTCGGAAAGCGCAGGTAAGACCGCGTAACCGCCTTCTTCGTGGCTCACGGAAAGGACGGGAGGAAGCGGCGGCTTTCGGTCAACGCGCCAATGCCATGAGCCCCCCGATTCGGCTGGGGAGCCGGGCGAGAGGGCGAAAAGCCGCGTTTCGATTGTATAGTCGCGTTCCTCCCCCACTGCGGCCGCGAGGAGCACGGGTCCTGAGTAATCCGCGAAGGCCGAGCCGTTCACGCTGATCTCGAGCCGCTTTCCTTCGGGTACGGGGACGGAAACGAGAATAGGATTGGGATAGACGCCCGGCGCGGGAGACGGGCCGAGCGCGGTAAGCGGAGAGGGCGCGGGAACGGAAGGGCCCGCCGCGAATAGGGACAGGCGCGCCGCCGCGAGGGCGACCACGGTCAGGGAAACGAGCCTAACTCTGCGCGCGCGCCCCGTCGTCATTACCGCTTCTCGTTCAGTACCGAAAGGATGTGCTTGAGTTCGGGATCGTCGCGGTAGTAGTATTCCTCGAGTTCCTTGTCGGAAAGCCCGATGAGCTCATGGCTCATGTAATGGATCCACCGGTCGTCCTCAGGACGCTCGATCTCGTGCTTGCGGCACCAGTAGTCGGGCTGAATCGGCAGCTGTTCCTCGTGGAAGGTGAAGTACTTATAGTCGTGCACGGCGACCTTGATGTCCTTTCTCGGGATGCCCTTCTCGAGGAGTATCTCGACGAGATGGTTGATGGTCTTGCCCGTGTCGAAGATATCGTCGACGAGGAGGATTTTGTCCCCGTGCCGGAGATGCTCGGGGGAATAGGTCCAGCCGTCGACCATGACGCGATCGTGCTGCCTGATGTCGGAATAGGAGCGGGCGACGACCGCGGCGTAGAGCACGGGATGCGCGTCCCTCCGGACTATCTTGAAATACTCGCTGATGACGTTCGCGAGGTACGCGCCGCCCCTCAGGGAAACGTAGATAACGTCCGGTATAAAACCGTCCTGGTGGATCCGATAGGCCATCTTGAGCGCGTTGTTGCGCACCTTGTCGTACGGAAGGAATTCCTTGTACATGCTCGTTACAAACCTCACAAATGCGCCCATTTCGGGCTTACACCCACTGTAACCGTTTTTTATCGAATACTCAAGTAAAAGAAAACGGCCCGGATGAACCCGCCGTCCCCTCGAATGGGGGAACGGATTCACCCAGGCCGTCATGCGCCCGATGAAAGCCCCTGAGCGGGGCCTTCTGGGAAAATCAGCGCTTAAAGCGCATGGTCGAAACGGTCTGCCCGTCGCGAAGCACGTCGAACCAGATTTCCTTCGACGAGCGGTCGGCGAGCCGCGAGAAGAACTCTGCGAGGTTCGCCACCTCCTTGTCGTTGACGCGGGTAATAACGTCTCCGGCCCTCAGTCCCATGACCGCCGCGGGGCTCTTTGCCTGCACGCTCGACACCGCGATGCCTTTCTGCTTGCCGTCGAGCTTGAGCTGCTTGCGGATATCGTCGGTCAGCGCGAAGGGGATGAACCCAGGCCACAGCTTTCCGGCGTCGGCCACGTTCGTCTCGTTCCGCTCGCCGATCTTGACCGTGAGCTCCATCTGCTTGCCGGCGCGGATAATCCCGAATTTCGCGGACTTGCCGCTTTCAAGATCGCCGACGTCCCGCACGAGCTGGTCGACGGTCTTCACTTCCTTTCCGTTCAGGGAGATTACGAAGTCTCCGGGAAGGAAGCCCGCAGCCTCCGCGGGGGAGCCGATGAATATCTGCGAGGCGAGCGCGCCCTTTTTGTCCGCGATCCCGAGGTCCGAAAGGACGCTCTTATCCGCCTCCATGAGCGACACGCCGAGCCAGCCGTACTTGATCTTTCCGCCGGCGATGAAGTCGTCGATCGGCTTTTTCACGTTGTTGATCGGAATCGAGAAGCCCAAGCCCTGGGATCCGCCGGTCTGCGACGCTATCCACGAGTTGATGCCGACGACCTCGCCGTATATGTTGACGAGCGGCCCGCCCGAGTTGCCCTGGTTGATCGCGGCGTCCGTCTGGATGAAGTCGTTGATGTTGTTGTTCGGCCCGCCCGATCGGCCGACCGCGCTCACGATGCCCTGGGTTACCGAGGACATGTAGCCGAGCGGGGACCCGACGGCGAAGACGATGTCGCCGGTCTGCACGGTATCGGAATCGCCGAGCTTGACGACGGGTATGTCCGTCGCGTCCGACTCGAAGGAAACGAGCGCGATGTCCTTGCGCTCGTCGCCGCCGATGAGCTTGCCGGGGAACTCCCGTCCGTCCGAGAGCTTGACCGAGATGTCGTTCGAGGCCCCCGCGACGTGCTGGTTCGTCAGTACGTAATAGGTCTTTCCGGTCTTGCGGACGATCACGCCCGAGCCGAGTCCCTCGGACTTATACTCGCGCTTTGGCCCGCTCTGCCCGTTCTGCCCGTTTTCCTGATCGTTGCCCTGCCCGTCCTGCCCGCCTTGGCCGGGCTGACCGAAGAAGAACCAGGGGAAGGGATCCTGCTGGGTGCCCTGCACGGTTTTCGTCTCGACGACGTCGAGGGTGACGACGGAAGGCAGTATCATCGCGGAGATTGCGCGGTTGGCCTTCTGCATGCCCTCGAGGAAGCCGATCGTGTCGGCGCCGAGCTCGGTTACGGGTCGGTTATCCGCGAAGGCTGTTTGCGCGGATCCCGGCGTCCTGGTGCAAAAGAAGACGACAAGGGAGAAGGAAAGCAGCGCCCCAAGCGTTACGAGCGCGATCTTGCCGCTCTTTTTCGTCAATAGCTTCATAGAAAACCTCCGGATGATTGACGTCATTAAATGTACCCATAAAACGAAATCCGGTCAAAGACGGTTACACGGTTTTTCACGCCTCGCCGGGGGCGAGCATGGTCAGGATCTCGGTATGGTCGGGGAAAACCGCGACCGTGTGTTCCATGTGCGCCGAGGCCTTTCCGTCGGCGGTGACCACGGTCCAGCCGTCCTCGAGGACGTCGACGTCCGCCGTGCCGACGTTGATCATCGGCTCGATCGCGAGCACCATCCCCGGCACGATGCGGGGGTTCGGCCCGCGCTCGGGGACGTTCGGGATCTGCGGGTCCTCGTGGACCGAAAGCCCGACGCCGTGCCCGCAGTACTCGTAGACGACCCCGAAGCGGGAGGCGGTCGCGATGTCGTACACCGCGCGCGATATGTCCGAGATGCGGTTCCCCGCGCGGCACGCCGCGATTCCCGCGTCGAGGCAGCGGCTCGTCACGGCGAGGAGTTCCTCCTCGCGCTTGCCGATCTTCCCGACGGGTATCGTAATGGCGGCATCGCTGATATAGCCCGCGAGGTCGATGCCGATATCGAGCGAGACGAGGTCGCCCGATTTTATGACGCGCGTCTTCGAGGGAATGCCGTGGATGACTTCCTCGTTCACCGAGATGCACGCGGCACCGGGGAATTTTTCCGCGTACCACGCGGGCTTCCCGCCCGCCTTCTTTATGAAATCGACGCAAAACGCGTCGAGGTCGCCTGTGGTGACTCCTTCCTGCACGAGCGGGGTTATCGCGCGGTACAGCCGCGCGAGGGCCTTGCATGACTCCCGAATCCCGTTGATCTGCTTTTCGTTCTTTATCCTGATCATGATGCTCTCCTTCTCCAGTAATGCACTTACGCGTCGAGCCGCTTTTTCAGTTCCCGGAAACCCGCGAGCTTCGGGTCAAGGCGAAGCGCCTCCTCGAGGCAAAGCCGCGCGGTATGGGGGTCGCCGAGCCGCTCGTAGGCGTGGGCCATGAGCTTGAGCGTGACGGCGTCGTCCTTGTTCCCTAACCTTAGCTCAAGCGCCGACTCGAGCGAGTCGAGCAGGAGCTCGTCGTTGACCGAGCCGGGAAGCTTTCCCCGAATGATATCCCGCGTAAGCAAGATCACCTCGGGGAAGAAATGCTTAAAGTACGGCTTCTCGCGCTCGAGCCGAATCACCTCGGCGAGAAGCTGAAACGACTCGTAATACTCGCCGCGGAACGAAAGCTCCTCGGCGAGGATAAAGCCGCAGTCCATGAAGTCCTCGCGGTCGAAGTACGAATCGAGCAAAAATCCGCCCGGGGAGACGCGTTGCTTCAGAAACTCCGCGCACGCCTCGTCCTCGAGATCGTGGAGGAGATCGAAGAAAACGAGCTTCGCGCGGCTTTCCTTGTCCTCGCGCGCCATGAGCCAAAGTCGGTAGTTAAACCCCGCCGCGGAGTCGGTTCCCTCGGCGTAGCGATTGAACTGAACCCAGGTCGAGTCGAAGTCGGCGCGCCTCGCCGGGTCCGAGAGGGTCTCGTACGCCCGGATAAGCTCGCGCATGAGCTCGTCGCCGTCGTCTCCCGAGGCTAAGTTTCCGGGTATGTCGGGATGGATCGCTTTCGCCTTCTGCCTGAAGGCGCGCTTTATCTCGGCGGCCGAGGCCGAGGGCTTGACGCCCAATAATCGGTAACAGTCTTCCACGATCTTGGTTTTCAGCCTATCTTCTTGCCCGCGTGCGACGCGTGATCCGCGCTCCTGACGACGTCGAAGTAATCGAGCTCGACGCCTTCAGCCTCCATCGCCTCCATGAGATTCGCGCACGCCGCCGATGAGCGAAGCCCCGAGCGAATGACGAGCGCGCAGCCCTTCTTCCCCACGACGGTTCCCGATTGGCCGAGGAACTCGCGCACGCGCGGCGGCACCTTCGCCGAAAGGGCGCCCGGCGCCTTCATGACGACCGCGACGTACTCGTACATAGTGAGCCGCCGGTCCCCGATGTCCGCGTTACCGTCGATGACGTCGACGCGGTTTCCGCGCGACACGGAGGCGGCCTCGAGCCGCTTCAGAATTTCCCGGGACTTTCCGTCCCGCGTTGGGCAAAAAGAAACGAGCGCGACGTTCATGATGGTTGCACATTCTCCTTATCAAACAAGCAAGGCGTCAAGCGAGCTTATAGAGCTGCTCGATCATCCGTTCCTTCACGACAAGCACGGAGCAGCGCGCGTTGAGGAGCACCGACTTGAAGGTCGTCGACGCGATCTCCTTTTGCTCGCACGAGCTCGCGTCATAGCTACCGATGAGGATGGCGTCGATCTTTCGCTCGTCTGCCATCGCGATCGTCTCGGACCATATCGCGCCTCGCCTGAGCTCGGTCTCTATCCTCACGCCCTTCGCCTTGCCGATCTCCTCGACGTAGCGAAGGTAGCGCTCGCCGTTCTCGGCGAGGCTCCGCTCGTAGGCGGCGCTCTCCTCTTCGACGAAAATCCTGTTGAGCGCGAGCTGCTTAATCGTCGCCGTGTCGACGACGTAGAGCGCGCACACCCGGCTTCGGTAGAGCCGCGCCATGAGGACCGCGTACTTGACCGCGTTGATCGAGGCCTCGGTCCCGTTGACCATGACGAGCACGTTTTGGAAAAGGGGCTTGATCATGGCGCCTTGCCTCCGTTTCTCGCCTTGAGCGCCTTGAGGACGAACACGCTCTCGCGCTCGCGTTCCTCGAGGACGCTTTCGATATACGCCTTCGTCTCGCGCGTCTGCGGGATTACCTGCTTGTCCAGGGCGTTGACCCGGCGCTGGGTTTTCTTGACCTCCCGCGCGAGCCGCCACACGATCGTCCGAATGGAGGCCATGTCGGTAAGGAGCCGCAAAAGCTCGAAGAAGTCGATCATGACCCGGTCGCAGTCCGCCCAGGAACCCAAGGAGGACCAGGCAAGCCTGAGCTCGGGAAGCTCGACCGACAGGGTCGGAAAATTGATCCCGGCGATTACCGTCCTCCGCTCCGCGATAGTATAGTCATAGGAGACGGTCTTAGCAACACGTTCGGCCCGGTCGCGACCGACCGCCATGAACATCCGCCTGAGCGACGGGTAAGCGCGGTCGATCTGGCGCTCGATGTCGGTTTCGAGCAATTTGACCCGCTCGACCATCTGCATGAGCTCCATGACGAGGATCTCGCGCTTTTGCTCGAGGAGGTCGTACCCGTCCTGGGCGATGGCGAGCTGTTCCTTTACCGCGAGGAGATTCGTTTTCGTCGGCGCGACCAAAAGTCTTGCCATGGCTCACTCCTTTCCCTCGGGCGCGGGGGCTTTCATGTAGCGGTCGATATACTCGTCCTTGATCCGGTAGAGATCTCCCCTCGGCAAGGTCGCGAGGAGTTTCCAGCCGATGTCGAGGGTCTCGGCGACCGAGCGGTTCTCGAACTCCCCCTGGGTAAGGAACTCCGACTCGAAACGCTCGCCGAAGCGGAGGTAGACCTTGTCGGCCTCCGAAAGCTCCTCCTCCCCGATGATCGCCGCGAGGTTCCGGATTCCCTTCACGCGCGAATACGCGGCGAAAAGCTGGCTCGAGACGTCCTTATGGTCCTCCCGCGTCATGCCCTCCCCGATCCCGTCCTTCATGAGCCGCGAAAGGCTCGGCAGGCCCGCCACGGGCGGGTAGATCCCGCGCTGGGAAAGCTCCCGGTCGAGCACGATCTGACCCTCGGTGATGTAACCCGTCAAGTCCGGTATCGGGTGGCTGATGTCGTCGTTCGGCATCGTCAGGATCGGGATTTGCGTGATCGAGCCCGCGGAGCCCTTGATCCTCCCGGCGCGCTCGTAGAGTTCCGCGAGGTCCGAATAGAGATACCCCGGGTAGCCCTTTCGGCCGGGTACCTCGCCCCGCGTCGTCGATATCTCGCGGAGGGCCTCGCAGTAGTTCGTCATGTCGGTCATCACAACGAGCACGTGCTTGCCGCGCTCGTACGCGAGGTATTCCGCGGCGGTGAGCGCGCACCGCGGCGTGACGATTCGCTCGATCGAAGGCGCGTCCGCGAGCGAGAGGAACATGACGACGCGTGAAAGGGCGCCCGAGCGCTCGAAGGCGTCGACGAAGAAACTCGCGACGTCGTACTTGATGCCCATGCCCGCGAACACGATCACGAAGCCCTCGTCGTCCGTTAGGAGCTTTGCCTGCCTGATGATCTGCGCGGTGAGCCGGTTATGCGGGAGCCCGTTCCCCGAGAAGACCGGAAGCTTCTGGCCGCGGATCAGGGTATTCATCCCGTCGATCGCGGAAATCCCGGTCTGGATGAAATCGCGCGGATACTCGCGCGCGTAGGGGTTGATCGGATATCCGTTGACGTTGACCTTCCTCGAGGAATAAAGCTCGGGATACCCGTCGATGGGACTTCCGAGCCCGTTGAAGATGCGCCCCATGAGCGCGTCGGACACGCGCATCTCCATCGGCCGCTCGAGGTACTCGACCGTGGTTTCCTCGAGGCTCAAGCCCGAGGTCGGGCCGAATATCTGGAGGACGCAGTATTCCTCGGAAACGTCGATGACGCGCCCGGTCCGCACGCCGCCTGTGCCGTCGCGCACGCGGGCGATCTCCCCGAAAAAAGCGTTTTCGCGCCGCCTGACGATTACGATGGGGCCGTCTACCGACGCGATGCCCCGATATTCAAGGCCTCTCATAGCGATTCCGCCCTCCGATAGAGTTTTTCCAACCCGTCAAGTTCCTCGTCCATCCGCGCGCCGACGGCCTTGATGCCATCCATATCCTCGTTCGGATATTTCGTCTTGATCCGCACGATCTCGTCCCGCGAGGGAAGCGCGACGAGCTTCGCAAGCGGCGCGCCGTTCTTGATGATCGCGAGCGCGCGCGCGTACCAGGTCATGATGATGGAAAGAATCTGCACCTGCTTCGCGGGGACGGAGAACATGTCGATCTCGTCGAAGGCGCTCTGCTGGAGGAAGCCGTTCTTGATCATCTCTGCCGCGACGAGGACGACCCGCTCGGTGTCGGGAAGCGCGTCGGGCCCGATGAGCCTGACGATCTGCTGAAGGCGCTGCTCGCGCTTGAGGAGCTCGAGCGCGTCGCGCCGCACGGCCGTCCATCGCCCGTCGAGCCTGTCCCACCAGGGCCTGACCTCCTCGGCGTACTCGGAGTACGACTCGATCCAGCCGATCGCCGGATAGTGGCGCGCGTTCGCGAGGTCGCGGTCGAGCGCCCAGAAGCAGCGGATGAAGCGCTTCGTGTGCTGGGTCACCGGCTCGGAGAAGTCGCCGCCGGGCGGCGAGACGGCGCCTATGACCGACACCGAGCCTTCGAGCCCGGAGAGGGACTTCACGCGGCCCGCGCGCTCGTAGAACTCGGCGAGCCTCGTCGGAAGGTACGCGGGAAAGCCTTCCTCCGCGGGCATCTCCTCCATGCGGCCCGAAAGCTCGCGCAGGGCCTCGGCCCAACGGCTCGTCGAGTCCGCCATGACCGCGACGGCGAAACCCATGTCGCGGTAGTACTCGGCGAGGGTTATGCCCGAATAGAGCGACACCTCGCGCGCGGCGACCGGCATGTTCGAGGTGTTCGCGATGAGGATCGTCCGCTCCATGAGCGACCGCCCCGTGCGGGGGTCGACGAGCGCGGGGAATTCGGTGAGCACGTCGGTCATCTCGTTGCCGCGCTCGCCGCAGCCGATGTACACGATGATGTCGGCGTCGCACCATTTGGCGATCGCGTGCTGGGTCATGGTCTTCCCGGTGCCGAAGCCGCCGGGTATCGCCGCGGTGCCGCCCTTCGAAAGCGGGAAGAACACGTCGATGACCCGCTGGCCCGTGATGAGCGGCTCCGATACGGCGAGCTTTTTCGCGACGGGGCGAGATGCGCGGACAGGCCACCAATGCGCGAGTTGGATGGTCTCGCCGAGCTCGGTCTCGCCGATCGCCTCGTCAACGGTATACTCACCCGCGCCCGAGAACGCGGCGAGCGCCCTCCCCCGAACGGTTGGCGGCACGAGGATCCGATGCGTCACGGAATCGGTTTCCCGCACCGAGCCGAGTTCCATCCCCGGATAGATCGCGCCTCCCGAGGCGACGCCGTCGGCGGGAACGAAGCGCCATTTCTTCTTGGTATCGAGCGGCTCGCTCCGCTCGCCCGGGGCGAGGAACGCGCCCGTTGAGGCGAAGAGGGTTTCGAGCGGGCGCTGAATGCCGTCGTAGATGGTTCCGATAATCCCCGGTCCGAGGCGGACGGAAAGCGGGCGGCGACGGCACGTGACCGGCTCGCCGATTCTCATCCCGGTATCGTCCTCGTAAACCTGAACCGTCGCGATCGAGCCCTTCATGCGGATTATCTCGCCGATAAGCCCCGCGTCGCCGACGTCCACGACGTCATAAAGCCCGCACGCGCCGAGCCCCTCGGCGTACACGATCGGGCCCGATATCCGGCTCACCCGTCCCGTGACGGCTTCAAGTCCGCTCATTCGGGGAGCCTCCCGCCGAAGAGGGCCTCGGCGAGTTCCTGGCGGCGATCCTCGAGGATCGCGCGCGTAAGCTCCTCGCGCGTGGCGCGGCAGACAAGCGATCGGTCTTCGGCCTCGACGAGGAAGCCATCGGAGACCCGCATGCGCGCAGCCTCGGCCCCGTCGAGCTCCGCGACCGCGAGTACCGAGCCCGAGCCGAGCGCGCCTTCCGCGAGCGAACGCGCCGCGTCCTGAGAGTACCCCGCGCACGAGACCCTGACGCGCTTTCCTTCAAACATTGGCTGATATCTCGCGAGGAGCTGCCCATAGAGCGCGAGCCGCCGTTCCGGGCCGATATCGCGGAACCACAGCTCAAGCGCCGAAATCACCGAAGAGTCAATGAACGAAACGAGGCGGCGCTCTTTATCGAGCGGGAGCCGCGACTCTGAGTCCCGGCGATAGGACTCAAGGCGAGCCGCGACCTCAGCTTCCCTTACCGCGCGCAGGTCGGCTATCCGCGCGGCGACCTCGGACTCGATGGCCGCGCAGTCGCGGTCCGCGTCCTTGAGTATCTTCTCGGCCTTGCGCCGCGCGTCGTCCCGGATCTCTCGGTCGAGTATCTCCGTCGAACGAAGTTCTTCCATGCTATACCCCGCTTACCTTTTTTGTACCATCTTTTTTTAGACCCGAATGCCAATCGCCTCGCGGATCGCCTCGGTCAGCGTCTTCCTTCCCGGCAGGTGACCGTGAAGCCCCGGTATCTCCACGACGAGCGGAAACTCGCCGGACATCTGCCACTCGCGGACCTCCGCCTCGAGCATCGCGGCGATCTCCTCGGTGAGGATGAGCACGAGCGCGCGGTCCGCTTCCTCGATCGCGGGGGCCGCGAGTGAGCTTTCACTCCCGGTCGCGCGGAGGAACGCGGCGAGCGCCTCCTCGCGGGTGCTCGCGACCGTTCCCCCGACGCCGACGAGGGCGAAACCGAGGACGAGCTCGCGCTCGCCGATGAAGTGGTATTTCACCGCAGTACCCGGGCGCACGACCCGGTCATAGGAGGATGATCAGGAGGGCAACGAGAAATCCCCAGAGGCAGATTCCCTCCGCGAGCCCGACGAAGGGAAGCGCCTTTCCCGAAAGCTCGGGGTTCTCGCTCATCGCGCCCATGGCCGCCGCCCCGATGCGCCCGACGGCCATGCCGCCGGCGATGCACGCGAAGCCGACCGCGAGGGCCGCGGCGACGTACTTGACGGCAACGGCGAGCCCGCCCGACGCCTGCGCTTGCGCCGCCGCGGGAGCCGCGCCTTGCGAAAAGGATTCCGCGATCGCGCACAGGGCGAACGCGGCGACGGTAACGATTCTTTTTCGATTCATTCTATTTCTCCTTATATACGAACCTAAAGGGCGTAAACTCCTTTCCCGTTTCGGTGAAGAACTTCGAGAAGAACTCGTAATACTGAAGGCGGACGACCTGTATGGCGACGATCAGCCCCTCGAGGAAGATGATGATCGCGTTCCCGAAAAGCCCGACGAGAAGGCCGCCGGCGGAAAGCGAGCCGCCGACCAAGTCGGTCATGGTGAATACGATGTAGCTCAACACCGCGTGCGAAAGCGCGAACGCGCCGACGCGGAGAAAGCTTACTGAATTTGATATAACCGTCGACACGGTCTCGAGAAGCTCGACGATTCCCCCGATCGCCGCGGCGAAGACGCCGTTTTCGAGCACCGGGCGCTCGCCTTCGAGATAGCGCGTGATCGGTTCCGAGAAGAAGAGGAGCGCGAGCGGGATGGCGAAGCAGACGATGTCGTACCACTCGACGGCCCCGCGGGTTACCGCGATCCTGACCGACGCGAAGACCGCATACCAAAAGAAGAAAGCACCGCAGAGCCCGGTCTTGCCGAAGATCGCGCGCGCGGGCTTCCGGAGCGAGAACTGATTGACGATGTTGATGAGAAGCCCGAGCGAATTGACGATGAAGCCGATGACGAGGGTAAAACCGAAGAAATAGATGAGCTTCGTCATCGCGCCGCGCTGCGGCATGAGCTCGAGGATCCGGTCGCGTTCGGCACCGAATCGCGCGGTAATCGCGCGGCTCACGGGCTTGAGGAGCTCGCCGTTCGCGAACACCTCGCCGGTAAGGAGCCCCATCGCCATGCTCGAAAGCCCGATCGTCGCGAAAAGCGGCCCGAAATGCCTCCACCGCGAAAGGAACGGAACCTTTCCCGAAATGAGCGCAATGCCGAGAAAGAAGAACACGCCGCCTTGCCCGAGGTCGCCGAACATGATCCCGAAAAGGAGCGTGAAGAAAAACGCGACGACGGGCGTCGGGTCGACGGTGCCATAAAGCGGCGCGCCGTAGCTGAACACCATCCGCTCGAAGCTCTTGACGACCGGTCCGTGCTTGAACTTGACCGGGACCTTTTCAGTCCCGTCCCGAATCGAGGGGACCTCCTCGGGGGCGTACGACCGAACCGCGACGCGCCCCTCGGTGAGCTCCTCAAGCTCGCGAGTCAACCCAGGCGCGTCAGACTCCGCGACCCAGCCCATAACCCGATACACGAGCTGCGTGCCCTCGAGGGTATCGCGAACCGAGCGAACCTGCGAGTCGAGGGAGAACGCCTCAAGGAGGCGAATAAGCTCCTGCCCGCGCGCGCGCGCGAAGTCGCGCTTTTCGTCGGCGATGCGCGCGAGGGCGCCCGCCGCCCCTTCCGCTTGTCGATCGAGGCTCGCGAGCACGTCGTCCGGAACGCCCATAAAATCCTTCGGCACCTCGAGCGGGATAAAGCCGAATCGCCTGAGCTCCGAGTCGAGGGCGAAGCGGCCTTTCTTCGACGAGGCCGCGAGCACGCGGGTGCGGTCTTCCCCGAGGGGAACGACGGCCGCGCGATCGCCGAGCGCGCGGGACAGGGGTTCGATATTCTCGGGATCGAGCTTCCCGATCCTCAAGGTCAGGAACGACAGGTGTTCGAACTCCGAATAGGGAACCTTGAGGTTCGCGAAGGCGCGAGCCTCGTCGCGGGCCGCGCGCGTCTGCTTATCGCGCTCGGCCGCCTCTTTTTCCCGCTCGCGCAGGGCGTTAACCTCGGCGATGATCACATGGGCCGCATCCCCGTCGGACTCTGCCGGTATCGTCGCGCCCCGGCTAAAACGCTCGAGATCGGGTATGCCGAGATAGAGCCGGGAGAGCTCGAGGTTCGCCAGGACGCCTTCCTTGGGCGCCGCCCGGGAAGTTCCCGTTTCCGCGCCCTCGCGCCTGAGCTGAAAACTTTCCTTTTTGCCCAGGTACTCGAGGACGCGGTCAATGTCCTCGTGGAGAACCATGAGCTCGAGAAGCCGCATCCGCGCCGTCTTAAGCATTCTCCCCGTCTCCCATAAAATCCCGCATCTGGGCCTCGCTCGCGCCAAGGCGCAAGCCCTCAGACGCGACCCTGATCATCTGAACCTCGAGCTGCTTGATCTTGAAAAAAGAAACGAGCATGCCGACCGTGAACGGCGTCTGGTGGAATCGCGCGCGGGCGAGCCGATAGAGATACCGGTCGGCGGCGAGCTGGACCCACCGGGGATCGATCGACCAGGGCACGCCCTCCTCGTGCGGATTGAGGAGCCACCCGTATTTCCAATCCTGCCAGGCGTCCCACGCGTCGACGGGACGATCGAGTATCGCAAGCGCCGGCGCGACGAGAAGGGCCGCGTCCGCCTGGTCCCGGCCAACGTGGCTCAGTAAGGGCGCGATCGCGGAACCGCCCATCCCATAATACGCCCGAAGCCGCAGTGCCCAGGAGATATTCTGCAGGATAATCTCCTCCCGAACGAACGGCTCCGCGGAGTCACGATCCCGGGCGGAAAGCGACTGAAGCGAGGTGAAAAGCGTTTGGTAATATTGTTGGTCGAGCCGCGTTTCCAGGGAGACTTCCTCCGCGACGCTAGGCGCCTTCTTAAGCCA
>Ga0209098_1001864_pt1 | contig 19353 bp, 19 predicted proteins | sample AD_JPNHW1_MetaG_FD_184429 | JGI IMG/M metagenome (GOLD analysis project Ga0209098, IMG submission 184429) | Active sludge microbial communities of municipal wastewater-treating anaerobic digesters from Japan - AD_JPNHW1_MetaG (SPAdes) (version 2) | ecosystem: Engineered > Bioreactor > Anaerobic... | reverse complement strand
CTTCACCGTGCAGATGGAACAGGGCATGCCGACCGTCGCCCTGGGACTCAGGTCGGGCGTGGCCATCCAGCGGACGCTGGAAGGGCTCCTGGCCCGCGGGGCCTACTTCTCGGGGGGCGACTTCAACCACCTCAAGATGCCCCTCCGCATCATGGCCACGAACGTCGAGACGGGCCAGGGCAGGTTCTTCGAGCAGGGCGACCTGGTGGAGACCCTGCGGGCGTCCATGGCGGTCCCCGGGGGCTTCCGGCCGGTGCTGATCGGGGGCCAGCAGTACGTGGACGGGGCCCTGGCCGAGAACCTTCCCGTCCTGGCCCTCCGGGAGGCCTTCAACCCCGACGTGGTGCTGGCCGTGGACGTGAGTTCGCCCTTCGAGAAGGGCCGGGTCAGCAACGTCTTCTCCCTGGCGGCCAAGAGCCTGGACATGGTGATCGAGGGCCGGCAGCGGGACAGCCGGGCGGCCGCCAGCATCGTGGTCCAGCCCGTGGTGCGGGACGTGCCATTCACGGACTACGGCAGGATGCTCCCGGACATCGTGGTGGATTCGAGGAGGGCCTTCGACGAGAAGGAGCCGGAACTCCGGGCGAAGCTCCTCGGTTCCGGGAGCGACGAGACGCCGCTGCCCGTGACGCGCGTGGAATTCGGGAAGCCCGCTCCCCCCCAGGCCGCAGAAGTCGTCAGTACCCTGCTCCCCGAGGGCCGGCCGATCCACCGCTGGTCGGTGCTGGCCGCGCTCCAGCAGATGGTGGTGCACGGCTGGTCCCGGGACGCGCGCGCGAGGGTGGACGAGAAGGACGGCGCGAAGGCGCTGGTGATCGAGCTGACCCCCTTCGAGACCGTGAAGGACTTCCAGGTCGAGGCGCCGCCGAAATGGCGCGAGGCCATCCTGTCGGACCTGAAGGAAGTCGTCCGCCTGGGCGAGCCGTTCAACCCGGAACGCTTCGGGACCTTCCTCGGACAGTGGGTGCACGGCCTGGTGATGCGGGGCGCGCCCCTGGTGGACGTGCGGGGATCGGCTTTCGACCCGGAGACGGGGACGGTCAAGGTCGTGGTGCGGGAGCCGGTCCTGAAGACCCTGGAGATCAAGGACGGCCTCGGCGTCGGATCCCGCTACCTGCAGGAGCTGGTCTCCCCGATGATGGGGAAGCCCCTCCGGGCCAGGCAGCTCCAGGACCTCATCGACCTGGCGGAGCAGCGCATGCACCTCGCGGAGCTCCGCTACCAGCTCAGGCCCGTGCCGGACGGCTGCGGGCTCGTCCTGGTCCCGGTCCACGACAGGAAGCAGAGCCTGGACGTCAGCCTCGGCTTCGAGAGCACCCTGGGCTGGATGGGCGGCTTCCGCTACGGCGCCGCGAACTTCGGAGGCCTGGGCGCGGAGCTTGAGCTGGCCGGTTCCGCGAACAGGCTCCAGAAGGACTTCTCCCTCGCGCTCCGCAAGCCCTTCGCCGAATTCCTCGGCAGCGGGCTGGAGGCCAGCGCCTCCTGGTTCGAACAGAAGCTGGAATCGCGCCTGGGCTTCGCCAGCCCCGAGATCCCGGACCCCCTGGCCAACGGCCGGATGCGGGTCTTCGACTGCGCCCTCGGCACCTCGTACCGCTTCGGGAACCTGGAGCAGGGGAAGGTCAAGCTGGCCCTCGACCGGCACCGGGCGACCTTCGGACAGGACGGGGCGGAGCACGGGCGGACGGACCATGCCCTGGAACTCCTGGGCGAGTGGGACAACTACGACCGGCACACCTTCCCGAGGAAAGGCCTCCTCGTCCGGGCGCGCTTCGGCGCGGGCAGCGCACAGTCCGGGCTCGATCCGGACGGACCGTTCCACTACGGCTACATCCGGGCCCACGGCCTGCATCCCCTGGGATCCAGCCTCTCCGGGACGGAGCTGGGCCTCGACCTGGACGCGGAATGGGGCTACGGCAAGGACCTGCCCATGGACCGCTGGTGGATCACGGGCGGCCCCTCCTTCCTGGTGGGGTCCGACGCCCAGAGCATCCTGGCCCCCAATTTCATGGCGGCCCGGCTGGGGCTGCCGGTCCGGCTGGAGGGCCCCTTCGGGCTCTCCATGCAGGTCGTCCCGCGCTTCGACTACGCCCGCCTCGCGAAGGACCCCGCGGACCTCTTCCAGGGCAGCCGCGCCCAGGGAACGGGACTCGTACTGCGCACCATGATGGCCAAGTTCTACGTCGAGCTGGCCTACGGGTTCCTGAAGGTCTACGAGCCCGGGTCCGGCTGGGGGAGGACTTCCGGGAGCTTCAACGCCCTCATCGGGACCAGGCCCTTCGACCTGTGGTCGCAGAGATAGACGATCCGCGGAGGGACGTCCCCTGCTAGCTGCCGGCCGTCCCATCCTCGGCGCTCCGGGAGGCCCCCAGGAGCCTCGGCCCGAGTTCCACCAGGAACATGGCGGCCAGGATCAGCGCACCCCCGGCCACCTGGAGGGGACTCAGCACGTCCTTCACGCCCGGGACGAGGCCGGTGGCGGCCAGGAGCGCCGTGAACACCGCCTCCAGGCAGTAGATGATGGCGGCCCCCGTCGCGCTGATGTAGGCCTGGCAGGTGCACATCAGGAAGAAGGCCAGGCTGGTCGCCAGGACCCCCTGGTAGACGAGGGAGACCCAGACCCCGGGCATCCGCAGGATGGCCAGGGTGCCCTGGAAGCCGCCCAGCTGGGTCCCGTCCGCGGTGGCGGAGGCGGGAAGGAGCGCCGTGAGGATCACGGAGACCGCCATCACCACGAGGATCTGCATGAAGGCGAGGACGGCCCCGTTCGTGCGGCGGGAGAAGCGTCCGATCAAGGCGATGTGCGCGCCGCTGGCGACGGCGCATCCCAGGGTTTCCGAATCCCCCCGGTTCCATCCTCCGAAGGGCTCCCCGGGCTGATGCACCAGCAGGAAGAGCCCCGCGACGGCCACCACCGCGCCCAGGCCGTGGATGGCGCGGATGCGTTCCCTGAAGAGGATGCCCACGAGGGGCGTGAAGAGGACATACAGGCCTGTGATGAATCCGCTCTTGGTGGCCGTCGTGAAGCGCAGGCCGTCGGCGTTGAGCCAGTAGACGACCGCGGCGGCGACCCCCACCCACAGTCCGTCCGTGAGCCCCTGCCGGCCGAAGGGGACCCGGAAGACCAGGAGGAACGCCCCCATGGCCAGGGCCGCCAGGGCGAAGCGGAGGGTGAGCATGGCGCCCACGCCGAGCCCGACCTGGATGGTCGCCTTCATGACCACGAAGCTCCCGCCCCAGATGAGGGTGGTGAACAACAGGCCCAGCACCGCGAGCAGGTGCCCGCTCCTTGAGGATGCGAGGTTCAATCGGACTCCGTTCAGCGAAGGAGGGCCGAGACGCGGACGCTGAGTTCCGGCTGGTTGGGATCGTCCAGGGAGAGGGTCACGTTCTCGTTGTAGGTGCCCGGCCTGGCCGACGCCGACAGGACGACCTGCAGTTCCTGCTGGGGGGCCGCGCCCTTCCCCGCCCCTTCGACCTTGATGAGCGAGCTGGAGCTCTTGGCCTGGAGCACGCGGAAATCCTTCCCCTCCACCTGCTTGAGGACGAGGGGGCACCGCAGCTCCTTGCCCGCAGCTTCGGCCCAGGCCACCCGTTCCGGCGTGGCGGTGACGGAGGCCTTCACTTCCCACTGCACGGTGAGGGTGATCACGGGCATCTGCGTGCTGGTCGTGATCACGGCAAGGGAATCCACCCCTCGGGGCTTCCGGGGGGGTATCCGGTGCCCATCCAGGGTGATGTCCAGGACGGCATCGTTCCCTTCGCTCCTCGCGGCGGCGCCGAGATAGGGCGCACCGGGGGATTTCGTCTCCTTCACCCGCACGGGCTGGCCGTTCCCGGAGGCCAGGCGGACCGAGGTCTTCCGGGAGGCGGTGCGCGGGAGGTCATAGAAGAACACCGTGTGGGTGCTCGGCATGATGTCCTGGACGACTTCCGCCTCGAAGGAGAGGGTGGCGGCACCGTTCGAAGGATCATCCGAGATCACCTGGATCGACTTGTGCACCTTGCCGCGGAAGCCGCGCGGATCGAAGGAGGCCTCGATGTCCGTGCTCTCGCCCGGCTCCAGGGACCACTTGCCGAGGACCGTGGAGGTGCACCCGCAGGACGGGTTGAGGCGCGTGATGTTCAGGGTGGCCTGTCCGGTGTTGGTCACCTTGTAGCGGTGGGACACCTTGCGGTCGATGCCGATCTTCCCGAAGTCGTGATGGAGGTTGTCGAAGGTGATGGCGGGAGCCTGGGCGACGCAGACGACGGGAATCACCAGGGCCAGGGACGCGAGTGCTTTCATGATGGATGCCTCGGATCGTCCATTCTACGCCGGGACCAGGCCCTGCAGCGCCTCCCAGACCTGTTCCGGCTCCACGCCCGCAAGGCAGGGGTGGCCCGCCATCCGGCAGGTCCTCTCGTAGCAGGGAACGCAGGCCGGCCCCGCTGCCTGGATCGTCCTCGCCCTGGGCCCCCAGACGACCGACACGGCGGCGAGGGTCGGCCCGTAGATGGCGACCACGGGGGTTCCGCAGGCCCCCGCGAGATGGCACAGCCCCGAGTCGTTGCCCACGGCGGCCAAGGCTCCCCGAAGCCAGGCAGCAGCCTCCTTCAGGGTCGTCCGCCCGCTCAGGTCCAGCCCCTCGGCCCCGGCGACCTCCCGGCAGGCCTCCGCCTCGGAGGAGGCGCCCAGGACGACCGTCCGGATGCCCTTCCCCTTCGCGATGCGGGCCAGTTCCCTGAAGTGTCCCGCGGGCCACCGCTTGGAGTCCCAGACGGAGCCCGGCATCAGGCAGATGTAGGGAACATCCGGGAGCGCCACCTGGACGCCCGGATCATAGTCCGGATAGGGCATCGGCGGCAGGTCCGGCCAGCGGAGCCGGAGCACGCCGTGATAGCGCTCCAGGAAGGTTCCAGGCGCCTTCCAGAAGGGCGCGGTGTGGGTGTTGAACAGACCCGCCCCGCTCTCGCTCACCCCGAGCCGCTCCGGCACTCCCGCCATGAAGGCCGCCAGGGCCGGCCGCAGGGACTTCGGGAAGTGGATGGACCGGGCGGCCCGATGTTCGCGCAGAGTGCGGGCCAGGCTCCAGGGTCCGGGCTTGGCCGTCTCCGGGACCACCGCATCGGCCAGTTCGTGGTCCTCCACGAGGGAGACGGTGGCAGCGGGCCCCCAGACCACCAGGGGACCGATCCCGTGCAGGCGCAGGAGGCGGAGCACGGAAAGCTGCATGGCGGCGTCGCCCACGAACCTCGGGAACCGCACCCATGTCGCATTCGCCGGGATCCTCATATCTCCTCCTCTCCGGTTCCGCTTCGCCTTCGCGGAGGGGGCCCCATCATGACCCATGGACCTCGGGACCCACTGCCCCGCATTTCACGTCAGGTTTCCGGATACGCGATCGCCCTTCCGTGCATCCAGGGAAGTCATATCCAATTGGCGACCACCTCCCGGAAACGCCCGGCGGCATCATAGCCCCCCGTCAGACCGGCGCCCAGCGCGGCGGCCCGTTCGCGTTGTAGGGACCAAGCGGCGGGATCCTCCAGGAAGGGGATCATCTGCTCGACGGCGGCTTCCAGGGCGGGGCGAGAGATCGCCCGACGGTCATCAGGTTTATGAATCAAAAATCCGCCATCCCCCTCCCTCAACACGGTGGGAATGCCACCGATCGCAGGCACCATCAAGGGCACCCCACATTCCAGGGCCTCGATCAGGGCGAGGGGAAAGAACCCCTCGTTGTGGCTCGTCATGAGATAGAGATCCAGGGCGGCAAAGGCCGGGCGGATATCCACCATCGGGCCGGTCAACGTCGTCCGCGAGCCCAGGGGGGAGTGCGCCAGGGCTTCACGGAGCCGGGCCTCGGAAGCGCGGTCGATACGGCCAGCCAGGAGCAAATGGAGAGGACGGCTCGATCTGCGGTCCAGGCATTCAGCCAGTTCGAGCGTCTTGACAGGGTCCTTCCGGGCATCGATCTGCCCGACATATCCAACGACGAGTCCCTCATCGGGGAGCCCGAGGCTCCTGCGCGCAGCCCGTCGATCTGAAGGGCTGGCCGGCAGGACCTCCGCGCGTGGATAGAGGGGATGGATCTGGCAGCAGGGCTGGGGTCCCAGGTACTTCCGTACCATGTCCTCGAAAGCCCAGGTGACAATCCACAGATCCACCAAGTTCCGTATGCCTCGGTATTTACCCAGGTGATGCCTGTAGTGCTCGTGCAGTGTCACCATGGTCGGCAACCGGAATCCTGTCCGCGCCAGCCAGGGGAGCGCGCCTACCACGCCCTTGTGGTTGCTGATGACCAGGAGGTCGGGCTTTCGGGTGCAAAGCCATCTGAATGCTCCGACAGGTCCCGGCAGATGGAGCACTTCCTGGATATTGGGATTCCGTTCCCGCAGTTCTGGTTCGATATCCCGATGGTCCGGTTCCTTCCGGAAAAGAACGCTCACGCGCACCGGAAGCGATGCCAAGGCGGCCACTTGTTCTATAAGCACCCGCTCGCCACCACCGAAAGAAAGCTTCAGTTGCGCGAAAACAACGTGCTTCACAAGCCTCCTCGCAAAGATTCATCATAGACCAGTGACGGAGTCACGTCATCCTGGAGGCCTATGTCGAATGTTTTCCCCCGAAAACGCATCCTCCTGGTCGAGGACGAGGCCGACTTCAGGGACGTGCTGCAGATCGGCCTGGAGCCGGCCGGGTTCGACACGGAACCGGCCGCAGGGCTCGAGGAGGCCGTCGCCATCCTTTCGGAGCGGACCTTCGACGCCATCGTCTCGGACCTCAGGCTCAAGGACGGCTCGGGGATCGATCTCCTGGATTGGCTGAAGGAACGGGAACTGGAGATCCCCGTGGTCATCATGACGGCCTTCGCCACCACGGAGACGACCGTCAAGGCCCTGAACCTGGGGGCCGTGGACTTCCTCACCAAGACCAAGAACGACATCCAGGAGCTCACCAAGGTCCTCAAGAGCCTCTTCGCGGTGTCCCCCCCCTCCTCCAACTACGAGATCTCCAATATCGGGGACCTCATCGGGGTGGGGGAGACCATCCGGAAGATCCAGGCCCTGGTGGGGAAGTTCGCCCGGGCGGACACCACGGTCCTGATCACGGGGGAGAGCGGCACCGGCAAGGAGGTCGTGGCCCGGCTCATCCACCGGTATTCGGAGCGTTCGAAGGGGCCGTTCGTGGCGGTGAACTGCGGGGCCCTGCCTGAGAATCTCCTGGAATCGGAACTCTTCGGCTACGAGAGGGGGGCCTTCACGGGCGCCACTGGCGCCAAGCGCGGGCTCTTCGAGGAGGCCCAGGGGGGCATCCTCTTCCTGGACGAGGTCGGGGAGATGCCGCTCCCGCTCCAGGTCAAGCTGCTGCGGGCGCTCCAGGAGCGCCGGATCCGGCGCCTGGGGGACACGAAGGAACGCCCGGTGGACGCGCGGATCATCGGAGCCAGCAACCGGGACCTCCAGCACCTGGCGGAGACGAACCAGTTCCGGCAGGACCTCTTCTTCCGGCTGAACATCCTCCACATCGAGATGCCTCCCCTGCGGGAGCGCCAGGAGGACCTCCCGATCCTGGTGGACCACTTCCTGGGCAAGTTCTGCAGGAAGCTCGGAAAGCCCCCCATGAGTCTCACCGACGAGGCCATGGACGTCCTGCGCGGGCATCCCTTCCGGGGCAACGTCCGCGAGCTGGAGAACCTCATGGAGCGGTGCGCCGCCCTGAGCCCCGGGGGTCCCGTCGGCGTGGAGTTCTTCCCGGACAGCCTGACGGCCAGGCCGGAAGCCGGCGCCCCGGACCGGGCCGTCACGGAGATCCCGGCGGCGGGGTTCGACCTGGAGCTCTGGCTCACGACCCTGAAGGGGCACCTGATGTTCAAGGCCCTGGAGCGCTGCGAGGGCAACAAGACCCGGGCCGCCCGCCTGCTGGGCATGAGCTTCCGGGCCTACCGGTACTGGCTCCAGGAGATGGGAGGCGTCGAGAGCCTGCGGACCTCCTACCCGCATCCGGACGAATTCCCGGCCAGGGAGGACGGCGACGGGGATGGATGAATCCTTGTAATTCCAGCCATCTGTGGCAGACTGGGGTGCTTGGGTAGTATGATCCAAGGTTACCCGTATCGGTCTTTTTTCCAGGAACCGACTCCTTGCCATGAGCCCGTCTCGCCGCCAGTCAGGCTTCTCGCTCCTCGAGTTGCTGATCGCCATGATGATCATCGCGGTCATCGGCACGCTGGGCGTCAAGCAGTACGCGAAGTACTCGGCCAGGGCGAGGCACCTCAAGGCCACCGACAATCTCAAGATCGTGTCCGAAGGGCTGGACCAGTACTACCTGAAGCATGGGCAGTACCCGGAACTCGGCAGCTTCGAATCCATGGTCACCCCGAACTCGCCTCTCGTGAAGGAGAGCCTCATCGCCTCCAACATGCCCGCCAAGGATCCCTGGGGACAGGCCTACCAAGGCAAGTCCTCCAAGGCCACCTACGAGCTGAAGTGCGAGGGGGACCCCACCAACCCCGAGGAACTGGGACCCTTCACCCGCGAACCGGGCAGGATCAGCGGATCCAGCCAGGGCGAACTCGCCCCGGCGGCGCCGAGCGGGGAGCCCAAATGATCGAACTCTCCCGTCTGCCCGCCGAGGGGCTCCGCCTGGACGGCGCTGCCGCCGAACTTCCCCTGGAGAAGGGCGAGGCGTTCAGGGACGCCCGGTGGACCCTCAGGATCCTTCCCTCCAACCAGGACTTCTACCTGGAGATCGTGGGCCAGGCCGTCTGGGAGAGCTACTGCTCCCGGTGCCTCGAGCCCTTCGAACGGGAGGTCAGGCTGGAAAGCCGCTTCCTGGGCAGCAAGGACCCCGACCTCGTGGCCCGGGGTTCCCACACGCTCGGAAGCCAGGATCTCGACGTCGTGTTTTTCCCGGAGCCCATGCTGGACGAGGAGGCTCTGGTACGGGAACAGTTCCAGCTCCAGGTGCCCATGCACGCGGTGTGCAAAGATGGATGCCTGGGACTCTGTCCCCAGTGTGGTAAGAATTGGAACAAGGGCCGGTGCAACTGTCGGCCCGAACTGGAGAAGGCCCCCAGCGCCCTCGCCAAAGCCCTGTCCGGCCTGAAGCTGGACCTCGAACCTTGAACCCCTGATTCGACCCGAGGAGTATCCATGCCGAATCCCAAGCGTCGTCATTCCCGCGCCCGCCGCGATCGCCGCCGTACCCACGATGCCCTGGACGTGATGAGCGCCAGCACCTGCCCGAACTGCGGCACCTCCAAGATGCCCCATCGCGTGTGCCCCTCCTGCGGGTTCTACCGCGGCAAGCAGACCGTCCGCATCCAGCAGACCGTCTGAGCGGGTGGAAACCCAATCCATGTGCCGAATAGCCTTGGATGCCATGGGGGGCGACCACGCGCCCCATTCCACCCTTGAGGGCGCCCGTCTTGCCTTGGCGGCCCACGAGGACCTCCACCTGCTCCTGGTGGGGGACGAGACCCGGTTGAAGTCCCTGGCGATCCACTACGGACTGCGCGGGGATCTTGCGACCCGGATGGAGATCGTCCACGCGCCCACGGTGGTGTCCATGGACGACAAGGCCACGTGCATCCTGAAAGACAAGAAGGACAGTTCCATCCGCATCGCCGCCCAGCTCGTGCGGGACGGTCGTGCCGACGGGATCGTCAGCATGGGTCATACCGGGGCTGCCATGGTGGCCTCCAAGATGATCCTGGGCACCCTGCCCGGGGTGGACCGGCCCTGTCTCGCCATGGCCATGCCCAGCAAGAAGGGCAGTCCCACCATCCTCCTGGACGTGGGGGCCAACGTCGACAGCAAGCCCGAGCACATCGCCCAGTTCGCGATCATGGGCGCCCTGTACGCCGAGGAAGTGCTGGGGATCGACCACCCCAAGATCGGCATCCTGAACGTGGGGGAGGAGGACGGCAAGGGCACCGACACGACCAAGAACGCCTCCCTGGTCCTGAAGCAGCTCGACCTGAACTTCTGTGGCAACGCCGAAGGGCGGGACATCTGGAACGGCAACTTCGACGTCATCGCCTGCGACGGTTTCGTGGGCAACGTGGTCCTCAAGTCCTCCGAGGCCCTGGCCGAGGGCGTCTTCTACGGCCTGCGGGACGCCATCTCCCAGAGCTGGATCTCCATGCTGGGAGGGCTCCTCGTCCGGCCCGCCATGCGCAAGTTCCTCAAGAGGATGGATTACGAGGAATACGGCGGCGCCCCCCTCCTGGGCGTGAAGGGGGTGTCCATCATCGGCCACGGCCGCAGCAACGGCCGGGCGGTCGCCAATGCCGTCCGGGCGGCCCTCCGCGGCTGCGAGCACCATGTCGTGGAGCGCATCCAGGATTCCCTGGCGGCCCTGTTGCCGCAATCCACAGCGAACTGAGCCTGTTCCCCCCTGATTCACCCGGCCTCGAAGGCCGGGTTTTTTGTAGCCGAGCCAGTCCATCCAAGGGAGTCCCCATGAAGTACCAGCGCATCCTCCTCAAGCTTTCCGGTGAGGCCCTCATGGGAGCGCAGAACGGAGGCATCGATCCGGCCGTCGTCAACATGATCGCCGACCAGGTGAAGGAGATCCGGACCCTGGGCGTCGAGGTCGCGCTGGTCATCGGCGGGGGGAACATCTTCCGGGGCGTCGCCGGGGCCACGAAGGGCATGGACCGGGTCACCGGCGACCACATGGGCATGCTCGCCACCATGATCAACGCCCTGGCCCTCCAGGACGGCCTCGAGAAGAAGGGCCTCGAGACCCGCGTCATGTCCGGCATGGAGATGCCCCGGGTGGCCGAGAACTACATCCGCCGCCGGGCCATGCGCCACCTGGAGAAGGGGCGCGTCGTCATCTTCGGGGCCGGCACCGGCAATCCCTACTTCTCCACGGACACCGCCGCCGCCCTCCGGGCCAACGAGATCAACGCCCAGGTGGTCATGAAGGCCACCAACGTCGACGGCGTCTACACCGCGGACCCCAAGAAGGACCCCGCCGCGACCAAGTACGACCACATCACCTTCCAGGAAGTGCTGGAGCAGAACCTGAGGGTCATGGACGCCGCGGCCATCGCCCTCTGCCGGGAGAACCGCCTCCCGATCCTGGTCTTCAACATGATGAAGCCCGGCGGCCTCGTCTCCGCCGTGAAGGGGGACCACGAAGGCACGCTCGTGGACTGAGTTCCGTCGCACACTGGTTCCATGGACGCCCTGGCCTCCCTTCCCGACGCGACGGTCCTGCTCCTGCCCGAGCAGGTGGAGCCCTTCCGGCACGACGAGTCCCACCTGGTGGGCCCCGCCCCGCTGGCGGTGGCGAAGCCGCGCAGCGCGCGCGCCCTGCGGGAGCTGGTCCGGCTGGCGAAGGCCGAGGGGTTCGGGCTCGTGGCCCGGGGGGCGGGCACGGGCAAGGCGGGCGGGTGCGTCCCCATGGCGCGGACCGTGGTCGTGGGCATGGAGGACTTCCCCGGCACCGTCCGCATCTCCCGCGCCGACATGACCCTCTCCGCGCCGGCCAGCACGATGCTCAAGGACGTGAAGGGGGCCGCCCTGGCGGAGGGACTCTTCTACCCGCCGGACCCCAATTCCTGGGACCAGTGTTCCTTCGGAGGCAGCCTCGCCACCAACGCCGGGGGCCCTTGCGCCTGCAAGTACGGCATGACCCGCCACTGGGTGCTCTCCGTGGACGCCCTGATGGACGACGGCGAGGTCCACACCTTCGGGATTCCAACGGTCAAGAACAACGCCGGCCCGAACCTGGCCCAGCTCCTCGTGGGCAGCGAGGGCATCTTCGGGATCATCCTCGGCGCCACGGTGCGGGTCATCCCTCGGCCCAGGCAGCTCCTCACCCTCCTCCTGCCCGTGAGCGACTGGCACGCCCTCCTGGGCCTTCCCGCGGCCCTGGTGGGCGCCGGCTACCTGCCCTCCGCCTTCGAGTTCTGGGATCCCGCCGTGCTGCGGGAGATGCGGACCCATGGACCGGAGGAAGCCAGGCGCATGCCCGGGGAGGCCCTGGCCCTGCTGGAGTTCGACGACCCGGGCTGCCACGAGGACTCCTTCCTGGAAGGCATCCTGGAGGTGCTCGGGCCGGAGGCGGAGCATCTCCAGAGCGCCACGGACGCACGGCAGCGCGAGGCTCTCTGGGCCGTGCGGCGCCTCACCTCGGTGGTGCTCAAGGAGCAGTTCCCGAGGAAGGTGAGCGAGGACATCGTGGTGCCCCGCTCCCAGGTGCGCGCCTTCTTCGAGGGGGCCGCGAAGCTGCCCCTGGTCGCCTACGGCCACCTGGGCGACGGCAACCTCCACGTCAACTTCCTGGCCGCGGGGGACACGGAGCCCGCCGCCCTGGAACGCCAGCTCGCGGACCTCTTCAGGCTGTGCCTGGGGCTGGGGGGCACCCTCACCGGCGAGCACGGCATCGGCCTCGCCAAGCGGGACGCCTTCCTCGCCCTGGCGGACCCCTACCAGGTGGAAGCCCTGCGGCGGCTGAAGCAGGCCCTGGACCCTTCGGGAATCTTCAACCCCGGCAAGGTGATCTGAACCCAGAGCGGGCGTTTCAACCTGGCAAGCAGAAGATGGAGCCGCGAAAAACGCGAAGCGCCCTCCGGGCGCGCGAAAAGGGCATCTGGCCCGTGGCCGCCTTTTCGCGGTTCCCCGACGGGAGCGCCGGTTCCTTCGTCAGGGGTGTTCGGGGGCGGGAGAAGGCTCGGCGGGCTTCAGCACGATCTTCTTCTTGACGACCTTCTTCTTGGGCGTGGGCTTCGGGGGGTCGGGGAGCGCCTGGGCCAGGACCGGCATGGCCAGCGCCAGGGCGGCGAAAAGGGACGCCAGCTTGATCATGGACACCTCCAACAGGGTCCGCCGCCGCTCCGGGAGCAGGCATCAGGCCAATCGTCCATGCCTCCATGATCAGGTCATCCAGCCCCCGCATCAACCCCTCCTCCCCGCGCATGCACGCAAAAGCGGGCCCCCCCGGGCCCGCTTGTCCTGGTGCAGCGTGCGGCTCGAGGCTACGGCTGGGCCGGAGTCTCGGCGGCGGCGGCGGGAGCCTTCTTCTTCACGACCTTCTTCTTCACGACCTTCTTGGCCGGAGCGGCGGCTTCGGGGGCGGCGGTGGCATCGGCGGGAGCGGCCTCGGCGGGCGCAGCCGGCTTCTTCTTCTTGATCACCTTCTTCGCGGGAGCGGGGGTGGTGGCAGGAGCAGGGGTGGCGGGCGCGGGGGCCTGGGCGAAGATGGGGCCGACGAACGCGGCGGCCAAGAGCAGGGAAGCGAGCTTCTTCATGCGATTCTCCATTGATTCTTCCGGCACGGCCGGTGGATGTCGCAGGAAGTGCAGGATCCAGGCCAACTTATAAATAATGATATTATTTATGTTGTTATTCGAGTTCGACACGGGATCGTGTGGCGTTTTGCAACGGGAGGGTGTTTTGCATCACCGCCTCACTCTTCGGTCCCGTCGGTGAGTCCCAGCTCCCGGAGCTTGCGGTAGAGGGTCGTCCGGTCCTTCCCCAGGATGTCCGCCACCCGGCTCTTGCGGCGTTCGTGCTTCAGCAGCACCTGGATGTAGCGCCCCTCCAGCTCGTCGAGGGTCGGCAGGTGGTCCCAGCCCTCCACCAGCTCCAGCAGGGGCGTCTGGGCCCGGGGCAGTTCCACGTGGTGGGCCTGGAGATCCTCCCGGACCTTCTCGGGGATGTCCTCCGGCGTGATCTCGCGCCCCCGGCTGAGCTGGGTGAGGTGCTCGATGACGTTGCTCATCTCCCGGACGTTGCCGGGCCAGCTGTAGCGCTCCAGGAGGCGCAGGGCGTCGGCACGGATGCAGTAGGCGCGCCTGTCCTTCTCGCAGGCCTCCTCCAGGAAATGGCTCAGCAGGAGGGGGATGTCCGAGATCACCTTGCCCGTGTTCCCGTCCCTGGACCAGCGCTCCCGCACCGGAGGGACCCGGATCTCCACGACGCTCAGGCGGTAGTAGAGATCCTCGCGGAAGGTCCCCGCCTTCACCATCTGGGCCAGGTCCCGGTTGGTGGCGGCGATCACCCGCACGTCCACCTTGACGGTCCTGTTCCCGCCCACCTTCCGCACTTCCTGTTCCTGCAGGACGCGCAGCAGGCGGACCTGGAAGCTGGGCGAAGTCTCCCCCACCTCGTCCAGGAAGATGGTCCCGCCGCTGGCCTCCTCGAAGAGGCCCTTCTTGTCGCCGATGGCCCCCGTGAAGGAGCCCTTCACGTGGCCGAAGAGTTCGGATTCCAGGAGGGTCTCGGTGAGCGCGCCGCAGTTGACCGCCACGAAGGGCCGGTCCTTCCGGTCGCTGCTCTGGTGGATGGTCTGGGCGACCAGCTCCTTCCCCGTGCCGCTTTCGCCCGAGATCAGCACGGTCGTGCGGCTGTTCTGCAGGGAGGCGATGGTCCGGTAGACGGCCATCATGCTCGGGCTCGACCCGATCATGACGCTGCGCGGGGCCGGACGCTGGGTCCCGGGGGACTTCCGGTTGTCCCGGCGGACGAGGGCCCGCTTCACCAGGGCCTTCAGCTCCTCGTTGTTCCAGGGCTTGGACACGAAATCGAAGGCGCCTTCCTTGACCGCCTCGATGGCGCGCTCCAGGGTCCCGAATCCCGTCAGCAGGATGGTCTCCACCCCCAGGGGCTTCGCGATCCTGAGCAGGTCCAGGCCGTCCTGGTCCGCCTCCAGGTTGATGTCCGAGAGCATCAGCTCGAAGCCGCCCCTGTTGAGGTGTTCGACAGCCTCCTGGGGACGGGTGGCCTTGACCACTTCCAGGCCCATGCCGTCCGGATCCCGGCCCAGCAGCAGCTCCAGGAGGTCGCAGGTCTCCTGACTGTCGTCCACCACCAGCACGCGCGCCATGACTCCCCCATCCTTCCCGGATTATCGCATCCGGAGGTGGAAGTAGCCCCTAAAGGTCGATAAGCTAGCCTTTGTCGCACATCCTGGAGAGAACTATGAAATTAACGATCAAGACCTTGCTGGCCACCCTGGTCTCGACGGCCTGCCTCCTGGCGGGCGACCTGACGATCACCTCCACCTCCAGGCACAAGGGCCCCATGGGGGCCTCGGGCGACGGCATCCAGACCGAGTACTTCAACGCGAACTACCAGAAGACCGTGGACGAGTCCACCCGGATCGACACCATGGTCGACTACGGCAAGGGCGTCTTCTACACCATCCACCACAAGGAGAAGAAGATCGAGCTGATGACCTTCGACGACCTGGTCGCCATCGGGGAGGCCATGGAGGCCAGGATGGCGCAGATGGCCAACCTGCCGAAGGCCATCCAGGGGATGATGGGCGGGAAGGCCGGCGAGGCGAAGGTCGAGAAGCTGGGCGACGACACCGTGGCGGGCCGCCCCTGCAAGAAGTACAAGCTCACCGTCGGCAAGATCGTCGAGGAGCTGAGCCTGGACCCGAGCCTCAAGCCGCCCGTGAACCCGGCCGCCTTCGCCAAGTTCGCCAGGCTCCGGGGGAACATGTACGCCGGCCCGGCCGGGGCCTCCATGAAGAAGCTGACCGACGAGCTGGGCAAGCTGCAGGGCATGCCCCTGAAGACGCGCGTGACGGGGTTCATGGGCACCGAGAGCACCACGGAGGCCACCGAGGTCAAGACTTCGCCCATCCCCGCCTCCACCTTCGCCCTGCCCGCCGGCTACAAGACCGAGGACGTCGGCAAGAAGACGCTGAAGGAACTCCAGAAGAGCTGAAGCGGCGCGCCGTTCCGCCCGCAGGGACCGCTCCGGCGGTCCCTGCTTGCATTCGGCGGGCCGAGAGCCGACACTTGCCCCCCGGAAGTTGTCGCCAATTGCACAGCCATTTTTCTTCCCAGCCCTTAGAATCAAGGTCCATGGCTACGAATCCCCTTCCCTTCGACGACGGTCTCGATCGGCTCGAAAGTCTCGTCCAGCAGCTGGAGGACGGGCACCTGACCCTCGAGGAGGCCCTCCTGCGGTTCGAGGAAGGGGTCGCCCTGAGCCAGGGCCTGCACCAGCAGCTCGCCGACGCCCAGCGGAAGGTGGAAGTCCTCAAGCAGGGACTGGGCGGCGAGTACCGGGCCGAGCCTTTGGAGGAAGAACAGCCTTGAACACCCATCCCAACGGCCTCGTCAGGGCCGACCTCGACCGCCTCGTGCCCGTTTTCGAAGCCAAGTACCTCCAGCCCTTCCTCGATGGGGAGGCGATGCGCCTCGCGGAGGCGATGAAGTACAGCCTGGAGGCGGGGGGAAAGCGCGTGCGGCCGGTGCTCTGCATGCTGGCGGCGGAAGCCGTGGGCGGGAAGGCCGAGGAGGCACTCTCCTGCGCGGTGGCCCTGGAGTTCATCCACACCTATTCCCTGATCCACGACGATCTCCCGGCCATGGACGACGACGACCTGCGGAGAGGCAAGCCCACGAGCCACGTGGTCTTCGGCGAGGGCCAGGCCATCCTCGCGGGCGACGGCCTGCTGACGGAGGCCTTCCAGGTGATCGCCGCCGACGGGGGCCTGCCCGCCGACCGGCGGATCGAGGCGGTGCGCGTCCTGTCGGAGGCCGCGGGCTGGCGCGGCATGGTGGGCGGCCAGTCCCTGGACCTGCTCGGCGAGGAACTCACCCGCACGGGCCAGCCCTACGGCCTCGAGCACCTCCAGCTCATCCACCGCCTGAAGACCGGCGCCCTCCTGCGGGCCGCCGTGGAGCTGGGGGCCGTGGCGGCGGGAGCCCAGTCGGCCCAGCGGCGGACCCTCCGGGAAGCCGGCGCCCTCCTGGGCCTCGCCTTCCAGATCCAGGACGACATCCTGGACGCCACCGCCACGGAAGCGGACATGGGGAAGCGCGTGGGCAAGGACGAAGGGAAGGGGAAGATCACCTACCCGTCGCTCCTGGGCCTGGAGCGCTCCCGCCGGGCGCTGGACGAGACGACGGAACGCGCCGTCCGCGAGCTGCGGTCCCTCCCCCACCCCGATTCCCTGACGGCCTGGGCGAGGTACCTGGCCCAGCGGGGGAACTGATGCCCGAGAACACATACCCGCTCCTGGACACGATCGCGGCGCCCCAGCAGGTCAGGCACTTCTCCCCGGCCCAGCTCGATCAGCTGGCCCAGGAGGTCAGGCGGTTCCTCATCGACTCCGTGAGCGAGACCGGCGGCCACTTCAGCTCCAACCTGGGGACCGTCGAGATGACCGTCGCCCTGCTGCACCACTTCGACTTCCTGCACGACCGGATCATCTGGGACGTCGGCCACCAGGCCTATCCCTACAAGATCCTCACCGGCAGGAAGAACCGGTTCCACACGCTCCGCCAGCACCACGGGCTCTCGGGGTTCCAGAAGCGCGACGAGAGCGTCTACGACCACTTCGGAGCCGGGCACGCCAGCACGAGCATCTCCGCGGCCCTGGGCATGGCCATGGCCCGGGATCTCCAGAAGCAGGACTACGCCTGCATCGCCGTCATCGGGGACGGGTCCATGACCGCCGGACTGGCCTTCGAGGGCCTCAACCAGGCGGGTTACCTGAAGGCGAAGAACTTCATGGTGATCCTCAACGACAACGACATGAGCATCAATCCCAACGTCGGGTCGCTCCAGGGCTACCTGAACCAGCTTATCTCCGGCCAGTACTACCACCGCTGGCGGGACCGCATCGAGGGCGCCATCAAGGCCATCCCCGTCGCCAGCGTGAGCATGCGCCTGGCGAAGGCCGCGAAGTGGAGCGAGGAGGCCTTCAAGCGCATCGCCATCCCGGGCCTCCTCTTCGAGGACCTGGGCTTCCGCTACCTGGGTCCCGTGAAGGGCCACGACATGAACGCCATGCTGAAGGCGCTCACGGAGGCCAAGGCGAAGATGGCCGAAGGCCCCGTCCTGCTGCACGTGCAGACCCAGAAGGGGCACGGCTACGATCCGGCCGCGAAGGATCCCGGGAAGTGGCACGGCGTGACGGCCTTCGACGCCGAGGCGGGCACCATGAGGCGGGCCGCGGCCGATCCGTCCCGGCCGACGCCTCCCAGCTACACCAAGGTCTTCGGCACCACCCTCACCGAACTGGCGAAGCAGGACGCGAAGATCGTGGCCGTGACCGCCGCCATGCTGGACGGGACCGGCCTGGACATCTTCAAGAAGGCCCTTCCCGAGCGCTGCTTCGACGTGGGCATCGCCGAGCAGCACGCCGTCACCTTCGCCGCCGGCCTCGCGGCGCAGGGCATGAGGCCGGTGGCCGCCATCTACTCCACGTTCCTCCAGCGCGGCTTCGACCAGGTCATCCACGACGTCTGCCTGCAGAGCCTGCCCGTCACCTTCGCCCTCGACCGGGCCGGGATCGTGGGCGCCGACGGCCCCACCCACCACGGCCTCTACGACCTCTCCTTCCTGCGCTGCATGCCGAACATCCTCATCATGGCGCCCAAGGACGAGAACGAGCTGCGCCGGATGCTCCTGACCGCCATCTACTGCAACCGCCCCGCCGCCCTGCGCTATCCCCGCGGCAACGCCCTGGGGGTCCCCCAGGAGGATCCCATCGTCCCGCTCCCCATCGGGAAGGGGGAACTCCTCCGGGAAGGGGACGACGCCCTGCTGGTCGCCCTCGGGACCATGGTCGCCCCCGCGGTGCGGGCCGCGGAAAAGCTGGCGGAGGAGGGCATCTCCTGCGCGGTCGTCAACGCCCGCTTCGCCAAGCCCCTCGACGAGGAACTCATCGGCGCCTGGGCCCGCCGCACCGGACGGATCGCGGTGATCGAGGAGGGCTGCGCGCCGGGCGGCTTCACCTCGGCCGTCGCGGAGTTCCTCGCCGACGCCGGCATCCTGAAGCCGTTGCTGCGCTGCGCCATTCCCGATCACCTCGTCCAGCACGGCGACCAGGGCCTCCTGCTGGAGGAGGAGGGCCTGGGGCCGGAAGCGCTTTCCCGGCGCCTCTCGGCGTTCTGCCGGCCGGCGCCGCACCATGAATAGTTGCGCGGTTTCCCTCCGCTGAGCACCCGTCCCGGGTCTATACTCACCCAACATCATCGTCCCAACCTGAAGCGCGAGGTCACCGTGAATACGAGTTTCGGTTCCATCGCTGTCGTCACGCTGGTCGCCTCCTCCGCCTTCGCCCAGGCCTGGGATCCCGTCAAGCAGGCCACGGGATGGGCCCGGGTGGACAAGGACGGCTCCATCGCCTTCTACGATCCCGCCAGCCGCAAGATCTACAGCTGGATGAGGGAGGGCGGGATCCTGGGCTCCGTGGACGTCTCCAGGCTGGCCCAGGCGCCCGAGAAGTGGGTCGTGGACTTCGACTTCAACGCCTGGGTGGTCTCGGGCCGCGAACTCACCTACGTCGAGAAGAGCGGGAAGTCCTACACGGTCAAGCTGCCCTACGAAGTCGGGGACCTGACCTGGGACGTCAACGGGTTCTATCTCAGCTACAAGACGCCGGAG
>Ga0209098_1001863_pt1 | contig 19357 bp, 12 predicted proteins | sample AD_JPNHW1_MetaG_FD_184429 | JGI IMG/M metagenome (GOLD analysis project Ga0209098, IMG submission 184429) | Active sludge microbial communities of municipal wastewater-treating anaerobic digesters from Japan - AD_JPNHW1_MetaG (SPAdes) (version 2) | ecosystem: Engineered > Bioreactor > Anaerobic... | reverse complement strand
CCGCTTCCTGGTGCAGCCTCCCACCATCGACCGCACGCTGGGCGAGTTCCTGGCGGGAACGGGTGTCAGCCAGTTCGCGGTTTCCGAGACCCAGAAGTACGGGCACGTCACCTACTTCTGGAACGGCAACCGTTCCGGCAAGTTCTCGGACAGCCTGGAAACCTACGTCGAGGTGCCTTCGGACGTGGTTCCCTTCGAGCAGCGTCCCTGGATGAAGGCCGCCGAGGTCACCGACGCGCTTCTGGCCGCTCTGGAAACCGGCAAGTACCGGTATCTGCGGGTGAACTACCCCAACGGCGACATGGTGGGGCACACCGGCAACTTCGAGGCCGCCATCACCGCCATGCAGGCGCTGGACCTGCAGCTGGGACGCCTGATTCCCGCCATCCTGGAGAAGGGCGGCGTGGCCATCGTGACGGCCGACCACGGAAACGCCGACGAGATGTACGAACTGGACAAGAAGGGCAACGTGAAGAAGGGCCCCGACGGCTCGCCCAAGGCCAAGACCAGCCACACGCTCAATCCGGTCCCCTGCATCCTGGTGTCGGCCGACAACCCGGGCTGGAAGCTCTCCGGCGCGGTTGCCAAGCCGGGGCTCGCCAACATCGCCGCCACCGTCTGCAACCTCCTGGGATACGAGGCTCCGGCCGACTACGAGCCCAGCCTGGTCGTGAAGGCCTGAGCCGGTGGACAACGTCATCATCGTCGGGAACGTCGCCGAGGATCCGTTCGCGATCGACGTGGGCCACACCTTCGGGCAGGAAGCGGATCTTTCCGACATCATCTCGCTGAAGAACTTCGCCAACGGCGAATTCTGTCCACGCTTCATCTCCGACGAGCAGGACCACGCGCGGATCGGATCGAAGCTCCAGGGCACCACGGTGGTCATCGTCTCGGTCAACAGCGACAGCCACAGCCGCCAGTCCCTGGCCATGCGCAACTTCCTGATCGCCCGCGCGGCCAAGGACAACGGGGCCTCCAAGGTGATCCTGGTGGAACCCGACCTGTTCTATTCCGCGCAGGACCGCGGGCCGCGCACCGAGCACGGGCGGACCGCCCATCCCCGGGACGAGAAGGACCTGAAGAAGTTCGACGGGCAGCCCTTCAGCTCCTTCATGTACGCGCAGCTCCTGAAGGCCGCGGGGGTGGACGGCGTGGTCACGGTCCACAACCACTCCCATTCGGTGCAGGATGTCTTCCGGACCATCTTCCCCGGCGACTTCGTGAACCTCCGGCCCATCGAACTCTACACGCACTACCTCAAGAATTCCGACATGGTGGATACCGGCGGGGACGGGTCCAACCTGGTCTTCTGCGCTCCGGACAAGGGCGCCTTGGAGTTCGTGGAGCAGATGCACAAGGAGATGAACCTGCCCGGCCTGGGCCTGTGCAAGGAGCGCACGGGCGAACGCAAGGTGGAGATCCAGGTGGCGTCGGATTCCCCCGTCTCCCTGGCCCAGCTGGAAGGGAAGGACGTCGTGGTGTTCGACGACATGGTCCGCACCGGGTCCACCATCGTCAAATGCTGTCAGGCCCTCAAACAGGGCAAGCCGCGCCGCGTCCTGTTCTGCGTGAGCCATTTCTACTCGAGCGAGGAAGGGCGCGAGAACATGGCCGCGGGAGTGATCGACGAGATCCTCACCCTGAACACCCTGCCCACCATCCTCAATCGCGATACCCAGGGACGTCTGCGCAAGAAGATGGTGGTCCTCAAGATCGAGAAGTGGATCTCCCGGCACCTGCGTTCGTACTTCGGGCATCCCAGCGGCGCTTTGGCGGAGAATTTCTACGCGGTGGACATGTCCTCCAAGAATCCTCGCTGGAAGGGTGCTCGAGGCTGATAACGCATCAACGTTTCTTTATATATTGATGCATCGAAAGTCTCCCTCGGGACGCGGCACCGCGATTCCGGGGAGTTTGGCGTGAACGTTCGATCCAAAGGAGCGCCTGCATGGCTTCCCAGTTCTTCACCTCCGAATCCGTATCGATGGGGCATCCGGACAAGGTTTCCGACCAGATCTCCGACGCGGTCCTCGACTTCTGCCTTTCCCACGACCCGCAGAGCCGCGTTGCCTGCGAAACCCTCACGACCACCGATCTGGTCGTGGTCGCCGGCGAGATCACCACCAAGGCGCCCCTGACTCGCGCCAACGTCGACGACCTCGTGCGTGGCGTGGTCCGCGACATCGGCTACGTGGATCCCGAGATCGGCTTCGCCGCCGACACCTGCCAGGTGGACATCCGTCTGCACAGCCAGTCGCCCGACATCGCCCAGGGCGTGGACGCCAAGGCCGCCGAGGGCAAGGACACCGCCGAGCAGGGTGCGGGCGACCAGGGAATGATGTTCGGTTTCGCCTGCGACGAAACCCCCGAGCTGATGCCGGCTCCCATCGCCTACGCGCACGCCCTCATCAACAAGCTCACCGAAGTGCGCCAGAAGAAGGTCCTCAAGTACCTCCGTCCGGACGCCAAGAGCCAGGTCACGGTGGAGTACCAGGACGGGAAGATCGTTCGCGTGGACGCGGTGGTGATCTCCACCCAGCACGACGAGAAGGTGACTCATGCGACCATCCGCAAGGACATGATCGAGAAGGTCATCAAGCAGGTCATCCCCGCCAATCTCCTCGACAAGAAGACCAAGTACCACATCAATCCCACCGGCAAGTTCGTCGTTGGCGGACCCCACGGCGACTGCGGCCTGACCGGACGCAAGATCATCGTCGACACCTACGGTGGCATGGGCCGCCACGGCGGCGGCGCGTTCTCGGGCAAGGATCCTTCCAAGGTGGACCGCTCGGCCGCCTACGCCGCCCGCTACGTGGCCAAGAACATCGTGGCCGCCAAGCTCGCCACCCGCTGCGAGGTCCAGCTGGCCTACGCCATCGGATTCCCCCAGCCCGTGTCCATCCTGGTGGACACCTTCGGGACCGGCAAGGTCGACCAGGCCAAGCTGGAGAAGGCCGTGGCCAAGGTGTTCGACCTCAAGCCCGCCGGCATCGTGAAGATGCTCGACCTCAAGAAGCCCCGCTACCGCGCCACCGCGGCGGGTGGGCACTTCGGACGCACCGGCAAGGAATTCTCCTGGGAGAAGACCGACAAGGTGAAGGAGCTGAAGGCCGCCCTGGGCAAGTGATCCCGGCGCCGACCGGCGCTGACAAAAAATGGGAAACCCCGCCTCGGCCGAGGCGGGGTTTTTCGTTGGTTCTACGGCGGATCGTGGACGACCTGGCGGTGTAGAGGCGCCCCGGTGGGGCGTCTCTACGAATGGGCGTGGGTTGTCATTTTTTGCGGTTTTTCAGACGGGCGATCATTTCGTCGCGGGCACCGCCCACGTAGTCCTCGTAGGGGCCACGGAAGTCGATCACCTGGCCGTCGATGATCTCGATGACACGGGTGGCCAACGAGCTCACGAAGGTGCGGTCGTGCGACACGAAGATCAAGGAGCCTTCGTATTCCTGGAGTTCCTCGTTCAGCGCCGCGATCGCCTCCAGGTCCAGGTGGTTGGTTGGTTCGTCCAGGATGATGGTGTTGGGCTGCTGGGCCATCAGCATGGCGAACAGCAATCGGGCCTTTTCTCCGCCGGAGAGGACCTTGGTGTACTTCATCTGGGCATCGCCGGAAAAGAGCATGCGTCCCAGGAGCGCGCGGATCTCCTGCTGGCTCCAGCTGGGGCGGAACTGGTAGAGCCAGTCGAAGGCGGTCATTTCCGGGTCCAACAGCTCGAACGGGTCCTGCGGGAAGTACGACTTCACGGCCGACTGTCCCCAGGCGATGGAGCCGGATACGGGCTGCAGCTGCTCCATCAGGAGCTTCAGGAGCGTGGTCTTGCCCACGCCGTTGACGCCGATGATCGCGACCTTCTCGCCGTTGACGATGTCGATGTTCAGGTTGGAATACAGTGGCTTGTCGGCCTCGAAGCCCATCTTGAGATCCTTGATGCCCACCACCTGGCGGCCGCAGGGCTTCTCGATCTTGAGGACCGGACGCGGAGCCACGCGGGAGCTGGGACGCAGCTCCACCATGTCTTCCTTGATCTTTTCCAGCTGCTTTTGCCGGGAGCTGGCCTGGGATGCCTTGGACGCGTTGGCGGAGAATCGAGCCACGAAGTCCTGGAGCTCCTCCTTCTTCTTCTGCATGCGATCGTTGTGCGCCTGGGCGCGCTCGCGGGCCTGGCGGATGGCCGTTTCCCACTGGGAGTAGTTGCCCGTGAACTGGTTGATCTCCTTGTAGTCCACGTCCAGGATGTGCGTGCAGACGTTGTCCAGGAAGTGGCGGTCGTGGGAGATCACCACCACCAGGCCCTCGTACTGCTTGAGGAGCTTTTCCAGCCAGGAGATCGTGAGGATGTCCAGGTGGTTGGTGGGTTCGTCCAGCATCAGGATGTCCGGACGCGCGAACAGCACCTGCGCCAGCAGCACGCGCAGCTTCCAGCCGCCCACCAGGTTGGTCAGAGGGTCGTTGTGCTGCTCGGTGGGAATGCCCAGGCCTTCCAGGAGTTCGCCGGCGCGGGCTTCGGCCATGTAGCCGTCGAGGTCGGCGAATTCCATCTCCAGCTCGGCGACGAGGTTCCCTTCCTCCTCGGACAGTTCCGCCTTGGCGTAGAGCTCCTCGCGCTTCTTCATCACTTCCCAGAACCGGGGGTGCCCCTGCAGGACGGTCTCCATGATGGTGAAGCCGTCGAAGGCGTTGTGGTCCTGGCGCAGGTACCCACGGGTGCGGTTGGGCTCGAACTCGATCTCGCCGTCGGTCTGCGTCTCCTCGCCCTGGAGGATCTTGATGAGGGTGGTCTTGCCGGAGCCGTTGCCGCCGATGAGGCCGTAGCGGTTGCCGCCCTTGAGCTTGAGGTTGACGTTCGAGTACAGGACCCGATCGCCGAACTGCATGGAAAGTTCGTTGATGATGATCATGAGGATCGGGAAAAATAGGACTTCTCGGTCGGTGCCGGATTCCTCGCCGGGGATTGCTTCTATCTTCACCGCGATCCACCCCACCCTCGGAAAGGTGATCGCCTCCATGATCCTTCCCCTCCTTGCCGGCCTGATCGCCTCCGCGACCGACTCCCTCCCCCCCGAAGACTCGCTTCGTAGCCCGGCCCCGTTGCCCGCATCGGAAACCGCGTCCCCTGGCCCGGTTGCGTCGTCCTTCGATCGCTACGGCCGCTGGCAGTTCGGGTTTTCCGGGGGGAAGTCCACCGGCGGCGGCTTGGCGCTGCGACGGTGGTTCGATGCGAAAAACGGCGTCGAACTCCATGGATACGTTTTCCTTTCCAAGCAGCAATACCCCAACGACGGGAGTTCCTGGGGACGCATCGAAGGACGGGATGGGCATCCTTCCGACAACGACACAGGAACGGCCGAGTCCGCCGAAATCCAATTGGGTGTCCAGTACCTCCACGAGGTGCTGGACGTGAACCTGAGCCAGGGAGGGGGATTCCTGATCTTTCCCACCGGGCTTCGCTGCCTGGGGTTCGTGGGGGTGGGAGGGTATGCCGATCGGCTGAAACGCAACCTCCATTCCAGCCGCTACGAATACAGCTATTCCACATACTCGGGCAAACACGTTCCCTACGAAATCGTGGACAGCCGCTCCACCCAGAAGCTGCAGGGCGGTGCCGGCGGCGGGGCGGAACTGGAATTCGGTCGCCTGTCCATCCACCTTCTGGTGGGGATCGGCGGGTACTACCAGCTGGATCCTGCCGAATACGCGGTCGGACCGACCGCCGACGGCGGCATCTTCCTGCGTTTCTGATCCACTTCGCGTTTCTGGTCAGAAATTGGCGCGGGCTTGGGCGGACAGTTTCTGGAAGGACGGACGGTCGGGTTCGTCGCGCCAGGTCCAGTCCACGTTCGCCTGGACCTTGTCCTTCCAGGCCCAATCCAGGCCCGCCTGTGCGCGCCAGGTCCGACCCGCGGGAAATCCGTCGGTGAGGCGCGTACCAGAAGGACCGTCCAGGCGGGCGTCCGCGCGGCGTCCCTCCAGCCGCATCCGGAGCCCCTTGGGGAGGTTCGCGCTGGCCACCAGGTAGGGACAGTCCAGGAAGGTGCGGAATCCATCGCGGTCCTGCAGTCCGTCGCCCCATTGACCCAGCCAGCCCGGACGGATCTCCCATCCCTTGGCCACCCGCACGCCCACCGAAGGATCCAGACGCCAGCGCTGCTCCAGCCGGTGGTAGGAGGGCTCGCGCTGGATCAGGTTCCCCCGTTCCAGGGAAAGGAGGAGCCGATGGCCCCGTTCCATCGTGGTGTTCCAGCCGACTTTCTCCACGAGATCCCGTTCCACGCCCAGGGCGGTGAAGCTCCCCACGGAAAAGCGCCGCGTCCAGCCCAGATCCAGGCGATGGATGCCGCGGGTCCACCACAGTTCCGCGCCCAGCTCGGAATTGGCCTGGGAGCTGCGTTCCAGGGAGGCGTCGTCGAAATCGGGAAGGAGGCCGGGTGTGCTGTCGGTCTGGTCCCACCTCCCCCGCAGGCGGGAACCCAGGTCGGCCACCAGACCGGTCAGGCCGGGATGGATCCTCGCGGGGACCAGTTCCAGGTCGGCCGAAAGCGACTTGCGGTTGGCCCGCACCGCGGCGACGCTGGTGTCCAGGCGCGTTCCCGCGTAGCGGAGGTCGCCCTCGTCGGAGGGAACCACGGCGCGCAGCAGGCTGTCCCAGGCCCAGGATCCCGTGCCCTTGGGGACGGTGTCGTAGGCCGGGATCTCCGGCTGGAAGGCGGTGCTGGACAGTAGCCAGTGGACGTTGGTCCGCAGGCCGTCCACCGGCCAGGCGGCCGCGGTGGCTTCGCCCAGCCAGTTGTCGGATTCCGTCCATGGGAACCGTTCCTGCGACCGCCTCCGCCGGACCTCGGCGTCCGCCAGGAGATCCAGGGATCCCAGGGCGGGCGTCCACTTGGCCTTGAACGCGCCTCCGTTCCAGAGGGCGGTGTCGAACTCGCTGTTGCCGCGACGGCGATCTCCCAGGGCTTCCGATCCCTGTCGTCCGGAAAGGTCCAGGGTCCATTCCTCCGCCGGACTCCAGCGGGTCCCCGCCTCGGCTTCGAGCTTCACCCATCGCGAACCCATGCCGGTATCCCGGGGGGTGGCCAATTCGCTCTTCGCCTCCACCCGCGGCACCCAGCGTCCCAGGGGCCAGGATGCCTGGGCCACGGTCCGGGTGGCCTCCCAGGGAAGCCCGCCCTGGTCGCGGCGGCTCCAACTGCCTTCGGCCAGGATCCGCCGATCCGGATCCAGGTCGATTCCGGTGCGGACGAGCGCCCGGGAGAGGAACGCGTCCGTCCGCTGCTGGGCTCCGGCCTCGCTCCACATCCCGATCCCGCGCAGGACCTGCCAGGACAGCGCTCCGGTGCCGGTGGTCCGCTCCTGGCCGCTGGACGATCCCGGGGATCCCGGGATCCAGTCGGACGATCCCGATCCCAGCGTGTCCGGCGAGGACAGGCCGTGGTAGTCCTCCTGCAGGTGGTCGCCCCTCCATGCGAGGGTCCAGCGTCCCGCTCCGCCCTGGTCCAGGTACCGGCCCATCCGCGATCCCGCGGCCAGCGCCCCGAACAGCCCTTCGCGCGTGGGGTCGGCATCGGAGGACAGATTCCGGTTGAGTGTGGATCCCCGCAGGTCCGACTTGACCCAGAGCGAGGAGTCTCCCCAGTCGACGCGAAGTCCCGCCTCGCCCACCTGGCGGGGAAGGGGAATGGGATTCCCGCGGGAGTCCCGGGCGCGCAGGGAATCGTCGCCCGCGTCGCGCAGGATGCGGTCGGTGGCGCTGTCGGACGCGTAGGAAAGGGCGTGGTCGGGCTGGTCGCCTTCCTGCAGCGCCCAGGCCTCCCATCGGAGGCGTCCTCGATCGCCCCGGGTGCGGGCCGCGGCGAAGGTCCGTTCGTAGTCGAGGTCGGCGGCCTGGAATTCTACCTCGATGCGGTCTCCCGAGCGGATGCGACGCCGTGGCGTGAAGTCCAGCCGGCCTTCCAGGTGGCGCATCTGGTAGTCGCCCTCGGCGCCGGATGTCAGCAATTGTCCGTTCAGGCGCACGCGCTCGGATCCGGGAACCACCGCTCCCCGCGCGTCGGTGGCGTTGCGGACCAGGGCGTATCCTTCCTGCTGGCCGTCCACCCCCTCCAGGGTGCTGCGCACCCAGCGGGCTGCCGGACCGCCCACGATCCCCTCGGTCCGGTGGTGGTCGTCCATCCAGGCGGCGCTCCAGCCGCGGAGCGTCCTCTGGAATCCTCCGGCCAGCCCGGGGGAGAGGTTCCAGTCCTGGTCGCCGAGCCGGGTGGCCCAGTGGCGCGTCGACACCTCGATCCAGATCTCGTCCACTTCGCGCAGGGAAGCGCTGGATCCCTGCGCGGTCAGGGGCAGGTTCCCATCCGAGATCCGCGCGTCCAGGCGCACCCCGGGACGCAGTTCCCCCTTGGCGGTCAGGAACAGGGACTGCTCCAGGGCCACCCCGCCGTCGCCGCCGACCCCCACCTGGATGGTCTTGGTGCCCTGGATGGCCAGCCGCGAGGAGTCCGCGACCGGAACGCCGGTCGCGCTCCTGGAGGAGCCCGGTGCGGAATCGGACAGATCCTCCAGGGTCCGGTGCCGCACCACCAGGGGGAGCCAGTCCGGCGAACGTCGAACGGAATCCGTCAACGAGTCGGCCCCGGACGGGCCGGCCGCCATCGCCCCCAGCGCGCACGCGAGCCAAGGGAGCACGGCGGATCAGTCCGCGAGCTTGACCGCTTCGTCCAGCTGCACGGAGGCCAGCTGCGAGATTCCCTTGATCTCCTGGGTCACGCCGTAGAGCATGTCGGAAGCCGCCATGGTGCGCTTGTTGTGCGTGACCACGATGAATTGGGTCTGGTGGGAGAACTTGCGCAGAAGCTCCACGAAGCGTCCGATGTTGGCGTCGTCCAGAGGCGCGTCCACTTCGTCCATGATGCAGTAGGGGGAGGGGCGGATCAGGTAGAGTGCGAAGAGGAGCGCCGTGGCCGTGAGGGCGCGCTCGCCGCCGGACAAAAGCGAGATGGCCTGCATCTTCTTGCCGGTGGGTCGGGCGTGGATGTCGATGCGCGCCTCCAGCGGGTCGGCTTCCTGTTCCAGTTCCAGCTTGCCTTCGCCGCCGCCGAAAAGGGTGGAGAATACGCTTTGGAAGTTCACGCGCACCTTCTCGAAGGTGTCCACGAACCGTTCCCGGGCCATCTTGTCCAAGCGCTTGATGGCGCGCTCCAGGCTGTTCTTGGCCTTCTCCAGGTCGTCGCACTGCTTCTGGACCTCGTCCAGGCGGGCCTTCTCCTGCTCGTACTCCTCCAGGGCCTGGGGATTGAGCGGCCCCAGGTTCTTGAGCTTCCCGCGCAGTTCGTCGATTTCCTTGGGAGCCGTTTCGGGGTCGAACCCTTCCGGAGGTTCCGGAGGATCCTCCTGGGCGTCCAGATCGATCTCCCAGGTCTCGAAGGCGCGCTGGCGCAGGCGGTTGTCCTCGCCGGCACCTTCCGCACGGGCGAGATCGGCCTGGTGGATGGCCTGGGAAAGCTCGTCGATGCGGCGGGTATGGCCCTTCACGCCGGACAGTTTCTCTTCCACCGCCAGGATCGCGGCGTCGTAGACCTCGCGGGCCTGGTCGCGGGCGCGTTGCACCTGCGACAGTTCCTCGCGGGCCCGGTCCGCCTGGGTTTCCAGGCCTTCCAGGATGCCGCGACGCTCCACTTCCTGTGAGTCCAGGCTCTCCGTCTCCACGCGGGCCCGGTGGCGGCGGTCGTCGGTCTCTTCCAGGTGGCGTTCGGCGTTCTCCGCGAGGGTTTCCAGGCGGCGCACCTCGCCGGACAGGCGGGCGACGGTCCGTTCCGCCTCGCGGATGGCCTCCTGGGAGTCCTTGAGGTCGGCTTCCGCCTCGGCGCGGGCTTCTTCGGCGCGGCGGGCGGCGCCTTCGCGCACGGTCTTCTCCTCGGAGAGGGTCTCCACGCGCATCCGGGCCTGGTCGGCCTTCTCGCGCAGCGGCCTGGACTGGGGCTCCAGAACGTCCAGTCGCTGGCGCAGGGTCTCCAAACGGTCGGCGGCGCCGCTGGCCTGTGCTTCCAGGCGTCCCAGCGACGTTTCCACCTCTGACAATTCCCGTCTTGCGGAAGTGAGTTGGCGGTCCACCTCGCGCCAGCGGTCCTGGAGCTCGGCGCGACGGGCGGTCCACTCCTCGCGGTCGGTCTGGGCGGATTCGAGCTCCGCTTCGGCTTCGGTGGCCTCGGCACGGGCGTCTTCCTGCGCCTGGTGGCGGGAAAGGAGTCCCATGGACTTGCCGGACTTGCGGCCGCCGGCCACCAGGCCGGAACCGTGGGCGCGGAATCCGGGGCAGGCGAACCAGAGATCCTGTCCGGAAAACCGAGAAGCCAGTTGCAGCGCGGTTTCCTGGTCGTCCACCAGACAGATGTTGCCCAGAAGCAGTTGCGCCGCCGGCCGGAAGGAAGCATCGCACTCCACGAACTGGTCCGCCCAGCCGCGGATTCCCTCGCCGGACACGGCGGGGGAGGGAGCGCGCGCGGCGACCTTGTCCACCGGAAGCAGCACGGCCACGCCACCGGAATTCTCGGAAAGCAGGGCCAGGGCATCGCGAGCGGCTTCGGCGCGGTCGGAAACCACGTACTGGAGCGCGTCGCCCAGCACTTCCTCGATCCTCTCCAGGACATCCGGAGAGGCACGGAGCTGGTCGGCGAAGAGGCCCCGGATCTCGGTGGAACGGTCCTTGTGGGACAGGATGGCCTTGGCGCCGTCTCCCACGCCTTCCATCGACTTGGCGAGCTTTTCCAGGGTTTCCAGGCGGCTTCTGGCGCTGGCGCGGCGGGCCGCGGCTTGCCGCTCCCGTTCTTGGGCTTGGTCGGCGCGTCGGCCGGCCAGCTGGCCTTCCTCGGTGATGCGCTCCTTTTCCTGGTCCAGCCCTTCCACGCGTGCGGAAGCGGTTTCGCGCTGTTCCCGCAGGGTGGTCAGACGCGCGGTCATTTCTTCGGCCGCGGATTCGCCCAGTTCCAGTTCCTCGTGGATCCGTTCCTCTTCGGTGGACAGGCGGGAGAGTTCGTTCTCCGCCCGCAGAAGATCCGCCTGGGCCCGGTTGAGTTCCTCCAGGAGGGACAGGCGGGCTTGGGCTTGTTCGGCGGCGCCTTCGCGGAAGGTCACCAAGCGTTCCTCGCGCAGGCGGCGTTCCTCCTGGGCGCGTTCCAGCGCCTGGAGAGCGTCCTGCCCTTGCTGGTTGGCCTCCTCGATGCCTCGGCGGGCCAGGGCCAGCTCTTCGCAGATGCGCACTTCCAGGTCGTCCAGGCGCTGGAGCTCTTCGGCAAGCCGTTCCCGGTTCTGCGAGAGGTGCTCCAAGCCGTCGCGGGCACGCAGGCGCTCACCTTCCAACGCCTGCAATTCCGCACGGGCGTCGCCGAATTCGCGTTCGCGCTCGCGGAGGTCGGCTTCCAGCTTGGCGGCTTCCAGACGCTGCTCGGCCGCGCCGGCCTCGGCCACCGACATCTCCGAGCGGAGGAGGTCGCACTCGTCCTTCCAGTCGCGGATGCGGTGCTCGGATTGGCCCACCAGGTCCTTCAGCTGCGAGCGGCGCAACCGGATCCAGGCCAGTTCCACCTCGCGCAGGCGGGCGTTGAGCTTCTTCCAGGTGTCCACCTGCTTGGCTTGGCGCTCGAAGCTCGCCACCGAACGACGCACGGCCGCGAGGTTCTCCGCGACGCGGGCCAGATCTTGGTCTGTCTTCTCGAACTGCCGGATGGCTTCCTTGCGCTGGGCGCGGTAGCGGCTGATCCCCGCGGCTTCCTCGAACAGGATCCGTCGTTCTTCCGGTTTTTCCTGGACCAGGGTCATGACCTGGCCTTGCTCGATCACGGAATAGGAGGCGGCTCCCAGACCGGTGTCGTAGAACAGGTTCTGGATGTCGCGCAGGCGGCAGGGCTGGTTGTTGATGAGGTATTCCGAAGCGCCGTCCCGGTAGGCGCGGCGGCTGATCATGATCTCGGAGAACTCGCTGGGCAGCACGCCCTTGTCGTTCTTCACGATCAGGGTCACTTCGGCCATGTTCAGCGGAGGGCGATCGGAGGTGCCCGCGAAGATCACGTCTTCCATCTTCGCGCCGCGCAGGGCCTTGGCGCGCTGCTCTCCCAGCACCCACCGGATGGCGTCGATGATGTTGGACTTTCCGCATCCGTTCGGGCCCACCACGGAGGTGATCCCGTCGCCGGGGAAGTTCACCTCTGTCTTGTTGGCGAAGCTTTTGAAGCCGAAGACGCGGAGCTTGGAGAGATACATAGGTCCTTGTCGTTGCTCGAGTTAGCCCTGGAAAGGTACTCCACCTGCACGACCTTGGCAGACCTCCCCGCAGAAGCCTAGCGCAACGGGGTGCCTTCCAAGTGGCACAGTCCCGCCTCGATCCCGGCCAGACACGACCACATGCACCCGGCGGCCAGATGATCCAGGGCCATGGAGCGATCCCCCGTGCTTTCGGCGGGGGCGAGGCTCCGGTCCTTGAGCCGCGCGAAGACGTTTCCCACCTGCATCTGCCAGGAGGCGAACTGGTCGGCCAGCGGGGACTCCACCAGGAAAGGGGCGTCCGGATCGATCAACCGCACGGCCTCGAGGTCCAACCGCAGGCCCTCGTCGTCGTCGTGCATCTGGGAGGCCAGGTCCAATCCCAAGGCGAAGGCGACCATGAAGGCCTTCCGCAGGACGGCGACGTCCAAGGGAGCGGGTGCCGGCGGGTGCTGGAGGATCACCGTTTCCACCAGATGCATGGCCAGCTCCGAGGTCAGGGGGATGTCCTCGTATCCGTAGCCGAGCTCGGAGGTGAGCAGGATTCCTTCCTCCACGAAGGCTGGCAGGATCGCCGCGGCGGTGGCCGAGACGATGTCGTTGGCAGTCTTGGGATCCCGATGGTCCAGGCATGATGGGCGTTCCATGATGGCTATGATCCGATCGCGCATCCCTCCTTCGCCAGCGATTTCGGATTCCCGTCAGGGACGGCGGAGTATTTTTGCGGTCCATGCCCATCCCACACAGAACCATGCCGCCCGTCGACATCGACCAGCTCTCCAGGCACGCTCCCGCAGGAGGGTGCGTGGTGACCGTGGGGAACTTCGACGGGGTCCATCGTGGCCACCAGATGCTGTTGGATGCGGCCAGAACGCGCGCCCATGCGTTGTCCGTTCCGCTGGTGGGAATCACCTTCGAACCGCACACCCGCCATTTCCTGGACCCGGGTGGTGGGCCGGAGTTGTTGTCCACCTGGGTGGAGCGCCAGATCCTGATGCGCGAGCACGGGGTGGATCTGCCCATCGCCCTGCGCTTCGAGGACGACGTGCGGAGGCTTTCGCCGGAGGCGTTCCTGGATGTCCTGGTGGACGACCTGGGGGCGAAGGAACTGGTGCTGGGGTTCGACCACCGCTTTGGCCGCGGGGGAGCGGGGACCGCCGAGGCGATCACTCCCCACTGCCAGCGGCGCGGCCTGGCTCTTTCGGTGGTCGGAGCATTGGAGCGCGAAGGAAGGCCGGTCTCCAGCACATCCATCCGCAAGGCTCTCCTGGAGTGGGATCGTTTCGAGGAGGCGGTGGATGCCTTGGGGCACCCCTGGAGCCTGTGGGGGGAAGTCGTGCGCGGCGACGGTCGGGGGAGGACCATCGGGTTTCCCACCGCCAACCTCGAGCCTGTCAATCCGCGCAAGCTCCTGCCGGCTTCCGGTGTCTATGCGGGCAGGCTGCATTGGGACGGGGGAATCCACCCGGCGGTGGCCAACATCGGGACCGCGCCCACCTTCCAAAGGGGGATCCGGGTGGTGGAAGTGCACTCCCTTGACGGAATCGGTCCGGAATATAGCCAGATTTGCCGCCTCGATTTATACTTCCAGCTTCGTCAAGAATGCCGATTCGAGTCACTCGACGCGCTGCGTGCCCAAATCGGGCATGATGCGGAAACAGCGCGAGTCAAGGTCGCCACGCTCCAGTGAAACAGGTGTGGCGGTAGATAGTGAGGATAAGAGCGGCCGATAGGAGAAAAAGGAAACGTCATGTCGACCATCACTGCCGAGAAGAAGCAAGAATTGATCGGAAAGTTCGGGGCCAAGGCCGCCGACTCCGGGTCCACCGAGGTGCAGATCGCTCTGCTGACCGAGCGGATCACCAATTTGACAGAACATGTCAAGGCCAACCCCAACGACGTCCACAACCGTCGCGGACTCCTGATCTTGGTGTCCAAGCGTCGCCGCTTGCTGGACTACCTCGCGAAGACCAACCTCGAGGGGTATCGCGCGCTGATCAAGACCCTCAACATCCGCCGATAGAGGGGGATCTCATGGGTCTACTCAACGATACGAAGAGGGAGGTCTCGATCGAGATCGCCCCTGGAAAGGTCATGACCATCCAGACCGGCAAGCTCGCCAAGCAGGCCCACGGGTCCGCCGTGGTGCGCTGCGGCGACACCATGGTCATGGTCACCGCTTGCGAAGGCAATCCCGCCGCGTTCGACTTCTTTCCGCTGACGGTGGAATACCGCGAAAGCGCCTGGTCCGCCGGTCGGATCCCGGGTGGCTACTTCAAGCGCGAAGGCAAGCCGTCGGAGAAGGAAATCCTGACCTGCCGCATCATCGACCGTCCTCTGCGTCCTTCCTTCCCGGATGGATACAAGAACGAGGTCCAGGTCATCGGCACGGTGATTTCCGCCGACGACAAGAACGATCCGGACGTGCTGGGCCTGGTCGGCGGTGCCGCCGCCGTGTGGCTCTCGCCGCGCTTTCCGGTGGCCGAGCCCATCGCCGGCGTGCGTGTGGTGATGGTGGATGGCGAATTCATCGTCAACCCCACCTACCACGAAACCGAACGCGCCGAGCTGGAACTGGTGATGGCCGCTTCCGAGAAGTCCATTTCCATGGTCGAAGGAGGCGCCTTCGAGGTTCCGGAAGAGAAGCTCATCGAGGCCCTGGACGTGGGCCATGAAGCCATCCGCAAGATCATCGCCGGCATCAAGCAGCTGCAGGCCGAGATGGGCGTGGTGAAGAACGAGTGGACTCCTCCCGCCAAGGACGAGGCCCTCTACGCACGCGTCAAGGCTCTGGTGGAAGCCAAGTTCCTGGCGACCTTCCGCGGCAAGCATCCCAAGACCGTGCTGTATCCTGCGCTGGACGCCATCAAGGTGGAAGCCAAGGCCGCCCTGGCGGACATCGAGGACGCTTCGGTCCTCAAGACCGCCATGGCCTACCTGGACGACATCAAGCGCGACGCCATGCGCGAGGTGATCCTCACGGACGGAATCCGTCCCGACGGTCGCACCTGCGAGCAGACCCGCCAGGCCGAATGCGAAGTCACCGTGCTTCCTCGTGCCCACGGGTCGGCGATCTTCCAGCGCGGCGAAACCCTCGGGCTGGTCACCGCCACCCTCGGGACCCGCACCGACGAGCAGCGCATCGACAGCCTCCGCGGCGAGACCTTCAAGAACTACATGCTGCACTACAACTTTCCCCCGTACTCGGTGGGCGAGGTCAAGCGCGTGGGTTCCACCGGTCGTCGCGAGATCGGGCACGGACACCTGGCCGAGCGTTCCTTGGCTCCGGTGCTTCCCACTCCGGACAGCTTCCCCTACACCTTGCGCGTGGTCTCCGAGATCCTCGAGTCCAACGGCTCCTCCAGCATGGCTTCGGTCTGCGGCGGATCGCTGGCCCTCATGGACGCCGGTGTGCCCATCAAGGAGCCCGTGGCCGGCATCGCCATGGGGTTGATCGCCGAAGGCGACCGCATCGCGGTCCTCTCCGACATCACCGGAACCGAAGACCACCTGGGCGACATGGATTTCAAGATCTGTGGCACCACCCAGGGAATCACCGGTTTCCAGATGGACATCAAGCTGGACAACGGTCTGCCCAAGGAAATCATGCGCAAGGCTCTGGCCCAGGCCCGAGCCGGCCGCGAGAACTTCCTGGCCGCCATGAACGCCACCTTGCCGCAAAGCCGCAAGGAAATCTCCCAGTTCGCCCCCGCCATCCTGAGCCTGAAGATCCCGGAAGACAAGATCCGTGAACTGATCGGCCCGGGAGGCAAGGTCATCCGCGGCATCCAGGAGGAATCCGGCGCCGTGGTGAACGTGGACGATTCCGGCAACGTCACCATTTCCGCCGTCGTGCGCAAGGCTGGTCAGAAGGCCTACCGCATGATCCAGGAGATGATGATGGAAGCCGAAGTGGGCAAGACCTATCCCAACGCCAAGGTGAAGTCCATCACGAGCTTCGGCGCGTTCGTGGAATTCCTCCCCGGCAAGGAAGGCTTGGTGCACATCTCCGAGCTGGAGAATCGTCGCGTGGAGAAGGTCGAGGACGTGGTAGCTCTGGGCGACCAGATCAGCGTCAAGTGCATCGGCATCGACGGTCAGGGCAAGGTTCGCCTTTCCCGCAAGGCCACGCTCGCCGAGTGATCCGGATTCCTCCGCGATGCGGAGGAATCGCCAATCTTCAAGCCTCCGTTCCGGGGATCCCGGGGCGGAGGTTTTTGTTTGTTCCTCAAGCGACCTAGGGAAGCAACATCAGCCGGGTGGAGCCTTTGCCGTAATCGCCCCACCAGCGGGCCAGGAGGATTCCCGGTCGATGGGAGCCACCGGTTTGGGGTTTCCACAGTACCTCGCCGTTCCAGGTGGATTTGCGGGAGAACAGCACGTGTCCCTGGGGGTCGGTGACTTCAACGCCCAGAGTGCTCCCGAGGATGGCCGAAGAGGCGGTAAACCGCAAGGACCCCTGTCTCCAGGTCAATCCGGGGCGACTGGAGGGATTGAGGCCTCCTCCAGACTGGATCAGGGAGCGGATTTCCTCGATCCGGCGGAGGTCGGGAAGCCCGGACCCCATGCTGGTGTCGATTCTGGGCCACAGGTGTCCCGAACGTTGGATGCGGTCGCGGATCTGCCCGGAGGAGAGTTTCCCACGCAGGGTTTGCGTTGCCAGCACAGCCAGTCCCGCCACCAAGGGGGCGGCGACCGAGCTCCCTTGGGTTTCGGTCCGGGAGGTGGGGGTGGGGCCTGTGGCAACGGGCACGGAGCACCCGAACGCCGACACATCCGGCTTCTGCCGACCGTCCGCGGTGGGACCCCAACTGGAACGCCAGCCCCAGTTGCAGGCGTTCAACTGATGATCCAGCGCGCCAACCGTCAGGATGGAATCGGCGTCGGCGGGCGAGCCGATCGATTGAGCGCCCAAGGCGCCCTCGTTGCCTGCCGAAACCACGACGATGGCTCCGCGACGGGCGGCTGCGGTAGCCGCGCGGGAAGCAACCAGCGTGCGCCCGTCGTAGTCCTTCCAGTCATGCATGGAGATCGTGTTGTTGTTGTCCAGGAATCGATAGCCCAGGGAGCTGGAGATCACCTCCGCGCCGTGCTCCACCGCACGCACCAAGGCTGCGGCGAGGTGATCTTCTTCCTGGGTGGATTCGATATCCGCGTCTTCTGCTCGGTACAGGAGAAAATCCGCCTTTGGCGCGATTCCGGGAATTCCGTCCCAGGAACTTCCGATCAGGCTGGCGATGGAGGTCCCGTGCAGGTCCGACCAGTCGGATGCGTTGCGGTCCCATGGATCGTCGTGGTTCTGGACGAAATCGAAGGTGTCCTTGATGGACATTCCCGCGAAGGCCTTGTGATCGCGCGCGAAGCGCCCATCGATGATCGCGACCGTGACACCTTCTCCGGGGGCTTGCAAGCGGGACCAAAGCCAAGCACGCACGGGTTCGATCCCCATGGTGTCCCAGATGGCCTTGAGGGCAACGGTGTATTCGTCGACCCCTGCATGCTGCTGGCTGCGCGCCAGGGGCGGGGGCCTGCGTGGGTTTGTGGTGGCCACGGGCCCGGCATCGTGCACGCACGGGGGAAGACTGGTGGGATTGTCGGAAATCGCCGAGACCTTGTTTTCCCACTTGTAGACGTGGCGCAGGGTCCAGCCGCGCCGTCGCAGGGAATCCAGGAGATCTTCCCGAACGGGAGCATCTTCCCAAGCGAGGGTGCCAATGGCGGGCGAGCCCGGCCCCTTGTCGCAAAGTTGCAGCCAACGGGCGTCTCCGCCGACGATCAAGGACAAGGTGAGGACAATGGACAGCACCCCTATATTCTAGTTACCGGAGGCGTTGCCGTTTTGGCGATTCGAGGAGTCCATCGCCGAAGGCGAGACTCCGTCCTTCGATCGAAAAGGTGGCGCACCTCCCACCAGGGAAATCGTGGCTCTTGCTTCGGGGATCGCACCAATGGTAATCTCTGGTCCAGCGACCTGATTTCCTGAGAAGTAGGCTCGCTGACCGGTAATCTGCCGGTTTCGATCACAAACTCCGCTCAATGAGGAATATCCATGCGCAAGACCCTTACATTTGTCGCGATCGCCGCTCTTTCCGCCGCAGCCCAGGGCCCGGTCAAACTTGGAGTCATGGCCTCCCCGGCCTTGGTGGTTCCAGCCTTCGATGGCAGTGGAGCGTCTTCGAACCTGGGATTTGGTGGAAAGGCCGCTGCCACCGTGGAGTACGGTCTCAACGACAAACTATGCTTGGCTGCGAATGCGGGTTACATGTTGGCCACCTGGGGGTACGAATACGACAACCCCTACGGGAAGACGACCGTGGATGGCACTTCGCACTTCGTGAGCTTGGATGCGGGCGTGGGCTACGGCGTCATGGAGAAGCTCAAGGTGTTCGCCGGTCTTGGCGTGGACGTTCCTCTTTCCGGAGAGGTCACGGTCGAGTCCTCGATGGCAAACCCGCTGGCGGCATTCGGTGGTCCGGCAAGGATCGATACCAAGGCCACCTCGGACATCTCCGACGACAACACCGAGATCCTCCTGGTGGCGGGTGCTGGCTACAAGCTTACCGAAAAGATCGGGGTGGATGCCCGTTATCGCTTCGCTCTGACCGAATACGCAACGGATTTCAAGTTGAGCGAGCTGTTGGTCGGTGTGACCTACGCGTTCTGATCAGACGTTTCATTGTGGTGATCAAGGGCTCCGGGTATCGCCCCGGAGCCTTTTTCGTTTGGAGAAATGGCGGCCGGGAACCCGCTCCTCCCTTGCACCTCGAGGACTGGTGCAACGGATCCATGATCTTGGCGCGGAACTGGCGTTCGGCCTTCCGTCCTGCAGTCAGTTTACAGAAGGGCGCTTCCCGCCCCTTCTGTACATCCACGGCCCTTTGCAGGGTTCCCAATTGCGTCGTTTCGATGCAATTGGGAGGGCAATGCAACGCCGGCACCAGGGGGTTCGGACTCTCCGGCCGTGGGGAGGGCCTAGGAGTCTGCGCGGCAGATAGATCTGCCGCGAGTTTTCGTTTCGATCAGGGAGATCCTCCTTGACGGCGGATCTCTCTCAGATGCTTCGCTCCATGTCTGTTTCGCCCCAAATAGCTCCATTGGC
>Ga0209098_1001861_pt1 | contig 19370 bp, 15 predicted proteins | sample AD_JPNHW1_MetaG_FD_184429 | JGI IMG/M metagenome (GOLD analysis project Ga0209098, IMG submission 184429) | Active sludge microbial communities of municipal wastewater-treating anaerobic digesters from Japan - AD_JPNHW1_MetaG (SPAdes) (version 2) | ecosystem: Engineered > Bioreactor > Anaerobic... | reverse complement strand
CCACGGAGATATACCCTTTTTCCAGGGCAGATTCATCCGTATCTTCCCCGTTCCCTATCCGGGCAAAGACGCCTTTCAACCAGTAATAAGGGCGTCCTCCGGGGTCCTTGCGCTCATCAAAGTCCTCGAGCCAGGTACCGTTGGCCTGCCGGCAGAGCCTGACTCCATTAATCTTCCCGTTTTCCGTGACCGGCACATTCACATTGAGACCGACTCCCGGGGGCAGACCTATGCTGATAACCCGGCGGATGATCTGCTCCACGAAGGGTAATGAAGGGCCGAAATCCGCTTCCCAGCTATAATTGCAGAGCGAAAAACCGACAGATGGAACGCCGGCCAGCGCACCTTCAAACACCGCTGCCATCGTACCTGAATAGATGATATTGATGGAAGCATTCGTCCCGTGGTTGATACCGGAGACCAGCAGATCAGGCCGGCGTCGCATGACCACTTTATAGGCCAGTTTCACGCAATCGGCAGGGGTGCCGCTGCAACTGTACTCTTCGTAATCCTCTTCTTTGGTAACCAGATCGAGCCGTAACGGGGTGTTCATCGTCACCGCATGAGCCGTACCCGACTGTGGTCTGTCAGGAGCCACCACAACGACCCTTCCCATTGAACGAACGATGGAGATCAGGGCACGGATTCCCGGTGCGCCCACCCCATCATCATTGGTTACAAGAATCAGTGGTTTCTGCTGCATGGATGCGGTTGCTTGCAGCAAAGTTAGGAATTATTCAGACAGAATGCGAGAAGCTCTTCATACAACTCCTTCACCGGAAGTCCCATCACATTGAAGTACGATCCTTCAATTCTGCTGATGCCGATATAACCGATCCACTCTTGTACGCCGTAGCTCCCGGCCTTGTCAAATGGCCGGAAATTTTCAATGTAATAAGATATCTCTTCCGTCGTCAGTTTCTTGAAATATACCGAGGATTTGACATGAAACAACCGCTGTTTCTCAGCAGAGCGAAGACAAACCGCCGTGATGACTTCATGCCGTTTCCCGGAGAGTTTGGTGAGCATCCGGAAGGCATCACCGGCATCGGATGGTTTTCCCAGGATCTCTTGGCCGATGCTGACGATGGTGTCGGCCGTGATCACAATCGTCGACGGAGTAAAAAACGACGACGGAAAAGCGTTGGATTTCAGTTCAGCCAGGTGTATGGCGATCTGCTCGGGAGTAAGCCCTTCGGGATAGGATTCATCCACGTTGGCCGGTATTACTTCGAAATCAAGCCCCAGGTCTTTCAGCAGGTATTGCCGCCGGGGTGATTGCGATGCCAGAACGAACCGGAAATCGTGGAGTCGTGTATGCATCATCAGGATCAGAAGTTAAGAGAGAGTATTTGCATGGAGAGAATACCGGTCAGCATGATCACTTTGGTCAGCATGCTGGCGAAGTGGAATTCCTCTTTTTGCCGGGCACGCCACATGATCGTGACCAGCCAGATCACCGGAGCCTGCACGGCAAAGAGGAAATACCAGAAGGTCCACATATAATGCAACCGGTAAAGGATCACCATCCCGTAACCCAGCATGATCATGCTGAGGATCAGCAGCGAGATGATCAACAGCCGGCTGTTGCGCTGACCAATAACCAGCGGCAGGGTCCGGCATCCGTATCGATGGTCTCCTTCCGCGTCTTCCATATCTTTGATGACCTCCCGGATTATGGTCACCAGGAACGCAAACAAGGCATATGCCAGGACGACACTGGTGACATGGCTCAATGGTTTGATCAACGAAGCAAAAGAGGCGGGATCGAGCCTCAGATAGAAGAACTCAAACAGCCAGACAATCAGCACCACGAAGGCAGAGAGCGCAGCGACAATGATGTTTCCCCACAAAAACGTCCTCTTGTAACTGGCAGAATAGAGCCATAACAACACGGACAGGAACGGGAAAATCAACCCGAAAGTGAAGTTTCCTACCTTATAAGCCAGATAAAATCCAAGGATAACGGCCACCGCGTTGATGATGAGGTGCGTCGCAATAGCGCCACGGGCCGGGATGTTCCGGTCAATCGTGTTCTTATCGGGTTTATTGATGGCATCGATCTTCACATCGAAATAATCATTGATGATATACCCGCCCGCAGCGATCAGGACGGTGATCAGCACCAGGATCAGGAAATCGGCCAGCGAAGACGGTTCGATACCGGAATCGCGAAAGAGAAACGGCCCGTAGATAGCATATCGCAGCAAGAGTTGGGTCAGGGCGATGATCAGCAGGTTCGGCAGTCGTATCAGATGACTGAGTGCAGTAAGAAATGACAGGGTCTTTTTCATGAGTTGTCTTCTTTGTTCTTCTACCAGTAAAATGCATCATTATTCATCCACTTTCCCTGGATCTTCATCACTTGTTCGATAATATCGCGGGCGCAGCCCTTCCCTCCTGCCCGGTGAGAGATGTACCTGGAGATACGTTTGATCTCTTCGGCGGCATCTGCCGGACATACCGGCAAACCGACTTCCAGCATGACTTCATAATCGGGGATGTCGTCGCCCATATATATCACCTGTGATGATTGTATATTATTGTCTTTCAAATACTTACGCAGCGTTTCGATTTTATTATCGATGCCAAGAAAAACATCCGTCACGTTCACCGCTTTCAGTCGTTGTGCCATGGAGGCCGAACGTGCCCCGGAGATGATGGCGACATGATAGCCTTTCTTCACTGCCAGTTGCAACGCGTAACCGTCCTTGATGTTGGTGACGCGAAGTCCTTCCCCGTCGGGCATCATGATCACGGAGCCGTCGGTCAGTACTCCGTCGTAATCGAAGATGAAAGTAGTGATTTGTTTAAGTTGTGATTTATAGTTTGTCATTATTCCGTTTTTGCTGGGTAATACTTTCGCTCAAAAGGTCGTATATCTTCCGGTAAACGGGATGGTTCCCGAGCATTGCCCGGTGCATCTCCATCACTTCCCGGTCATTTCTGACAGCCGGTCCTGTCTGCAGGGAGAAAAAATCCAGATGCCTGGCGTTTCCGGCTGTCTGGCTGATGACCGGCCGCAGGATGTCCGCCGGGATGCCCTGTTCATGCAACAAGTCTTCGGCAATGGCATACATGAAATTGGGGAAATTGGCGGCAAAGACAGCCGCGAGATGCAGGTACCGTCGCCGGGCAGAGTCCATGACCACCACGTTCCCCGACAAGGTCTTTGCGAGGTTTACCAAGCGTGTTTCATCTTCGCTGTTCGAGGCCTCCACGCAGAAAGGAACGCGACTGATCGCGACGGGTCGCTCTTTCCGAAGGGTCTGTAGCGGGTAAAAGACACCGGTTCCGGGAGACACCCCATCCAGGACATGCATATCGGTACAACCCGAAGTATGAACCACCAGTCCGCGGGTGTGAATCGATGACGCCAGGGCTGCGATGGCATGATCCGCCACCGCGATGAGGATCATGTCGACACCGTCGTCGAGCGATTCCGGATGAGCAACGAAGGAGGCGCCCAGCTTCCGGGCCAGTTTCTTCCCCTTTTCTTCCGTCCGGTTGCACACCTCCCTGATCACGATCCCTTTTCGTTTCAAGGCATAACCCAGCCGTTCGGCTACATTTCCTGCGCCGATGATGCTGATGGTTTGAATGGGATGTACGGACATTTTCGGGTGATGCTTTACAAAAGTAACATTCTTCGGAACACACATAAAAAAAAGACGCAGGAAACAGTGAACTTCACCGTTATCTTACGTCTTATGGTATTCTTCAGGTAAGGAGATCAGGCCTGTGCCGGAGGCATCCCGAAGTTGATCGGGAAATCGCCTTCCGCATCTCTGATTTCACCATGCGCTGACTCATATTTGTTGATATTTTCCTTGAGCGCTTTAAACAAACGTTTGGCATGCTGAGGCGTAAGAATGATGCGCGATTTCACCTTGGCTTTGGGAACGCCGGGCATCATCTTCACAAAATCAACAATAAACTCTGCGGGTGAATGGGTGATGATGGCAAGGTTTGAATAGATGCCTTCTCCTACTTCATCAGAGATCTCGATATTGATCTGGCTGGCTGGATTTTTCTTTTCCTGCATACTTGGTTGATTTTATTCTTCCTTGGAAGCCATTAATGCTTCATATTCATCTTTACTTCCAACGATGAGGTTTTCATAATCACGAAGTCCGGTACCTGCCGGGATGAGGTGACCCACGATCACGTTTTCCTTCAGGCCCATCAGTCCATCCTGACGTGCATTGATAGCAGCCTGGGTGAGCACCTTGGTGGTTTCCTGGAAGGAGGCGGCGGAGATCCAGCTCTTGGTCTGCAGAGAAGCACGGGTAATCCCTTGCAGCACCTGACGGGCGGTAGCAGGCTTTGCATCACGCGCTTCCACCAGTTGCTTGTCTTTTCTCTTCAGCATCGAGTTTTCATCCCTGAATTTACGGGCGCTGATGATCTGTCCGGCTTTCAGATTCGTGGAATCACCGGGTTCTACCACCACTTTCTTACCGTAGATCCAGTCGTTTTCATCCTGGAAATCGATCTTGTTGACAAGCTCTCCTTCGAGGAAACGGGAATCGCCGGGATCTTCCACTTCTACTTTACGCATCATCTGACGGACGATGGTTTCGAAATGTTTGTCGTTGATCTTAACACCCTGCAGACGGTACACTTCCTGTACTTCGTTCACGATATATTCCTGAACTTTCATGGGTCCCTTGATGGCCAGGATGTCACTGGGTGTCAAGGCGCCGTCAGAAAGCGGCGTACCTGCTTTGATATAGTCGTTTTCCTGTGCCAGGATCTGTTTGGAAGTGGGGACCAGGTAATGTTTTTCTTCCCCGGTTTTCGAGGTGATGATGACTTCCCTGTTCCCTCTTTTCAGCTTCTTCGCAAAGGAAACCACGCCGTCGATTTCAGAGACGATGGCAGGATCCGACGGATTACGTGCTTCAAAGAGTTCGGTTACCCTGGGCAGACCTCCCGTGATGTCACCGGCTTTACCGACGGCCCTGGGAATCTTGACCAGGATGTCGCCTGCCTTGATCTTCACATTGTCTTCAACGATGATGTGAGCGCCGACAGGGATGTCGTAGATCTTGATGATTTCCCCGGTGCCATTCATGATGTTGATGGCCGGGTTCTTTGCTTTCTGACGCGTTTCGATGACCACTTTTTCGTGGTACCCGGTCTGTTCGTCCGATTCAATGCGGAAGGTCACCCCTTCGATGATGTTCTCAAAGTTCACTTTTCCGTTTACTTCGGAAAGGATGACGGCATTGTACGGATCCCAGTCGCTGATCAGGTCGCCATTCTTCACGTCGGTGCCATTCTTGATATAAAGTTTGGCTCCGTAAGGAATGTGTGCCGAGGTCAAGGCAACGTGTGTATTTTTATCGACGATCCTCATTTCGGCGGAACGTCCGATAACGATATCGTATTTCTCTCCGTCTTCTTTGGTATAAGGAACGAAACGGAGTTCTTCGATCTCCAGCAGTCCGTCGTACTTCGCCGTGATCCGGGAGGCGCTGGCGATGTTCACACCAGCCACACCACCGACGTGGAACGTACGCAGGGTAAGCTGAGTACCGGGTTCACCGATGGACTGTGCCGCAATGACGCCGACGGCCTCTCCCTTCTCGACCAGACGGCCGGTAGCGAGGTTTCTGCCGTAACATTTCGCGCACACACCCTTCTTCGATTCGCAGGTCAGCACGGAACGGATCTCAACTCCTTCCAGCGGTGAACTGTCGATGATCTCGGCAATGGATTCGGTGATCTCTTCACCGGCGGCAATGATCAGCTCGCCAGTCTGCGGATGGTATACATCATGCAGCGTAACACGACCAAGGATCCTGTCGTACAGTGATTCCACCACTTCTTCCTGTTTCTTCAGGGCGGTGATGGTCAAACCACGCAGGGTGCCACAGTCTTCTTCAGAAATGATGACATCCTGGGAGACATCTACCAGACGACGGGTGAGGTAACCGGCATCAGCCGTTTTAAGAGCGGTATCGGCCAGACCTTTACGTGCACCGTGAGTAGAGATGAAGTATTCCAACACCGAGAGGCCTTCCTTGAAGTTGGAAAGGATCGGGTTTTCGATGATTTCGCCTCCTGCAGCGCCGGATTTCTGCGGCTTGGCCATCAGACCACGCATGCCGGAGAGCTGACGAATCTGTTCTTTGGAACCACGAGCCCCGGAATCCAGCATCATGTAAACAGGATTGAACCCCTGTTTATCGGTCGAGATCTGGTTCATCAGAGCCAGGGTGAGTTTGGAGTTCGCATGGGTCCAGATATCGATGATCTGGTTGTAACGTTCGTTGTTGGTAATGAACCCCATGTTGTAGTTGCTGATCACTTCATTCACTTCAGCCATGGCGTCGGCGACCAACTGCTCTTTAACCTTGGGAATGATGACATCATCGAGGTTGAACGAAAGTCCGCCCCGGAATGCCATCGTGAAACCCATCTCCTTGATATCATCCAGGAACTTGGCGGTCTTGGTCGTACCACAGACTTTCAGGATCGATCCGATGATATCACGTAAAGATTTCTTGGTGAGCAACTGGTTGATATACCCGTATTCGTGAGGTACCACCTGGTTGAACAACACGCGGCCGCCGGTGGTTTCGATGATCTTGGTGACTTCTTTTCCGTCCTCCATGATCGTCATACGCACCTTGATATTGGCGTGAAGGTCGATCTTTCCTTCGTTATAAGCGATGATCACTTCTTCGGGGGAATAGAAGGTCATTCCTTCTCCCTTGACGACCATGCTGCCTTCACTCTTCAGCCCTTTGGTGATGTAATACAGTCCGAGAACCATGTCCTGCGAAGGAACCGTGATCGGAGCTCCGTTGGCCGGGTTCAGGATGTTATGCGAAGCCAGCATGAGAAGCTGTGCTTCCAGGATGGCAGCGTTGCCCAGCGGGACATGAACAGCCATCTGGTCACCGTCGAAGTCGGCGTTGAAAGCGGCGCAGACCAACGGGTGAAGCTGAATAGCCTTCCCTTCGATCAGTTTCGGCTGGAACGCCTGAATCCCCAACCGGTGCAGCGTAGGAGCACGGTTGAGCATGATGGGATGGCCTTTAAGGATATTTTCAAGGATATCCCAAACGACCGGGTCTTTACGATCAACGATCTTTTTGGCCGATTTCACCGTCTTTACAATACCACGTTCCAGCATCTTCCTGATGATGAACGGTTTGTAAAGTTCGGAAGCCATTTCTTTGGGAAGTCCGCATTCACTGAGTTTCAGTTCAGGGCCGACCACAATAACGGAACGGCCGGAGTAGTCAACACGTTTACCAAGCAGGTTCTGACGGAAACGTCCCTGTTTCCCTTTCAGGCTGCCGCTGAGTGATTTCAGGGCCCTGTTCGATTCGGTCTTGACGGCGCTTGATTTACGGGAGTTGTCGAATAAGGAGTCAACAGCTTCCTGAAGCATACGTTTTTCATTCCGGAGAATGACATCCGGCGCCTTGATCTCGATGAGCCGTTTCAGACGGTTGTTACGGATGATGACACGACGGTAGAGGTCGTTCAGGTCGGAGGTGGCAAAACGTCCGCCATCCAGAGGTACCAGTGGCCTGAGTTCAGGCGGGATCACCGGCACTACCTTCACGATCATCCACTCGGGACGGTTTTCCATTCGCTTTTGTCCGTCACGGAACGATTCGAACACCTGCAGACGTTTCAGGGCTTCCGCCTTGCGCTGCTGCGAGGTCTCGGTATTGGCTTTATGCCTTAATTCAAAAGATTCCTTGTCGAGATCGATCCGCGAAAGCAGGTCATACAAAGCCTCTGCTCCCATCTTGGCAACGAACTTGTTTGGATCACTATCATCCAGATGCTGGTTATCGGCCGGTAATTTTTCGAGGATATCGAAATACTCCTCTTCCGACAGGAAATCGTACATATTGACGCCGTCTTCCTTCTTGATACCCGGATTAATGACAACGTACTTTTCGTAATAGATGATCGATTCAAGCTTCTTGGTAGGCAGACCGAGTAATGCGCCAATTTTGTTGGGCAACGACCGGAAAAACCAGATATGCGCAACGGGCACTACCAGCTGGATATGACCCATGCGTTCCCTTCTCACTTTCTTCTCGGTCACTTCAACACCGCAACGGTCGCAAACGATCCCTTTATACCGGATTCTTTTGTATTTACCGCAGTGGCATTCCCAATCCTTTACCGGGCCGAAAATCCTTTCACAGAAAAGACCATCACGCTCAGGCTTGTACGTCCTGTAGTTGATGGTTTCCGGCTTCAGTACCTCCCCGCTGGAAAGTTCCAGTATCTTTTCCGGGGAAGCGAGGCTGATAGTGATTCTTGAGAAGCTGTTGCTACTTAAAGAACCATCTTTTCTAAACGCCATATATTTTATATTGTCGGATGTAACTAAATAATAATAACTTACAGATTCCCTGACGGATTAATCGAAGCTCAGGTTCAAACCAAGTCCCCTCAGCTCGTGGACCAATACATTGAAGGATTCCGGAATGCTCGGCACCGGCATGTTCTCTCCCTTGACAATGGCCTCATACGCTTTGGCACGACCGAGAACATCGTCGGATTTAAGGGTCTGGATTTCGAGCAGGACATTGGCAGCCCCGAAGGCTTCCAGCGCCCAGACTTCCATTTCACCGAAACGCTGACCACCAAACTGGGCTTTACCACCCAGGGGTTGCTGGGTAATCAGTGAGTACGGACCGATGGAACGGGCATGCATCTTATCGTCAACCATGTGGTGCAGTTTCATCATGTAGATGAATCCCACCGTAGTCGGCTGGGCAAACTTTTCACCCGACAACCCGTCGTTAAGGTACACTTTACCGTTATCGGGCAGTCCGGCTTTTTGCAGGTAATTATTGATTTCTTCCTGCGTAGCGCCGTCAAAAATCGGGGTACTGAAGCGCAGTCCCAGGTTATGTCCGGCCCATCCGAGGATGGTTTCGTAAATCTGTCCGAGGTTCATACGCGAAGGCACACCCAACGGGTTCAGTACGATGTCCATCGGAGTTCCGTCTTCCAGGAAAGGCATATCTTCTTCGCGAACAATTTTCGCGACGATACCTTTGTTCCCGTGACGACCGGCCATTTTATCGCCTACTCTCAGTTTGCGTTTCTTGGCCACATAGACTTTCGCCATCTGAATAATTCCGGCAGGCAGGTCATCACCGACCATGGCCATGAATTTCTTCCGGTTATAGACTCCGAACAGCTCTTTGTATTTGATGATATAGTTGTTCAGAAGAACTTTGATCATGTCATTCTTCTCCTTGTCGGTGGTCCATTTGCTCGGGTTGACATTCTGATAATCCAGATCCATCAACAATTTGGGGCTGAATTTAGTGCCCTTGGTGACCACTTCCTGTTTGAAGTTGTTGAAGACGCCCTGGGATATTTTTCCGTTAACGAGGACACCGAGTTTTTCAACCAGGCGGGTTTTCAGTTTTTCGGCTTCACTCAGGAAATCATCTTCCAGCTTCTTCAGGTCATCTTTTTCTTTTGCTTTCGCTTTTCTGTCCTTGATGACCCGGGAGAAGAGTTTTTTATCAATCACCACGCCTTTCATGGATGGTGGTGCTTTCAGGGAAGCATCCTTCACATCGCCGGCTTTGTCGCCGAAGATAGCCCGGAGGAGTTTTTCTTCCGGAGTGGGATCGCTTTCGCCTTTCGGGGTGATTTTCCCGATGAGGATATCCCCTTCGTTCACTTCCGCACCGATACGGATCAATCCGTTTTCGTCAAGATCCTTGGTGGTTTCAGCGCTTACATTGGGAATATCGTTGGTAAGTTCTTCCACGCCGCGTTTAGTATCGCGTACTTCGAGGGTGAACTCTTCAATATGGATAGATGTAAAGATATCTTCCTTGACCACCTTTTCAGAGATCACGATAGCATCTTCGAAGTTGTACCCTTTCCATGGCATGAACGCCACCATCAGGTTTCTTCCCAGTGCCAGTTCGCCATCTTTGGTGGCATATCCTTCGCACAGCACCTGGCCTGCCGAGACCCGGTCCCCTTTTCTGACGATGGGGCGCAGGTTGATACAGGTATTCTGATTGGTACGTGCGAATTTTGTCAGGTTATATGACTTGGAATCGTCGTCAAAACTCAGCAGGCGTTCCTGGTCGGTGCGATCATACTTGATCACGACTTCGCTGGCGTCGACATATTCCACCAGACCATCGCCTTCAGCGTTGATCAGCAACCGTGAATCGCGGGCCACCCGGTCTTCAATGCCGGTACCTACAATCGCGATCTCAGGGTTCAGCAGGGGAACAGCCTGACGCATCATGTTCGATCCCATCAGGGCGCGGTTGGCGTCGTCATGTTCCAGGAAGGGAATCAGCGAAGCTGCGATAGAGGCAATCTGGTTGGGAGCAACGTCCATCAGGTGGATCTCCGAGCGATCGACGATAGGATAGTCGGCCAGGTAACGCACTTTCACGCGTTCGTCTGTCATTTTTCCTTTCTCGTCCATGCTGGTTCTGGCTTCGGCAATGATCTTTTTCTCCTCAGCTTCGGCCGTCATGTAGGTAGGTTGTTCCTTCAGGTTTACCGCACCATCTTTGACGGTGAGGTAAGGCGTTTCGATGAATCCGAGGCGGTCGATTTTGGCATAAACGCACAGGGAGGAGATCAGACCGATATTGGGACCTTCCGGGGTTTCGATGGTACACAGACGTCCATAATGGGTATAGTGTACGTCGCGGACTTCAAATCCTGCCCGTTCGCGGGAAAGACCACCGGGGCCGAGGGCCGAGATCCTTCTTTTGTGAGTGATCTCCGACAGCGGGTTGGTCTGATCCATGAACTGCGACAACTGGTTCGTCCCGAAGAAGGAATTGATCACCGAAGAGAGTGTCTTGGCGTTGATCAGATCCATGGGGGTGAACACTTCATTATCGCGCACGTTCATGCGTTCGCGAATGGTACGGGCCATCCGGGAGAGGCCTACACCGAACTGGTTATACAACTGTTCGCCGACGGTACGTACACGACGGTTACTCAGGTGGTCGATATCATCAACTTCCGCTTTGGAGTTGATCAGTTCGATGAGGTACTTGATGATAGAGATGATATCTTCCTTGGTGAGGACTTTGATCTCGATCGGTATTTCCAGATTGAGTTTACGGTTGATCTGGTAACGTCCTACGTCGCCGAGGTCGTACCGTTTATCTGAAAAGAAAAGTTTCTCAATGATACCCCTGGCTGTTTCTTCGTCGGGGGGTTCTGCATTACGGAGCTGGCGGTAGATGAATTCCACAGCCTCTTTTTCCGAGTTGGCAGGGTCTTTCTGAAGGGTATTAAAGATCGTGGAATAGTCGATGGCTTGTGCATCCTCCCGATGGATCAGAATCGTTTTGATTCCGGCATTCACGATCAGGTCGATGTGTGAATTATCGAGTTCGGTCTCCCGTTCGATCAGCACTTCCGTACGTTCGATGGATACCACTTCACCGGTATCTTCGTCCACAAAATCTTCGATCCAGGAACGAACGACGCGGGCTGCGAGCTTAGAGCCCACCACTTTTTTCAGAGAAGCCTTGTTGACCTTAATTTCCTGGGCGAGTCCGAAGATCTCGAGGATATCCTTATCGGTTTCGTAACCGATAGCCCGGAGAAGGGTCGTGACCGGCAATTTCTTTTTCCGGTCGATATATGCGTACATGACATTGTTAATGTCGGTGGTAAACTCGATCCAGGATCCTTTGAAGGGGATGATCCTGGCGGAGTACAGTTGTACGCCGTTTGCATGGAAACTGGTGCTGAAGAACACACCGGGGGAGCGATGAAGCTGGGACACAACCACACGTTCCGCTCCGTTTATGATAAAGGTGCCGCGCGGGGTCATGTAGGGGATCATTCCCAGGTAGACATCCTGGATGATCGTTTCAAAGTCCTCATGTTCCGGGTCGGTGCAATACAGTTTCAGCTTTGCTTTCAGGGGCACGCTATAGGTAAGTCCGCGATCAACACATTCATCCATTGAATACCTGGGCGGGTCGATGAAATAGTCCAGAAATTCAAGTACAAAGTTGTTACGTGCATCAGAAATGGGAAAGTTTTCGGCAAATACCTTGTACAGTCCCTCGTTTACCCTGTTTTCAGGATTGGTCTCAAGCTGAAAAAAATCCTTAAAGGGCTGAAGCTGGATTTCAAGAAAGTCTGGGACTTCAGCCTTTATCCTTGTGGAGGAGAAACTGATTCGTTCGGTTTTTTTTGAAGCCAAGGTCATTTTTTTTGTGTCCTTTATTGCAAGGACGTTAGAAATTAAAAATCGCTCTTAAATACCGGTGGGTTTCCCCGCAGGCAGAATGTCTTAAATAAACAATAGACCTCTCCCATGTTCCGGGAGAGATCTAATGTCTATCTTATATTCAAAGAACCCTACTTAATTTCAACCTCTGCTCCAGCCTCTTCTAATTGAGCTTTAAGTCCATTGGCTTCATCTTTCGAAACGTTTTCTTTGATGGGTTTCGGAGCGTTATCAACCAGTTCCTTAGCTTCTTTCAGTCCGAGGCTGGTGAGTTCTTTCACCAGTTTCACGACCTGCAGTTTAGCCTGACCGGCTGATTTCAGGATGACGTCGAATGTACTTTTTTCTTCAGCAGCAGGGCCGGCACCAGCGGCAGCAGCGGGGGCTGCAACAGCAACCGCAGCAGCTGCAGGTTCAATACCGTATTCGTCCTTTAAAATCTTTGCTAATTCCGTTACCTCTTTAACCGATAAGTTAATTAACTGTTCTGCAAAAGCTTTTAAATCTGCCATTTTATTCTTGTTTTTGTGTCCGATTCAGTGGACAAGGTTTATAAATGTAATGTAATTACTCGTTGTTAATAATTGTATTCTCTTATTCGGGTCTTTCCTCCAATGTCTTGAGGATTCCCGTAAGATTGTTTCCACCTGATTGAAGAGCCGAAATAACGTTCTTGACGGGCGATTCGAGTAACATAATGATGTCGCCGATCAGTTCTTCTTTCGACTTGATGTGAACCAGTGTATCCAGTTGATCATCACCTAAATAGACAGCTTCTTCCACATAAGCTCCTTTAAGGATGGGCTTCAGTGCTGTTCTGCGGAATTCCTGGATCAGTTTGGCGGGGTCGTTATTGACTTCGCTGAACATGATCGAGGTAGCGCCTTTCAGCACCTCGAAGAGAGGCTGAAATTCTTCCCGGCCGGTTCTTTCCATGGCCTTTTTCAGTAAGGCATTCTTCACAACCTGCAGCTGAACGTTTCTTTTAAAACACATTCTGCGAAGCTTGCTGGTGGCGACAGAATTCAGGTCAGAGATATCGGTAAGGTAAAAATTGTTTGTCGTATTAAGCTTTTCAACCAGAAAATCGACCAGTTGGTTTTTGTCTTCTTTTTTCATAATCGCTTTCCTCCAATTTCCTGATTAATTAAGCCATAACAGATTTAGGTTCAACCTGAACGCCCGGGCTCATGGTACTCGAGAGAAAGATGCTCTTGATATACGTACCTTTTGCCGAAGAGGGTTTCAGTTTGATGATCGTCTGGAGCAGTTCTTTGGTATTATCGAGGATCTTTTCCTTGTCGAAGGAGACCTTGGCCACCGAAGAATGAACGATTCCGAATTTATCGACCCGGAAGTCGATTTTACCGGCTTTCACTTCTTTCACGGCTTTGCCAAGTTCCATGGTCACCGTACCCGTTTTGGGGTTTGGCATCAGGCCTCTGGGACCCAGGATTTTTCCAAGGGCTCCGACCTTTGCCATCACGGTAGGCATGGTAATGATCACATCGACATCAGTCCAGCCGCCTTTGATCTTATCGATATATTCTTCGAGTCCGACGAAATCGGCACCGGCCTGTTTTGCCTCTTCCTCCTTGTCAGGAGTGCACAATACCAAAACCCGGAGGGTCTTACCGGTTCCGTGGGGAAGCGCCACAGTACCTCTGACCATCTGGTTAGCCTTGCGGGGGTCTACACCCAGGCGGATATCAATATCAACAGATTGATCAAACTTCGCATCGGAAATTTCTTTCACGATACCGATCGCATCTGCAAGAGAATACAAAGCTGTCCTGTCGTATTTTGCCAGGGCGGCCTTCCTCTTTTTTGTTACTTTAGTCATTTGCTTCTATTTATTCGTTTGTATGACTCTTTTTCTTTCTCCTTATCGTTGTCGTTTGTCAGAAAGGAGCAGGACCGCTGACGGTGATTCCCATGCTTCTGGCGGTGCCGGCAACCATTTTCATGGCTGATTCGACCGTGAAAGCGTTGAGGTCCGTCATCTTATCTTCGGCGATCCGTTTCACTACTTCCCAGGTTACAGAGGCGACTTTGGTGCGATTGCATTCCGCCGAGCCTTTCTGAACCTTGGTAGCTTCCATCAATTGAACAGCGACAGGAGGTGTCTTCAGGATGAAATCAAAAGACTTGTCCCTGTAAACCGTAATGATCACGGGGATTAGCTTGCCGCCCTTGTCCTGTGTACGGGCGTTAAACTGCTTGCAAAACTCCATGATGTTCACTCCTTTTGCACCTAATGCCGGTCCAACGGGAGGAGAAGGGTTTGCTGCGCCGCCTTTGATCTGCAACTTGATGATACCACTTACTTCTTTTGCCATTTGTTTAAGAAATTAAATGTTTATATGAGTGCGTAACTACTCTTTCTGAACTTGCATAAATCCCAGTTCCAGGGGTGTCTTCCGTCCGAAGATCTTTACCATGACCTTCAGTTTTTTCTTTTCTTCGTTGATCTCTTCGATCACGCCGCTGAAACTGTTGAACGGGCCGTCGATCACCGTCACCGTTTCGCCCACGATGAACGGGATGTTCATTTCTTCGCCCTGTTCGGATAATTCGTCGAATTTGCCAAGGATCCTTTTCACTTCGGAAGGACGGAGCGGATGAGGTTCTCCTTTCGCGCCAAGAAATCCCAGTACGCCCGGGATGTTTCTGATTAGATGGGGAATTTCACCAGTGAGGACAGCTTCGACCAAAACATAACCGGGGAAAAAGTTGCGTTCTTTGCTCACTTTTTTCCCGTTCCTGATCAGGTATATCTTTTCCATAGGAATGAGTACCTGTGAGATAGAATCCTGCAGGTTCTTCAGCGCAATCTCGTGTTCGAGATATTGCTTGACTTTCTTCTCATTCCCGCTGATGGCCCTTACAACGTACCACTTTTTTACCTGTTCACTCATGCTGCACTTCTAAATAATTACTGACGGATCCGGCTGTATTTTAGCGTACAGAAGGCCTCCGGACCAAGCTAGAAAAGTTTGTAGAACTGCAATAGGACATTGCGGAATACTTCGTCCATCGCAAAAACTATGAGGGCTATGATCAGCGAAGCCACGGAAACAACGATTGCGCTTCCCTGCAGCTCCGACCAGGTCGGCCAGGATACTTTATGCATCAGCTCATCGTAGCTTTCCTTTACGTAAGTAACAATTTTCCACTTAGCCATTGATCCAATTTTTTGCACGGGTGGTAGGAATCGAACCCACAGCCTACGGTTTTGGAGACCGCCACTCTACCAGTTGAGCTACACCCGTTTGTAATTAATCATCATTTATATGGCAGGTACAGGATCCCTCCAGGGACCCTGTACCTAAGCATATTGTTTATCAGTCAAGAATCTCCGTCACCTGACCGGCACCAACGGTACGTCCGCCTTCACGGATAGCAAAACGCAGGTTCTGGTTCATAGCGATTTCGGCGATCAGCATTACTTCGAAAGTGAGGTTATCACCAGGCATAACCATTTCTACTCCTTCGGGAAGCGTTACTTCACCGGTAACGTCAGTGGTTCTGAAATAGAACTGCGGACGATATTTGTTGTGGAACGGAGTATGACGGCCACCTTCTTCTTTCTTCAGTACGTATACGGAAGCTTTGAAGTGTTTGTGCGGGGTGATGGAACCGGGTTTTGCAATAACCATACCACGGCGGATCTCATCCTTGTCAATACCACGGAGCAGCAAACCGGCATTGTCACCAGCTTCACCACGGTCCAGGATCTTACGGAACATTTCAACACCCGTAACAACTGATTTCAGTTTTTCAGCACCCATACCAATGATTTCGACGGGATCTCCGGTGGAGATAACACCCGTTTCAATTCTGCCGGTTCCGACGGTACCACGACCAGTGATCGAGAATACGTCTTCAACAGGCATCAGGAAGGGCTTGTCAACGTCACGCACGGGCAGCGGAATGTAAGTATCAACTGCTTCCATGAGTTCCATGATCTTTTCTACCCACTTCGGTTCTTTATTCAGGGCGCCTAAGGCAGATCCCTGGATAATCGGCGTGTTGGCGCCATCAAATCCGTAGAAGGTAAGAAGGTCGCGGATTTCCATTTCGACGATTTCGAGGATTTCAGGATCGTCAACGCTGTCGCATTTGTTCATGAAAACAACCATCTTGGGCACACCTACCTGCTTGGCGAGAAGGATGTGCTCACGGGTCTGCGGCATGGGACCATCAGTGGCGGCAACAACCAAAATGGCACCGTCCATCTGGGCAGCTCCGGTAACCATATTCTTGATATAGTCAGCGTGACCCGGGCAGTCAACATGTGCATAGTGACGGTTGGCCGTCTGATACTCGATATGAGCTGTGTTGATCGTGATCCCACGCGCTTTTTCTTCGGGAGCGTTATCAATGGAGTCAAATGACCTGAACTCGGATAAACCTTTATCAGCCAACGTTAAAGTGATGGCTGCCGTCAGCGTGGTCTTGCCATGGTCAATGTGGCCAATGGTACCAACATTGACATGCGGTTTCGAACGTTCGAATTTTTCTTTTGCCATATAAATTATTGTTTAATTACTGTAACTTTATTCTGATTAATTAACCTTTTGAGCCTTTGACGAGAATTGAACTCGTGACCCCTTCCTTACCAAGGAAGTGCTCTACCCCTGAGCTACAAAGGCAATGAGCGGAAGACGGGGCTCGAACCCGCCACCTATAGCTTGGAAGGCTATCGCTCTACCAAATGAGCTACTTCCGCATTGCGCGTGTGAGTGTGTGTAGTGTGGGGAGAGGAGGATTCGAACCTCCGAAGGCTGCGCCAACAGATTTACAGTCTGCCCCATTTGACCGCTCTGGTATCTCCCCGCTTTAGGTGTGGTTCCGCCTGCTCCTCGCAGACTTCCCCTTGCTATTTCAAAGAACCTTTCAAAAAGAGCCGATGGACGGGCTCGAACCGCCGACCAGCTGATTACAAATCAGCTGCTCTACCAACTGAGCTACATCGGCGTGATGAATGTGCGCTTGTGTGTGAGTGTGCGGTAACATATTTTTGCTCTGTATTGTCATCATCGCCGTTCCTAACTGTCCCCCTAAATATTTGTTAAACAACTTTATAGGACTATCTAACCTAATAAAAAAGCAGTCCAATTAGAAAAAGGACTGCAAAATTAGAAACAAATCGGATATTATCAAAGCATTTTTTGAACTTTTCCTCTTCACCAATCCTTTTTTTCCACAAAAAACGTACCAGAATTATTTTGAAAGAACAATATTATTTTTTAGTGGATTGAATTCCACTGGGTTAGAAAATATTTTTTTCGTACCCCTGTTTATTTAAACGGTATCTGATAATTGATCCCTAGGTTCAACCCTCCACAGAAATTATGCGAGGCATGGTAATTACCCGTTTTGTCCTTCAACTGCCAATCTTCTGCATTCAAATCCAGTAAACCATACCGCATGGTCAACCCGAGATCCAGCATGAGATTCTTCGCAATCACCACTTCTACCCCGAAATCCAAACGGGCCATCAGATCAAACGACGATAACCGGTCTTTGATATCTGACTTCGATACGTCGATGGTATCCCCATACTCTTCATTGTAAAAAGGAGGAGCCGGCTCGCCATTCATCAAATAATCCTGTTTGGCTGAGGTAAGAAAAGCCAACTGAGGACCTGCTAACAGGTAAAAACGGGCCAATTCACCGGTGGTATGGTATTTGAACAACACCGGGATCTGGATGTATGTCAGGTCAATATCGCGCGTTATCGGCTGATAATCCCTGGTATCGGAATACTTCTGCCCAAGCAGGCCGTACCCGACCTCGAGCTGAAGTCCTATCTTATCATTAAAACCGTACCCGGCCGTCACATTGAATCCATAGGAGGAAGGTATTTCATAGTCCATCTCCGATTGACCGTAGGCATTCTGATTGGTCACTCCGGAGGCGCCGTAAAAGCCACCTATCCCGAAATAACAACTTTTCTGTCCGAATCCGGCAACAGAGATGAGAAGAGCAAGGATCAGCAAGGTTCTTTTCATGAGGGTGTTTTTAAATTTTCAGGGCACAAAGAACGGATTTTTTTTGGAGATGACCAAGGAAAACTCACTGCCATAGGGAGGTTACAACACATACCATCCACAAAATGCGCGCGTTACCTGATAAAAAGTTTTTGTACAACCGATTGTCCGCCTCTGTCAACCTTAGCCAGATAACACCCCGGTGTAATGAACGGCCGAAGCCTGTTCAGCATGCCTTCCACGAGAGAAGCCCTGTAAACCGTCCTTCCCGCGAGGTCGGTCAGCTCGAGGACCGCAACACTGCCGGCATACGCGGAATTCCGCGGCGAGGTCAGGTCGGCATAAACACAATCCTCAAACGACCAGATCCGGAAGGCAGGGGGGTGACTTTCTCCCGAACCGGTAAACGGATTACAGAACCAGATCGTAAAACGGGCCGGATCGTCGCCCGGAGCAGCGGTGAAAAGATAATCCGGATCTTCCTTCAGATAGATGAACTGGTTTTCTTTTTTATCCTGCAGCCAGATCTCTGTCGTGTCGGAGAAGGTCTCCAGCCCGGCAAAGGTCAGCGTGTCCACGCCCGTCGCCCCGGTGACAAAGCCGATATCGACCCTGGTGCAGGAAGTCGCCCAGGGACGGGTATTCAGGGCCAGGTTCACCCCCGATTCCGTCATGCTGAATAACTGTGGGGCGGCCGGGTCGCCAAAAATCTTCAGGGCATCCAACCGGGTGTCAAACCCCGTGGTGGCGGTGTCGGTAAACAACAACTGCGCCTCATCGTGATAGCCATTGCCCGAAACCGAGAGGGTCATCATTTCCGAATAATCGGGATTCCCTTTATAAAGTCCTTCGCTGCTGTGCAACCGGCAGCCATTGGTCATGATCACCTGACCCGTTCCCGGCGCCGGGGCGGAACAGTGGACAAAAAAGCTCTGCATCGCCGGGATGATCCAGCTGCAGATGCTGGTATGCAGGTTCAGCGCCCGGTTGAAGAAGACATAATTCCGCCAGCGCGAACTGTATACGTACAGCACCGGATCTACATTGATCAGCCCGACCAGGTACCAGTTCACGGCACTCGGGTAGGGATTGCCGGTTAAGTTGAAGCCTTCAAGCCCGTCGGCCGGTGGCGTGGAGGT
>Ga0209098_1001860_pt1 | contig 19382 bp, 17 predicted proteins | sample AD_JPNHW1_MetaG_FD_184429 | JGI IMG/M metagenome (GOLD analysis project Ga0209098, IMG submission 184429) | Active sludge microbial communities of municipal wastewater-treating anaerobic digesters from Japan - AD_JPNHW1_MetaG (SPAdes) (version 2) | ecosystem: Engineered > Bioreactor > Anaerobic... | reverse complement strand
ACGCAAGGGCGTGCCCGTGCGCATCGAAGTGGGCCCGAAGGATCTGGAAAAGGGCTCGCTGTGCGTCGTGCGGCGCTTCGTGCTGGAGAAGGAAGGCGAAAGCGAACAGGACCTGCGCAAGCGCAAGAAGCAGTTCCTGCCGCGCGCCGAAGCCATCGCCGGCATGCCGGCGCTGATGGATGTCCTGCAGAAGGAGCTGCTCGAGCGCGCCCGCGCCATGCGCCAGAAGAAAACGCGCGTCATCGACACGCTCGCGGACTTCGAGGCGTTTTTCAAGGGCGAAGGCGGCGGGTTCGCCTGGGTGCATTGGGCGGGCACGCACGAGGATGAAGATGCGATGGCCAAGAAATATGAAACGAGCATCCGCTGCATTCCGTTCGCTGACCAGATTCCCGAGGCCGCGCGCGGCGCGGGCACCTGCATCCTGACCGGCCAGCCCAGCGCGCAGCGCGTGCTGATGGCGAAGTCCTACTAGGAAGAATTCAGAATTCAGGAGTCAGAATCCAGAATGGGGACAGCCAACAGCCAATTGAAAAAGGTGCTGGTGGTGTGCACGGGGAACACCTGCCGGAGCCCGATGGCGGAAGGCTGGCTGAACCAGAAGCTGGCGGGCAAGGGCTGGATTGCGGAATCGGCGGGCGTGGCGGCGTGGGGCGGCGACGGCGCTTCGCCGGAAGCCGTCGAAGTCATGCGGGAAATCGGCGTGGACATTTCCGCGCACCGCAACCGGAAGCTCACGCGGGCGCTGGCGGACGAAGCCGCGATCATTCTCGCGATGACGGACGGTCATCGGCGCGAAATCGAACGGCGCTTTCCAGAAGCCGCCGGAAAGACGTTTTTGGTGAAAAGCTTCGGGGCGGGGCCGGCGGAAGACGTCGCGGATCCGTTCGGCGCGTCGGCGGACATCTATCGCCACGTGCGCGACGAACTGGTGCAGGCGCTGGGGGATTTCCTGCTGCATCTGGCCGAGCACGGCGAGTTGATTCGCTAAGCATCTATTTTCCTAATCATTGATTAGCTTATAAATGCAACGTCGCTGGCAGCTGAAATTTTGCCTTATATTCTATTATTACCATAGAGCATATTGAATATATACCCCGCTGGGGTATGTTGGGGGTGTGAAAACGAAGCCCCATGCCACGACGCACGAAGAGACGCTCCACCGGTTGCGGCGCATCGCCGGCCAGGTCGAGGGGGGCCGGCGCATGGTCGAAGACCGGAAGTACTGCATCGACATCCTCACGCAAATCCAGGCCGCGCGATCGGCATTGCGGGCCGTCGAACTGCAGATTTTGAAGAAGCACGTGGACCATTGCGTGCGCGACGCGTTCGCGTCGGGGTCGCCGGCGGAGGCGGACCGGAAAATAGACGAACTGCTGCAGGTGCTGAAGAAACCCTACTGAGAAAGCAAAGAAAGGAAATGAACATGAAGAAAATGCTGATGATCGCCGCGTTGCTGGCCTCGGTCTCGCTGGCCCTGGCGGAAGGCAAGCCCCAGACGACGTGCCCCGTGATGAAGGGCAGTCCGGTGAACAAGTCGCTCTACGTGGACGCCGAGGGCTATCGCATCTACGTCTGTTGCGGCGGGTGCCTTCGCGAAGTCCAAGCCAATCCCGCGAAGTACGTGGCACAATTGAAAGCCGAAGGCGTGGAGCTTGAGAAAGCGCCGGAGGCCCCGAAAGCGGAATGAACCTCGTCCGGACCAGCCTGATCCTGCTGGCGACGACCGCGGCGGCCTGCGCCGCGGACCCGTTCGCCGGCGTGGAACCCCGCGCCGCCGCGCCGCCGGCGCCGGCGGCGGCGGGAGGCTGGGCGGACAATCTCCTGTTCCGCAAAGAAATCTACCTGCTGTGGGCGGCCGGCGGCGACGACTTCGAGGAGACCGACCGCGCGTATTCGCGGCTGTCGGCCGGCTTCGAAATCCAAAAGAAGTTTTCCACGGCGACGAAGACGGTGGCGTCGGTGGATTACCAAGGGCGGCTGGTCTACCGCGACCATGTGCTGGCGACGGCGGCCGACGCGATGGGCATGGATGCGGAGCGGTGGACCTACGAAACCCACAATGCCTACGCGGAGTTCTACAACGTGCTTGGCTCGCCGGGGCGCTTCAGCCTGCGCGCCGGGCGCTATTATCTGCCGTTCGGGCTGAATTCCCAGACCGATACGCACGGGACTCTTCTTCAACTGTCCAACGACCGGCTGTTCGGCGCCGACCGCGACTGGCAGGTGACGGCGTACGGCAACGCTTCGGAGCATCTGGACTATCTGGCGGGCTACGTGTTCGGCGCGGGACCCGACCAGAAGCTGGACGGCCAGGCGGGGATGGCCGTGGGGCGCATCGGGCTCAACGGCGACTACCTGTATGCGCGCGGACTGGAGGCCGGCGTGAGCGGTGCGTTCGGCGAACGTCTCGATCCGCATGCCGGAATCGACGGTCCCTTCCGCACCTGGCGGCTGGGGGCCGATCTGCGCAAGCGGCTGGATTCGGAAATCGGGCCCTTTACGCTGACGGGCGAAGCGGCGGCGGGCGAGGACGAAGAGGCGACGGTCTGGTCTGGACTGGCACAGATTGATTGGCTGCATCCCGGCCGCCGCTGGGGGCTCGCGGCTCAATATTCGCTTCTCGACCGGGAGGCGCCGGGACCCAATTCGACGGACGAACGCGCCAGCGTGGTGGCGACGCGCTACTTCCGCAACGACGTCGGCAACGCGGCGCTGCATTGGATCGCGCTGGGGTTGGAAGAACAGATCCAAGCGCCGGAGGGCGGCGAGGACACGTTCCTGTTGGCTCAATATTACCGATATTGGTGAGGCGAAAGATGAACGAGATCTCGCAAAATAGAATCGAGCGGGCGACACGGAGGTCGCCCCTCCAGGGATGCCGTGCGTTGGCTTCTGGAGGGTCGGGCTCCGTCCCGACCGGGTTCGGTCGCCTGATGGGAATGGGGCTGCTGGCGGGCTGGCTGGCGCTGGCGCCGGCGGCGTTCGGGGCGATCGGCTGCACGCTGGCGAATCCGGCGCGCGACCTGAAGGCGCTGTATCCCGACATGACCTCGTACCGCGAAGACGTGAAGGAACTGGCCAAGTTGCCGGACGGGCGCGCGGCCTACGAGGCGCTGCGCGCGCGGGTCGGCGGCGATCTCGATCCGGTCTACGAGGCGTACGACGTGCCCTACACGCTGTATTCCGTGTTCCGCGGCGAAGAAAAGCTCGGCTACGTTCACGGCGTGAATGTGCCGGGGCGGGGCGGCGTGATCCAGGTGTTTCTGGCGGTGGATCCGGAAACGGCGGCCATCGGGCGGATGTTCTACCAGCGGCTGGAGAGTCCCGGCGGCGCCGCGTTGCGGAGTCCGGCGGCGACCGGGCAGTTCGCGGGGCTGTCGCTGGCGGACTTCTACAAGCACGACTATTTCGCGGCGGCCGATCCGGGCAACGCCGCCGACCGGGTAGGACAACTTGCGCCGCCGGCGGGGCTGCCCGACGCGGCGCAGCCGGATTGGGACGCCGCGCGGCGCGGCGTGCGCAAAAACCTGATTTTGCTCGACCTGTTCGCGTTCGATCGCCGCCACGAGCCGTTCTACGAGCGCGCCCAGGCGGCGCAAAAGGAAAAGGAGACGACGCCATGAAAACGAAAACGATTTGGATCCTCGCGTTCGCGCTGGCCGCCGCGCTGGCGGCCGGCTGCGGAAAGAAAAAGGCGCAGCACTTCGGCGAGCCGTTCACGGACGCGCCGCGGGTGGCGATCGCGCAGCTGCTGGAAACGCCGGACGCGTACCGGCGCCAAACGGTGAGGGTGCAGGGAGAGATCGAGCGCCAGTGCCCGGCGGCAGGTTGCTGGCTGTTCCTGCGCGACGGCCAGGGCCGGTCCATCCGCGTCGAATTGGGCGACTACTTCGCGGAACTGCCGCGGCACGTCGGCGAGCAAGCGGAAGTGGAAGGCGAATGGATCCCCATGGGGACGGACCACCAGTTCGTCGGCACGCGGATCACGTTCGGCGGGGAGGCGGCGCCATGACCTACTCCGCGCTGGCCTGGAAAAACCTCGTGCGGCGTCCGGTGCGGACGGCGCTGACGGCAGGGGGCGTCGCGCTGGCCGTGGCCGTGGCGGTGAGCCTCGGCGGGTTCAATCTCGGCTACCGGCAGGCCATCGCCGGCAGCATCGAGCAGCTGGGCTTTCAGGTGATGGTGATGGCGAAGGGGTGCCCGTACGAGGCGGCGACGCTGATGCTCAAGGGCGGCAGCGGCCTGCTCTATCTGCCCGAAGAGGCGCACGCGCAAATCCGGACCGATCCCGACATCGAAGCCATCACGCCGATCTTCATCGGCATCGCGGAAAAACAAAACGTCGCGCTGGACGGGACGCCGGCGGCCTCGGCGTTCACGATTCTCTCGGGCGTGGAGCTGGACAGTTTCCGGGCGATGAAGCCTTGGCTGAAGCTCAAGACCGGCGCGGGCTACGCCGGCGGGCGGTGGTTCGCGCCGGATTCGACCAACGAGGTCGTGATGGGCTACGAGGCGGCGGAGTACGAGCAGCGCAAGGTGGGCGACACGTTCTATGCCACCGTTGTGCCCAACGGCAAAGTGGATTCCGAGCTGCACGCCTTCACGGTGGTGGGCGTGCTGGAGCGGACGGGCGCGCAGGACGACGGCACGGTGTTCCTGCCGTTGCGCGCGGCGCAAACGATGTTCGGGCGCGAAAACGAGCTGACGATCATCGGCATCAAGCTGAAGGAATTCAACGGCATCCGCATGCGCGAGTTCGAAGGCCGCTGGCTGAAGATTCCCGAAGTGCAGGTGGTGAGCCTCGAACAGGTGAAGGGCGCGCTGGTATCGCTGGTGGGCACGGCGCAGACGATGGTGGCGGCGGTGGCGGTGATCGCGATCCTGGTGGCGATCATCGGCGTGATCAATTCCATTTTGACGAGCGTGCACGAACGGACGGGCGAGATCGGCGTGCTGAAGGCGGTGGGCGCGGGCCGCGCGCAGATCTTCCGGCTGGTGTGGCTGGAGACGCTGCTGACGAGCCTGGCCGGCGCGGTGCCGGGGAGCCTGCTGGCGGCGGGCGGCGCGCGGCTGACGGACGCGGCGCTGCGGCACCTTCTGAACATCGGCGTGACGCAGCCCTTGGTGCGCATCACGCCGGGGCTGCTGGGCGCGGCGATCCTCGGCGCGGTGGTCTTGGGCTTGCTGGCGGGCATTTGGCCGGCGGGCCGGGCGGCGGGCTTGCGGCCGGTGGAAGCGATCCGGAGCGGAGAATAGCCATGGAAAAGGAAATCCTCATATCGGGCCGGAACCTGCGGCGGCACTATCGGCGCGGCAGCGAAACGGTGAAGGCGCTGGACGGCGTGGACGTCGACGTGCGCGCGGGCGAATCCGTGTGCGTGCTCGGGCCCTCGGGCTCGGGCAAGACGACGCTGGTCAATCTGCTCTCGGCGCTGGACGCGCCGACGGCGGGCGAGCTGACGATCGGCGGGCGGCGCGTGGACGGGCTGAGCGAGCGCGAGCTGGTCGGGGTGCGGCGCGGGCTGCTGGGCTATGTCTTCCAGCAGTTCCACCTGATCCCAACCTTGACGGTGGCGGAGAACGTGGCGTTGCCGCTGCTGTTTTTGGGGCGGAAGGCGGAGCCGGCGGAGATCGCGCGAATATTGGAGGCGGTGGGATTGGCCGACCGCGCCGGGCACTTGCCGAAGGAACTTTCCGGCGGCCAGATGCAGCGCGTGGCGATCGGTCGGGCGCTGGCGGTGCGGCCGCGCGTGCTGATCGCCGACGAGCCGACGGGCAACTTGGATAGCCATACGGGCGAGGCCATTTTCGACCTGTTTCAGAAGACGGTGCGCGAGGACGGCGTGGCGCTGGTGCTGACGACGCACAACTTGGCGCTCGCGGCGCGCTGCGACCGGACGCTGACGCTGGCGGACGGCCGGATCGTCGCCTGAAACCGGATTTGAAGTGGAACGTAAAACATGGGAACCGGCTCGGCGTTGCCTGGAAAGTCGGCAAATGCTAGGCTGTCCGGCATGAAGAAATCCCTGCTGAGGTTGGTGGTTGTAGGGGGCGTCGCGATCGGGGGCTTGGCGGCGGTCGTCTGGGCGGTCAGCCGGGACGCCGCGCCGCCGGACGAAACGGAATTCGCCGCGGTGCGGCCGGAAGTCGCGCCCGAAGACAATGCTTTCACATATTTCCTCGAAGCGACGAATCTCTTGGTCGACACGACGAACGATGCGTTGTTCGTTGATTTCCGGATGGGCCAGGCGCCGGCGAGCGACGAACTGCGCGAGCGGGTCGCGCAGAACGCGGAATGCCTGGCGCTCGTGAAGCGCGGAACGGAATGCGCGATCTGCCTGGCGCCGCCAGTGGAGACCATCGATACCCCGACGCCCTATGTCACGCCGTGGTTGCACATGATTCGGATTCTGGAAGCGCGGTCGCGCCTGGCGCGGCTGGACGGGCGATTCGCGGAGGCGGCGGACGATCTGGCCGTCGGCATGCGCTTTGGCGACTTGGTCCAGAAAAACGCCTCCAGCCTCATCACGTATCTGGTGGGCGTGGCGATCTTCTCCTCGTCGGTGGAATCGGCGCTGGAACTGGCTCGCGATCCGGCTGTTTCCCCGGAACCGCTGGCACAACTGGCCGCGGAGTTGGAGAAGACAGGACCGTTTGGCGACGGTTTGGTTTTAGCCATACAATCGGAGCAGCGGATTGCGTGTAATCTCATAAATGATCTCCAAGAAAGACAGAAACAGCGGTCGCTGGCTGCACATCTTGGATTCGACACCAATAGATGGACGGCGTGGATGCAATATACGGCTTATTCTTTTCAGCCCAACCGAACCAAACAGGCAATGGCCGTGGTTCATCATCGTTTGATTGCCAATACCACGCGGATTTATGCCGACAGAATTTGGGACGATTCCGATGAGGATGGGCTAGGTCGGTTTGCCCTTTTGTTTCCCAACGTGTTTGGGAAATACCTTTTATCGATCCTTGTTCCGGGATTGGATAAGTTGACGAATACACGATGCCGCACAGACGGGATTCTGGCGGGGACGAAGCTGGTCGTGGCATGCAACCGCTTCCAGCGGGATAAGGGAAATTGGCCTGACAACTTGCAGGATGTAGTACCGAACTATCTGCCGGAAGTCCCGCGGGATCCCTACGACGGCGCGCCGTTCCGCTATTCGGCGGAAGAGGGCCTCGTTTGGGCCGCGGGAACGAACCTGACGGACGAGGGCGGCTCGACGCGAGTGCCGGGATCGGAACAGGAATACGTGGCGAGCCGCGATCGGCGCCGGGCCGAGGATTGCGTATTCGAGCTACGGGCGCCGGAAAAGACGGAGTGACGCGATGAAGATTCCAATGTGGCAGGTAGACGCGTTCGCGACGGAGACGTTCGCGGGGAATCCGGCGGCGGTGTGCTTGCTGGACGATTGGCTCGACGACCGGACGCTGCAGGCGATCGCGGCGGAAAACAATTTGTCTGAGACGGCGTTTCTGGTGCCGCGGGGCGGAGAATTCGATCTGCGCTGGTTCGCGCCGACGAAGGAAGTGGCGCTGTGCGGTCACGCGACGCTGGCCGCGGCGAAAGTGCTGTTCGACCTGCGCGGGTGGAAGGAAGCGACGATCCGGTTTCGCACGCGCCAGCGCGGCGTTTTGACGATGGTGAAGAACGGCGAGTGGTTCGAGATGGATTTTCCGGCGCTGCCTTCGCGTCCGGTCGAGACTCCGGCGGGGCTGTCCGCCGCGCTGGGCGCGGAACCGCGCCAAGTGCTGGAATCGACGGACGACTGGTTGGCGGTGCTGGACGACGAGGCGGCGGTGCGGGAGCTGAAGCCGGATTTCGCGGCGCTGAAAGCGTTCCCTTGCCGATGCCTGGTGCCGATGGCGCGCGGGGACCGGGCCGATTTCGTATCGCGGGCGTTCGCGCCGCGGTACGGGATTCCGGAAGATCCGGTGACGGGCTCGGCGCACTGCGCGCTGGCGCCGTACTGGGCGGGCGTGCTGGGAAAAGACGATTTGCAGGCGTTCCAGGTGTCCGCGCGCGGCGGCGAAGTGCGCTGCCGGGTCGCGGGCGACCGCGTGAAGCTGGCCGGTCAGGCCGTCGTGTATCTGGAGGGGACGATCGATGTCTGAGACGGAAGCTCCATTCCGGATTCTTCCGGCCGCGGCGGCGGATTGGCCGGAGATCGCCGCGTTGCTGGCGGCGAACCATTTGCCGACGGCGGACGTCGATGCGAGCCGCGCCGGTGATTTTCTCGTGGCGCGGGATGCGCGGGGGCTCGCGGGCTGCATCGGCGGCGAACGGCGCGGAGCGTATGCGTTGCTCCGTTCGCTGGCGGTGCGGGAGGATTGCCGCGGGCGAGGCATCGGGAAGCGGCTGACTTCGGAAATGGAGTTGCGGTGCAAATCCGCCGGGGTGCAAGCGGCCTATATCCTGACGGAGACGGCGGCGAAGTTCGCGGAGGGCCAAGGATATCTCGTCGTTGAACGGCTGGCGGTGCCGGGAGAGATTCGAAGCACGAAGCAGTTTAGCGGACTGTGCCCATGTTGCGCGACGTGCATGGCCAAGACTCTGTAGAATTCGAGCCGCGATTTCCCGCATCGGGGGGGGCGGAAAATATTTTCAAAAACCCGTTGACAGATTTCAGGTCTCGTGAGATAGTCTAGTCATTCGATAGTGATACTAGTTTATCGAAATTGAGAAACGAACCACGATGAACGTGAAGACCAACAGGACCGAAAAAGCAGCCAGCGCTGGCCTTGCCGCCATGTGCATGTGTTGTTGCATGTCCGCTCGTCCGGGAGGAAGAGCTGCGCGGTACTGTTGACCTTTTACATAGGATTTTCAGGACGCAAGCCCACTCGCCGGATAATGGCGGGTGGGTTTTTCTTTGGTTACCGGTTGATTCAAAACAAACAAAACAAAAAAGGATGATGACGATGAAGACGCAGACTACGAGCAAGCAAGTGAAGCATGGGTTGGCCGCTTTTTGGGCCTTGTTGGTTCTCCTCCAGGGGGCGTTGGCGGGCGTGCCGTTCAACAATCTTCAGGGTGCGGGAGGTGCGGCGTTCAATCCGCTGGCTTATCCGGCGGGACAGAACGCCGAAGCGGATTCCGGCAGCCCGCTGAGCAAGCCGCAGTTCGGGGCGTGGTACGTGAACCTGGGCGACGTGGACGTGGACTGGACCACGTTCGGCGTGGCCGAGACGCTGTTCAAGCGCCTGGAACTGTCCTACGGCTATGAACTGATCGCGCCGGCCGGCGAGAACATCAAAAAGTCGAATGTCGGCGCGAAACTGAACCTGATCCCGGAAAACTGGGGCGGGAAAAACTTCGTCCCGGCGGTTTCGGCGGGCGCGATCTGGAAGAGCACGTCCGAAGTGGCGGAGGGGTCGGACGACAGCTCGTTCGATTTCTACGTGGTGGCCACCAAGCTGATCACGCAGTTGCCGCGGCCGGTGCTGGTGTCTGCGGGCGCGCTGAACACGAAGGAACAGGTGACGGGCGTCTTCGGCTACAACGACGACTCCGACACGACGTTATTCGCCAATATCGACGTGCTGCCGACGTCGTTCCTGGCGCTGGGGGCGGAATTCAAGCAGGGCGCCGAGTACTCCGGCTTCAAGAACGAGAGCTACTACGACCTGCACGCGGCCTGGTTCGTGAATCCGAACCTGACGCTGATCGGCGCGTACGTGAACGCGGGCGACGAGAAGTCCGAAACCAAGGCGGGGCTGGGCGACGGCGCGGTGCTGAGCGCGCAGTACGCATTCTGAGGCACGGGCGCGCATGAGCGGAAATCCAACCGGGCCGACGGAACGATCGGGGCTGAACGCCCTGCTGGATCTTCTGTTCGGCCGCCGAAACAAAACAGCCCATTCCCAAACCCAAGAAACCAATGAAGGAGCAGTGAACGTGAGTACCCCCGGAATCCATACCTTGTCCCTCCACGCCGGCCAGAAGCCGGACCCGACGACCGGCGCGCGGGCCGTGCCGATCTACCAGACGTCCTCGTACGTCTTCCGCGACAGCGAGCATGCGGCGAATCTCTTCGCGCTGAAGGAATTCGGCAACATCTACACGCGGTTGATGAACCCGACGACGGACGTGTTCGAGCAGCGGGTGGCCGCGCTCGAAGGCGGCACGGGCGCGCTGGGCGTGGCCTCGGGCCAGGCGGCGATCACCTACGCCCTGCTGGCGATTACGCGAGTGGGCGACGAAATCGTGGCGGGCAACAACCTCTACGGCGGCACCTACCAGCTGCTGCACCATACGTTCCCGAAATTGGGGCGCCGGGTAAGGTTCGTCGATTCGCGCGATCCGGAGGCGTTCCGGAAGGCGATCAACGACAAGACTCGGGCGGTCTACGTCGAGACGATCGGCAATCCGAAGCTGGACGTGCCGGATTTCGCGGCCGTTGCGAAGATCGCGCACGACAACGGCATTCCGGTGGTGGCGGACAACACGGTGGGCATCGGCCTGGTGCGGCCGTTCGACCACGGCGTGGACGTCTTGGCGACCTCGGCCACGAAGTATATCGGTGGGCACGGGACGTCGATCGGCGGCGTGATCGTGGACTCGGGCAAGTTCCGGTGGGACAACGGGAAGTTCCCGGAGTTCACGGAACCAGATCCGAGCTACCACGGGATCAAGTACTGGGACGCGCTGGGCAACGTGCCGGGACTGGGCAACGTGGCGTTCATCCTGAAAATCCGGGTGACGCTGCTGCGGGATATCGGCGCGGCGCTGAGTCCGTTCAACGCCCACGAGTTTCTGCTCGGTCTCGAGACGCTGCCGCTGCGGCAGGCGCGGCATTCGGAGAACGCGCTGGCGCTTGCGCGCTGGCTGAAGAAACACCCCGCGGTGAGCTGGGTGACGTATTCCGGGCTCGAGGATGATCCGAGCCACGCGGTGGCGGCGAAGTACCTGAAGAAGGGCTACGGCGGGCTGGTGGGCTTCGGCATCAAGGGCGGGCTGGAAGCGGGACGCAAGTTCATCGACAACGTGAAGCTGCTCTCGCACCTGGCGAACATCGGCGACTCGAAGTCGCTGGTGATCCATCCGGCCTCGACGACGCACCAGCAGTTGACGCCCGAGGAACAGGCGGCGACCGGCGTGACGGCGGACTACGTCCGCCTCTCCGTCGGATTGGAAGACATCGAAGACATCCAGGAGGACATCGACCAGGCACTCAAGAAAGCAACGAACTAACCTGAAACCGGACGGCGGAGGCGCGTGCAATGACCGACGCGCGCCTTCGCCGCCGAATGGAGGGCAACATGGCAACCTACGCGAACATTCTCGAAGCCGTTGGGCACACGCCGCTGATCCGGTTGAACCGGATCGCGGCGGCGGTGGCCTCGCCCATCTACGCGAAGGTCGAAGCGCTGAATCCCGGCGGCAGCGTGAAGGACCGCGTGGGGTTGGCCATGGTCGCGGCGGCGGAGCGGGACGGTTTTCTCCGGCCCGGCGGGACGATCGTCGAAGCCACGGCGGGCAACACGGGCGTGGGGCTGGCGCTGGCGGCGGCGGTGAAGGGCTACCGCATGATCGCCGTGATGCCCGACAAGATGAGCGAGGACAAGGTCAGCCTGTTGCGGGCCTACGGCGCGGAAGTGGTCGTCACGGCGACGAACGTGCCGCCCGATTCGCCGGAAAGCTACAATGGCGTGGCGGATCGGCTGGCGCGGGAGATCCCCGGCGCCTGGCGGCCGAACCAGTTCGAAAATCCGCGCAATCCGTTCGCGCATGCGACGACGACCGGGCCCGAAATCTGGGAAGACAGCGAAGGCCAGGTCGAAGTGTTCGTCGCCGGCATGGGGACCGGCGGCACGATTTCCGGCGTGGCGCGGTTCCTGAAGGAGAAGAATCCCGGCATTGCGATCGTCGGCGCGGATCCGGAGGGCTCGATCCTGTCGGGCGATTCGCCGCGGTCCTACAAGGTGGAAGGCATCGGCGAGGACTTCATTCCCAAGACCTTCAACCGCCAGATCGTGGACGAAATGGTGCGGGTGAGCGACAAGGAATCGTTCAATGCGGCCCGGCGGCTGGCGCGGGAGGAAGGGATTCTCGCGGGCGGCTCGTCGGGGACGGCGCTGGCGGCGGCGCTGAAATACGCGCGGCGCTTGCCGCAACCGCGCACGATCGTGGTGTTGCTGCCGGACACGGGCCGCAACTACCTGAGCAAGATGTATTCCGACCGCTGGATGCAGGAAAACGGATTCTGGGAAGACCGCGCCCGCCCGCGCCAGGTGGTCGGCGAGATCCTGTCGGGCAAGGCGCAACCGACGCTGATTTCGGTCTCGCCGCAGGACAAGCTGGGGCGCGCGATCGCGCTGATGGAGGTGCATTCGATTTCGCAGTTGCCGGTGGTGGAGCAAGACCGGGTGGTCGGCAGCATCAACGAATCGGCGATCATGAAGGTCCTGCACGACGGGCTGGACGTGGCGAACCAGGCCGTGGGCGCCGTGATGGGCCAGCCGCTGCCGATGCTGGACGTGCAGACGGACGCGGCCGAAGCCTATCGCCTGCTGCTGGCCGGCGCGCCGGGCGTCATCGTCACGTTCGGCGCCGAAAAACGCGGCATCGGCGTGGTCACGCGGTCCGATTTGATTTCGCAATGGGTCCGGCGGGAAGACAACAAAACGGCATTCGAGGAGATCGCGCATGGAATTTGAAACGAGAGCCATCCACGCCGGGCAGGCCGCGGAACCGCTGACGGGTTCGGTGGCGGTGCCGGTGTTTCAGACGTCGACCTACAAGCAGGACGGCATCGGCCGGCCGCGCGCCTATGAATATTCGCGCACGGGCAATCCGACGCGCCAAGCGCTGGAGGAAGCGCTGGCGGCGCTTGAAAGCGGTGCCCACGGATTGGCGTTCGCCTCCGGCGTTGCTGCGACGACGGCCGTTTTCCAGTTGCTGGCGCCGGGCGACCACGTGGTGGCGGGCGACGACCTGTACGGCGGGACGTATCGGCTGCTGGAGAGCGTGTACCGCCCGTGGGGCGTGGAGGTGGATTACGCGGATTCGACTTCCCCGGCGGCCTTCGCGGCGGCGATCCGGCCGAACACGCGGCTGATTTGGGTGGAGACCCCGACGAATCCGCTGCTGAAGCTCGTGGATCTGGCGGCGGTGGCCGCGGTGGCGCAACGGGCCGGGGCGCTGCTGGCGGTGGACAACACGTTCGCGAGCCCGTATTTCCAGCGGCCGCTGGAGCTGGGCGCGGACCTGGTGGTCCACAGCACGACGAAATATCTCGGTGGTCACAGCGACGTGGTCGGCGGCGCGGTCGTCGTCCGTCGGGAAGACCTGTTCCGCAAACTGCATTTCTACCAGAACGCCGCCGGCGCGATTCCCGGGCCGTGGGACAGCTGGCTGGTGCTGCGGGGGCTGAAAACCCTGGCCGTGCGCATGCGCGAACACGAGTGCAACGCGCTGCATCTGGCGCGCCGGCTGGAAGTCCATCCGGCGGTGGCGCGGGTGCATTATCCGGGTTTGGCCAGCCATCCGCAGCACGAGCTGGCCAAGCACCAGATGTCCGGCTTCGGCGGCATGCTGGCCGTGGAACTCAAGGGCGGTTTCGCGGCGGTCGAGCGGTTCGTGGCGCGGCTGAAGGTCTTCACGCTGGGGGAGAGCCTCGGCGGAGTGGAATCGCTCGCGTGCTATCCGCCGCGCATGACGCACGCTGCGCTGCCGGCGAAAGAGCGGCAGCGCCGCGGCATCCGCGACAACCTCGTGCGATTGTCGGTCGGCATCGAGCACGTGCAGGATCTGGAAGCCGATCTGCTGGGCGCCTTGGCGCGCCCGGCGCGCGGCGGGAAACGAAAGATCGGAATTGCATGAGCTCGGTCCAGATCCAAACCGTTGCGCCGGAAATGCGGCTCCAGGGCGGAGCCGCGCTCGGGCCCGTCGATCTGGCCTATGAGACCTATGGGCGGCTGAACGAGCGGAAAGACAACGCGATCCTGATCTGCCACGCGCTTTCGGGCGACGCGCACGTGGCCGCGCATCCCGAGGTGCCGGGGCAGAGACCCGGCTGGTGGGAGGCCGCGGTGGGCCCCGGCAAGGCTTTCGACACGGACCGCTATTTCGTCGTGTGCTCCAACGTGCTTGGCAGCTGCTACGGCAGCACGGGGCCGGCCTCGATCGATCCGCGGACGGGCCGGCCGTACGGGCTGTCGTTTCCGATCGTGACGGTGGCCGACATGGTGGAGGCGCAGCGGCGGCTGCTGGACGCGCTGGGCATCGAAAAACTGCTGGCCGTGGCCGGCGGCAGCCTGGGCGGGATGCAGGCGCTGCAATGGAGCGTGGCCTATCCCGAGCGGGTGCGCAGCGCGATCGTGCTGGCGGCGACGGCGAGCAGTTCCGCGCAGTCCATCGCGCTGAACGAATTGGCGCGGCAGGCGATCTACGCGGATGCCAATTGGGATCGCGGCAGCTACTACGGACGGATTCCGCCGCATGCCGGGCTGGCGCTGGCGCGGATGGTGGGGCACGTCACCTATCTGAGCGAGGCGTCGATGAAGGCGAAGTTCGGCCGCCGCCTGCGCCATCGGGAAGACTATGGGTTCGGCTTCGCGCCGGAATTCCAGATCGAGACCTACCTGCAGCACCAGGGCCATCGCTTCACCGAACGGTTCGACGCAAACGCGCTGCTCTACGTCACCAAGGCCATCGACTACTTCGATCTCGCGTACGGGCGGGCGAACCTGGCGGAGGCTTTTCGCGACGTCGCGGCGCATTTCCTCGTCGTCAGTTTCAGCTCGGATTGGCTGTATCCGCCGGCGCAGTCGAAGGAGCTGGTGCGCGCGCTGCTGCAGAACGACGTCGATGCGACCTACGTCGAAGTCCGAAGCGACTACGGGCACGACGCCTTTCTGCTGGAAATCGAGCGGTTGGCCGGCCTGACGCGGGATTTCCTGGCGCAGACGGCGGAAAAACGGTTTCAGGCGCGACGTCGCCGGCAATCGGCGTTTGCGCAAGGAGCGGGCATATGATGAGCCGCCGGCCCGACTGGGACGTCATCGTCGAGCTCATCCCCGCCGGCACGCGGGTGCTGGATCTGGGCTGCGGGAACGGCGAACTGCTGGCGCGGCTGCTGGTGCGCAAGTCGGTGTTCGCGCGCGGCGTGGAGCACGACGAAGCCAACGTGCGCGCCTGCGTGGCGCGCGGTTTGTCGGTGCGGCAGGGCGACATTGAGGAAGGCCTGGCCGACTTCGCGGACGGCTCGTGGGACTACGCCATCCTGAGCCAGACGCTGGGCTGCCTGCAGCGGCCGCTGCCGGTGCTGGCGGAAATGCTGCGGGTGGCGCGGTTCGGGATTGTGTCGTTCTCCAACGCCGGGCATTGGCGGGCGCGCTGGCGTGCCGCGACGGGGCGGGGCGCGGGAACCGAACTGGCGTCCGGTTTGCCGTTGGCGCGCAGCATCACCTTGGCGCAATTCCGGGCGGCGACCGCGCGGCAGGGCATCGAAATCAAGGAATGGCTCCACTGGTCGGGCACCCGCCGAATCCAGGCGTGGCCGGCCTGGCGCGCGAGGACGACCATCGGTTTGCTACGCCGCCGTTGAAACCCTTGGCGGGGAGCGGGTGGCCTCTTGCCGCAGGAGACCCAAGGAACGTTGGCGGCGACCGGCCGCCGCCGCCTCATTCGGTCAGGGTGACCTTCAGCCGGACGTAGCGGGGGCTCGGGAGGAGCGCATCGTCGAGGCGGTATTCGACGGTTTCGGTCAGGCCGTCGCCGGTGGGCGTGGCGCCCAGATCGATCAAGTCCGTTCCGACTTCCGCGGAATCCCAATCGGCCATCGGCAAATCGGAAGCGGTTTCGATGGAATAGGAGATTCCGCCGTCGTCCGCGAGCAGGCGGCGGTGGCGGAAGACGCGGACGCCATCCAGCACGTCGGCCGCAGGGCGGACGGCCTCGACGTCGCCGGTGCGGTCCAGGCCGAAAGCGTAGCGCAGCAGGTTGGGGACGCCGCCGTTTTCGGCGAGGGGACCGCTGATGGCGGGATCGGCCAATTCCTCGGGCGTGAAGGCGTTTTGCTGCCAGCCGGAGAAGCCGCCGACGCGGTTGTTCACGGAAAGGTCGTCGAGGCGCAGCTGGGCGCGGGCGCCGCTCGAACCGGAGATTCGGTAATAGCGCCAGAGGAGCTGGACGTATTCCTGGCCGAGGGCGTCGGCGGGCAGTTGGACGGGGCCCAGGACTTGGGCGTGTCCGTTGGTCGCATTGCGCACGTATTCGACGGGCTGGCTTTCGGAATCGAGCACGTCGGCGAAGGCGTTGGTGGCGCCCACGCGGTACTGGAGGCGGATGGCGTAGACGCGCACGTTGGTCAAGACGGTGCCGCCGATCCACGAAACGGGCGCGTTGGAAACGCCGCGGGTGTCGAGCGCGAGCAGGGCGGCGCCGAGATCGCGGCCGCGGCCGGTGTTGATGAAGGCGACGCCGTTGGTGCCGAGACCGTTGATGCGCGTGCGGGAACTTGCGGCATAAGGGTAATCCGCGTCGGCGGGGGCGGCGGCATCGGCGAGGGGAATCCGGTAGGCATAGAGCAGCGGCGCCTGATTCGTGGGATCGCTCTGGTCGCTTTGCAGGAACAGCATGTGTTCGGGATAGGCACCGGCGGGCTGGGTGGAATCCCATGTGTCGAACGAAAAGGCGCCGGCGGCCAACTCGTGGGCGTGCGGATAGACCAGCACGCGGAACGAATTGGTGGCGGTCGAAAATCCGTCGGAGGCCGTGAGCGTCACGGTGGTTTCGCCGCGCATTCGGGGCGTCAAGGCCAGCGCGGAATCGGCGACGGCGGTGGTGAGGATGTTGGTGTCGGCGGAGGTCGCGGCGAATTCCAGCGGTTGGCCTTCGGGATCGGCGAAAACGGCGTCCAGATCGAAAACGGTGGCTGCGGCGCCTTCGACGAGTTGCTGGAAGGCGACGGGAGCGACGACGGCCGGCGGCGGGTCGGCCTTGAAGACGGCTTCGTACTGGACGGCGCCGGTCAGGGAAATTTCGATGGCCGCGTTGGTGTCGCACGGGACGCCGTCCTTGCGCCATTCGACGAACTGGAAGCCGGGCCGGGCCTGCGCCGCCAGCGCCACGGGGTAATTGGTGAAATAGGCGCCGGTCCACGGATAGCCGGCGAACCCGGCGGTGCCGGCGTCGAGATCAAGGGCGTTCAGGCGCACGTAGCCGGCGGCGGCGTTGGTGACGGCGAGCGTCAGGTTCACCGGCGCGGCCAAATCGAAGTAGTTGCGGACGTGACCCCAGACGGCGGCGGTGCGCTGTTCGCCGTAGGAGCGGATGCGGTCGCATTCGGAGGACCAGTTGGTCGGCTGGCGCCAGCGGGCGGCGTGTTCGTCCATTTCGGGGCCGACGAGGGCGACCCACTGCGCCCAGCGGTTCGTGACGTGCGCGCGGGAATAGGCGGTGTTGAGCTGGTCGCAGAAGCGGACGACGAACGCCTGGCGGAAAGAGTCGTTGCTCAGGAACTGCCGGAACATGACCGTGGCGTCGGGATGGTTGGGGTTGGCGGTCTGGACGGGCGAGGCGGCGAAGGCGAGCGTGTCGTGCTGGGCGAATTCGTCGCGGCCGGGCACGTAGTCGAAATTGGCGCCGAAGCCGAAATCGACGTCGTACAGCATGTAGCGCCAGCGCGCGTCGTGGCCGGCGGGGGCGCCGGCGACGCGGTTGGTGGCGACGGAGCGCCAGGCGCGGACGTTGTTGCCCGGCCAGTCGGTGTTGGCGAAGAAGATGTTGGCCTGGTAGAGATCGATGAACGAATCGACATCGAGGCGGTCCTGGACGGCGGCGTAGACGGCGGGGTCCGTCAGGTCGTGCGTGCGCACGTAGTTCCACAGGTTGGAGTAGTCGCTTCCGAGCGCGGCGTTGCCGCAGTCGTAGACGGGGACGTCGGGCGAGGCGGTGGTGCGGTCGATCTCGACCTGGACGAATTCGTCCTCCTTGAGGCCATGGTTGTGTTCGGCGTAACCTTCGTCGAAGCGCTCGCGCAAGTCGTGGAGGCCCCAGTATTCGCCGTTGAAGAACACGAGGACGGGCCGGCCGTACTGGCGGTCGAGGTCCGTGTTTTCGGCCAGCGACTGCAGGAAAAGGTCGCGGATGACGCCGTTGCCCCAATCGTTGCCGCCGTTGCGGAGGATGAACGTGTCGAATTCGTCCACGGCCTTGTCGGCGAAGAGTTGGTAGGCGAAGGGGCCGGACCCGCGGGCGTAGAGGCGCAGGGCCTTGCGCGGACGGGTGCGGGTGGTGTTGCCGTGCAGGCGGACGCCGATGGTTTCGTTGAAGGCGCAGGTGCCGTCGGATTCGAACAACTCGAGGGTGCCGGGCCGTTCCCAGGCGCTGCCGGATTGTAGCATGTTGTTGTGCCATCCGGGCACGTAGATGCCGACGTCGTTGTCGAACAGGTTGCCGGCGTCGGTCGCGAGCGAAACGATCGGCAAGGTGAAGCGGTTGGTGCCGGCGGCATCGACAACGTAGGACCGGGTGACGGCCGGGCTGGCCATGGCGCCGGCGCGGAAGACCCGCGCGCGGACGACGTTGAACTTGAAGACTTCGCCGGCGGGCGACTGCCAGCCTTCGTAGTAGGGCGGACCGACATATTCGTAGTTGGTCGGGATTTCCGAGAGGTCGTTGGGCGTGCCGGTCTTGCTGCCCAGGACGAAGGCATTGGTGAAGATGGGCGAGGATGAGGTGGGTTCGGACCCATCGAGGGTGTAGCGGATCACGGCGCCGGTTTCGACGGTGGACAGCGCCACCTCGACGTTGGTCGCGTAGATGCCGCCGGGGACGGAGAAGGCCGGCGCGGCGAGGATGGCGTCGTAGCCGGCGGTCGCATTGGCGGCGCCGGGCGTGTGGTCCGCGAAATACTTCCACGGTCCGACGCCGTCGGGCTGCCGGCCGAGGGAATAGTCGGAGGGGATGGCGATCGGCGCGAAATCGTCGATGCGCGTGCCGTCGGGCCGGGTCAGGAGGATTTCCTCGCCGCCGGCGCTGATGGCGAAACTGGTGTGCAGTTGGTTGCCGTTGGTGACGGCGGGGCGGTTCTTGCTCGAGGCCCAGACGACGAGGAACTCGCCGGCCTGGATCGTCACGTCGCCGAAGGTCCACTTGAAGGGATTGGACGCGCTGTCGGAGAGGCCCCAGCCGGCGAGGTCCACGGCCTCCGTGCCGGAGTTCCAGATTTCGACCCAGTCCGAATAGTCGCCGTCTTCGTCCTGCTCACTGGAATCGTTGGAGGAGAGCACTTCGTTGATGTAGAGCTGCGCGGGGGGCGGCTCGCCGGGGACGACGTAGGAGTAGCCGGCGCCTTCGTTGTCGTTCCAGCGCAGGCTCTGCAGGGGAGCGTCGGCGTGGGCGGGCGTCGCGACCGTGG
>Ga0209098_1001857_pt1 | contig 19406 bp, 20 predicted proteins | sample AD_JPNHW1_MetaG_FD_184429 | JGI IMG/M metagenome (GOLD analysis project Ga0209098, IMG submission 184429) | Active sludge microbial communities of municipal wastewater-treating anaerobic digesters from Japan - AD_JPNHW1_MetaG (SPAdes) (version 2) | ecosystem: Engineered > Bioreactor > Anaerobic... | reverse complement strand
CTACAACGGAATCATCTCGTATGCCGATCTGTCGGGCGTGATCAAAAAGTACCTCTGATACCACAAGTGAGTTTTATAAAATAGGGTTCAAGGATTCCGTTTGCGAAAGGCGGAGTCCTTTTTTTTTGATTTTTATTGTATAGTAAATTGTTGTAACTTGTAGAGAATTCATCACGTGTCAGATCTAAATTTTACCAACAATGAGCAATGATTTAATCATCTGGATAAAGAACTTTGAGCCCGACGAAGCAATCAAATTAAATATGCCACTGAACGTATTTGTTCAGGAAGCCGATGATGTATTTGTTTGGTGCAAGGATGATCGGGAAGTATTAACCCAAGTAGGGCTCGACTGGGCTAGTGTTGAACTAATTCCTGAATGTACACGCTTTTGCCGCGAATTTCAGTCGCAGTGGCAAAAGAAGCTGAAAACGACCAGTAAGCTGAAAAAGGATTGGGACAATACTGCTTCGGAAGCGAGAAATTTGCACGCTGATTTGCTTCACGATTACGGTTTTGCATTTCGTAAAGATGCTCAGTTGCTTGTAAAATTGAAGGAAATGTCTTCGGTTTCGTCACAGGCAAAATTGGTGCAGGCTTTAAACGATATGGCTGCGCTTGCCAACGGACAAAGCCAATTGCTCGATGTTATTCATTTCAATTATGCCAACGTTGAACGGGCGAAAGAATTGGTTCCGCTGTTGGCCGAGCTGATTGCCCGAATGGAGAGTTATAAAAAGCAGAAAGATGAAATTAAAGAAATGCGAGATAAATCGTATGCATTCCTGAAAGCGATAATCGATGAGTTGAAAGAAACCGCAAAATATTGTTTTCGAAAAAATCCTGAACGATTAGCCGGATACCTCAGCGACTATTGGGCGAGGAAAAATGTGCAACGAGTTACCATAAATAATATCACCACCAATCCCGACACAACGGCTAAAGAGTAAAATATTAGTATTCTGTTAGCTTATATTAATTCCTGCTAATAAATATATAGCTCCTGTTAATAATATAGCTTTACTGTTGTTTATTTTTGATTTCCTGTTTTAAAAATATATTTTCCTGTCAAACAGGAATAATGTATTTTATAACATGATAATTTAAAATGATGACAGTGATATATAATTTATTAGCAGGAATTAAATTATTTATTACAGGAATAAGCTTTTTTATTTTAGTTGAGAAATGAATTGATTTATCGTAGTCAGGCGATGTAATTTGGTGGATGTGCAATTTATGAATTCAACAGATTCAAACTCATACCAAGAATAATCATCACAAAAACGATGGAACTTGAACTTTTTAATGCCTGCTTTTTCAGGATAGAAATACATCCCGTCAATCAAATTCTGCCGAATTTTCATTTCGATTTCTTCAAGTGAAAGTTTCTCTGGATTTGAAAATTGTTTACTTCCAAACTTCTTCCAATTTCCTGAATCTCGATGGAGATAGTTGAATTGAATGATTTCGCACATAGCTTTTATTGACAAAGAAATGAGTTACAATACCTGTTGTCAACGGACTATGAGTCACATTCAAATTATGCTTTAAAAATGGTGTCTAAATGAAATTGAAGAAATTCCTTTTTAGGTAAGTATTTCTGTGGAAGTTGAATTTTTGCTCCTTTTAGTTTTCCAAATAATTCGGGATAATAGCTCTGGTTTTCTTTTGATTTAATTTCTGTGGAAACAAGTATTTGATAATTTTCAGAAATTCCGATTAGCCCTTTGTCGAATGCTTTATCATATAAGGCTGAAAAGCAAATTCCATTTTCTGGATTCAATCGTTCTTGTTCATTTTTTGACCAAGGAATGATATGGCTTGCGATCAGCAAATCAGGAATATCAATGCTTGTAATAGCACATTTGCCTGAGTAATTAGCTAAAACAATTTGTCTGAAAGCATTCTGATTGACCCTGGTTTTTACTTCGCGGACTTTGGTTTCTCCTTTCAGATTTTCAGTTCCTGATAATATTTCGGCAAATTTCGATTCAAGAGTTTTGTGTTCAAGATTGGCTAAAATTTTTTCGCTCTCAAATAAAAGTTCTTCTTTGTTCCCAATAAATTCGTCCCAAATAGGCTGCACTTGCTTTATTCCTCCAGTCAAACCTTTTATTCCTCTACCTTGATGGAATGGATCAACACTTGCAAAATTGCTTAATCGCATGGCAATTGAATTTGGAGTACGATCAAGGATCTTAGCCAAATGAATGATTTCATTATTGCCGTGATGAAGTTTCCCAAACGGCAATTTCATATAAAGATTAAAGGCAAGTATTAGTTCTTCTCGGGTCCAAAGGCGGCGTTCCATTGCAAATAGTTTAATTGACCATAAATATCAGGAATTTATTTGAAAAATTGGCTTTTTGTATTCAACCTAGTTTTAGTTTTTCTTATGCTTTTTTAACGGGCTTTGTATTGGTTTTTAAGTATTTGTTTTTCGGGCTAAAACAGATGGCAAAACGGGGTAGGGTAGGGCTTTGGTGTTTCGGTTATTGCCCGTAAACATCAAAAAAAACTACCAAAGATGAAAACGTTTTGTATCGTTGTTTTTGCATTGCTGCTGGCGCAGGAAAACCTGTTGGCCGGTGGCATCATTCCTGTTTCGCGCTGGGAAACGCACCCCATATTGGTCGATGGCAAAGACGATGACTGGGAAAAGCCCGTCAATTTTTACGATGACAAACATGGCCTGTTTTTCGCCTCCGCAACGACAGTACTACGCTGTACCTCAATTTTACAGCTACCGATCCCGACAAAATCAAAGGGCTGATGAGTGGCTGGTCGCTCGGTATTTTAACCAAAAACAAAAAGAGCAAAGCCAAAGCCAGTCTCACATTCGAGGCCTCGCGCAACAGGAGCGGAGGCATGCGCAACAGAGTAGGCATGGATAACAAAGTGAATTTACAGGGGCAGGGCGCTCCACCCGCTCACAATGAAAATACCTTGCCACGAGGCGAAATGCCCGACGAGACGACCGAACCGCAGGCCGACAATACTCAGGTGCTGGATTATATTCTGGGCTTTCGGTCGTTTAGAGCCAGCGGTTTCATTTTTACACACGACGAAGTTCCTGTTCAAAAGAGCACAGGTATCCGGGTTCGGGTAGGGCAGTCCGATCCTGCCGGTTTACTTTACGAGATAGCCATCCCGCTCAACGAACTGTACGAGGACGAGTCGGTAAAACTCAACGAATTCGTCAATATGACGATAACGGTTAACGCGTCGGGCGAGGCCGATGGCGAGGCTGGTTCCCGGCAGCCCCGTGGCACTGCCGGTTCGGCACCGGGTAGTGGCGGCCCCGGTGGAATGTCGGGCGCTGGTCCGGGTGGTGGTCATGGCGGCGGCATGCCGGGCAGAGGAATGGGCGGCGGTATGCCGGGTGGCCAAATGCCCGGAGGAGAGATGAGCGCTCCCGGACAGGGAAGTGGAAATTCGTCGTCAGAAAAGACAGTTTTTAAGCAAAAATTTCAACTTTCCTCACATCAGTAACAAAATTTCGGTTGGTGTTGATTTGTAATTGGCAAATTATCAGTTGTATATAAACTTATTACACCACTTTTCTTTGGATTTGATTTCGAAAGGAATGGTCAAAACGAAAGTTTAAAACAATGATTTTTAACTGCTTTTTTAGTGGGTATAGCCCGGGAGAATGAAATGAAATAAGTTTTAAAGCATAGCTTTTGGTTACGAATCGATGTTGTTGGGAGGTGCTTTGTTTTAGATTGTGTTTATATTTGCAAAAAATTTGAAAAAAATGGACGGCAGAAGACTATACGATCAGGTAATGACGATCTTCGGAACAGCGATGGTCTTTTTTTACCTGGGGTTAGGCTATATTTTACTATTCACTTCTCTTTTCAGTTACGTGGATATTGCTTTAAGAACAATGCTTTCAATTCCGCTTTTAATTTACGGATTTTACCGGGCAGTGTCTTCATTCCGTAAGATAAAGGAAAACTTCTTTGATAAAGATTAAGTATCGGGCGGTTTGCTTCCAGTTATTAAATTAATTCTCTTGTTTGTTTTTTTACTGGGGGTTCAAATTATTTTTCAAACGTTGAGTGTGTTAATTTGACACAATCGCCGGTTTGAAGTTGCGGAGGTTATGCTGAAAGAAACGAGTGTTTTGTAATTTGTTCTGAATGAACTATTTTGACGTCGATGTTAAAAAACGTTCGTTCGCAGCTGTGAAATGGTATAATTATTGATATTAATTTAATAAACGGAACAATTTCTTTATTAATTGTAAATTTTCTGTAAAGCCGGATATTCTGAATATGACCTCTTGATACTTAAAAATTATTAAAAATCAAAGGGGTTTTTTTGAAAAAAATATACAAGTTTGTTGTGGATTTTTATCCTATAACGGATTTGATTTATTATTATTGCAACGGATTTTTTGAATCAGTGTTTAGTGTAGATATGAAATTGTCAGGAATATATAAGTCATCAAAAGCAATGGTTATTGCAATCGGTTGCATCTCATTTGCAGCTGTTTTCGCAGTAAGATGCGCTGGCGGAGGTGCTGTAAATGAGGAAACACCAACTGCCGGAAACATCAGGATTGTTGCCGATGAGTCTTTCCAACCCATCGTGAATTCTGAAATTTCTACTTTCACCGGTTTATACAAACGAGCAAAGATTACACCCACTTTTGTTCCTGAAAAAGATTTGATTGCCGCTTTTCTGAAAGATTCAGTAAAGCTGGTGGTAACTTCGTGGGAACCAAGTGAAGAGCAGAAGCAACTTTTGTTTCAAACACAGATTGTGGTAAGAAAGATTGCGGTAGCCTACGATGCCATTGCATTGGTACTGAACAAGGAAAATAAGGACTCGCTGTTTACTTACCAAAACGTGAACGATCTTTTCACCGGAAAAATTACTGACTGGAGTACCCTCAGCTCAACTTCTAAACTTGGCAAAATTTCTGTGGTTTTCGACAGTGATAAGTCGGCTAATATCAGATACTTTAAAGAAATGTTCAAGCTAACAGATCAGTTACCCTCAAATTTTTATGCTGTTAAAAGTAATGCAGAGGTAATTGACTATGTGAGCAAAAATAAAGGCGCAATTGGTTTAGTTAGCATTAATCTGATTGCAGATGAGGACGATCCGTCGTGCCGTGCTTACAAAAGCAAAATCAAGATTGCAGCGGTATCTCATCAATACCTTAATCCAGGAACATATTCGATGCCCGATCAGGGGTCGATTTACGATAAAAGTTACCCGTTTACAAGAACAGTTAACCTGGTTTCGCGTGAGACTTTCAGAGGCTTGGCTTCAGGCTTTTCTACTTTTTTCGCAGCAGAGCAGGGACAGCGGATTGTTTTGAAATCAGGACTTGTGCCTGCAACAATGCCTATTCGTTTAGTACAAATCAAAAAATAACTTTTAATATTACCTGATATGATCAATCGTTTTTTTAAAAAAGCATCTCTAATTCTGATTGTACTGCTTATTGGCTGTATTTCGGGTTTGAGGGCTCAATCTTTGGACGATGCAGTTCGTGCGATGAATAATGAGAGGTACGATAGGGCTGACTCCATTTTGCAAATTTTAGAAAAAAAGGCACCAAGTAGCAAGATTCATTTTCTTTTGGGAGAAAGCGTATTGTTAAACTATTTCGCCGATACCATTTCAAACTCGCTTACTGCTGTTGCAGCCGAAGCAAAGGCTCAGTTCAATAAAGGTATTGCGGTGAACGCAAGTGATCCTTTAAACTACGTTGGTTTGGCCCGTATCGCTGCTTATCTTGGAGACAATCAGACTGCAACCGAGATGAGAACAAAAGCTAAAAGCTTCCTTGCACCTTACAAGAAAGTGACAAAAATCCCTAATGCACAGGATTACGCCTTGACTTTGGCCAAGCTCGCTGAATCTTATATTGTTTTCGATAAGGTAGATACCGCTGCAGCTCTTCCTCTTGCTCGCGAAGCTGCTTTGATTGATCCAAAAAACAGCACAATTTTCATCATTACGGGTGATATTTACTTCCTGGTTAATGATGGATCAAAAGCTATCAAGAATTATAACACAGCTCAGGATTTGGATTTGAAATCGCCGATCGCTAACATGAAGATTGGTTATATTTATTACAAAGGTCGTAACCTTATGGCAGCGATCCCATATTACGAGCAAGCTATTGCTCTTGATAAAAACTACGCTCCTGGTTACCGCGAATTAGGTCAGTTATATTCTTTGGCTGGTCGTTTTGCCGATTCGAAGAAATATTTTGAAACTTATTTGAAACTGACCAATGAAAATATTCCGGCTAAAATTCGTTACGTGAATGCATTGTTTTATTCAAAAAACTATGCAGATGTAATTAAAAACGTTCAGGACATTTTTGCAGTTGATAAATCAAGAGTGTATCTGAACCGTATTGCCGGTTACTCTTCATACGAACAGGGCGATTATGCCAGTGCTTTGAAATATATGGATGAACTGTTTGCTAAATTGCCGGCAGATCGTATTTTGAAAAAAGACTACATTTATCTGGCTCGTATTTTGGTTAAGAAAAATTCAAACTACGCCAAATTGTTGGTTGATCTTGATAAAGCAAATACTGAGCTGACAAAGTTGAAAGAAAAGAACGAAGCCCTAAAAGGACCGAAAGAAAAAGAAAGAGTTAGCGAAGAACCGCTGACAAATAAAGTAGCTCAGTTGCAGGCTGAAGCTGCACCACAGGCAAAAGAACTTACAAGAGCATTCGATGCATACGAAAAAGCGATCAAATTTGCCGATGAAGATGCTAACCTGATTCAGGAAAAAGCAAACTTCCAGTTCCTGAACAGATTTTATACTGACGCTGCTGACACATGGAAACGTTTGATTGCTAAAGGAAAAGACAGTGAAGAAAATTACCTGAAGATTGGTAAAGCATACTATCAGGGTAAAGATTACGACAAAGCTGAAGGCTTATTCAATGATATGATTGCCAAATATCCAAATAGCATTACCGCATACAGTTGGGCTGCAAACAATGCCGCTGCAAAAGATCCTGATTCAAAAGAAGGAATTGCCAAAGAAAAATTCATTGCGCTGGTAGGTAAAGCCGCAACCGACTCGATTAAATATGCTAACGAAATTTTCGATGCACTTCGTTTCCTTGGATATAACGCTTTACAGGCTGATAAAAACGATCTGGCTAAAGCTTATTACAACCGTATGCTTAACTTAGCTCCGGATAACAAAGATTTCCAGATTAAAGCATTGACCTCGTTGAGCACAATGTACATTTCTGTTGGAAATTATGGTAATGCATCGGAAATAAATAATAAAATTTTAGCTCTTGACGCAAATAACCCTCAGGCAAAGTCAAATCTTCAGTATATTCAGGCACTGCAAACAAGTGCTAAACCGAAAGCTAATCCGAATGAAATCACAGGTATAATTAAAGATTCGGGTGGTAATCCAATTGCAGGGGCTTCAGTTCGGGTAAAAGATACTGCTGCTGAGGCTTGGACAAATGGGAAAGGCGAATATAAATTTACGATGCCGGAAGCTTCTACAGTTCTGTTAATTAGCGCAAAAGGTTATACATCGAAAGAAATTCCGGTTACTAAGAGCAGAGTTTACAATGTAACTTTAAGCAAGTAAAAAGTAGGAATCAACAAACTTTAAATAGGGATTCATTAAAATTATTTAACCACAAAAACTATTAAAAAATGAGTAAAAATTCTAAATCATTTAAAAGTGTGTTTGAGCAAGTATTTGCCACAGCTGCAATTTTAATTGCTTTCTTGATTGCTTATATTTTGTTTTCGCAATTTATGGGCGATCCAGTAAACTTCGAAGGCGGAAACCCTAAAGGTCACCCACTACCAGGAAACTACATGGGTATGCTTTACAAAGGGGGACCAATCGTTCCTGTATTGATGACTTGTATCTTAGTTCTTATTATCTTCGTTTTGGAAAGATCTATCACATTGAAAAAAGCTAAAGGTAAAGCATCTTTGGAAGTTTTCGTTTCTAAAATTCAGGAATTGACTGCAAAAGATAAAATCGAAGAAGCTATTGTTGCTTGTGATGCACAGAAAGGTTCATTGGCAAACGTAACTAAAGCTGGTTTGCTCCGTTACAGAGACCTTCAGAAAGATGCAACTTTGGAAAGAGACCAGAAAATCACTTCAATGAAACAAGCATTGGAAGAAGCTTCTGCATTGGAATTGCCTATGTTGTCAAAGAACATGGTTATTCTTTCAACTTTGGCTTCTATCTCAGTGTTGATCGGTCTTATCGGAACAGTACTTGGTATGATCCGCGCATTCGCTGCGTTGGCTCAAGCTGGTGCTCCTGATGCTCTTGCGTTATCAACCGGTATCTCTGAAGCTTTGATCAATACAGCTTTCGGTATCTCTGGTTCAACTTTGTCAATTGTATTCTTTAACTATTTCTCATCAAAAATTGACGGTTATACCTTCAAAATTGATGAAGCTGGATTTAGCCTTACACAGACATTTGCTGCAGCAGTTAAATAATTTGGGTTTAATTTTTGGGTTCATTAAAAATTTAAATTTAGAGCATGCCAAAGATTAAAATGCCACATAAGTCGCCGCACATCGACATGACGCCTATGGTGGACCTTTTCTCGTTGCTGTTGACATTCTTCATGTTGACAACAACCTTTAGGCCACAGGAACCGGCTCCTGTTGATACGCCGTTCTCTGTATCTGAAAAACCTCAGCCTGATGCGAACATTATGACATTGGTGTTAGCAAAAGACAACAGGGTGTTTTTCAATATAGACAATGGAAAGGACACTATTTTACATTTCAAGCCGAAGATTCTTGAAGAAATGGGTAAACGGTATAACATCCAGTTTACACCTCTTGAATTGCGTAAGTTTGAAAAGGGAGGATCTTCATTTGGTGTAAACATCAACGATATGAAGAAATATCTTGCAGCGCAAGATGCTAAGGAAAGAGAACGCTATGAAAAAGGTATTCCACATGATTCACTTGACAACCAATTGGGTTATTGGGTACTTTATACACGTCAGGTTAATCCGGCAGTTCAGGCTTTAATAAAAGGGGATAGTGATGTTGAATATCCGCTTGTAAAGAAGGTTCTTGATATACTTCAGGATTACAACGTGAATAAATTCAGTCTTATCACGAACCTTGAAGCCGTTAAGGTTGAAGTAACCGACGAAAAAAAGTAGTACTATGGCAGAAATAATTCAAGAAGAAAAAGGTAAAGGTGGGAAGAAACGCCCTAAGAAGGGTAATCCCCACATGGATATGACGCCGATGGTTGACCTTATGTGTCTTCTGTTAACGTTCTTCATGCTTACTACTGCTTTTAGCAAACCTAAGGTTATGGACATCGTTTTGCCTGAAAAAATCAAGAAAAACGAAAAAGTTGATCCACCGAAAATCGCTGACAGCCGTACGCTGAATATTATTGTTGGTCCGGAAGGGCGTGTATTTTGGTATCCTGGGAAACCAGATCCAAGTGTACCACTTCAGGAAACTGATTTCAGTGCTAAAGGTATCAGGGAAGTGTTGATTGATCGTAACCGTGCTCTTTTGAAAAAAATTGAGGCGTTGAAAGCAGACGTTATTTCCGGTAAGTTGAACATTAAGCAGGATTCATTGCAGAATGTTATCAAACAACTTAAGAAGGATGACGATACAGGTCCAATCGTTTTGATCAAATTCTACAAGAAAGCAAAATATAAAAACTTTGTTGACGTAATTGACGAAATGTCGATTGTAGGGATTGCTCGATATATTGTTGTAGATATTAACTGGATGGAGCAAGGTATGGTTGAAACAGCGCTTAAAAATAAGCCTGCTACACCTGCTGTAGCTCAGAAATAATGAACAATACGTATGGTACAAAATAAACAATTCACACCAACTTTCGACGACTTAGTCTTCGAAAACAGGAATAAGGAATATGGAGCGTATCAAATACGGAAAAAGTACAACCGTGTTGTTATTATGTCTACGATAATTGGCTGTGTCGCTTTAGGCTTAGCCGTAATTATTCCTTATATCAATGCTAGTCGCAATGCAAGTCACAAGCAACGCGATGCTAAAGAGGTAATTGCTGAGATGGCGAATGACATTAACAATGAACAGGCTCCGCCACCACCGCCACCTCCACCACCACCAGCTGCAGAAGTTCAAACTGTTGTGAAATACGTTGCTCCGGTTGTTGTTGATACTGTAAAAATTGACGATCAGTCGAAGCTTATGATTTCTGACGAACAGGTTGAAACAACTGTTAATAAGGAAGCAACAGAAATTGTTGTTGAACAGAAGCAGGAAGAAGTTGCTCCTGAACAAAAGGAAGAAGAAGTATTTATGGTTGTAGAAGAGATGCCTGAGTTCCCGGGTGGTGTTACCGCTCTGCGTCAGTATCTTGCAAACGCTGTTAAATACCCTGTAATTGCACAGGAAAACGGTATTCAGGGAAAAGTTTACGTTAACTTCGTTGTTAACAAAGACGGTTCTGTATCGAATGCTAAGATTGCCCGTGGTGTTGACCCATCTTTGGATGCAGAAGCATTACGCGTAGTTTCAACTCTTCCAAAATGGAAACCAGGAAAACAGAGAGGTGCGCCAGTTCGTGTATCTTACACTGTGCCAATTAACTTCCAGTTACAGTAGGAATATAGCAAAACTATTTTCTTAGATATTTTAAAAGCCGATTGCATTGCAGTCGGCTTTTTTTGTTGTTTGGCTTTTCTATTTGTTAATGTTTGGCAATTATATTGTCAGGATAAGCGTTATATTGCAAATAAGATATTTGCTTCATAGAGGATCGAACGATTGGCATCGTTCAATACGTGGAGAGAGTATCCGAATGTTGGGCGCAAAAAAAGCCGGAGATTCATAACGAACATCCGGCCTTTTGCGGTATTAATAAATGTAGATTATTTCAGTTTTTCGCAAGCTTCATTAGCGGCAGCTAAAAGTGCTTCGTTTGAAAGAGGCTTGCCAACTGCCTGCTTCATCCATTCGTTGGGAGTAAGTTGTCCAAGAGCAAAGATTCGTAAGATTTCAGGAGCGAATTCGTGCGTTTTAAAGTGTTGCTCTAGCTGGAAATGAATTAGATGACCAAATGCGTAATTTGGTAGATACATTGGCGAGTTAATCATGTGGGAATAAATGGCGAGGATAGTTTGGTCCTTCTGCCCAAATACCGGTGCATAGTACAAATTCCATACTTCTTTGGAAATTTGCATAACCGCATCCCGAAGTTGCACGGCCGTCGCGGTAGGATTGGCATAGAGCCATTGCCACATCTTCATGTCAACCATCGAAACACCCATAATTTCATATACTGACCAGAATATATCCAGCGTTTTCAAATAGTCTTTCTGCGGATTATCGTCTTTCATGTTTAAGAGGAATAAATCGCGTTGTTGAAAAACAAAAGCAAGTGCTTCGGTAAAAGCGGTATTTGGAACGCCATTCATCATGTAATTTGGCACGAAGTTTAGTGAAATGGTTTGCTCCACATTATGGCCAAATTCGTGCACTGCGATGTTGTAGCCTTTGTAATTCATGCCGGTATCCGGGATTCGGGTTCGCAGATGTGCTTTTTCGGATTTCATAGACGCGCCCCATGCGTGTCCTGAACCACGAGCCGGATCAACAGAAACCCGTGACGCAATAAATGAAGCTTTTTCTTTTGGAAAGCCGAGTTTCAGAAGAATATTTGTCAAATCTGCTTCCAATGCTGCCGGATTTGGATATTTCTTTTCTGTAATGGCATTCAGGCTTTCTTCGTTTATTGAGCTACGTGCTTTAAAGCCGTCGTACCAGATATCCCAGGGCTGCAAATCGCGGCCAAGTTTCTTTTTTATTATTTCAGCTACTTTTTGAACTTGTGGTGAACTTAAAAATTCGGTAAATAATTTTTCTACTTCGGGTTGCGGAATTTGCATACCAACAGAAAAAGCCCTGTCTATGGCCGTTGGCATCGAAGGGTTGTATTTGTCGAATGCCTGATAAATATGGAAGTTATTTATAATTTGTTGATAACGACCGTCAGTCTCAGGCTCAGAATTTATCTTATTTCCGGAAAGAGAAACTTCGTTGGATTCGGGATTCCAATCTTGCTTCCCCGAATTGATTACTGATTTCGGGATGCTTTGATCAACAATTCGTTGCATAATCTTGTAGATCAATGCTTGTTTCTTGAGCCCGATTTCCTTGTTGGCATAATTGGCTTTTATTTCGTCTCGGAGGTTCCAATGGCTCAAAAGCACCATGTTTTCAGGAAAAAGTCTGGAATTATCTTCTGCTAAAACATGTCCCATATAAATGTTGTAATCAGCAATGTAGGCTTCGCTTTCGGCTGAAACTTTTGATGCCTGAAGAACAAGTTCCGACGGTACGCGCGAACTGAAAACATCACCCAGCCGGGCATATCCCCATTGCAGCGGAGTCCATTTTGATGCCAGTGCGTTTTTTTCTTCGGTGGTGTAATATGGAAAATTCAAGGCAACAATAAATGCGATTTTGTTGTTGTAAAAATCGCTGATTAAATGCGCCCCAGGGCTGTATGCTGCAAAATGCGCGTCGATGGGCAGAACTTCTCCCTTTTTAAGCTGCACGTTTTCCTGCATATCAAGGCTAAGTTTATTGAAATGCCCGTAAAGCGATTCAAAGTATTCAGAAAAGCGATTGAATGTGGCTTCTTTTTGTTTGCTGTCAGAAATGAAGTTTTCGGCACAAAATTTTGTAAAATCGGCAGACGAACCGTCGGTTTCACGCCATAGTGAAGCGGCATGTTTTACTCCTTTTTCAATCAATTCAGAATCTGATCCTCCGGATTTACTTTTGATTGATTTTAAGGTTTCCTGAATCGTCACTTCTGAAATCCCGGTAGGGAAAGAAGTTTTGCTTTTTTCCTTTGCCGGAGGCTGACAAGCTGTAGTCATAACAACGCTGGCTAAAATAATGATGAAATTTTTAATCATAAAATGGGATTGATTTATGTATTTAATTCCGAAATTATCAAAAAGTTTCCAGCATAAAAATGACTATTTGCAGGCAACCGGTTCCCAAAAAGAAAGGTCCCGTTTTTCAGAAGAAAAAGGAACCTTTTTTGCAGGTCTTAAAATGCTTTTTTACTGTTTTAGAAATTTGAGAGTTATATTATTGTTGGAAGAATTAATCTCGATGAGATAGATTCCACTCTTCAAATTGCTGACATTTATTCTCTGTGATTCCAGATCACTTGATAATTCTTTCTGAAGGACCAAACTCCCTGTTATCGAGTAAATCTTTACGAACTTAACGGTTCCAAAACTCGGGAGAGTCTGAAGTTGAATGAATTGTGTTGCTGGATTTGGAAATAAAAGAACATTATCATTCGCTGTAAATAATTTTGCCGAAGTAGTTGTCTTAGGCATAACAATAACCTGGCCTACCATTCCCATCCCTGCATGCGGATCGCATTGGTAATTGTAGGTTCCAGGCGTATCAAAAGTAAATTTGTAAGTCCAGCCTGTTCCGACTGAGTTTCCAAACGAAACAGGATTGGAGGGGAAGGTTGCAGTTTCTCCGTCAACATTGTGGCTTCCCGAAGTGTTGGTCCAAACAACTTCGTCGCCGGCTGTGATCGTTAAATTTTTCGGCGAAAACGAATAATTAGATACTGTTACCGAATGCGAAGTTTGTCCGGTCAGGCTCATCGATAAATACAACAAAGCACCGGTCAAAATCAAATTTCTGAAAATTCTTAAAGTAAACATTGTTTTCATAGGCTTTGAGAATTAAATGATAGTTATTCCCGATATCGAATTTAGTAACATGCCACTAATCAGTTTGTTTGTTAATAAAATACAAACGCATCTTTTATTATATTCTCATTTTTTTGCTTCACAGATAATCTTTTTTAGAACTGATCTAAATTGCCAAAACAAACAGAATGGGGTTGTTTTACTGCGTTAATGAGCTAATTTTGGTTGCGATTTTTGAAACTTAAAATTCTAACTATGCAAAAGCATTTGTTTTTGGGAGTTGAAGCCATTGGACAAGGAGCAATTGACGGCGGAATGTCGGGCGTGTATGCTTATCCAGGCACACCATCCACCGAAATAACCGAATTTATTCAGGAAAATCCGATAGCAGAAGAACGCAATATTCACCGGAAATGGTCGGCAAATGAGAAGACGGCACTCGAAACCGCTCTGGGCATGTCGTACGCTGGGAAGCGTGCCATGTCGTGCATGAAACATGTCGGATTAAATGTTGCTGCTGATGTTTTTGTTAATGCAGCTATAACCGGCGTAAATGGTGGCTTAATTGTTACCGTTGCCGACGACCCTTCGATGCACTCGTCGCAAAACGAACAGGATTCCAGGTTTTATGGAAAGTTTGCCATGATTCCGATTTTGGAGCCTTCGTCTCAGCAGGAAGCTTACGATATGGCCCGCGAAGGGTTTGCATTATCAGAGTTAACAAAAGTGCCGGTAATGCTTCGTATAACAACCCGGCTTGCGCATTCGCGTGCCGGAGTTGAAACGAAAGAGGTGCTGCCCGAAAACGAATTGACAATGCCGGGCGATCCGCGCCAATTTATTCTTTTGCCAGCGATTGCCCGTAAAAGATATAAAGGCTTGCTCAGCAGTCAGGAGATGTTTCAAAAACTGTCAGAAGAATCAGCTTTCAACCGATACGAGAATGGAACCGACAAAAGTCTGGGTATTATTGCCTGTGGAATTGCTTACAACTACCTGATGGAACATTTCCCTGGTGGAACATGCCCTTATCCTGTTGTGAAAATTTCTCAATATCCTATTCCTGAAAGTCTGATCAAAAAGCTCGACAAAGAATGCGATGAGCTATTGATATTGGAAGAGGGTGCCCCGTTTGTTGAAGAAATGCTGAAAGGCTTTTTTGCCAAAGGCACGCCAATAAAAGGTCGCCTGGACGGAACTCTTCCGCGTGATGGAGAATTAAATCCTGATCTGATTGCAAAAGCACTCGGGAAAGAACTGTTTAAGGGATTTGACGTTCCTGAAATTGTAGCCAACCGCCCGCCTGCCCTTTGCGCCGGTTGTGGCCATCAGGATGCCTACGCTGCAATGAACGAAGCGCTTGCCGACTATTCGAAGGGACGTGTTTTTTCTGATATCGGCTGTTACACCTTGGGTGCACTTCCTCCATACGAAACGATTTCGTCGTGCGTTGATATGGGCGCTTCGATCACAATGGCAAAAGGTGCCGCTGATGCTGGTCTTGTTCCTTCAATTGCTATGATTGGTGATTCTACTTTTGCACATTCCGGAATTACAGGGTTGCTTGATGCGGTGAACGAAAAGTCGAACATCACCGTTGTAATTTCTGATAACGAATCGGTTTCAATGACCGGAGGTCAGGATTCTTCGGCCTTTGGCAAAATTGAATCCATTTGTGCTGGAGTTGGTGTCGATCCAGCTCACATCCATGTAATTGTTCCGTTGAAAAAGAATCACGAAGAAATGGTTGAATTGTTCCGGCGTGAATTTGCTTACGATGGTGTTTCTGTCATTATTCCGCGTAGGGAGTGCATTCAGCGGGCAAGTAGTCGTAAACGGAATAAAAAATAAACAATATCAATTAAAATATGGTAGAGGCGTAAAATTTGCGTCACTGCATTAGAATCAAAAGAATATGAAAGCAGATATAATATTGGCAGGTGTTGGCGGTCAGGGTATTTTATCCATTGCAACAGCATTGGGCGAAGCGGCATTGGCCGACGGCTTGCTCATTAAACAGGCCGAAACCCACGGAATGAGCCAACGTGGTGGTGCAGTGTACTCGCACATGCGTATTTCTGATAAACCCATTTCATCGGACCTTATCCCCGGAGGATCGGCAGACCTGATTCTTTCTGTAGAGCCGATGGAGTCGCTTCGTTATCTTCCATTTCTTTCTGAAAAAGGCTATTTGGTGACTAATACAACACCTTTTGTGAATATTCCCAACTATCCGGATGTTGAAAAAGTAATGACTGAAATAAGGAAATTTCCGAGGTGTATTGCCATTGATGCAGACACCATCGCCAAGGAAGTCGGAAGCAGCCGTGCCTCAAATATGGTAATGCTTGGAGCAGCGTCTCCGTTTATTGATATCGAATTTTCAAAGATTGAAGAAGGAATTCGCCGAATTTTTGCCCGAAAAGGTGAAGAGGTCGTGAATATGAACCTCGACGCGTTGCGCCGGGGACGCAAATTTGCGGAAGAAAACCGATAGATTACCGACTTAAATATATGTATGATAATCCGAAATCTGCGGATTATCTGTTGTCTCCGAAATCTCAATTTTCATGAAGAAAATTGAGATTTTTTTATGTGTTTCCAATCATTCTTTTTTTACAATTTCTGAAACTTTCCTTTTCAAATCATGTACTAAATTTTGCATGACTCCTATTTTCTCTCTTGCCGTTTGCTTATAAGCTTTTGAAGCTTTTTTTAATCTTGAAACTGAAAATTATGCCAGTTAAAAAGCTGAAAGCCTTCCTCGATGAAGCCAAAATTAAGTACGTTACAATAAGCCATTCGATGGCTTTTACTTCGCAGGATATTGCTGCGTCGGCTCATGTTTCTGGAAATGAATTTGCAAAAACAGTCATGATAAAAATCGATGGTGCAATGGCAATGGCAATCTTGCCAGCGGCTTATCATATCGATTTCGATACTTTGCGAAAGATTTTTGGAACAAAATTCGTTACCCTGGCTTCAGAGTCGGAGTTTAAAGATCGGTTTCCTGATTGTGAAGTTGGCGCTATGCCGCCATTTGGCAATTTGTATGATATGGAAGTTTATGTGGCAGAAGCGCTAACACAAAACAAGGAAATTGCTTTTAATGCGGGATCACACACTGAGCTTATAAGATTAAGCTACGATGATTACGAAAGGTTGGTAAAACCAAGGATTCTGAAATTCTCGTGGAGAAGATTGTCGGTTCCACACGATCCTATGGAACGATGGGACGATGGTTATCTTCATAATTAGACAGCAACAAAAAAACCGGCTTAGGGCCGGTTTTTAATTTATTTCGCTTGTAATGTTAATCGTATATATGATCGTTATCAGCCGCATCGCTGCCACAATCACAATCGCATCCCAATCCTTTTTCATATTGTTGCAGAGCCCTTAAACTCATCCCCATCGAAGAGAATCCACCGTCGTGGAAAAGGTTCTGCATGGTTACTTTTTTCGTCAGGTCAGAAAATAAGCTGATGCAGTAGTCGGCACACTCATCGCCGGTTGCATTACCCAGTGGTGACATGCGTTCAGAGAAGTCCATCAGTTTGTCCATTCCTTTAACACCGCTTCCTGCGGTTGTAAGGGTTGGCGATTGCGAAATAGTATTGATTCTCACCTGGCGTTCGCGACCATAAATGTATCCGAAACTACGGGCAATCGATTCAAGCAATGCTTTTGCGTCAGCCATGTCGTTGTAGCCATAAAAAGTTCGTTGAGCCGCGACATACGAAAGAGCAACAACAGATCCCCAACGGTTAATAGCGTCGAGTTTACGGGCAACCTGTAAAACTTTGTGGAAAGACACAGCTGAGATGTCAAGCGTCTTTTGCAGGAATCCGTAATCGAGATCACTATAATGACGTCCTTTGCGAACATTGGGAGACATTCCGATCGAGTGGAGAACAAAGTCAATCTTTCCTCCAAGGTGTTCCATCGATTGCTTGAAAAGGTTTTCAAGATCTTCAATATTTGTTGCGTCGGCTTCAATTGCAATTGTATTGCAGGCTTCAGCAAGCTTGGCGGTATCGCCCATGCGCATAGCCACCGTAGTGTTGGTTAAGGTGAATGTTGCACCTTCTTCGAAAGCACGTTGAGCAACTTTCCATGCAATTGAATCTTCATTCAATGCACCAAAAATAATCCCTTTTTTGCCCTTCAATAAATTATAAGCCATAGTTTAAATTTTATGAAACGGGTTTGATTTTTTGACCCGAATTTCATGTGACTAATAAAAAAATTACACTTCAATAGATAACAACCAATAATGATATTGGTTGCAGGGAGCGCAAATTAAAATAAATTGCCAGTCTGAACGGTTATATCAGACTGGCAATCCTATTAAAAATGATGATTTCTTAAATCCGTTCAATCGTTTCAAGAAGTAGCCAACCCTTGTTGCCATCGGCTAACCTGATCTCGACCCAATCGCCAAGTTTGTCGGTAATGCGCACTTTCAACCCTTCGTGAACCACGAACAAATTGGTGCCACCTGCGTCGGGCGAGCTTTTCACGGTTACTGTTGGCTGCATAACAATGGCATACGCATGATTTACCATTCTGTTTTTTTGTTTGGCAGCAAACGTCCAGGTGAAAATAGTAAAAGCAATTAAAAAGCATCCAGTCCAGAAAGTTATGCGGCGTACATCGCTTGTTTTCGCAAAGAAATAGAACCCAAGCATAACCAGGAAGGCGATAAAACTAATGATGCTGAAAATGGCCCAGGTGTCGGTAGTTTGACTATTGATAATCGAATTCCACCAGCGTACGACGAATAAACCGGGTAGTTCCTGAATTGAATCGACCACTTTTTGATTGGTAACCTGCAAATTGAAGGTAATGTCTTCATCATCAGGAGCCAACAGTTTTGCACGCTCATAATTTAAAATTGCAAGGGTGTATTGTCCGGTTTTGTAATAAGCATTTCCCAAATTGAAATAGACTTCAGGCGATTCAAGATTTGTTTTCAAAATCTGGTTATAATCTTCAATGGCTTGCTTATATTGTTGCTTGGTGTAGGCGTCGTTTGCTTTCTGAAGTAATTCTGCCTGAGCAAAAACTGTTGTTGTAAACAAGATTGCCAGTATGGTATAGATTATTTTTTTCATCTTCTCTTTGGTTTTCTGTTGTTTACTTAATCAATTTTTCGAAAATTCCCATCAATTTGGCGGCACTGTCGTAAATCTCGTTCATTGTTCCGGAGAACGCGGCTGGAGCATAGCGGGCAAATTCACAGTCGTCGATCACTTTCATCAGTTCGGCTACTATTTCCGGCGAAATTCCTTTTTCGAGCAGCGCAGCTGATGCTTTTTCGCGGTTCAAATCGGCTACCGGAATCGACAGTTTATCGCTCAAATAGCCCCAAAGTGCTTTAATAACTGCTTCGTAAAATTTTTCGGCCTGATTATTTTTCAGGAATACAGAGGCTTCTTTCAAGCGTTTCAGAGCAACTTTATTTGCCTGTTTATTCTTAACCAGAACGATATTTTCGTTTTCCTTGATTTTCTTACGGTTGAACACGAAGAATGCCGCAAATGCTAAAGCGCTCAAAATATAAACAAGATAGAATTCAAATGTCCCGTAGAATGAGCTTCCTTTTTGCTTCAGTACGGTTTTATTCTGTTTGATAAAGCGGATATCTTTACCAATCATTTTCACGTCTTCTTTCGAATAGGAGCTTACAACC
>Ga0209098_1001855_pt1 | contig 19424 bp, 15 predicted proteins | sample AD_JPNHW1_MetaG_FD_184429 | JGI IMG/M metagenome (GOLD analysis project Ga0209098, IMG submission 184429) | Active sludge microbial communities of municipal wastewater-treating anaerobic digesters from Japan - AD_JPNHW1_MetaG (SPAdes) (version 2) | ecosystem: Engineered > Bioreactor > Anaerobic... | reverse complement strand
TTTCATTCGCTGAGTCAAACTTGAACCATGTTCCTGCTGAAGTTTGTTGTACTTTGAACTCAGCGAATGAAAATCTTCAGGTATTTCCACGATATAAGTAGTCCTGTATGCGTATGAATACATCGCCATCTTAATCCAATATTGCGCATAGGTTAGGAAAGATGAAATAGCAGGGTTGTACAATTCAAAAGCACGTGCGATCCCAAGGAACCCCTCCTGTTTGAGATCATCGATAGGTGCTTTACACAGTGAGGATATGTATACAGCTAGCCGTTTTACATACCACTCATACTTTAGGTACAGCTCTTCGATTTCTTTTCGATTTTTGGAGGTTAATTTTTTCGTAGCTAAGCTTCTCATTCTCAATGTCCAATATGTTAAGTACGAACAGGAAGTAATCAGCTAGCTTTTCCTTCCGGTCAACAGGCTCAGCGGAGACTGCGACTACTCGCATGAAGGTCTTTGTCATCTCCTCCATTTCTGCTAGAAGTTGCTTTTTAATAGCGCTCGTAGGAAGGCGCTGTGTACTAGGAATGCGTTTACGCCTGAACTTTTGCTTAACGTCTTGGTCCATACACACCTCTCTGTACATAAAACTTTAGTGTATTATACACAAAGAAAACCGTGCCTTCAAGTTATATTAAAGGCACGGCTAAAAATAATTGACTTTTGTTGTGATTGTTGTCTGGAGGGTGCTGAGATTTACTTATCTTGATGGAAGCTTGATTTATCTTGATACACGTCTTCCCTGGCGTGCTTCTGATTTATCCAGAGCATCCTGCAGGCGTTTACTCAAATTGAGATAGTCAAGGGCACCGTTAATTGGTGCCATTACCTGGTCTTTCTTCTGACCAATGTAATCACCGGCTGCATTAAGTTTATCCTTAATAGCATTTCCCATGGGTTTGAATGTGTTCTCCACGCTGTCGTTGTATCCACGTTGCATGTCACCGTAGACACGGTCTATAAGATCCTTTACCTGCTGGGATTTATTATCAATAGCAACGCCTGCGCGACCCTTCAGGTCATCCAGCGCAGCGTATCCACGTTCAGCTGCATCACCGAGGGACTTCAGACCACTGCGAGCACCAGACTCAAGAGAGTCAACGCCATTGCCGAGTGCTTCAGGAACGCGCTGTCCATAGGAGAGCTGCATATCATCCTTTGCACGCTGAGCTGAGCGGGGGCCCTGGATCTCACTAAGCATCCTTCCGAGGTCAGGTGCTTCACCCTTCTGTACGAGGTCTGCAACGTCTTTTCTCGGTGCTGGGCGATATCCATTGATCTCACTGAGCATCCTGCCGAGATCTGGCTCAGAGTCTCTCAAAGAGAGTTTTCCTGCATTCTGTAGCCTATTCTGTGTTCTCTCGTGCATCTGTCGAGCCTGATGATCCTGCTGACCGGCGATGTTATCAAGAACACCCTGATCCACTCCACCGGATAGACTTCCACTGAAGTCTAGCTGAGGGATTAGATCCTTATAAGCATCAATAGCAGTGCTGCCGACTGAATCGAGTCCACCAACAATATCATCAGCAGTCATGCCAAGAGCGTCATACACCTGACCAAAATCGTCAGGAACGTAGTCGCTAATAGCGGCCATTTTTTCCATGGTGCGGGCGGCGATATCTTCACGAAGTCCCATTGTAAATCTCCTTAAATAGCTTAATGATTACAAATTGTAATACTTGTTCTGAAGCTTTCTGTCAAGCGCAGCTAGTTTCATGTTTGCGCGGAGAGCACTGTTCTTTTCAATCAGGTTATAGAGCATTCCGTAGGGGTTATCTTTATTAGCGAGTGCTTTACTATCTTGACTGAGCAGACCTGTTATCAGATTATCATATCCAGCCTGTGTAGGATTGATATAACCACCGCCTGAATTAAGCGCAACATCATTATACACACGGCTGACGTCTCCATATACACCGTGATTCCCCTGAAGCTTTCTGATAGCGTTAATCTGACGCATAGCGTGTTCTTTGTCAGGAGCATTTCTAATAAACTGTGCGATATTCCCTTGAATACCTTCTTGATGAAGAATAGCTTCTATATTCTTCACTTCGGGGGCACTGAATCCATTAAGATAATTCATCAAGTCATCATCACCAAACTGTTTAGGTGGGATTGGTGCTTGTGACTGTGGCTGTGCTGCTGGCGCATTTGGCTGTGCTGCTGGCGCATTTGGCTGTGCTGCTGGCGCATTTGGCTGTGCTGCTGGCGCATTTGGCTGTGCTGCTGGCGCATTTGGCTGTGCTTGAGTCCTCGCTGCTGCTTCTGCTTTAGCCTTTGCTTCTGCTTCTGCTTTAGCCTTTGCTTCTGCTTTAGCCTTTGCCTTCGCATGCCCTTCAGCATTTACCAAAGCAGGGTCTTTAGCTACATCCTGTTCTGCGGCTGCACCTACGGCTTTTTCTGTACCCCCTGCAGGAACATTTACCTTAGGGGCCGCCTTCTCAGCACCACCCACTGCCTCATTGAACAGCTTTCCAAATCCACCATTCCTTTTTATATCAAGGCCCTTTGCGACGCCTGCTCCAAGCAAGCCTCCGCCTATAGCACCTTTAACGGTGTTACCAAAGACATTGTTACCACTGTTTAGTTGAATACCATTTCCACCAAGCCCGATGGAGTATCCACCATTCTGTGCTGTGCCGTACCCAGTGAGCCCGCCAGCAGCAGCGCCCAGCCCAGTCCCCCAACCCAAAAGTTGTCCAGGAGTGAGCTTTGCTTCCTTAAGAAATCCAGGTGTAAACTTAGTCATATAGACAGCTCCAAATCAAATTATTCGAATACATTGGTCTTGTTAACAGCACTAGCAGGAGAACGCATATCGGACAGCGTTTTCTTCAGTGACTTCTTGTACGCTGTTCCAACGTTCTTTGCACCGTGCAGCAGGAACGGGGCAGCTGCTCCACCAAGTCCAGCTCCGAGTATGCCTGACCCGATGCTTCCTAGAGTTGAATCGCCATTAAGCATACCGGTTCCAAAGCCCATAGCGCCACCAACCGCTGCACCCCGGGCCATCTGCCCGCCAAAAGCGTTTCCAATGGCACCAGCTCTTGGCGCGATCTCTTTACCAAAGAAATTACCTAAGGTCTTCATGAAAGCGCTCTCTTTGAAGAAAGCGTATTTTTCAGTAAATCCAGGTGTGAAGTCGATCATATCTCGACCTTCTCTTTATTAGGTCTATTCAAATATGCGATAGCTGCCGCTGTTATCGGAGCCATTGCATAGGTGAGATTTGAAAGGGTGTTATGCCCAAGGAACTTCAGTGCTTCGAACTCAGGCATAAACTTTCCTATTCTACCCGCATAGTGTCCAAGTTCATTCTTTAGCTTCGGGGCTAGGCTGTCAGGGTCAAGCTCATTCAAGTGTTCATAGAACTTTTTAGTGATGTCATAGCCAGGTATCGAAGTGTATGCTTCATTTAGAAGTTGTGGAACGAACCCCGATGCTGCAACAGATGCAGGATGCTCTTCTACAAAGTCCATTGCTTGGTCAGTCGCTTCAAACGGCAGCACCTTTCTAACAGCGTCTCGTGCCGTCTGTGAAGCTGCAAGACCTCCTGTAATATATCCAGGGATAGGTCCACCAAAGACGCCTGTAATAGTGTCTTTGAGAAGTGGGTTCCTCTTTCCTAGATCATACAGCCACTGCGATATCGTAGGGGATTTCCCGGATGCAAAGAAGGCTGCAGGACCACTAACAAAGTCCAGAGCATCGTATAACACTGGCTTAGCCCCAGGAAGTACTTTATCAACTTTCCTGATGAGTCCTTCTGTTTTGTTAAGGTCGTCAATATGCCCCATTTCATGCGCCATTGCGAAGAGGTTGTTTCGAGGAGTTTCCACAATGGCCGGACTATCGCCGATCTCAAACTTCTCTGCTATATACGAACTGAGATCTTTTGCTTCAATACCGTCGAGGACCTTTTTAATCTCATCAGGATCGGCATGAAAGAGTTTGGTCGCCAACACATCGCCGACCATCTCATCTTTAAGCTGTTTACTAAAGTCTTCGATTACCAGATCCCGCATGGCTTTGTTAGACTGCTCGTCTATGGAGTAGTTAACGCTTGCAGGATAGTGAGCTATAAACTGGTACCAAGGGGGGAGAATGTCTTTTTTAATAAGAGGTCCATATGCTCTCGGAGAAGAGGGTTTTAGGACAGGAGTAAAGTACTCCTTACCTTTCTTAAGCTCTTTCCGAGCGAATTCTCCAAAGACTTCTCCAATATTGTTGTCCTGCCGGACATTGTCATTTATCTTGTTGGTTATATACTTGGAGCCCATCTCAATGCCAGGACCTAGCGTCAGTATTGTTGCATTAGCTAGCGAATCCAAAGTGCTGTCTTTGGAGTCATTAGCAACGCCTACAGCTTCTGCGTATTTATAGAAGGTCTCTTTGGAAAATTTCATTGTTACTTTCCTGAACGTGCTACAGCTTTTTCCTCACGTGCTTGCAGGTTTGATTTCCCCGATCCAGAGGGCAAATTATCAAAATCTTTTCCCCATTTAACTGCGATAGCAGGGCGCTTAGTTCCAGCTACAGCTCTGGACGTTGATTTATTCAGCGCCTTGGCTGCATCATCAGAAAAGCCTAGAGCACCTTTAAAATAGCTGAGAACACCTGCATATTTCTCAGGGTCTTCCTTTATAGAAGCCAGTTTAATGGCTACCATTCTAGCAATGTCCTGTTCAAGATTGAGCATTACTTCACCTCGTCTGCCTCGTCCTTATCTATTGCAAACCCTTCAAAAGAGGGTTCCCGTAGCTTATCCAGCAACGGTTTACGACTGGTAACACGAACTATCTTACCTATATATCTATCAGGGTTTTTATACATGTCAATCCTGAGTGCGTCACTCAAGCCTGTCCCGACCTTCCCAGCCGGCTTTCCGTTCTTATCTACAAGGTTAATTGCCCCAATTGCACGCTGATCGTATTTCCCTGTCCCAGAGGTAAAGCTATCGATACGCAGGTCGTAGTCGAACCGGTGCTTCATCTTGATATTGTCACCTGTGTCCTTATGGACAAGGACCACGCCTTCACCCTTAGCATTTCCAACCTCATCAAATAGCGCTTTGAACCCGTGCTCAGCTTTCTTAGGAGGCTCAAAATAGTAGGGGAGATCTTTACTGAGTTCTTTGAGGAGAGAGTACTGTTCTTCATAGGTCATACCTTCGGACCCATCTGGCCCCTTCTCGATCTTGAACGGAGCATAGCGAACAAGCCCCTTGGCGTTCTGCTGTTCGACTGCATTTCTTGGCAGAGAGTTCAGAATACCACTAAGGGTATTAAAGCCCTTATCGTGCCACAGCTCACCTCGAATAATCATTCCATGATATTTGGAAGGTAGCTTCAAATCCCTTAGATGCGGCACATTGTCCTCTTTGGTAATCAAGTCACCATCTTTGTTTTTTCTCTGGGAGGTAAAGGATATTCCGTTAGGGTTTACTACAGCAATGAAGTGTGCGCCATCGATCTTCTCAGTCGCAAAGTATTTATCGGAGTCGTCCTCAGACACTGGGATTTCTTTATACTTCGGTTTCGGAGACCAGTAATGGTCAAGGTCGTTCTTCTTAACTGCCAGCCACTCTTTGTCGTTTTTCTTCATAAGCACATAGTTTCCTTTCTGTTCTCCAGAGGGTATCGTTAGATTAATATACCCCGAACTGGACTTAACTACAATAGGTAAATCTATGCTTTTAACGACTTTTCCTGCGCCGTATTCTCCCTTAGGAATCTCACCTTCCCAGTCCATATAACTGACTACATGATCTGGTTGCCTGAACAGTTCTACGGGTTTTCCTTTGGTCGGTAGTCCCTTTTTAGTGGCAAAGGACACGGCTTTGTTGCCAAGATCGATTCGGATGTCAAAGTGTTTACCTGCTTTGTCTGCCGCATGTTCCTGTATAACCAAACGTGACGGAGAGTATGTCTTCTCCGCCACTGGTCCTATTCCTTCGGACTCTACCTGGTTCTTCCTGTATTTTAGATCTACGCCTGCCATTACTTCTTCTTTTTTCTGCTGGGTTTAATGTCTTGCTCCTCTTCTGGCGCTTCTTCAGGAGCTTCCATCTTAAATCCAATAGCTTCTGTTACAGGTGCGTCAGTCACCTCTTCTTGGTATGTACCCTGCTGTGAAAGAGCAGCCAAGCCAACCTCAATGAGATACTGCGCCTGCTTTGCGTTTGTTCGAAGATCCACTTTAGCAGACTGTTTTAGATCGATAAACAATGTGTCAGGAAGATCCAGGACAAGTCGGACAGTGTCTGTGCTCTTCTTTGGGGACATTAGACGTCTCCTCTAATGAAATCCTCTATGGCTTTCGCCCCTGCATTTGCGGTATCTCGTGACTCACGTGCGAACATCGTGCCTGCGTCTTCAGCACTGTCAGCTAGTGACTGGGCTGCATTGCCAAAACTGTTTATCATGTTTCTGCTGGCTTCGCCCACATTTCTGACCGCATTGCTGCCAGAGTCAAAGAAGTTTCTACCGCTATCCGATAGTGCTCTAGCATGTGGAGCCATATCAGAGTAGACACCCTTTAACACGTTTGACATAGACTCAGTTGAGGGCAGCCTTCCTGCAACGTCATTTATAAGCTCTGATGCAAGTGTCTTAAGTCTTCCTAAAGCCGCATGTCCACCACCAAATCCAGCACCCGCTAGAGCTCCCAGAGGTATAGTGTACTGTGCGGCTGATGCAAGAGATTTACCTGCGTCTTTGTCGTTGGCATATGCGTTAAGCAGCGTAGGAATGGCAGTCAGTCCTGTGAGAGCTCCTGCACCAATAAGGCTTGGCGCAACGAGTTCTTTTAGCCCTGCCAGCTTCTCCACGACTCTTTTATTGATATCAGCGTTGAATGAGCTGTGCTTGCTCATCTGTATTGCACGTTCTTGAGCCATAGCTTTTTCCTTTGAAGGATGTTTCCCAAGGACTCGAGATCCGTCCTTGGTATACAGTATCCACTGAGAGCCTTTTTGTTTTAACATTATCAGTACTTTAACGGAAAGGGGCGGGGAAATCAATCATTCTTAAATATTAGAGGGGTGTAGGTATCAAGAGCCGATAGCGCCTCGCTTAGGTTTCCAACAGTCTTCATAGGCCAAATAGCATTTATCGGAGTGTCCTTGGCTGATGAAGCCAACCCAAGAGCTCCTGCTGCAGCCTCATTTAGGAATTTTAGATTATTTCCACCTAAAGTATCGAACATCTTGTTGTAGGCAGAAACATCCTTCAAGCCTGTACGTGTACCAAATGGATTATATGGGCTTAAGTGGCCAAGTTCATGTCCAATATAATAATCATTATTTTCGGAATTTACGACAGCGTCACCTGTTCTTAGGCTTATCGAGGCTGACGCCTGTCCTTCTGGAATAATCCGGGGATCTAGGTACCTGAAAACTGTATTTTGAGTTTGGTTATCAGGGTCTAACACCCCAAGCGTGTACCCTTGATGCAGTATAGAGTCCCGCCATTCCCGATACTTCAACTTCCCATCCTTCCAATCGTCCTCGCCGAACCACTCATCCTCTTTAAAATATGAAGGATCACCCTGCGACGTTGTCTTTTTTACTCCAAACAAGTTTGGATTTTTAGACAATATGTTTATTGTACGCTGGGCGCGTTGGGCTATGGCATTTCCTAGCTGGTCTTCTGTTGGATTAAATGGCTTAAATGCAGGAATTCTATCCTCTAATTCCTTTTGTTTACGCGCTCCAGCCTCTTGTTCTATCTTAAGTATCTCTTCCTCCTCTTGCTTCCTCTTGCGCTCTTTTGCCTCCTCTTCCTTTCGCTTGCGTTCTTTTGCTTCCTCCTGCTCCCGTATAAGCACAGCTTTAAGCCTGTTTTCACTTTGAATGTGTGGAAATTCAGGGGACTCCGCAAGGTTTTTAAGTCCCCGCCACTTCTGTGCTCTCTCTGTATTCAGTTCTGGATCTTGGTCTTGTAAGGTATCAGCGTTTAACAGCATACTTTGTGGAATACTTCCAGAGATATCTGGTATGTAACCCTCGTCTAGTGCAGCACGAAGAGGGTCGTCCTTAAAGGCAAAGTCAGGGAGATTTCTTTCCATCATTCCGGACACACCGAGAGACCTGTCAGCAGCATCCGCGATGTCCTTGACGGTCCCGTCAACGGTACCCCATAGTGTGTCCAACCCAATGGTAAAGTCCTGGGATACGGCTAACTTCTCCATGACTCTACGTTCGATATCCTGTTTGAGATTAAACATCAATACTTCCCGTCCTTCCCTTTACCGAAGTTAGTTGCCAGGACATACGGACCTGTTGGATTGTAGCTGGTTGACGGAGACGCAGAGCCTTCCTGAACACTCTCAAGAACAATCTGCTCAATGTGGTCGGTGTTAAGCTTTGCCAGCCAGTCTTTGCCCATTCTAGCCAGAATGTTTATTCCAACCATGGATGGGGTATGCTTCATTGGAGTGCTCTTTACCATGACCTTCTCAATACCAAGAGTTCGCAGAGCCTTGGTCTTGTCCCTGTCTATCTCTGTGCCTGCAGCATATGGACCAGCGGCAACTGCGAGATGGCCTCCAAGTGCGTCGTCTATATCAAGCTCATTTGTGGAGTTCTTATTCCAGGAAAGAACCTCGGTAAGAGGAGCTGTATCTCCCGGAACATAGTAGGGATGATTGCCCTGGTCTTCTATGGTAGTCAGGTTGGTTGTGCTACGGACAACAGTCTCGATAAGCTTCCTGTTGATTTTTCTGCCCATATCCTTGAACGTTTCCTGCATGTTGTCCACGATGTATTTCTGTGTTGCACGAATTCCCTTCAGTGCGAGCAGCTCCTGAGGCTTAATTGGTCCATCTGTAAGAGCATCGCCTTTGTCCACCTTGTCGCCTGTCTTGACTTTAAGAGTGTTGCGAACACCCGCGAGATGCTTCTCTCCATTTACATAGATGTTCTTACCACCACCAGGGTTGTCTTCGATACGTTCAATCTTACCGTTAAGCGTTGACAGCGTCGCCTTGTCTCTCAGGAACTTAGGGACAAGGGTAAGCTGCTGCAGACGATCAAGTCCGCCGGCTACCTGAGCGCCAGAGCCAAGAACAGCCCCGGTGTGGAACGCTTTCATGGAACCTTGCGTAGTAGGCTCAGTGATGAACTGTCCTGCAAGAGCTCCAATGTTGTCTCCGATCTTAGCTCTCTGACCGTTTTCACGCAGACCATAACAGGTTGAACAAGTACCGTCCCTCAGCTCACAGGTCAAGGGTGACCGAAGCTTGAGTGTTTTCTTTCCTGCTTTAGTGATACTTCTGTAAACGTCCTCATCTACAAGGCGATTTGTCCCCGCCTCGTATCTTCCGATAACGTCATTGGAGTTCTCGAGGTCGGTGTCAACACCGTCTTTGGTTCCACAGTCTTCTTTGGAGATAACGTTGTCAACTGTGGCGGAGATAACCTGCTTAGAGAAGTAACCTGGATCTGCTGTTGCAAGACGCTTCTGGATCATACCGGAGCGTGATCCGTAAGTGTGTGCCCAATACTCAGATACAGGAAGCCCTTCAGGGAACGACTTCGTTAGAGCGAATGGGACGGCGCGACCCAACTCATCAGAAACGGCAAATGGCGTGATGACCATCTGCTTGAACTGATCGAAGCTAGGCTTACCACTCGCTTTGAGTAACTGTGCTATTGCGTTCTCTGGGTTATTCGCAGCAAAGTTACGGGCAACTCCGTCCATGGCCTTGACGTGCTTTTGAAGGACTTTACGTCTTCCATCGTCGTCAGTTGCCTTGTCGTAGTCTTTGCTGACGTCACTGAGCGCTGCGTCTCTGTTCTTGTAGTCAGGAGTGATGTCCTCCAGTCCGATGCTGATTGAAGAATAGATGTTGTACTTGGTAGCCAGCTTGGACAGCTTGTCCATAGTGTCCCTGAATACATCTGGACCCTTCTTCGACAGATCCTTTAAGAAGCTGCCCATAGTCGCTTTTATGAGGCCATCAGCAGGGAGGGCTATGCCCTCAGGAAGAATTGGATTAACCAGTTCACGCCCGATGGTCGTCTGTCTTCCCCCGATGGTTACAGTGTCGTAGATCTCAATTGACTTGGTCTTGTAGTCCTTCATTGCGTCATCGAGAGTTGCATACTTCTGCTTGGATTTGTCTGCGCCTCTCCGGGTAAGGTAGTAGACGCCTGTCATAACGTCATGACCTGGGGCCAACATGATGCTACGGTCTGCTGCGTGTTCAAGCACCTTTGACGGGAGATAGTTCTTCGCTTCCTCCACAGCCTTGTGGGACATCGGAACGAATACGCCCATCGTATCCTGAACAATGATGCCAGAGGAGGTCATGAAGGTGTATGGTCCAGGAGCAGTGATGTCGTACATGGTGATTCTACTGTTGAGATTTTTTACCTCAACAATCTTTACCCAGGTTACTCTGTCGTTATTAACGAGATTCTTCCACTCCTCTGGCATAGCACAGATAGAGCAGAGCTTCTTTGCGGCGTCCCTAGGTATGTACCCAAGAGTATGATACTTACTGACTGATGTATATAGACTACGCACTTCAGGATCAGGGCTGGAAACTTTTATTTCTTGTTTAGTCAGTTTAGCAAGAGAGGAGCTGAATGGCACAAGGTCATATTTGGACTTTGAGTTTGCAACGGCAAGCTTAGACAACGGGGTACTCTGGTATCTGGCAAAGTCAGCACTCTTTTGAGTGTGTCTTAGTGTAAGCGCTACATCATGGATATCTACAGACGACAGATTTACCACCATAGCAGTCTTAGCGTCTTTTCCATATGAATACTCAGTGATGGTGGCACGTATTCCAAGGCTCCGACATAACTCAACAACTTCCGTAGCTAGACGTGCAGATATTGTGTGGTACTGAGCCATAAACTGATCTGACTTCTTGGAGGTTGCCTGTCTAAAGCCACAGCTACCGTCAGTATCCAACAGGCCAGAGAGCAGTCCGATCCGGAAATCTTTATTTCCAGACAGATAGAACGGAGGAAGATGCTTATTTGCAGCGCCCTTTCCAATCCATCCAGTGATATTTCCAGCAAATGACGTTGAGCTCACCGTGTGCTTGGAGCTGGCGCAGTCATAACCATCGAACTTGTGTGGTGTAGTGATAGTGTAAACTGCCTGATCCTCTTTGAGGATTCCACGGATAACAGACTTAAACGCGTCCTGTAGCGCCTTGTCTACTGAAGATAAGCATATAAAGCAGTCTCTACCCTTTCTGAGATTAACAGACACCCAACCGTCACCAGTCATCATGCCAATAAAATGGCCGATGTCGTTTGTTAGTTGGAGAGTTTCTGGGACCTTTACCGCACCATTGCTGCCAGAATAGTCAACGAGAGGTATGGCCTCAATATCACCATACCCATCTGTGTTGACTATTTTCGGGCACAGCTTGCCGACCGCGTCATCAGGCCGTGCCTTAACGATCTTTCCAGTCTCGTGGTCATACACGACAAGGCTGTGATCGCTGGAAGACACGAGTTCTGTGCCATCTGAGAATCCTACAGTTCTAGCTTCAAGATCGGGGTGCACAGAGAACTTTGTTACATCTGCAGTAACAACTTTACCTGAGGCATCTGTGGTGAGGACACTTACTCCAGCAGGGACGTCATATTCAATGACTCCGCTGTCCTTCACTACCTTCGTATCTTCAAGCTTAGGAAAGTCAGCCAAAGAAGTAATCGCCAGGACTCCGCGCTTGGTTATCAGGTTGCTCATGTGGGGCATATTCGTTTTTCTCCATTCCAGCCATACTTGGCTATTAGAAGAATACCAAAACGAAGTGTCCATGTCAACATCTATTATTAAAATAATAGAAGTCAGCACTGAATCGCCATCAAAGTCAGCGCCGAATCCCCCTACAATCAGTGGATGGATCTTAATTGACTTGCCATCATACAGTTTAGGCTGTACAGTGAGGATACTAAACTTGTGCAGAGAAGGAGCACGATTCAACCAGATAGGGCGATCCTTTACAGCTCGATCCAGAGCCATTTGTGCTTGGGGTGAATGTTCCCTGACTGCCACAGAAGCGTCCAGAGGTTTGTACCCCATCTTAACCATCTCTTTTATTATGAACGGCTGATAAAGATCCCATGCCATCTGTCTGGGCATCATGACCTCATCAGGATTCATCTCTGTAGAAGGTGTAATGGTTGACGATCCTGACAAGTCCTGGTTCTTTGCAAACACGACTGACTGGAAGAAACCCTCCTTCGGAGATGGTCCCTTAATAAGCTCAATGGCTCCAGAGATCTTCTTTTCACCGCGCTGTACCAAAGGATCTCCAAGACCCTGTAAAGCTTTGACAGCCTTGTACAGATCGCTGCGAAGCTCTGACTTAACACTATCATCCAGCGCTCCCATACCCTTCAGCTGGGAGTTAACCATAACCATGTCTCTGTACAGAAAGTTGATAGGAGCAGTGTTAAGACTTCCATTTGGCAGCGGATACATCGGTCTGAACTGAGGAGGGAGCACTGGGATATTATTGAGGATGTAAGCTTCTGCAGGCTTCAGGCCATTGTGCTTCAGTGCACGGAGGAATCTCAGTTCTTTATTGACTTTGTCCAAGCCCTGTCCACTAAGCCCCTTAGCCTTCTTAGCAAGCTCATCAAACCGCTTATCAACGTTGACACGGCTAAGCATCTCTTTAAGAGCCGCTCCAGAAGTAAGTACGTCCTTACCCTCTGGGTCTTTAGCAATTTCACCAGCCTTTTTATCATAGTAAACATTGCCTGCTATGATGCCGTCTAGCTGCTTTTGAGTTAGGCCAAGAACAGTCTTCGCAGCGTTCTCCATGACTGGATTCAACATAGGCTCAGCAAGGCTGATATGTGTCCACTTGGTGCCCTTGAGTCCGCCAGTCTTGACCTCATCAAACAGTCCATCACGTACAGGGCGAAGGTTCTTTGAGATGACGACCTTAGCCTCTTCGATCTCACCATTGGAACGTTCTAGAATCTCTTTATCGGTCAGAGGGATCATGAACATGGTGTTACCCTCTTTGCGGATGTTAACGCCACCGGCAGCAAGATAACCAAGGAGCTTGTTGACCACGAATGGGGTCTTAGGCGCAGGCAGAGGGAATCCAAGCTGAACATTTCTCCATAGCTCAGGATTCTGTTCTGCTTTATACGCAGTCATCTCGAGTAGGTTCTCACGTGCACCATGAGCTATCATGGAGTTAAACTCAAGTCGGCCCATGTTACGTGCGGAGGTGTGTCCTCCCTTAGTTGGCTGCAGGTCAATGTCGTAAGAAGGCCCAACACCGCGAGCGTTGATCTTCTTGCTAACCTGATGCACCAGTTTGAGATAATACTGGTCTCCGGTCAGCACCTTTCCAAGTGACTGTCCTGTAGTAGGATCGATTAGCTCTTCCTTATCGCTGATGCCCTCTTTCTTCAGAACCTTCTTCACGTTGTCAACAGAATCAATATCAAGAAAGTTATCGATCTTGATGGTCTTACCGAGTTTGCGTGCAACTTTGCCCATCGCAGTCTCAAGGATCTGTGAAGGGTTGATACGTGTGGTTACTGCTGAGGGTGAGATAGCTAGATCTATTGGGTGTCCGCTCTTATCAGCAGGCATCTCATTGTCTGGAATGACAGCTGAGATAATTCCCTTGGCTCCGTGACGGTTAACCAGCTTATCACCAATCTGAGCCGGCTCTTCCGTCTTAACGAATACCTTAACGAATTCGCCGGTTCTAACAACGTCAACGACTTCTCCTACGACTTCTTTGTCCCACAGCTGTGCATTGTTCCTGAACCCCTTAACAAGGGTCTTGGACAGTTTTCCTAGCTTAGCATCCTCAGGAAGGACTTCCATCTTCTGGAGATGTGCTATAGCAATGTCGCCCGGCTCAAGAATTACACCCTTCTTCACAATCCCAGACTCGTCAAGCTTGCTGGATGACTTTGCGCTGAGTGCAGTTGGATAGTGGGCCTTGAACGATTTAAGATCTAGCTTATCGTCCCTGGAAATCTGGATCGTTATCTCACGAAGATGTTCTGATGTTAGTTTCTTCGATGCTGTCTCAGAGATGACATAGCCGTCTTCAAAGGTGTTGTCCTTGAAGGGCACCATGCCTATCTTAAGATTGGTTCCAAGAGACAGTGTTCCGTTGTGTGTGAAGTTACTGTCAGCAAGGACATCTCCCTGTGTAACTTTATCCCCAACCTTGACCTTTGGTTCGGCGTGGAAGAAGCTCTTATTGTTCAGCGGAAAGTTATTGTAGACGTTGTAGGTCTTAACGTCTCCGCCAGCACCTTTAACTTTTATATTGTCCTTGGTGACCTCTGTGACTTCTCCGTTCTCTTTAGCGAGCACAGAGAACACTTTACCAAGGAACTTCTCGAACGTTCCACCTGCCGGCATCTTCGTCTGGATAAGAGGCTCTTCCCTATATTTAAGAGGGATTGACTGTGAGAGCATCTTGTTAGCCATGAAGGCGCGGTTTCCCTGAATGTTGGCAAGGAATGGCGTCATGTTAGAGAGGTAGCTGAATATCTGCTTTGAGGAGTGTAGTACGTAATCTGCATCCTCAGCTTTGACTTTCGTCATGACGCCTTTGTGCATCACAATGACATCTTTGTTCTTTGGTTTACCGTGGTCATCGAACTGGTCAGGGAAAGCAACTTTTCGGTCATAGAGATCCTTGACCATCATATAACCAGACTTTCCAGACTTTCTATTCTTGACTAAAGTCTTCAGTTCTTTATTATCTATAACCGCGCCCAGAGCGAGATGGAGGTTGATTCCGATCTTCTCGGATTCTGGCGTGGCTACAGGGTCTAGTACTCCTACATGTGAAGGATTCACTGCCCGCATGGAGTCAGTAACCGCATTCATGTCACCGATAGCACCTTCACCAAGAGAGGTGACCTTGGTCGCCTGTGCAAGAATGGCTGCAGGGTTTGTCTGTTCAGACGTTGCTGAAACCGTTCCCTGTGTGAAGAACGCCCGCACGGGCTTGTTCAGCATGTCCTTGCTGATGATCTCGTTGATCTTGTCCTTGCGGTCCATGATGCGGCTGACAGTATACTGAACCTTTCGCTTGTTTCCAGTAAGACGCGCATCAACCAGATCAGGGGTGTCATAGATATGCTTAAAGATCATCGAGTCACGGTCATCAGGCAGCTCTTCACCGCGAGAAACCTTAAGAAGTTTCTGCGAAGTAGCCACAAGAGCTTCAGGGGTTACAGACTCGAATGCTTGCCCAAGGGTGCGTTTTGTAGTCTCTCCTGAGAGAACTGTCCCCTCGAAGAACTTGCGTAGCTCTACGGTCGCCTCAGAAGGGCTAATGGGGTCTTTACCGAAGATAGACTTGTAGGCTTTTGCGACTACATTGTCTGACTTGGTAAGAGTCTTGTTCTGGTTGATTATAAATAGTTTATCTCCCCAGGCTTCCTTTATCTTGGAATCTTCAACTCCAAGTGCCTTGAGGATTGGATAGAGCGGAGGAAATGCACTCTGGATCTTCAGTTTAAAGATGTTGTCTTCAGGGTTGAGCAGCATCTTGAATCCACGTCCGCCTTTTGCAAGGTTGAACTGGGACTCAAGCTCTCCGTTTTCCTTTTCACGGGTGTAGATACCAGGCTTCATTCGGAGTTGTTTATCAACCGTGTATTCATTGCCACCTAAAATAAAGGAGTATCTGTCGGTGAGGACAGGGATGTCCATAAGACGGAATTTCTTCCGTTTATCTATGATCTCCCCGGTCTCTTTGTTGACCAGCTCAATATCGCCGTACACGGGAGCGACATAGTCACCCTCGTTGGTTTTGATCTCTTTCTGGAGCTTGTAGTTAAACGGATCTGCCTTGGAGTCGTCCACCTCTATATTAGAGACTCTGAGAATTCGAGTCTTGGTTTCAATTGGGAAGGTGTTGGCAACACCGTTTACGACAGTGTTTTTAAGATCCGCGTATGTTCTGACTGGATCAAATATATGGGCCATATTGTTCCTCTACTATTGGGATAATTAACAATTCAACTGTAGGATACTATGATTGTGGAATCTATGCAAGGCTAGACTCCGATTACATAGGGGTTAGTGTCCTCAAAGTTTAGTAGCTCTTTAATTTTCCGCTCCATAGATGGGTGATATCGATAATTAACTTCCAGCATCTTGCGCAGTCGTGGATCTAAAGAGTCCACAAGTTCTTTACCGTATCTATCTCCTATTACTGCTTTAATAGCGCTAAGCTCTCCAGTGTCTTCCCTAAGAGACTCCATGGCACGACGAACTTTGTCATTTCCCATCCTAGCCAGGTAATTGCTCTCCTCGAGAATAACGTAGGGGTCTGCATGATTTGCTGAAATAAAAGCGTGGCTGGCATCCAAAGGTTTTTGCATCGAGCCTGTCGGTGCTCCAGTTATTAGACTATCTATTAGCTCAGCACCGTCATTCAAAACTCCCTTTGATGCGTGTGTTAGCTGTTTTGCACCGTTGTAGGCTAAAATCCCCCCTCCAAGAACTCCCGAGTTCGCTCCGCTTATAGCTGCTGCCACAGGTAAAAACGTGTCTGCTGTAGATCCTACGTCTCTGGACAGCTCTCCTGGACGGGAGTATTGAGACATATCGCCCACAAATTTATCAAAAGATTTTCCCTCATTTACCTCGTGATTATACACCATCTTTCGCAGCTGGCTCATATCAAAAAAGTTAAGATTTTCTTTATTCTTTTTTTCAGCCATTGCTCCCATCAGATTCAGAAACCCATCATCAAAAGCAACCATATGAGTGTTGTCAGGAACACCGAAAGCAGGCCTAACAGCTTGATTTAGCCAAGAACGCTTGTTATCAGGAAGAGTAAATATACCATCAATACCGGAATCAATAGTCTTAAAGTTAGGACCAGAAGGCCCATACTTAATACGCTGCCTTAGCGTATTTGCCTTCTCTAGTAAAGACTCTATTGATTTTTTTGCTGTATCTGGCAATGCATTGTAGGCGCTACCCGCAGAAGAGCTTATTGACTTTATCGCAGGCTCAAGAGCTTCTCCCGCTCTTTGTCTGTACCGGGATATTGTTGGAGTTATACTGTCTTCTATCCAATCCTTTGCAGGAGACAATACAGGGGATACAGCAGTATCTAGACGCTTAGCTACATCCCCTATAGTGTCTATGGCTTTACTCGTATTATTGTTCAACAGGCTGTTTACCGCCATGGAAATCCTGTCTAATCGAGTAGCTACCTGTCTTACTGGAATAGCCATGTTAAGCAGCCCCACTCGTCATCCCATAATCAGCATCAATCTTCTTTAGGAGATTCCTGTCCTTGATTATGTGGTTATTTGATAGTGGAGTATTTCCAGATTTAGCTGCGGCACGGGTCCCTTCTAGCCGAGCTGTCGCAGAGGACATTTGTGAGTTAAGTGCATCACGCTGCTTTATCTTGTCTCTTAGGAAGTTACCTGAAGCAACTCCGGGGGTGATGGTGTCAATCGCCCGCATAACATCCTCATAAGCATCATAGTCACGATTCTGGGCCTTCAGCTGCTTATTCATGATTTGAGCATCTCTGAGGTCATTATACTCCTGGGTTACCTTTGGCCCGTCTGTCATCTCGTTAAGAAGGCGTCTGGCATCTGCAATGTTTTCAGATGAAGACAGGCTATCACCAGTTCGATTAAACGACATCTCCTCAAGATTCCGGACGTTCTTGTCCAATGAGACCATCACATCATCTGGGACGCCGCTAATCATTGAATTCAACGACGCAAGTTTCTCGTTCACACGGGCAATAATGTCTTCTTTGAAATTCATAAAACACCTCTCTACGGATATCACCTATAAGATACTCTGAGATGCTCTCAGGGTCAAATACGAGCACCCTAAATTCAGGGAGATTCTGGGTATAAGTATATTAGTGCCAGTATCCATGTACTATATAAGCACATGGTTATTGGCATAAGATATATAGTTCTAAAGAAATACTTTTCAAAGGAGGAATACTATGCGTATTCCGAAGATTCGTGGACGCAAGGAAGGCTCTGGATATCTGCAGGTTGTGGCAGTCAGTGCGGTTGGTACAGGCGTAGCGTACGGCACCATCGAGGTGCTTGACCGCGTCACCAATTTCGCAGGGATCTCACAGCCCGGAAGTAGAACGGAAAGCACCGAGCGTTACGAGCGCAAACAGCTCGAAAAGTCTAATAAAAAGAACGAAGAGTAAGGCGTTATCCTTACAAGATAGGAGGAGTTAAGTTCCTCCTTTTTTAATTACAGCTTATTAATTTTAATTGTTCTTTAGGTATAAGTATTATATCTCAAATCTTAGGGAGGAATTACTATGTTTGGAGTATCGTGTTTTGGTGTGCGTCCTACGTCGATTGTCAGCACTCTCTTCAGAACAACAGGTGATGCACAGAAATCACAGGTTATGGTTGAGGTCATGAAGTATGACTCGATCATAAAGGACCCGAATGTGTCGGAAGCAGTTCGAGATGGCGCTTCCGAAAACAAGAAGTACCTTCTGAAGCTGTTTGAAGAGAGCCACATCTCCAAAAAGAAGGCCGCCGCAACCAAGCCCGAAAAGCCCGCAGCCGACCCCAAGTCCGAGCCCACCACGGCCGACTCCGACGAGATGGACGCACAGATGCTCGCGTCCGTTGTCGGCGGATAAGAGTAGAGATTGTTCTAATCAGGGAGGAATAAAACCCTCCCTTTTTTTATCTGCCGATTACTTGGTATAAGTAAAATATTCCGAGTGAAAACGGCGGGTATTAACTCAAAAATATTCGAGGAGGCATTATATGATGTTGACCGAAAGTTCACCTGTGTTGGCTGTTCCTGGCAATCGGAGGAACATGGCACAGGGGTTCTCTCTGGACCTGTTTCTTCGCGCTGCGCTGGTGTTCGTGGGCGCAGGCATCGTCTACAGCCTGAACAAGCCTGAGAAGAAAAAGGGCGGGCGCTCAGGCGAGACTCTCAACGATGACACTCTCCAGAAGTGGATGAAGATGGAGAGTACCACAATGATTACGCGCTTCCGTGAGCGCGTCGCCAACCATGTGTTCGAGTCTCAACGAAACGACTCCCACATTGTCCAGCAGCCACATTTCGGAATGTTTACTCACGAGGCACGCGATGAGGTGAAGAACTTCAACCGCATTGGGGTGGACTCTGCGAGGGATTTGTTGATCGCGTACTCCGAGCTCGAGTGGGTTCTGGTGTTCATCACGCAGAAGCGAATGGCGGTCAGAAACTTCGTTTCGCCCACGCAGGAACTCGGGGCAGCTTCTGACTACACGTTGCCCTGGAACATCTTCCGGGCATTCGACCTTCAGCGGTTCCTGCTCACGGTTGAGCCTGACCAGCCACTCAGAGCGAAAGCTCCATCAGATGGCTGGATCAAAAAGATGGACAACTGGGCGACCGAGATCCGGACATTTGCCACAGCGATGTTCGAGG
>Ga0209098_1001853_pt1 | contig 19446 bp, 13 predicted proteins | sample AD_JPNHW1_MetaG_FD_184429 | JGI IMG/M metagenome (GOLD analysis project Ga0209098, IMG submission 184429) | Active sludge microbial communities of municipal wastewater-treating anaerobic digesters from Japan - AD_JPNHW1_MetaG (SPAdes) (version 2) | ecosystem: Engineered > Bioreactor > Anaerobic... | reverse complement strand
TCTTAAAGGAGGATAGTGTTGCGATGTTTGATTTGTATGTTAATGACTGGCTAAGAGATCAAGTTTTACTTCACGAAGCTGATAACAAATTATCTCTACGCGAAAAAAACTTTGACGAACAAATCAAAAAATACAAGGAACATCTTTTAATTGAAGCCTATTTTAACAAAATGACGGAGGATTCTTTGAAATTTTTGGTTTCTGAAAAGGAATTGAAACATTTTATTGGTGAATATAAAGAGTCTGAACCTGTTCAACAAAATGTTGTTCGTGTTAACTATGTAAAACTTTCCAAAAAATCAATTGTTGGAAATCAAATCAAGGATATTTTGTTTAATGACCAAAAAAGAGTATCAGAAAAAAAGAAACTAATCCAACTCTGCGGTGATTCCATTGAATATTTCTTAGAGGACAACCAATGGATGTTACTAGATTATTTAGAACAAGATTTTCCGTTTAATATTGATGACAAAGAAGCATTATTAAGTGATCATAAAAATATCGATGTATCTGATAATCAATACCGATATCTGGTTGTTTTTCTTGATTTTAAGACACAATATACCCCTTCAGAAACGACGGATGAACAAAACAGCATCAGAAGTATGTTGATTCAACAAAAGAAGGTAAAATACATCAATAAACTCAAAGAATCCCTTTTACAAAAAGCAATTAACGAAGGAGAAATCATCCAATAGAGTGAAGAGTGAAGAGTGAAAAGTGAAGAGTGAAAAGTGAAGAGTGAAGAGTTAAAAAATCGAGCACACGAGCACATGAGCACACGAGCAATCGAACCTATTGAATTACAAATTTCTTAACGATTCGATTGTTTTTATTGGACAAAATAATAAAATAAACACCTGAGGGAAGTTTGCTAACATCAATATTCATTTTAGAATTTTGAATTTTATCCTCTTGAAGTTTATGAGTTAATATATCGTATATCTCGATTTCCCAATCTGGAAAATTTTGAAATTGTTCAGACAATTCTATAAATATTTCATTTTGAGTAGGATTTGGATAAACCATTACATCATTTTCGTCAAGACGAATATCTTCAACCCCAACATTAGATAATCCGGAAACAAAAAGGTATGACATTGCCCCGTAACTTGAAATTTTAATTGTATCTGAAATTTGTCCTATAATAGTTGGAGAAAATCTCACGTACAATTCTTCAGGTAAATTCGATTTCTGAACTACTAACTGCGAATACCATGTCGTTCCATTTAGAGAAACTTGAAAATGTTGGGGTGCTTTAACTAAAATATTAATCGTAAGCTGTGAAATATCTGCAGTTACCGTTGTAACTTGATAGTCAGATGGAACATTTTGAGTTGTTGTAAAGTACAAATTATTCGAGGAGGACTGAATAATATCAGGTGAGCCGACTTGAAAATGTGCATAAATGGAGTGAGGTTCCATAACATTAGTATATGTATAGGATGAAACTACTCCAACACTTACACTATCAACAAAAACTTCTAGAACTGAATAACCAACATTTGGAGTGATTGCATAGGAAATATTTGAATTATAATTCACTAAAGTTGTATCACTGGGGCTAATTGCTCCATTAGTACTTGGATAAGCAATAATTGGATACTGATTGATATTTAAATTTAACAATTCAATTACCTTTGGGGAATTGATATTTGGAATGGTATAAATTGAATTCACTGGAATTAAAGTATCAGCACCTACTCTTACAATGACATTTGAATTTGAATAACTAGCTGCAATTTGTAAAGTGAAAGAATAAGAACCACCGGCAATCACGGGTGAAACAGATCCATTTGATGGGGTAATGGTTGCTCCATTTGTATTAGGGGAAAAAACCGGATAGGTAGCAGAAGGACCACCACCCATAAAATCAAAAGTAATGATACTATTAGAATTATTTAAGGAAATATTTGTAATAGGTTTATTGGTATTTACGTTTGCCCATGACTTCATTGAAGGAAGGGTCGCATCTGTAAAAGATGTTTTGTTTAAAGTTCCGGGCCAAGGACAAGATGGGGATTCAATAGACCCATAAGATAATGTTGTAGGTAATGCCTGAGTACTATTAGCAGCCACAGGATAAAACTTTTGCTTATGAGTTGTATTAATGCTTCCGGAATTAATATTTGAAGCACATCGGTAAATCATCATTCCATTCCCCGGATTTCCAATATCAAAGCCATTTAATGTTCTATTTTCCAAAATAAAATATTCATTATTCGTGGAAGTATTGATTCTATAAAAAGCATTTGAATAATCTTTTGAAGGAGGAATAGCAACCACTTGAGCAGTTGTCAACGTTTCAACTTGAGCCCATTGATAGGTATAAACTTTAATCCTGGGATTTGGATGTGCCGGAGTTCTACCACTTCCATTCCAAGAACCAGAAGCCATAAGGTCCCAAGTACCGGTTCCATCATAAGATCCACCTGTTTCATAATTCGTGTCATAGTAATCCGGAGCACCTAATACATGTCCAAGTTCATGACAAATAACTCCAATATAGGTAATTGCATTACCCGATGCTCCTCTATGTTCAGGAGAACATGCATAACCTGAAATCTGAACATTATCTAAATTGGTATAAACACCACCAGCATGTGACCATATGGCATCTGCCCCTGCTCCTGCTTCCTCTCCGTTGCCGGCAAAAATGATGTATAAGCCATCTACTTGTCCATCATTATTGTTATCATAATCGGCAAAATTTACTAGAGGATCAGCATATTGAATCGCTTCATAAGCCAATTGGGATGCATCTCCATAAGAATTACTTCCATAATAGTTCATATCGTTTGCTGATGTAAAAGGTCCAACAACATCAAAAATCACATTTAGCTGATTATAAGATGCTTCTGTATAAAAATCACGGACACTTCCTGCAGCACTGCCAAAATTATATCCGATTTGATTGAATAAATTCTGAAAATCAGCATTTGTTTTAACAAATGGTTTGTCCGGGAACCCCATAAGAATACAAAGTAATTTTAATGATCCCCTAGAATTATAATTGATTGATGACAATTGATTTTCAGTAATCGATCTAATATATTGAAAAGAGTTAATTTGTTCAATACTAAAATATAAACCAGTCGAAATGGATTGAAGAAAATGAATTTCAGCGGATGTTCTCTTGGTAATATCCTGTGCATGAAAAATGGATGGAACTAAATTTCCTTCCTGATTTACCATAGCATAATTAAAAAAGCCTTCTGAATCGTATAATAAAGTGAATCCATCAATAGTGGTTGCATATTTTATAAACTCATCTCCTTTCATAAATATAGTCACTTTTTCTCCATTGGGTTGAGTAAATTCAACTTTTTCGGGGAAAGCTGTTGTCGCAAAAACATTTAAAGTAACTATTGAGAATAGAAGTAAAGAAATAATTTTTTTCATAAAAAAATTTATTAATATTTGTTAACGCAAATATACAATTTTTTCTGCTGAAATAAAACGATTTTTACCATTTATATCCTTTATAGACTGAATATTTGAAAAACCTACAATTTCTAGATGTTTAATTATATCTTTATGAAATAATTCAAATGTTTCAAAAAATAATTGCCCTTCATTTTTTAATTTTTGATATGCAATCTCAGCAATTTTTTTATAAAAAAGGATTGGATCCTGATCAGGAACAAATAGAGCTGAATGAGGCTCAAACAGGACTACATTTGAATGCAATTCCTTTGAAATAGAAGTAGGAATATATGGTGGGTTACTCACTATCACATCAAGATGATCAGGAAAAATGGAAATATCATCTTTTAAAATATCATGCTTCAAAAACATGATTTGTACCTCATTTTGTTTACCATTTTCATGAGCAATTTGTAATGCTTTTTCTGAGAAATCTGATGCATATACATCGGCATATTGTAAATTTTTTGAAAGTGCGATTGCTATTGCACCACTCCCTGTGCCAATATCCAGAATTTTTAAATGATGAGTTTGTTTGTTTTTATCCAAAATCATTTGTACCAACTCCTCCGTCTCTTGTCTAGGAATCAATACATCTGGAGAAACTTTAAAATCTAAATCGTAGAAAATCGCATGTTGGTATATATATTGGATGGGTTCAGAAGTTTTTAACCTTTCTAAATCATGTAAAATTTCAACATTTTCAAATTCATCATTAATATGGAGTAAAACTTCTACTTTACTCATTTTCAATCTATTATAAATGGAAATATAAAATAATTGATTGATCTCTGAGATTGGATATATTGTTTTTAAAGAATTCAGGAACAAATGTTTAAGCTCTTTTAGTGTCATAAATGAATTATTTTTAAGAAAATTTATTTGTTTAAATGGCAAAAATACTTTATTTTTGCAAATAAGAAATCTGAACAATGCATAAACAACAACTCCATCAAAGACTAAAGCTTAAGCAAGTCATTTCTCAACAAACAATTCAGTTGATGAAATTGATTGAGTTGTCAAACAATAGTTTAGAGCAAGAGATTTTAAAGGAAGTTGAAGAAAATCCTGCTCTTGAGATCGATCGGGAAGAGGAGATTTATAATGATACAGAAAAACAACCCGGAGATCTCGACATCATAAAAGAAGAAAAAAACTTAGAAGATGAAGAATTGAATGTTGATACTATGTTCGATGAACAAAATATTGAAGAATATTATTCATCTGACAATTACGACAGTTACAGTTCCGATGAATCTGATTATTTATTGGACAATCCAAAGGATAGTGAAAAAAAGTCTTTTGATCCATATATTGTTTCAGCTCCCTCTTTCCATGAATATTTAATTCAACAATTGCAGGATTTTTCATTAAGTGAAGAGGATCAATTGCTGGCTCAGTATTTAATTGGATATATTGATGATACCGGATATCTAACGATTGATCTATCAACGATAGCAACTGATTTTCTTTTAAGTTATAATATTTTTAAAACTGAAAAAGATCTTGAAACAATTTTAACTTCTGTCATACATCAATTGGAACCTGATGGAGTTGGTGCTAGAAGTTTACAGGAATCTCTTCTAATTCAATTAGATAAAAAAGAGTATTCTGTTGAGATTAAAAAAGCTACAGAAATCATTAATCATTATTTTGATGAATTTACTAAAAAACAATACGAAAAAATTAGTAAAAAATTAAAAATCAACAAACAAGAATTAACAGAAATTCTAAATATTATCACTCATTTGAATCCAAAACCCATTTTTCAACTCGTGAGTCAGGATAGCAATTTACAAGATATTACGCCTGATTTTATCATCACAAATGAGAATGGAAAATTGAGTTTACAGTTAAACAACCCATTTTTACCAAAGATTCAAATCTCTAAAGAGTTTCAAAACACTTTTTCGAGATACAATAAAAAGTTGAGTATTCAACAAAAAGAAGAAGCTGAGAAATTCATAAAAGAGAATATTGAACATGCGAATCAATTCATCAACTCTTTAAATTTGAGGGAGATGGTACTTTACAATACGATGTACAGTATCATGGAGATGCAGAAAAAATATTTTTTAAGTGGGGATGAAAAAGAGATCAAGCCGATGGTTTTAAAAGACATTGCTGAAAAAGTTAATTTAGATATTTCAACGATTTCAAGAGTATCAAATAGTAAATATGTGCAAACTCCATTTGGGACAATTTCATTAAAACATCTTTTTTCTGAATCGGTTGGGGATGAAAACACATCCTCTAAAGAGGTAAAACAGATTATCAAAGAGATTATTGAGAGGGAAGATGAAAACAAACCCCTTCAAGATGAGGAAATTAGAGAAATCCTATCTTTAAAGGGGTATACGATTGCCCGCAGAACGGTTTCTAAATACAGAAAACAGCTTAATATTCCTGTAGCCAGATTAAGAATCACGGTTTAAAAATCGGCATTTTGTGGTGTTCTTGGAAATGGAATCACATCACGGATATTGGTCATTCCCGTAACAAATAGCATCAATCTTTCGAAACCTAAGCCAAACCCTGCATGAGGGACAGTACCATATTTTCTGGTTTCCAAATACCACCATACATCTTTTTCCGGAATATGAAGTTCTTGAATTCGTTTTAGAAGTTTCTCGTAATTCTCTTCTCTTTCAGAACCTCCAATAATTTCCCCTATTTTTGGGAATAGTACATCCATAGCGCGAACCGTTTTACCATCCTCATTTTGTTTCATGTAAAACGCTTTAATATCTTTAGGATAATCAGTTAAAATAACAGGTTTTTTGAAATGGTTTTCAACTAAATATCTTTCGTGTTCAGATTGCAAATCAACGCCCCATTCCACTTTAAATTCAAATTTTTTACCGGATTGAATTAGGATATCGATGGCATCTGTATATTTTAATCTTACAAAGTCATTATCCACTACGAAATGCAATCTTTCAATCAATTCTTTATCAAACATATCATTGAGGAATTGCAAATCATCTAAATTATGTTCCAAAGCATAGCGAACTAAAAATTTAATAAAATCTTCTGCCATATTCATATTATCCAAAATATCAGCAAAAGCAACTTCCGGCTCAATCATCCAGAATTCAGCTAAATGTCTTGGAGTATTGCTGTTTTCAGCTCTAAAAGTGGGTCCAAAAGTGTAGATTTTTCCTAAAGCTAAAGCGCCTAACTCTCCTTCTAATTGTCCTGATACAGTTAAACAGGTCGGTTTTCCGAAGAAATCTTGAGTATAATCTACCTGACCTTCTGGATTTTTTGGAATATTATTTAAATCCATGGTTGTTACACTAAACATCGCACCTGCACCTTCGGCATCAGAACCTGTGATGATTGGAGTATGCATATAAAAATAACCATTTTGATTAAAATAGGTATGAATAGCATAAGACATGGCATGTCTAAGTCTAAGAACACATCCAAAATAATTAGTTCTTGGTCTTAAATGGGCAATTTCTCTCAAAAATTCCATACTATGGCCTTTCTTTTGAAGTGGAAAGGTTTCCGGGTCAGCAGTTCCAAAAATATGAATTGTTGAGGCTTGAATTTCGACTGTTTGACCTTTTCCTTGCGATTGAACCAAGGTACCGGTAACTTCAAGACTGGAACCCGTTGTAATTTGTTTTAAGAAATCTTCATTAAAGTTATTAAGATCAAGAACGATTTGAATATTATTAACATTAGAGCCATCATTAAGGGCTATAAAAGCCACAAAGTTATTTCCTCTTTTAGTTCTCACCCAGCCTTTAACAGTAACTAAGTTTCCAAATCCCACAGATTCGGGGTTTTTCAATAGATCTTTAATAATAGTACGTGACATAAAATATATAATTGTTTAGTAATGAACAACTGTAAAACAAAGCATTATCCTAAGTAAGCTTTCAAATTTTTACATTTAGAAGTATGTTTTAATCTTCTAATTGCTTTTTCTTTTATTTGGCGAACTCTTTCACGAGTTAGGTCAAATTTTTCACCAATTTCTTCAAGGGTCAAAGGATGTTTGCTATCCAAACCGAAATACAATTTAACAACATCCGCTTCTCTTTGAGGTAAAGTTGATATAAGTCTATTAATTTCGAGTTTAAGAGATTCATATAACAATCCCTTATCCGGAGTGGGTGTATCTTCCGATTTCAAGACATCGTACATATTATTATCTTCATCTTGATTCAAGGAAGCATCCATCGAAATATGTCTTGATGCGTTTCTCAGGGAGTCTTTAACTTCTGCTTCTGTAATATCTAAAAAACGAGCTACTTCTTCAGCTTTTGGTTCTCTTTGCAACTCTTGTTCCAATTGAGAATAAGCTTTTGCGATTTTATTTATGGTGCCAATTTTATTCAAAGGTAATCTGACAATACGAGATTGTTCAGCTAAAGCTTGAAGAATAGATTGTCTAATCCACCAAACTGCATAAGAAATAAATTTGAATCCTCTTGTTTCATCAAAACGTTGTGCTGCTTTCATGAGACCTAAATTACCTTCATTGATCAAGTCCGGAAGATTTAAACCCTGATTTTGATATTGTTTAGCAACAGAAACGACAAATCTTAAATTGGCTTTAGTGAGTCTATCAAGCGCATCCTGGTCTCCATCTTTAATTTTTCGAGCTAATTCAACCTCTTCTTCGGCAGTTATTAATTCAACTTTGCCAATATCATGCAAATATTTATCTAATGAAGCTGTTTCACGATTGGTAACCTGTTTTGTAATATTTAGCTGTCTCATCAATAAAAATTTTGAGTTATTACACTTGAAAAATTTAAAAAATCATTTAATAAACCAAAAGTTTAAAAAATGGGATGCAAATATACTATATTTTTTTTCAATAAAGGTTCTAAAAATGAGGATAATGAATATTTATTTATTTTTATTCATTATTTCTAATTATCAATAAAGAACCGCTATATTTGACTGTTTTTGCTTTACCTTTAAAATAAAAAGCAAAATAATACTGCCCATCCTGTAAGGTTTCACCTGAAAAATATTTTTCGCCAACAAAGATTTGATCATTTTTCATATAAGTATCATAATTTTCTATATCATAAACCTTTTTACCCCAACGATCAAAAATTTCAAGATAATTGGATCTGAACTGGTCCGGATCTTCAGTATTTATATTAGTATTTAAATTTTTAACAGCAAAAACATCGTTTAATCCATCTTTATTAGGAGTAATAATATTGGGAAATTCAAGATCTTCTTCAATAATTACAGTATGTTTTATAGAACTCTTACAGCCTTCATTAGAAATAATATAAAAAGTAACATCATAATCTCCCCAGTTAGAATAAGTATGAGTTGGATTCCATTGTGAAGAATCAATAGTTCCGTCATTAAAATCCCAATACCAGGAATTATTATTATGATCAAAAAATAAAATTGAGTCACAATAATTTGAAAAATTAACAATTCCATTCGTTTCTGAGAATAAAGATATTTCAGGATTAAATGAAAAATCCGCAGTTGGTTGAGGAAAAATTTGAATATAATTCCACTTCATTATGGAATCTGAACATCCATTTTCAGACAAAACCACTAATTGCACGTGATAAATCCCGGGATTTTCGATAAAAAAAATCGGATTTTTCTGAGTGGAGAAAAATAGTTCCTGTCCATCCAAGTCATAAATTTTCCATTTGTAATCATATTGAATCGTATCCGGTTTTGTCAAATTTGTCAACTGAATACGAAGTGGGGCACATCCATTTTTATTATTTACGTCAAAATCCGGGACAGGGTATGGATTAATTGAAACGTAAATGGAATCTCTTCCTGTACAAATCAAAGAACCATTTGCAGCAGTTGCTGTAACTTCAATGGTATATAAACCTTCAACAAGAGCCATGATTTCATCCACATTAGCTCCAGTATTCCACCAATAGACGGCATTTGTATCCGTATAATTAGCATTTAAAATTAGAATATTTCCTGCACATAACCGAGCTGTATCTAGACCATTATTAATATTGGGTGTTGGTGATTGAACTACTTCTAAAGAAAAAGTGGTGTCCCATTCGCACCCATATTCATCAACTAATGTCACATTATAATTAAAAAAACCAGCTTCCCCTAAATTTATTCTAGCTGAATTATAGCTTGTTGGAGTGATATTACTCCCATGCCAAAATACTGTATCAAGATTCACATTATAATTCCATCCACCGGGTACAATAGCGTCATTAAAAGACATACTCCAATTAAAAACATAACCGTTATCAATAAAACAATGGTCACAAACCGTTATTTTCCAAATTCCGTTTAAAGGACAACCTAACAGAGTAGCTAAAGTAGAGAAGGTTCCATAGTATACTGGAGTTGTAGGTATCACCGTTTGAGCATTAGGAACACTAGGCGTTAATGCAGGACCGCCCCAAGTTTGACCACAAGCATCAGTATAGTTATATGCAACTGTTGAACCACCTGCTCCAAAACAACTCATAGCTCCTGGACGGAATTCGTAATTCCAACCAACGCCCCAATCATCATAACAGGTACTGGCTAATCCGGGATTTGGGGCACAACCCAAATCAATATTACCACCACCGAAAGAACAAGCATTGTCTATTGATCCCGGTGGTGGTGGGGTTCCAATAGTATATGATTTTAAAAGAACGGATGCTCCGGATGGGCAAGTTAACCTTATTGAAATCTCACCTAAATAGGAATGTTCCATAACAATTGAAATCCCAATAATATCATTGATATTGGTAAGAGTTTGATTTGGATTAAACACATCATATAAAACTTCAGATTCATAACACGTTCCACCATCAGGGAGAGCTAAAGTATCTGCTTGAGATAATGTTCCTGTAATATTTGCACCAACTGTATTAATTTGAATGGTGGAAAGGGGATCTTTTCCTACAACGATATCATAAGTTCCTCCTGAACAAGCAGGTGGTAGGTTGGGGGCTCCTAGTATTGGATTATCTGCCACTCTAATTCTTCCCCTGTAAAATGTATTTGGATAACAGCCCATAGTATCTACAGCATACATCAGGTAATCCCACCCTTTTGCTTGGTCAAAACAATGGGTAATAACTTGACCAGTATCACTTAGTGTATATCCAAACTTCCAAATAAATTGGGTATTATTATCAGTTTGCGTATAACTTAGGTTATTTTGAAAAAATGATGTTGTAGCAGCAAAAACCACACAACTATCTTTACAAACGTTCATATAAACATCCTCAACTATTGGTTTTGAAGTAATATTCGGATCTAACTGAACGGTATAATTTTGACAAGGAGCTCGACAAACAACAGTTGCACTCCATCCTGAATTATTATTCTCTACTGAAACAAATTTTATAAATATTGATCCATCAGGATTATTGGGTTGTGGACCGGCAACTATTGACAGTCCAATTGGACTTAGATATTGTGTATAAATCGCAATTAAAGAGTAGGTATCGTTTGGCCCATCATATATACTCATTGATGCACCTTCTCCAAGATCAAAACTATTAAAATTTATTTTTATGGATTGTCCGGAAGTAGAAGGAGTTAGTTTAATAGTTGAATTTTGATACAATCCATGATTTCCGGCAATTCCACCTGCATCGTAAAAATTGGCATTGCATGATGTTATGTTGGCAGTTCCGGTACCATTTGGCATATTAATAGTTGTCTGAGCATTAGAATATATATATATAAATCCAATACATAGAATTATTACTAATCTAATCTTCATGAATAACTTTTTAGGACGCTCAAAAATACAAATTTATTTAATATAAATTACAAAAAATTCATATTGAAAAAAATAATTAATATACTCATTTTCTTACATTTATTATTAAAAAAAGGCAGAATATTTTATTAAACTGCCTTTTTTAATTTATTTTTTAATTTTCTCGAATAATGAGAAGTGATCCGCTATACTTAACCGTTTTAGCTTTTCCTTTATAATAGAAGGAGAAATAATATTGTCCATCTTGTAATTTATCAGCTGTAAACACCTTATCTCCAACATATAGTTGATCCTCTTTCATATAGGTATCATAGTTTTCTGCTTCATATACTTTTTTACCCCATCTATCATAGATTTGTAGTGAATTGGTCCGATATTCATCAGGGTCTTCAGGGTTGATATCTGTATTCAAATTTTTAATTGCAAATACATCATTTAATCCATCTTTATTTGGTGTTATGATATTAGGAAATTCTAGATCTTGTTCAATAACGACTCTATGTTTAATACTGCTTTTACAGCCATAATCAGTTGTGATATAAAACATTACATCATAATCACCCCAGGTAGAAAATGTATGAATGGCATTCCATTGTGTAGAGTCTTGTGTACCATCTGCAAAATCCCAATACCAGGTTGCATCAGGATTATTAGCAAAATAAGCTGAATCGCAATAATTGGTAAAGGTTACTATCCCACCCGTTTCTGACATCAATGAGATCTCAGGCGTAAACGAAAACTCTGCTATCGGTTGTGGAAATACTTCAATAAAATTCCATTTCATAATGGAATCGGCACACCCGTTTTCAGTAACTGCGATTAATTGAACATGATATTTACCGGGTTCTTCAATGAAAAACTCAGGATTTGTCAAACTAGATGTAAAAACTTCTTGTCCCAAAACATTATAGATTCTCCATTGATAGAATAGTGGAACATTATTCGGTATTGTTGTGTTGGTAAACGATACACTCAGTGGGGCACATCCTTGTAAATTATCAACTTCAAATTCTGGTTTAGGAGTAGGATTAATAGATACATAAATGGAATCTTTCCCTTTACAAATCAATTCAGAGCCAATAGCTTCTGCAGTAATTTCAATTGAATACATACCTTCCATAACCGCCATGATTTCATCGGTGCTGGCTCCGGTATTCCACCAATATTCAGCATTAGGATCTTCATAATTGGCATTTAGAATCACGATTTCACCTGCACATATTTTGGCAGTATCAGTACCATTATTGATATTAGGAATTGGGGACTGTACAATCTCAATATCAAAAGTAGTATCATAGGAACAGCCATATTCATCAATTACAGTAGAGGTAAAAGTATTTACGCCAATTTGATTAGATGAAATATATGCAGACAATGCAGAGGTTGGAGTTACTGTTCCCGGTCCGGTCCAAATAACAGTATCAGCACCTACAGAGTATTGCCATCCTCCTGGGATAATCGATTGGTCAAGAGATAATGACCAGCTAAAAATGTAACCATTATCTAGTTGCCAATGGTCTGTAACGTTAATAGTCCATACTCCATTTAATGGACACCCTACCAAATCACTTAAATTCTGAAATGAACCAAAAAAGACGGGAGTTGTAGGAGATGTTGTATAAGTATTTGGAACACTAGGTGTTAATGAAGTACCAGACCAAGGTCCACTACATGGACTTGTCCAAGAAAATCCAACAGTCGGTCCACCAGATCCAAAACAGTTAGTAGCACCTGGCCTAAATTCATAATCCCATCCAATTCCCGGAGCTGTATAACATGCATTACCTGATGGAGAATCATCTGAACAACCTAGATTTGTACCACTACCTAAATCAGAACATGCTAAACCCGGAGTTGCACCTGGAACCGCTGGTGGTGTAGTATCATTTTTCCTTTTAAGTAAAACAGTAACTCCTGAAGGACATGTTAATCTAATGGACATATCTCCAAGAAATGTGTGTTCCATATTCAATTTTACACCTAACAATTGGTTAATATTGGATAATGTTTGACCTGGATCAAAAATATCAAAAACAATATCTGAATAATAACTATTATTGTTTCCATCTGGTAAGAAGGTTGTATCCGCATGCGAAAGTGTTCCAGAGATGGCAGAACCAACTGATCCAAGAGTTATAGTAGACATAGGATCATAACCTGCATTTACAAAAAAATTCAAATTGGAACATGCTGTTAAGTATGGATATCCTCCCTTAATTGGATTTCCTGAAACTCTAATTCTTCCTTTAAAAGTAGAATTAGAATAACATCCCATTGTATCAATGGCATATAATAAATATTCCCAACCACGAACTTGTTCAAAGCATTGAGTAATAACAGGCATTGTATCAGGTTCAGTAAACCCCATTCTCCAAATAAACTTAGTATTTGCTTGGGTTTGATTGTAGTTAATATTGTTTTGAAGAAAGATAGCTTCGGCTCCAAAAGTGATACAACTATCCTTACAAACATTCATATAGATATCTTCAACGATAGGTTTTGTTGTTACCATTGGATCTAATTGTATATTAAAAGTTTGACACGGAGAGCTGCATGTAATATCGGCACTCCAACCCATTTCATTTTGTGTTCCTGAAACAAATTTTATAAAAATTGATCCATCGGGATTTGATGGAGATGGACTTGCGACTATCGGAAGGCCAGAAGGTGACAAAAATTCGTTGTATTCATTTATTAACGTATACGTGTCATCTGGACCATCATACAAAGTTAATGTGGCTCCAGGGGCAACTACAAAAGAGGTGAAAACTATTTTAATTGCAGTGCCTGTTGCTGATGGTGTAAATTTGATAGTTGAATTTTGATTTGCCCCATGATTGCCAGAATTTCCACCTGCATCATAAAAAGTAGCATTACATGTTATCCGTGAACTGGTACCAGCCCCATTTGGCATAGTAATGATTTGTTGTCCATATAAAGAACAACTTACTAAAAAAAATATGATAAAAATTACTTTTTTCATTTTGCGTTTATTTTGTTTTTTGAATAGTTTCATTATACATCTTTATAAGCTCTTTTCCAGAATAAAAGACTATTAGTTTAGTTGTATTTCCAAGTCTATAAATTGCACCATTTAGTTCATCAATTTTAAAATTATATTTTAAAATATTCAAATTTTCAAGCCCTTTTTCTGAATAATCTTCAGGTTCAGTTAAAAATTTTTCTTTCAATTTCATTACGGGCATTTCACTCAATTCATCCATTTTAACCTCAGGCATTTCCACAATTTGATAGGAATGATTTAATAAAAAGTTAAAATAACTAATCCGGTCAGGGGCATTGTTGATGTAAAAATCAACGGTTTCTTGACCATAAGCATCAATCAATCTTTGGTCAGGGACGTTTGTGTTGGTCTGAGCATATGAAATACTCATCAAAAACAAACTTGTAATTACGATGAACAGTTTTTTCATAAGATTTATAAATTAATTTAAAAATAATTTCATTAACTTTTATATAGACGCAAAAACTCCAATTTTTGTTCCTCAAAAAATCAAACTTGTATACTAAAATATCTAAGAACTTCATTTAGGGATGTTTTCAAATCTGTTTTACTATTTCTTTTTCCAATAATTAACGCACAAGCCACCTGAAACTCCCCGGCTGGAAACTTTTTTGGTCTTGTTCCTGGAATTACGATAGAATTTTCAGGGATGACTCCCTCCCACTCTACCGCTTCTGTCCCGGTTACATCAATTATTTTGGATGATTTTGTTAAAACTACATTGGCACCGATTACTGCTCCAGCTTTTACATGCACCCCTTCAACAATTATTGCTCTTGAACCAATAAAACAGTTATCTTCGATAATAACAGGAGATGCCTGAAGCGGTTCTAAAACGCCACCAATACCAACACCACCGCTTAAATGGACATTCTTTCCAATTTGTGCACACGATCCAACCGTTGCCCATGTGTCAACCATTGTACCTGAATCCACATAAGCTCCAATATTGACATAAGAGGGCATTAAAACTACATTTGGGGCAATATAGGAACCATACCTTGCAATCGCTTGAGGGACAACTCTAACTTTAAGTTCCTCAAAATTACTTTTTAGAGGTATTTTATCGTAAAATTCAAAAGGACCAGATTCTATTGTTTTATTGTCTGAAATTGAAAAAAATAACAACACAGCTTTTTTGACCCATTCATTGACAATCCACTGATTATCAATTTTTTCAGCAACTCGAATTTCACCTTTATCTAATAAATCAATCGCTTTTTTAATGGCCTCTTTTACTTCTTCTTTTTGAAGTAAAGTTCTATCTTCCCAAGTTTGATCAATAATCGCTTTCATTCATTTAGTTTAACTCGCAAAGATACAAAAAAAAACTAATTAAGGTTTTACATTTACCATTTTTTTGTACCTTTGCAGGTTATTCGTTTACTTTAAAACAATATGAAAACGCCTGATAATTCATACTTTCCATTTTTAAACTCAACCTCTGATATAGAGAAAGCAGTAGTTTCTATTCAAGAAAACACACGTAAATACATCATTGATCATCATTTAAAATCATTGGTTTTGGGAATTTCCGGAGGTATCGATAGCGCTTTGTGTGCTGCTTTACTTCGCCCCATTTGTGATCAACTTCAAATTCCTTTAATTGGCAGATCTATCACTATTGAAACTAATAAACATGATGAAATTGAGAGATCAATAGAAGTAGGAAAACACTTTTGTCACGATTTTGAGCATCTTGATTTAACTGATATTTTTTATGTGAATAAAAAATTGCTCATCCAGTTTGATGATTCCATGCTTTCAAAACTACGTCAAGGAAATATGAAAGCACGTATGAGAATGATCGTTCTGTATGATTTAGCCCAATTAAATAAAGGGTTGGTGGTTTCCACAGATAATTATACTGAATATCTAACCGGATTTTGGACTCTACATGGCGATGTTGGTGATTATGGTCCTATCCAAAATCTTTGGAAAACAGAAGTATTCAATATGTCAAAATTTTTACTTTCTTCTTGTAACGAATTCCAATACAAAGCACTTGAATCTTGTATTCATGCAACTCCAGTTGATGGATTAGGAATCAGTAATAGTGACTGTGATCAGTTGGGCGTTTCAAATTACTACGAAGGGGATCAAATTTTCGCATCTTATTTTAAAGGAGATACCGGTTTTGAAACCCATCCTATTATTCAAAAATTTAAAAATTCTCAATATAAAAGGGAAAATCCAACCGGAATTTTAAGACAATCCATCATCTCATAATCTATCATGAAACTTTTAATTGACAGCGGAGCTACTAAAACTGATTTTTTTCTTAAAACTCAGAATAATGATATTCATAAGTTCCAGAGTGATGGAATTAATGTCAATTATGTCGATGATGATTTTATTAAAAATCAATTTATAAAATTCGTAAATCAACTACAACATATTGATTATATAGATATTAATGAAATTCGATATTATGGCGCAGGCTGTTTGAATAAAATCAACGCAGATCGAATTCACCAAATATTAATAAGATTATTTCCAGACACACAAATTGCAGTATATTCAGATTTATTAGCTGTTTGTCATGCACTTATAGATGATCAACCGGGATATGTAGGTATTTTAGGAACAGGAGCTGCTAGTTGTTATTATGATGGAATAGAGATTATTGATAAAGCGCCATCCCTTGGGTATATTTTGGGTGATGAAGGGAGTGGCTCCCATTTAGGAAAAATCTTTTTAACAGCTTACTTAAAAGAGGAAATTTCAAAACCCGTTGCTACTGAATTTGAAACTTTTTTCAACCTCTCGCGTGAAATGGTTATCCCAAAATTGTATAAAGAAAATCAACCTCAAAAATTTCTATCTTCCATTCCTCCTTTTTTAATAAAAAATATTGAACATAATGAAATTTATTCTTTGGTATTTGAATCTTTTAATCAGTTCTTTGTTCATCAAAAGAACTACTACAAAAAGGAAGAGATTTCCTGGAATATTTCAGGTTCTGTAGGTTACTATTTTGCAGATATTTTAAATCAATCTGCTAAAAATAACCATATGACCATCAACAAAATAATAAAATCCCCATTAAATGAATTAATTGACAAGTTCTAACATGAGCGTATATATAACAACTTTAGACAATTTACAGGAAACTGCACAAAAGATCTTGAAAGAGTTTTCGTACAATCGCATTTTTGGATTTTATGGAGAAATGGGAGCCGGTAAAACTACATTAATAAAAGAACTATGCAAAATCTTGGAAATTGAAAATGTCACTTCAAGTCCTACTTTTGCAATAATCAACGAATATTGGAGGAAAAACGGAGATCCTGTTTATCATTTTGATTTTTACAGAATTAATTCTGATGAAGAAGTTTATGGAATTGGATTCCGTGATTATCTGGATAGTGACCAGTATTGCTTTATGGAATGGACTGAGAAAATTGAGCATTTAATGCACCAATCATTTGTAAAAGTTGAGATTCTTAAAGTTTCGGAAACCGAAAGAGAAGTGATTTGTAATATTATAGATTAAAATATTTGAGCCAAAGTATGACAACTACTTTTGATGAAATGTACCAAACTAAACTGCAATCGATTGACTTTGAAGATCAATTGAAATCTTTCTCTGTTGGTTTTATCAAAAATGAAGATCAGAATCTTCCTCTAATCATATCTTTGGAACAAATTCACTATTTGTCTGAAAATAATGTTCATATTTATATTCAAAGAGGATTTGGCAATTCTTATGGCATCACAGATATTGAATATTCTGAAAGGGGTGCCGAACTTATTGATGATATTGAAACTATTTTTCAACTATCCAATATGATATTAAAATATGAACCTTTCACTTTTAATGAACTCAACCATTTAAAAAATAATCAAATATTACTATCAAATATAACGGATCAATCAATTACCAATGAAATTGCCGTTTTAATGTATAACAAAAAAACCACTGCTTTAGCTTTAAACTACATTCAGGATAAATGTGGGTCATTTCTTTTGCAAGGAATTTTAGAAAACACATTCTCCAATTCGGCAAAAACTATCGCAATTGGGGTAATCACCTCATCCATTGTGATGTCATTTACTTATGATCGAAATATTCGTCAAACCATTCAATTGAATCCTGAATTCATGGAAAGTATCTACTGCTATCTAGGGGAAATCTGCAATCCAACCATAGCTGAAATGGCCTCTGTACCATGGAAGGATATTCTAGGATTGTGCTGGGACTGGAACTAAGGAGTGAAGAGTGAAGAGTGAAGAGTGAAGAGTGAAGAGATAAGAGATATTTGAGGTAACAAGTAAGAGGTAACAAGTAAAAAGTAAAAAGTAAAAAGTAAAAAGTAAAAAGTAAAAAGTAAAAGAGTTACAGCACAAATTATTGATAACCTGAACCTTGAACCTTGAACCTTGAACCCTGAACCCTGAACCTATTAGTTCATTATCGTCAATTTTGAAGTTTCTATTTTTTGATTTTTTTGTTTAAATACAACAACATAAACTCCGGGACTTAACGATGAAATATCCCTCTGTCCTACATTTGTTAGAATAGATGTTTCATAAATCAACTTTGAATTTTGATCATAAATTTCCAGAAAAGTATCTTCAGAAATTTGATAGTAAATAGTATAAAACAATGTGTTCGTAGCTGGGTTAGGATAAATCTCAATTTTCTTTTCAAAATTGGAATCTTCCATTCCTAATTGATCGTTTCCAACTGCTACTAAATATTCCCCAGGTAAAATTTGATTTACTATTAAAGTTCCGTTGTATGAATTCCCTGTCACTGTTGAGGGAACAATTTGCCAATCCTGATTGGCATTTCTTCGATATAAAATAATTAAATCTTCTTTAGTATACCCTTGTAACAATTCCGCATCAGGAGAATTGGTCCCATTGGATGAATACCTGAAATGAAACTCTCCGGATGTAATATGATTTTCTAAAAACTCAATTTTCCAATAATGATGATTTGAAATTCTATAAACATTCGGATTTTGAGTTCTGAGCGGATCTGGAGATGCTAAATTATATTCAACCCTGACTCTTGAAGTATCTGAAGAAACGATCGATTTTATTTTAAAATACGCATCATTACAATTCATTAAACTAACCGGCGGAACAGATACAGCGTAATCAATCAACGCATCTGCCAATTTTTCGTTAGGGTCAACAATCCAGAAATCGGGTTGAAATGGAATAGAAACCTGAACATAAGCAGATTCTCCAGAAAATGTCACATTTTCAATTAGTTTATAATCTCCTGAATTGGAATAAAATGCTACATCTACTTTATTATCATCAGCAAAATTTGTAG
>Ga0209098_1001852_pt1 | contig 19448 bp, 12 predicted proteins | sample AD_JPNHW1_MetaG_FD_184429 | JGI IMG/M metagenome (GOLD analysis project Ga0209098, IMG submission 184429) | Active sludge microbial communities of municipal wastewater-treating anaerobic digesters from Japan - AD_JPNHW1_MetaG (SPAdes) (version 2) | ecosystem: Engineered > Bioreactor > Anaerobic... | reverse complement strand
AGCGGAACCTGAAAATCCGTTAGAAATTACCCAACGGGGCAAAGGTGAAAATTCAATAGCTAACGACCTTCAGATAGATCAAAGAATTATAAAAAACTATAAAATTTTATCAGACTACTTAGGAATCGATCAAAGCGAGCTACTTAATAAAGCATTACTGTACTATTTAAGCATAAAATCACAGCAGCTCGAGCAGGCAGTGCGGAAACATACCAAGGGGTAATGTTTTGCCTGTTCTGCTGGCATGGACTTGTAGTTCGTGCTTCGAACAATTATTCAAATCAAACAAATAGAATAAGATTTTTGTTTTACAATCAAATTTGATTGCAAAATGAGAAGCTTAATATACTTTATGCATTCATCACTTGATGGCTTTGTAGCCGGGACAAAGGGTGAAATGAATTGGATAACCGTTGATGAAGAAATATTCGATTTTGTTAAAACAATGACCGACCAAGCCGATACAGCGCTGTATGGTCGAGTTACATATCAAATGATGGAAGCCTACTGGCCAACTGCGGGTGAACAGCCTAATGCAAGTAGGCACGACAAAGAGCATTCTGTTTGGTATAAGAACGTTTTAAAGGTTGTTTTATCAAGAACGCTTAATGAGGCTGGGCTACTAAATACAAAAGTCATAAGCAACAACCTTATAGAGAACATAAACAAGTTAAAACAAGAGTCAGGTAAAAATATATTGATTTTTGGTAGCCCAAGAGCGTCTCACTCCCTTCTAAATGCTGGATTAGTAGATGAATTTTGGATTTTTGTAAATCCAGTTTTGTTAGGGAAAGGTATTCCATTATTTAAAGATGTACCGGGATTAACTAAGCTAAGGCTTTTGGATACTAAACTCTTTGCTTCGGGTGTAGTTGCACTTCATTATAACAAAGCATAGAAGGACAAAACCCTTTACAATAGGGCAGTCTATGATTGGCGCGGATAAGTTATCCGTGCCATTTTTGTTCTAGCTCGTCTTTATTCGCAAACTTTATCGCCCCCTTGTGTTCCTCCTTATTCAAGGGGGAAATCCTGCGTCAGTTCCACATTCCCTTATACATGTCTGGTTTTTCTATTAAGAGAAAAGTACAAATAACACCATAAATTGTTTAACTTTGGGTAAATCGTTGGCTTATTAAATTATACTCGCATAGCCACCTTTATTTAAAGTTTTCCTCATTTAGACTCTCATCTATTTCGCCTTTTCGTTTTAGTAGGAATTAATTAAAAATTAAAATTATGAAAAGCATAGCCCTTATTATTGGAATAGTTTTTTCCGCTTTAACCAGCTTCTCACAACAAACTGGAACCTTTACCGATCCTCGCGATGGCAAAGTTTACAAAACTGTTAAAATTGGCGAGCAGCTGATTATGGCTGAGAATCTAGCATTCAAGCCAATTACAAACGGTTACTGGGCTTACAATAACGATACGTCAACTGTTGCAAAGTATGGGTACCTATACGATTGGGAAACTGCCAAAACAATTGCGCCCGCAGGGTGGCATCTGCCCACAAAGGAGGAGTGGATGCAGTTACATAAAGATTTAGGTGGCAATAGCGAGAAGGTTTTTGAGGCAATGAAGGAGGGCGGGAGTAGTGGTTTTAATATTCTATTTCCGGGCTGGCGAGCAAAAAACGATAAGTTCTACCCCGAAGGCTTACATGCGTACTTCTGGAGCTGCGATGGGCAAGACCGTGAGCATGCATTTCTTATGTACTGTAAATCATCGGGTGATGCAAAACTAGGAACTGGGGTAACCAGCTTTGGGTTCAGCGTTCGTCTTTTTGCTAATAAGGAGGAGAATCTAAAAGATGATGATGTCAAATTAATTAGATCAAAGAAAGCCACAACCAGCGACAGCACTGCATTAAATAAGTCAAAAACACTAACAACTATATATGCAAGAACCTACTTTGAGGTTCGATTTATGAGCATTTCGGGAATTGTATTCGAGGTGCTTACCCCAACATTAGGCGCTGTTGCTTACCAAAACAATGCAAAAGGTTATGTAGATTATCAAAATAGCATGAATCAAACTAAGGATGAGATTGTAGAAGCTAACAAGCGTAAGAATAGCAATGAGTTTGAAAAGAAGATGGGTGACTTTAGCGTATTATCCTATTTCGCAAATACGTTTAGCGTTTACAAAGATTCAATTGATAAATATAATCTTCTAATTACAACTGATAAGTCGGAGAATACAAAGATTGTTGATCGTTTGTGCACTGGGAAAATAAAGGATCTCGATCCAACATTTACGAACGAACTTAATAGTTCAGATACAAAATACGTTTCGGCTTTTAAATTTCAGTATGGTATTGGTGCTAGGGCTGGAATGGAACAGTTTGGAATGACAAAAACTTATAGACCCTTTGTAAGACTGGTTGGTTATATTAAGGATGTTAGTTCAAATATTATTGTTTGGCAGAACTCAATAATTGTGTTTAGCACCAAAGAGTTTCACGGTAGGAATGAGGCAGAATATGCCAATGAGGAGGAGCTGAAGAAGGAGTTTAAAAAGTTGTGCACTAAGCTTGTGAAAATTACAATTAACGATATTAACGGAACGCCTTTCACCTCTAAAGAGCAGTTGGTTGATATTTCGCCAAACGATACTTACCTGAAGTAGTTTTATAATCTAACAGAGAAAAGGGGCTTTAGCCCCTTTTTTATTAATACGAAAAGCACTACTAAACAAACGATAAGTAATTTCTATATTGACAATTTGATTCTACCGGTATTAACGGCCTAAGCTTCAGATAATGTTTTGGTTAAATGAATTCTGTTGATAAATAATTGATTTTCAGAGGTAGATTTTTTGCAAAATCAACTTGTAATTTACTGAACTCCCTATATTAGTAACTTTCAATAGTGTCCCTTTTCATGGAAGGGATTTTGCGACGAACGTAATTTTTGAGGACGCATGATCTGTAGCATTTTTATAAAACCAACCTTCGACCTAACCTAACCTAATAAAATACCTATGTTTAAAAAATTACACTTGCTTGTGCTATTAATCGGGATAACTTCTTCCTCCTTATTTGCACAAATCCCTACAGGATACTACGATTCTGCAACGGGAACGGGTTATACCCTAAAAACGCAATTGTACAATATAATCAAAGGTCAAACCGACCTTGGTTATAGCGGACTTTGGACAACCTATCAAACCTCGGATAGGGATTATTTTTACGAGAACGATGGAACTATCTTAGATATGTATTCTGAGAACCCATCGGGTACTGATTATTACACTTTTACTTACAGCACTGACCAATGTGGGACCTATTCCGCCGAAGGCGATTGCTACAACAGGGAGCACATGATTCCACAATCAATCTTTAACGAAGGCTCACCAATGGTAGCCGATGCTCATTTTATTACCCCAACCGATGGAAAGGTGAATGGAATGAGATCAAATTATCCTCACGGCATGGTAGGTACTGCTACCTATACCTCAAAGAATGGCTCTAAACTAGGTTCTGCATTAAACTCTGGATATTCTGCTGGATATTCTGGAACTGTATTTGAACCCATTAATGAATTCAAGGGTGATATTGCTCGAATGTATTTTTACTTTGCTACCCGTTATGAAAATGTGATTACAACTTGGGGCACGTCATATGCCATGTTTAATGGTACTTCAAATCAAGTGTTTGCAGAGCCCTTCTTAACCATTCTATTAACTTGGAATGCACAAGATCCTGTAAGTGCTAGTGAGATAGCAAGGAATAATGCAATTTACACTAGACAACATAATAGAAACCCATTTATCGATCACCCTGAGTATGTAAATCAAATTTGGGGATCAACTTCAACCGATACACAAGCGCCAACCGCACCAACCAGTTTGGCTGCATCGAGTGTTGCTCAAACAACACTAACCCTTGGTTGGACCGCTTCAACCGATAACGTTGCTGTAACTGGATATGATATTTACAAGAATGGCTCGTTGTTAACCACTGTTTCAACTACATCTTATAATGTAACAGGCTTAACAGCAGCAACAGCCTATACCTTCTATGTTAAGGCTAAGGATGCTGCTGGTAATGTATCAGCGGCTAGCACTACATTAAGTGTTACCACTACTTCCGCAACCGATACTCAAGCACCAACTGCACCAACCAATTTAGCTGCATCCAGCGTTGCACAAACTACGTTAACTCTAGGTTGGACCGCTTCAACTGATAATGTTGGGGTTACTGGTTATGATATTTATAAGAATGGTACATTGTTAACTACTGTTACAGCCACAACATACAACGTAACTGGTTTAACTGCTGCAACTGCTTACACCTTTTATGCAAAGGCCAAGGATGCTGCTGGTAATGTTTCTGCAGCAAGCACTACGATTAATGTAACCACAGCTTCAACAACAGTTAGTTACTGTACTTCCAAAGGAAACAGTGTTGCTGACGAATGGATTTCGAAAGTCGTAATAGGTGCATTTACAAACACATCTACAGCTGCAGGCTACACAGATTTTACAAGTAAAACAATAGCATTAACTGCTGGTGCGTCTGCTAGCATTACATTAACTCCTGGATTTAGTGGTTCATCATACAGTGAATACTGGAGAATTTGGATTGACTATAATGGAGATAAAGATTTTGACGAGACTAATGAATTGGCTTTTGATGCGGGTTCTGCATCTAGTACAGCTAAAACCGGAACAATAAACGTTATTTCTACAGCATCTGGGTCAACCCGAATGAGAGTTTCGATGAAATACAATGCTGCTCCAACGGCTTGTGAAGCATTTAGCTATGGTTCGGTACAAGACTTTACTGTTACATTTGGTACTTCAACTGACACCCAAGCACCAACCGCACCAACCAATTTGGCTGCATCGAGTGTTGCTCAAACAACACTAACCCTTGGTTGGACCGCTTCAACCGATAACGTTGCGGTAACTGGTTATGATATTTACAAGAATGGAACACTACTCACCACCGTAACAACAACATCTTATAACGTTACTGGTTTAACGGCAGCAACAGCCTATACCTTCTATGTAAAAGCAAAGGATGCTGCAGGTAATGTTTCTGCTGCAAGTAGTACAATCAGCGCTACAACGACCTCTGCTACTGACACTCAAGCACCAACCGCTCCAACCAGTTTGGCATTCTCTAACATTACTCAAACGTCTGCAACCTTGTCTTGGACCGCTTCAACTGACAATGTTGGTGTTACAGGGTACAAAATTTATAAGAATGGCATTTTGCTTGGAACAGCCACTTCAACAACTTATAGTCTTACAGGACTGACCGCTGCTACAACTTACACATTGGCAGTAGCAGCATACGATGCAAGTTCTAATGTTTCAACACAAGCTACAACATCATTAACAACACTTGTCGCAACGACAACAAAAACTGAAACCTTTGCTAATTTTTCAGCAAGTTCAAGCTATGTTACAGGTACCTTTACAGGTCAAGATGGTTCTACTTGGTCGTACAATGGCGCCAGAGGCGATATTGCAATTACAGGCTCTGCTCCAACATTAGGTAAAGGAAGATCTCCTTTAAGCTATGTTCTTTCAGGTACAATTCAAGGTGGTATAGGTACTTTGAAATTTGATTACAAGCAGGCATTCACTACTTCTGTTAATCTATATGTTTATGTGAACAGCACTCTTGTAAAAACAATTACAACCGGAACTGTAAATGTGGTTAATAGTTCAGGTACTATAACTGTTAATGTTTCTGGAGCCTTCACTTTGAAATTTGTGCAAGCAAATACATCTTCTGGACAAATTGCAATAGATAACATAGTGTGGACAACATATACAGGTGCATCTGCTATGCCAAAGGAAACTAGTGTAGTAGAATATAAAGTATTCCCTAACCCTGTTACTGATGAACTAACTGTAATATCAAATAACAGCAATAATAACCAATATGTATTAATTGATATGCTCGGAAAAACCATTGAGAGAGGTATTTTTAGTAACGAAAAGCACATCAACGTTTCGAACTTAAATAGTGGAATGTACTTTATTAAGATTGTTGATGAAAATGGAAAACCTCACACTGAGAGATTCCTAAAGAAATAGTATTCTGAACAAATAGATGTAAAAAGACGGTCTAAAAGACCGTCTTTTTTATTTTGATTGATTAGACTAAAGCAATGGGGATAATTGAAATATAATTATTGATGTTTATACGCATTAGTTAACGGCAAATGAATTTGTCATGGTTTAAATAAATCACTAAATTTACTCTATACATAAACATATCAACTTAGCCATAAACTTATAATAATCAAACTACCACAATGAGAAGTATAAAGCTAAAGTACAAAATACTAGGTGCAATTGCCCTATTTCTATTTGTGTTGCTTTTTTTCCTGTCAACCTTTGTTAAGAACTATATCGTTAAGCATAGCCAAGAGCTTGTAGGAAGAAAAATCACCTTTAAGGAATTGCATTTTAACTATTTCAGGGTATCGGTGAGAATTAAAGACTTTGTAATGTACGAAACCAATAAGGTTGATAAGTTTGTTTCATTCGATGAGTTTTATGTCAATTTTGATCCTTTGGCACTTTTTCGGAATGAGTATTCGTTTTCTCAAATTACATTGGTGAACCCAAGAGTTCAGCTAACTCAGAATAAAGCAAGTTTTAACTTTGACGATCTTACAAAATCGAAAGATACAATTAATGCTACACCTACGGTCGATACGTCTAAAGCAACCTCTTTTCGATTTACCATAAAGAATTTACAGCTTAAGAAAGGGCAGTTTGTTTATGAAGATTTACAGATTAAAAATCATATTGAGCTAAACGATCTCAACCTTGATATTCCTTTAATTTCATGGGATAGTAGGCAGTCGAACATGGGTGTAAGTTTCCGATTAGGAGAGAAGGGAATTGTGGATATTAACGCCGAAGTGGATAATCAGAATAAGAAATACACAATTATGCTGAATACTACTACGCTCAGCATTAGTCCGATGAAGGATTACCTAAAGGATTACTTAGCAATAAGCCACTTTGGGGGGCTTTTAACATCTAAAATAAAAATTAAGGGCGAGTTTGAGCAGGTGATGAATATTGTAGTATCGGGTAAAGTTGCAATTGACTCGCTTTTAGTAAATGATGATCAGAATAACGTTTTAATGGCTGTTGATAAAGTGGAAACCAACCTTAGTGGGATTGATATGGGCTCATCTAAGTTCAATATATCTTCCGTAATAGTTACCAATCCTAAGATATATGCGACTCTTAATCGTGACATGACCAACTTTGAACGGGTATTACAGCCATTCTTTAAATCCGATTCTTTAGCTTCGATTGCTGCTGATACGGTAAAGGTTGATTCATCTGCTACAGCACCGTTGACTTACAGAGTTGATACTATAAAAGTTGTAAATGGTGATATACGTTTTGTTGATAATACCTTGAATAGGCCATTTAATTATGACTTGAGCAATATTAATCTAACAATGACTAATCTTACCGAAAGCGCAAATAAAGTGCCTTTGGCTTTCTCTCTCATTGCTAACAAAGAAGGGAAGTTATCCGGTAAGATACTTTTAAATATCGTTGATCCAATGAATCTTAGTATGGATATGACATTGAAGCGACTTGGTTTGATTAGTTTTTCACCTTACTCGGAGTATTACATTGCATCGCCAATTACTCAAGGTTGGTTTAATTATGATCTTTCACTTCAAATGACCCCAACAAAGCTTACAAATGGTAATAAAATTAAGATTGAGGAGATGGAGTTTGGGAAGAAAACCAAAGATTCAACAGCAGTAAGAGTTCCTGTAAAGCTGGCTCTTTATATTTTAAAGGATCCAAACGATAACATTGCCTTTGATTTACCTATTGAAGGAAACCCATCGGAACCAAAATTTAGCTACTCAAAGATTGTTTGGAAAACCCTCGGAAATTTTTTGATTAAAACTGCCGCTGCTCCTTTTAATGCATTAGCAGGATTAGTTAGTTCAAATCCTGAAGACCTTGAGAAACTCCCATTTGATTATGGTCAATCAACATTAGAGACAAAACAAATGGAAACGCTTTCAAATATTGCCCTTATCATGCAGAAGAAGCCAAACCTTATTTTTAGGTTTATTCAGTTTACCAATTTCCAGAAAGAGAGAGATTTTCTTGCGCTCCAGAGGGTGAAAAAAGAGTTTATTCTAACCTCAAAAGGTGCAACGGTAGATTCTTTGCAATTAGTCAAGCTTATTAAGAATCTTTCAAATACCGATAAAGACTTTACTAAATACCTGCGCACACGGGTTCCATCTTCGGATTCGCTTGGGATTGAGGCAACTTGTCGGGGTTTGTACGATGTATCTGAACTAAATGCCCTAATGAATACGCTTATTGCCAATAGAAATACTTTGGTAAAGGATTATTTGCTAAAAACACAGAATATTAAACCTGAAAAGGTTGATATATCTACAGCAGATTTGGTAAATATTCCTGCTGAACTACAATTTCCTCATTTCAAAATTGAGGTAACCATTCAATAATGATTTATAAGTAATAATACTAGTTTACAGTTTATTAACTCAAAAACTAAGGTTATGCGATGGATCGGTCGAGAACAAAGTCAAAACATTGAAGATCGTAGAGGGATAAAAGGATCTAGGGTGGCTAAAGGAGGTATTTTGGGTACGATTATTATTGCCATTTTAGTTTGGTTGCTTGGTGGTAACCCTTTAGAGGTGTTTAACGGGATGCAATCTCAGAGCACTGAATATACAACAGAAACAACAGGAACAAAATCAAAGGATGGACTAGATCAATTCGTTGCTGTTGTGCTGAAAGATACTGAAGATGTATGGAACAAACTTTTTCAGCAATCAGGGAAATCATATAGAGAGCCAACTCTTGTATTATATAGTCAGGCTACTGAGTCTGCATGTGGCTATAATTCATCGGCTACAGGGCCTTTCTACTGCCCCGGCGATGAAAAAGTTTATATTGATTTGGATTTTCTTAAGCTTTTACAACAAAAGATTGATGCCCCAGGTGATTTTGCCCAAGCTTATATTATTGCACATGAAGTTGGTCATCATGTACAGAAAATTTTGGGGATTACTGCGCAATTAGAGAAAATACGAGAACAGGTTAGCGAAGAAGAGTTTAATAAATACTCTGTAAAACTCGAGCTGCAGGCTGATTTTCTGGCTGGTATTTGGGCGCACTATGCTCAGAAAATGAAAAACATACTGGAAGAGGGAGATATTGAAGAGGCATTGAATGCAGCATCTGCTGTTGGTGACGACAGACTGATGATGAAATCAAGAGGTTACGTTGTGCCCGATGCATTTACTCATGGCACCTCAAAGCAACGTGTATATTGGTTTACAAAAGGATTCAAAACGGGAGATATTAACGAAGGTGATACCTTTAGCATAAAGGAACTTTAACAAATTACCTAAAAAACAATAATCCAGGGATGAATAGAAATTTGATTTATTCTTTAGAATTCTTCGAAACAGTTTAATCCTAAACAGAACTAAGCATGAAACGTGAACAGTATATCCCCTTAGATAAAGAATTGCTGCTTGAGCAGCAAATTGCTGAATGTACCGGTGATCAAAAAAAAGCCGAGGATTTCAAGAAACTATTCGATATACTGGAACACTATTTCCATTACGAAGCATTTAACCTTATCCGTAAGCTTAAAAAGAACTATGCACTTTTTGACCCTGATCTAAACCCAAATGAAAGAGCTGAATTTTTAGGAAAAAGCGATTTCTCAATATTCAAGGAAAATCTCTTTACCGTTCTTAAGCGAGGCAATTATAGTAGGGTTGACCAAGAAACAATAGAAGATGCTTTTAAAAGTTCCGATTTGATAGGTTTAAAGTTGGCAATTGATTTCAATGATTTTAAAGACTACGGAATTTTTGTTCGCGGTCACCATAAAACCAAAGAGAAGGTTACCCGTTTCTTCATCTTTAAGAAGGAAATTGAATTTGAGTACTACGATCGGGTAATGATCTACCTTAACTATAACGATGCATCATATTTTGAGGAAAAGAATGTGAAGCTAAGCAAGCTGCCGTTCGATCCAGGGTGCATTGTGCTAAAAATCTTTAAACGTGTTCCAAAAAACGATCTAGAGACCATATTCCCAAACGCCATCCCTAAAATGTCGAATCTCGATAAAATACTTTTTTGGGTACCGGGTATTGGGGGTGGTATATCGTTACTAAGCACTAAAGTTGTACCCGCATTAATTGCAATGTATGGGGCCTATAAATCAGGCGAAGCTATTGATTTATTGAATAGCAAAACAGCCCTTAATCAGGGTTTGATAGCACTTGGCGTTTTAGGTGGATACCTCTTCCGTCAGTATAGTAGTTTTATTAACAAAAAGATTAAGTTCTCAAAAATGCTATCAGATAGCTTATACTTTAAAAACTTAGGTAATAATAGCGGTGCATTTTACTCATTACTAAACTCATCGGAAGAAGAAGAGTTAAAAGAAACTATACTTGCCTACGCTTTTTTAAATAGAAGCCAAAACCCATTAACCGCCCAGGAACTTGATAGCCAGATAGAGTCCTGGTTTAGAATAAAGCACTATACCGACCTCGATTTTGATGTAGAGGATGCACTGTTCAAACTTAAAAATATAGGGTTGGGTATCGAAAACAATGGGAAATGGGAGGTTGTATCGTTAGATAAAGCTCTAGTAAGAATAGATGAAATTTGGGATAGTATTTTTGAGTATAATATTGACAAGTGACAAGTTATTGGTGAAAAGTTGATTAAACTGTCAACCCAATTACAGTAATATCATCAACCTGTTCACGGTAACCCATCCAGCTTTCTAATTCATGTTCAAGCATCTCTTTTTGAGATTGCATTTTTAGATGTGATGTAGCAAGAAGCATGTCGCGGAAGTTCGACATTTTTAGTTTCTTTCCATTTTCACCACCAAACTGATCGGCAAAACCATCGGTGAAAAGGTAGAATCTATCACCTTTACTAAAATTTAGGATATTTTGTGCGTAAGGTTTGTCGATTAAAGGGTGAGAACCGATTGGCATTTTATCGGCTTTAATAATGTTTAGATCTCCATTTTGAAGAATATATACTGAATTGTTAGCAGCGGCAATTTCAACCTCTCTCGTTTCAAAGTTGAAAATGCAGAGTGATATGTCCATTCCATCTCTAGTTGGGCTTGCTTTCAACGAATCGACAACCGTTTTTCTTAATTCAAAAAGTAGGTCGTTGGCTTTTATGTCTGGATTCATACTTACAATCTCGTGTAGGTATGATGTTCCAAGCATGCTAAGCAACGCACCGGGAACACCGTGCCCTGTACAATCGGCAACAGTTACAATAAATCGATCATGCGTTTTCTCAAACCACCAGAAATCACCGCTTACAATATCCTTGGGTCGGTATAATATAAAATGATCTGAGAATATTGAATTTAATGAATCGTCCTCGGGAAGTATTGCTGTTTGAATAACCCTTGCATATATAATACTGTCAGTAATGTCAGTATTCTTCTTTTCGATCATCTCTTTTTGAGTGGTGATCTCTTCGTTCTGCGCCCGAATCTCTTCTGATTGTTCGCTAAGTATGGCGTTCTTCTGAAGAATCTCCTCGTTAGCCTCCTCTAAGTATTCATTCTTTTCTTGAATCTCCTTTTTTTGTTGAGCAAGTAGAAAGTTTTTCTTCTTTGTTACAAAGTAGCTGATAGCAACGAGCACAATAATCAAACTACTTAGTACAAGCATCCATGTTACCCTTTTTCTCCCTTCAGCTAACTTCTCGTTTTCAAGTTTCTGACGCTCTTTTTCGCCTTGAAGTAATGCAATCTCTTTCTGTCTATCCTTTTCTTGTGCTTCCTTTTGTTTAATATCAAGCTCTTTGATTAGGTTTTGCTGCTCTAGATCTTTAATTTTTGATTGGTGCAGTGTGGCTTCGTGTTCACGTCTAGTGAGTTCAAGCGATTGGAATAATCGATTCTTCTCCGATTGCTCAAGTTCTTTCTCTTTGGTTAGCAATGAAATCTGCTGTTCCTTTTTCTCCGATTCAAGTTTTAGCTGTTTTACCTGCAAATCCTTCATCTGCTGATCGGCTATAAATAGCTGTTGTTTCCTTTCGGTTTCTTTGAGTAGTGCTAGTTGATCAGCAAGGTTTTGCTCATTTATTCTTTTTTCAAACAAGATAGAATCCCTTATTTTAAGGTACTTTTCGTAGTAGCTAAGCGCATTGATGTAATCGTTCCCATCGCGAAGTATTGTACTATAAGTTTTGTAACACGATTGGAGTGTTTCTAGGCAATTGGTTGTGCTAGCAGATTCGATAGATTGCCTGCTAAACTCGTGAGCATTATACAAATCACCTTCATTATAGTAAATTAGAGCTAGTAGATCCTGGAGTTCTGCTGCCTTACATTTATCATTGTTTTTATTAGCAATTTCAATAGCTTGAATAATAAATTCCCTCGCCTGTTGATTTTTGTTTATATTCTGGTAACTAACCCCTAAATTTGTGAGTATTCCTATGGTTAGATCACTGGGAGTTTTAGTTTGCTTCGATATTTCTAATGCTTTTTTGAACGATTCGATTGCTCCAATATTATCTCCCCTTTTAAGCTGAATGGCTCCAATGTTATTCATTATCAGAATCATCCCGTAATAGTCCGAACTACTATTCAACCAATCGTATAATTTTTGGTAGGCAGAAATAGCATAATCCCAGTTGCCTGTTTTCTGATGTGTTTCTGCAATATGATATAAGGCTCTAATTCGAACAGGAGCACTCGTTCTTTGTTCGGTTCTAATAACAATTGAATCGAATGTGTAAATAGCATCTTTGTTTTTTTCGGAAAATAGGTATGATAAACCAATTTTCTCTAGCACCGATAACGATTCATCTCCATTTTTATTAGGTAATAAAGAATAGGCTTTTTTATAGTACTCAATCGCTTTTTCGTAACCCTGAGAGATGAAAAAGGCATCTCCAGTCTTTTTGCATGCATTTCTTTTACTATTTAAATCCTTTAGTACATCAGTGTTTGAAATAGCTGAAAGGTAATGTCTAATTGCTAGTTCAGCTTGGTTCTGTTTAATGTATGAATCCCCTAATAAGATGTTTACCCTTAGTAACAAGTTTTGATATCCATTCGCAGAGGCTATGTTATAGGATTTCTTTGCTGATTCTATCGCATTTCCGAGTTGATTTATGGCAATTAAACTATCGGCTTGCTGAATAAGTTTAACGCATTTAAGCGAGTCATTATTCTGAAAATTTTGATAGTACAGCGCTTTTACATTAAAAGGCGATAGTAATATGAATAGGGTTATGAACCTAACGGTTATACTTAGTCTTTTTAATATGTTATTAACTTTAATTGCCATGTTTAGTCCATCAGTTAAGGGCATAGTTTAGACCAAATAGAAAGCTTCTTCCTGTTTGTGGATTGTAGGGTAAATCATAGTTTAAACCTGTTACCCCTAAACCACCATATTTCCGATTGAAAATATTTGCACTCTTAAACATGAAGTTGAGGTTTTCGCCAAGCTTAATATTTGCAGTAATATCAGTAGTGAAGTAACCATCAATTTCTGTGGAAACGCTTTGATTTTCCTTCGATAGCATTGATCTTAACCATTTACTTGTCCAAAAACAGTCAACAGTAATTAATGAGAATCTTAATGGCATAGCCGATACTCTAAAATGCCCAATATGTTTAGGCATTTCCTTAAAAGAACCAATCACATCGTTTACTTTTTTAAGATTATCTGTTTTATGGCTAATTGCTCCACCAACTTCAACATTCAGTTTAATTGAACGAATGATGTCTTTAATTACAATCTCTCCTTGAAACCCATAAAGTTCAGATACTGACTCAGAGGCATTAACATAGGTTGATGCCCATAGGCTATCATTATATGCTGTGGCTAACGGGTATATCGACCTATCAACAGGGATTAGCTTGTTCGAAATGAGATTAGTAATCTCATCATAGAAAAAAGAGATGTTTACATTAACAATCTTATATAGTTTTGAGTTTATCCCGAACTCAAAGGATTTGTATTTTTCTGGCTTAAGATTTCCATTTGGAAGTGAAAGGTATTTAACACTATCGGGTTTTTCGATTGGAATATATGCCATTGAGCGGAAAGCAATTGATGGTGGTGGCGCTTTATAAGCGGTACCAAAAGAAGCAATTAATGATAGGTTGTTACTATACTTGTATAACAGAGCAATGCGTGGGTTGATACTTTTAGTATTTGCTGTTGATCCTTCGTAATTTGCGGCAGTTCCATCGTAACGTATTCCGCCCATTATTCTGAATTTGTTTAATACTATAAACGCTTGCCCAAAAAGCGAGCCGTATACAAATTGGTATGGATTGAAGCCAAACCGCCCCATCAAGCTATCCGAAGGCAGACTTGACCCTTTAAGCGATCGATAAAGATTGGGGTTAAATGGTTTACTTAGAAGGTTTGTTAAAGGTAACCCTGCCGAAATTTGGGCTGAAGCTCCAATTAAGACTTCAGTATTTTTAAAGGGGAATATAGTTAAGAGCTCTTCTAGCGAAGCATCAGAAGATGTAGCATAGATATACGAAGCATCGGAGCGCAATCGGGTGATTCCCATACTCGATGAGTTATCCATTTGATAGGAGAGGGCAGATAAATTGGTTGTTGTAGTAAAGCGTTTCCATTCATGGTTAAACGATAATGCGTATTGATCAATCTTTTCGCCCCAGAAGTTATTCGGATTATCGTATCTGTAAAGCAATGGACTGAGCCCAATTGAGCTGTGGTTGCGGCGATACATACTATTGTAAGATAGGTATACCCCCCTAAATTTTAGCTGTAATCCAAGCATTTGGCTTGAAGAGCCAATGTCTGAGAATGTAGGTTTGGTAAGCGAACCTTTGTAGTTTGCCCCATAGTATTGGGTAGTGAAATCATTTACTGATACACCTGCCGCCTCAAGTATCGATTCGTTTATTTGTAGGGGGTCAATAGGACCACTGCCAAGATCAATTTTTACACCTGATTGATGCAAACTATATAGTGGATTGTATGCCGATTGGTGTCCCGAAACAATATTAAAATCGCTTACTTCTGTTTTGCTCCCATAAAACGAATAGTTAAGAATATTCCTATTTTTTCCTGCTTTCCCGCCAATGGTGAAGTTGATATATTTACTATTTCCTCCAAATATATCACCTCTAACAAATGTACCTCTTTGAGCCTCTTTTAAAATGATATTTATTACCCCTGTTACTGCATCTGCACCATAAGCCGCAGCTGCCGGTCCATAAATTATTTCAATTCGCTCTGCCTGACGAATAGGAAGCTGTGAACCGATCGGCATACCTGCTGCACCCGAAGGTTTTATTGGGATACTATTTATCAAAATCTTTGTGTAAAGATTACCGAGTAGTCCACGAAACTGAAAGGTCTCGCCAAGTTCACCCGAACCAGGTTGAGACACCCTTACACCGGGCAAACTCTTTAGAACATCTGTAATGGTTATATATCCGTTCTTAATTATATCATCGTGAGTAATTACATAAATGGTCATTGGTAAATCGGAGATATACTTGAGGCTTCTGCTTGCTGATTGAACTTTAAATTCAGTTGAATCATTTCCTTTTTTAATGTTTTCGTGCCCAAGAAGCGAAGGCTTAAAAATCTGATTAAGACTAGTATCCTGTTGCCCGTATGAGTTTACGGTGAAAAGAAAAGTTAAGATAAATTGTATAGAAATAAGTTTTTTCATTACATATTGCTAGGATAAACAATATTATTAAAAAAAAGCAACTATTGCATAAAAAAAAGCGAAATAGAGTGTAAATGGTTTGAAATATTATATATTCGATTTTCAAAGAATTTGTATGACAACTTCAATGCAAAATACCTCTGTTAACCCTCAAATTGAGGAGAGTTGGAAAGAGGTTCTAATGGAACAGTTTCAGCAGGAATATTTCACAAAACTTAAGGAATTTTTGGTTGAGGAGAAAAAGAAGAACGTTGTTTACCCTCCTGGCCCAATGATTTTCAATGCATTCAACTACACTCCTTTTAATGATGTGAAGGTAGTTCTTCTTGGACAGGATCCATACCATGGACCCGGGCAAGCGCATGGATTATGCTTTTCGGTTCAGAATGGAATTCAAAAACCTCCGTCGCTTGTTAATATTTTCAAAGAAATTAAAACTGATCTGGGCATTTCTATTCCAAAAGGAGGGAATTTAGAGAAGTGGGCGCGACAAGGAGTTTTACTTCTCAACGCTACTCTTACTGTTAGTGCCCATCAGGCGGGATCGCATCAAAAGAAAGGGTGGGAGCAGTTCACCGATGCTGCCATAGTTGCTCTTTCAAAAAGGAGGGAGGGTATTGTGTTCCTGCTTTGGGGTGCTTACGCACAGGCTAAAGCATCAATTATTGACCAGAATAAGCACTTTGTGCTTATGGCACCACATCCATCGCCCTTGTCGGTAACAAGAGGTTTCTTTGGATGTAAACACTTTTCAAAAACAAATGAATTGCTTAAAAAGCAGGGGAAATCAGAAATTGACTGGAGTATAGAATAAAAAAAACGGTTTCAAATTATTGAAACCGTTTACTTTTTAACTTATGACTTTGATTCAGATGACCAATAAAATCATTAGAAGTCTACCCTAACAAGTTTTATTAGTAGTTCGATCTGTTACCACCATCTCTTCTTCCACCACCGCCACCACGGTTAAAGCCACCTTCGCGACGATCTCTTCCGCCACCGCCGCCACGGTTAAATCCACCGCCGCCACCGCCACGGTTGAATCCACCGCCACCACGGTTTCCACCATCTCTCTTTCTCTCTTCGGATTCGTTAACAACGATTGTGCGTCCTTCGAGCTCAGCACCATTTAATTGTTCAATGGCCTTCTTAGCTTCTTCATCATTTGGCATTTCAACAAAGCCAAAACCTTTGCTTCTTCCGGAAAATTTATCAGTAATGATTCTTACTGCTGATACTTCTCCATACTCTTCAAAGATCGTTTGTAAATCACCTTCTTCAATTTTAAAAGGTAGACTTCCTACAAAAATGTTCATGCGTAATTAAATAATTTAGTCAATAATTGAAAATACAATAGTTTACAAAAGTAGACATTATTTTGATGTAAATTCAAGTAAATCAATAAGATTTTAGCTTATTTGAAAAATAATTTACTTATTAATTGTAAGATGTTAGTAATCAAACCAAAGCCCTGTTAGTTATTTTAGCATTACAAGCATACTCCCCGTAATGTAGGCTATAACCCACCAAGAATAAGCAATAACTGTATAACGATGAAGGGATCTGTCTACTTTGACGTTAAACCCGTAGGTTTTATAAAACCGCCATATCAGTATTGTTTCAATTAACATAAGGGTTAAGGCCGAATACCCTAAGGACCCATGAAGGGTAAATGGTGAATTGGTTGACCCAATAATCATGCAGGTTGTAGCTGTAATATCTAAAATTAACCCAGCTATCAGAAAACTTAGTATGGATTTAGTAATATGTCTTTTTCGGATTTCGCCAATTACAGCAATTGAGTAAGAGATTAGGGCAAGTGTAACTATAAATGCACCAATCATTGATATCGTTTTCATAGTTTATTGAGTTTTATTTTACGTAATCAAGTTTTTCAAATTGAAATGATAGATAACCCTTTTCACCAAAGTTTGGATCTGTATCAATAGAGTTATAGAAGTCTGTAAATCGTAATTTGTAGTAGTTATTACTTCGATCTTTAATTATATAGGAGTAATTAAGTTTAACAATATAGTTATCGTTTTTGTATATTTTCCAATCGTACCCAATCGCATCCTGTTTGTTGGAAAATGTGTAAGAAGAAATATTTTCAAAAGAAATGGATTCGAAAGGGGTGATTGTGTCCTTGGCAACAGAAATTCCACTGTTTATGAGTGCCCCACGTACCATATATGGTGTAGGTATATTATTGTTGTCAAAAAGGATTGTTGAGTACTTAGTCAGGTTGAAATCCCATAGCTCTTTGTTTGGCTGTTGTGTGTTTAAGTTACCACCGTTCTCAAATGAGAATTGAACAAAATTTAAGGACGGATTTTTAGGTATTTGAAAGAAATGTTCATCCGTATTGTCAAGATTTGCAAAATGTATATAGTAGGTATTGTTCTCCAGTTTTTCAAAAATAATCTTTTTGAAACCGAACGAAGTTCCATTTTCGTCTACTCCTCGGTTTATGATATATACTTTTTGATAAAAAGTCGGATTTTGCATATCACTAAAATCTCCCCAATTCCCAATTGCTGTTGAATCAAGGTTTCCACTTGATCTATCAAAAATCATCGTATCAGCAATATTGGTTGTAATACCATTGAAATCGGTTGATCCTGTGTTACCTGCATACATAAACCTTGAAGAGTTAAGAATGATGTGGTAGCCAGATTCTGTTGACTCAAACCCAAGATCCCAATCAGCATAATTGTTATGAGCAACAATTTTAGCATCGCTTAAGCTAAAGTAGGTTTCATACTCGTATATCGAGTATGGGATTTTTGTTTGAGGTATTGGTATTGGTTTTATTACATAGTCGTTTTCTTTGAAGCAGCTAACTAAAGAAACGGATAGTAATATTGCTAAAATTACTCGGTACATTATTTATAGATATTATAAGATAATGAAGTAAAAAATAATCGACCATAGCCAACAGGACTTCCTTCGCCACCTGAGTGAGGATTTTCTCCGCTTGTTCCTGAACTAAAAACAATGGTATTGTTTAGAAGGTTCTTGATTCCACAGGTTACAGTTAATCTGTTTGAAAGAAACTTTCTGATAACAGAAATGTCAATAGTATGGAATTTATCCAGTTTACCCCACTTTATACCATCGTCTAAAGCAGCGGTTGCAGGATCGTCATCTAAGTCGGGATTCCACTTTAAGCTAGAGTACTTATAATTAAGATATAGCTTAACGTCTAGCTTAGGAATTGTATACGAAACGTTCATGCTGGCATCCGAATCAAATTTGTATTTATTTAGCCCTTGATTTCGATGTAACAATGATGCATAGGTTCCTGTTTCTCCGTAAGCTAAACCAATGTCAAAGTTGGGGTAGAAGCTATATTTAAATGATATTTGACTACCTATTGTATTGTAGTAGCTGATATTTATGTACTTGTACGATGTGTTGCTAGCATTGAGGATAGGTGCAAGAAAAATATGGTCGCTTATCTGGTTGTAGAATAAGCTTAGCTCGATATTTGTAAAATGAATTTTATTTGTCTTATCAGTATTGAAGCTGAAGGATAGATCAAAGTTGTGCCCCCTTTCCGGTTTAAGCGAATCGTTAGGCTGTATATCATGGTTAATATCTTTGAATTGAATGTATAACTCTTTTAGCGAAGGTACTCGATATCCCCTTGCATAGGAAGCCCTAATATTCAAAAATGAAAATGGGTTCCATTTTAAATTTAACGATGG
>Ga0209098_1001846_pt1 | contig 19498 bp, 14 predicted proteins | sample AD_JPNHW1_MetaG_FD_184429 | JGI IMG/M metagenome (GOLD analysis project Ga0209098, IMG submission 184429) | Active sludge microbial communities of municipal wastewater-treating anaerobic digesters from Japan - AD_JPNHW1_MetaG (SPAdes) (version 2) | ecosystem: Engineered > Bioreactor > Anaerobic... | reverse complement strand
TGTGAGGACATAGCCTGCAGGTATGCCAGAACCCGGTATGGTTGCCGACCACTCCCCGGAGGGGGATGGACCTGACATCGGGAAGTCGGTTCCCTCGGCGGTCAGGGTGGCAGATGCTACGCCGATGTTATCGGTTATCTGAACTGTGACGGTTACATCATCTCCCGCGCATGGCTCCTGCGGCGATAAGGCAATGCTGCCGATATCCGGATGGGAGCAGTCCCTCCATGTGATGGTGAATTCGCCGGAGACCGATGGGTTTTCTAATGTGTCCAGGGCCCGCACCGAGTAGGTGAGAGAGCTTCCCGCGGCTTTGCCCGCTCCTGGGATATTCGCCGTCCAGTAACCGTTCTGGGAGCCGGCAACTCCGGACATGGGATGGGCTGTTCCATCATAGACCAGATCCGCCGATGCTACTCCGTTCCCGTCCATGAGATGAACGGTTATCAGAACATCAGTGCTGGAGCAGGGCGATTCGGTTGAGGGGGTTACGGATACAATATCCGGTCCGGTTAAATCGGGACTTGCGCACTCTTTCCAAAGGACCACGCCCGATACGGGAGATGATGGGTTTGATCCGTCACTGGCGATCACAGTGTAGCTGATTGATGTGCCTGCGGGCTTGCCGGCAATCGTGAATGTCCAGTAGCCTGATTTTGAGCCTGTTGGCCCGGACATGGGATGATGGGCGGAATCAAAGTAGAGGTCCACCGATGCCACAGCGACATCGTCGGTTACAAGGGCGGTAACCGTCACCTCCGTTCCGGCGCAGGGTGTAGCGCTGGAAGTGTCCACCGATTGCACAACTGGAGGCGTGCAGTCCATCCAGGTTATGGAGCCTGCCACCGGCGTAGCCGTGTTCTCGGCGGCATCTGTTGCCGTAATGGTGTAGTCCAGCGATTCTCCGGCAATCTTTCCCGCGCCGATTATGGTTGCCGTCCAATCTCCGTCATTTGCCGGCCCAATGGGCCCGGACATCTGGTAGGATGCTCCGTCATAAGTTATGGTGGCGGAGGTCACGCCCACATTATCCGTTATATGAACTTTAACGAAGACATCCTCTCCTGCGCAGGGGCTGGCCGGATCCAGGACAGGACTGCCGATGACTGGAGCAATGCAATCCCTCCAGGTTAGTGTGAAGGTGGCGGATGTTGCGGTATTTTCCTCTGTGTCCTTGGCGGTGATGTAATAAGAGATAGATTGTCCTGCAGCCATTCCCGGTGTTATGGTGAAGAACCAGTCACCAGGTCCCGTGGGTCCCGACATGGGGTAAGGCACGCCGCTTATGACTATGCTCGCCTCTGCTACGCCTATGTTATCAGTAATGCGAGCGGTTATTATAACGGCAGCGTCAGCACAGGGAGCAGAATTGGAGGGAGATATGCTCTCTATATCGGGAGCGCCGCAGTCCCTCCAGGTTATTTTATAGACAGGAGAGGTCGCAGAGTTTCCTGCTGCATCAAAAGCAGTAACGCTATATTCTACAGAGCTTCCCGCGGACCTGCCGGGGATGGTTGCCGTCCATTCGCCCGATGGGGATGGGCCGGACATGGGGTAATCGGACCCTTCGTAGGTCAATATAGCAGATGCCACTCCCACGTCGTCTGTTATCTTGGCGGTGATTGTCACACCAGCAGGCGGGCAGGGTGACAGGTCTGAGGGCACGACAGTGATGATCTCAGGCGGCGTGCAATCTCTCCAGGTGATGGTGAAGCTGGAGGAATGGACAACTCTATTCAGGGCGTCCGTGGCAGAGACCGTAAATACCAATGACTCTCCCGCCACCTTTCCTGATCCCGGCATTGAGTAGGTCCAGTCCCCTGAGCTTGATCCGGCAGGACCGGACATCAGGTGGCTGGAACCATCGTAGTCAATGGTAACCGAAGCGACTCCTGGTCCTGCGGTGGCATGGGCGGTGATGAGCACATCCGATCCGGCGCATGGCTGGAATGTCGAGGCTTTCACCGAGGTGATGGCGGGAGGAGTGCAGTCTATGTAGGAGATGGTGTAATGGGCAGACTCGGCTGTGAAGGTCCCGTCGTAGGCGGCAATCCAATAGGTGAGAGTCGAGCCTGCAGCCTGACCGGGAACCTCGACCGTCCACTGTCCGTCTTTGACCGAGCCGGAGCCGGCAACAAAGGTCATTGCCTTCTGGATGAGGGCTCCTCCGTTCACCTGATAGTTCAATGTGACCGATCCCACGCCGGCATAGTCCACCACATGAGCATTGACCACCTGTTCAAGTCCGCTGCATATCGGGTCGGAGAAGGCCGTCACGCCGTCTATGCCCGGAGGGTCGCAGTCAACTATGGTAACCGGAGCGGTCGTTGTGCCGGTGCAGCCATGATTATCGGTGACAGTTAGCTTGACATTGTAAGTTCCGTAGTTAGTGTATTGGTGAGTTGGATCCTGGCCGGTGCCCGTGCCTCCGTCGCCGTAGTCCCAGGCAAAGGTGTAGGGGGCCAAACCCTGAGTGGCCTGTCCGTGAAACTGGGTCAGCATTTCCGGACGGAAGCAGAGTGTAGGTGCATCGACGGTGAATGTCGGGATCGGGTCGGTATAGACCTGCACGCTTGATGTGACGCTGGCGGTGCAACCATGGGAATCGGTGATCTTGAGGGTTACTTGATAGTTGCCGGAGCTTTGGTAGCGGTGAACGGGATTTTGGTCTAAGCTAATGGCGCTGCCATCACCAAAGTTCCACTCCCATTTGACAATGGAGGCTGGAGCGATTCCTGCCGCGGTTCCGGGAGTGGATGTATCTATAAATTTCAGGTCTGATCCCAGGCAGATTGCGGGAACAACGGGAAGAGTTGTGAAGGAAGCGATGGGTGCCGGATAGATTATGACCTGGCCGCTATGGCTGTCCGAACATTTCCCGTCGCTGGCGGTAACCGTAACCTGATAGACTCCAGGCGCGCTGTACTGCTTTGTCGGATTTGGCAGCGTGCTGGAAGATCCATCTCCAAAGTCCCAGTTGTATGTGTATGTTCCGGATCCGCCAGTGATCTGGCTGGTGAACTGGATGGGCTGACAGCTCTGGGGCGAGCAGATGCACTGGGGCGAGTTGCTGGCAAAGGCTGCTACAAGAGGCGCTTTGACGTTCAGGAGTGGCGTGCACCAGCTCTGTCCTGGGGGATGGCAGTTCTTGACGATGTCGCAGGTGTTTTCGTTTGGTACCGTGGACCAGGTGAGGATGATGTTCTTCAGATCCACGCTCTGGCCGCAGGTCCAGGAGAGAGGAATTTCAACTTTAATGGTCTGCCGTCCTCCAATAGAGGCAGCCAGGCAGGAGAACGTCCTGGACTGATCGACTCCGTTCAATGAGAGTGTGTAGATCATGTAAATGTTATATCTGGACGTAGCGGCCTGGTTATACACTGTTAAAGCGAGGTATGCGCTCGCAGGATTTCCAGGCTCGCAGAATCGGCAGGGCAGGTCGTTGCCGTTCTGGTCGGATATCTGGGCTCCGGTAACCTCCACGTCCTCGGCGCTGCACTGGTAGTCGCAGTCCAGGGGAAAGGGGCTCACCGCCCCTAAGGCGGAAGGAATGGCCAGCAAAGCGATTAATGAATTCAAAATTGCTAATATTATTTTAATATCTGTTTTTCTTTTCGCTTCAGTGTGATCATTGGATTGGCTGCAATTCAAAATCAAAAAGGCCATGATTCATTCACTCCTCTAATCCAGTTCTATAGGATATGTACGATTAATCCATATAAATGGTTTCGTCGTTCACAAAAATTATGAATTAAATTTAAAAATTTAAAATATGTTATTTATTACTTCGTCTTAATCATTTCACAATTATTCCTACCAACGTCATCGCCTCCACCAGCCCGAATCCGCCCTGCTTTGCAGCCTCTTCGTCAAAGGTCTGCACTTCGTCCGGTGCCACACCGGCACCCGCGATGGTGAAGGGCACCGGATCACGGCTGTGGGTCTTGATGGAGATGGGGGTGGCATGGTCCGGCAGGAGGAGCACCCGCCAGTCCTCGCCGCTCCTCTCCAGACCTTCGATCACCGGGCCGACAACCCGCTCATCGAACAGTTCAATCGCTTTCACCTTCAGTTCGATATTGCCCTCGTGGCCCATCTCATCAGGCGCTTCGATGTGCAGATAGACAAAGTCCAGCTTCTCTAGCGCCTCCAGCGCCGCCTGAACCTTTCCCTCGTAATTGGTATCGATATTGCCGGTGGCGCCGGGAACATCGATGACCTCTAGCCCCGCGTATCTGCCGATGCCCTTGAGCAGGTCAACGGCGCTGATCATCGCCCCTTTCCTGCCGAACCTCTCTCTGAAGGATGGCATGGCCGGAGCCGGGCCCTGACCCCAGAGCCAGATGGCATTGGCGGGGCGTTTTCCTGCGGCGGCCCGTCTGGCATTCACCGGATGGGCGGCCAAAATGGGCCGGGCCGCATCCATGAGCCTGATGAGCAGATCGGCGTCCGGGCCGCGAGGCAGATGCTCCGCCACAGGCTGGTCGCTGATGTCATGGGGCGGGGTGCAGATTGCTTTGCCTGCAGCCCGCAGGACGAGCAGGTTTCGGTAGCTTACTCCGGCGTAGATCCGCTGCTCCGGCATCAGGGGCTTGAGGGTTTCAATCAGCTCCCGGCCCTCCTCGGTGGAGATGTGCCCGGCGCTGTAGTCCTGCATGACGCCGTCAACGATTGTCACAAAATTGCAGCGAAAGGCGATATCGCCTTCGCCCAGTGCGACACCCATGGCCGCAGCCTCCAGAGGCGCGCGGCCTGAGTAGTACAGGCTGGGCGCATAGCCCATGACCGACAGGTTGGCGACATCGCTTCCCGGTGGAAAGCCCTCCGGAACCGTCATTGCCTGGCCGCTGCGGCCTAGCCGCGCCAGTCGGTCCATGTTGGGCTTTTTCGCCGCCTGCAAGGGCGTTTTGCCCTGCAGAGCTTCCAGGGGCCGGTCCGCCATGCCGTCACCTAAGAGAATTACAAGCTTCATCGAGGGAATAGATCGGGAAAATAGTATTAATTGTCTTCGTTAGAGCTACAGCCCAAGCTTCTTGCCATTCTCCAGCTTCTCTATCTGCTCCTCGCCTCGGACGGCGAGCACCCGGAAATCCTCGATGGTCTTCCTCATCGCGGGCAGTGCTTCCTGCTTGTAGGTGCTGATGGAATCGAGCGCCTCCATGGCATCGGCAAAGGCAGCCTTCAGCGCCTCGGGGGAGATATTGGCCTGCATTGATTGGTTCTGAATATCCGCACCCTGGCCCTTCAGCGCTCTTGCGGTGGTGGCGATGATACTGCTCGTGGTCTCATTGAGCATCTCTATTTTCTTCAGAACGATGTTCTGATCATAGAGGGCACCGGCAACTGTTACCGAGGTCCGCAAAGCGTTTATCGTCACATTCTGGGCCCTTTCCACCCCGCGCATCAGCTCCTTATTGTTTCTGATCACAATTTCTGAGGCCATTACGCCCTGCTGATTGACAACGATCACCTGCTGCATATCCATGATCCTCTGCCGCAGAGGAAACAGGACCTCTTCGCTGACGAATTTGATCTTTTCCGGCGCTTCGTTCCTGGACCTGGCCGCATCAATCTGCTTTTCGATTGCCTCGTCCATCAGGCTGCCGAGCTGTACCTCTTTCATCAGCTTTCGGGTCAGATCGCGCATTGCCTGCTGCTCTATCTCCAGAGTGGTGTTATCGTTCTTCAGTGTCGTCTTCCCCTTATCCAGAGAGACGATGATATCCGCAATTGCCGATTCCGCTCTCTGGTATTTGGCAAAATAGGCCCTGACCGGGCCAAAGATCTTGCCGAAAAGGCCGGTCTTGGCGAAATCGATCAGGCTTGGATCCAGATCTTTCAGCTCCCGGTTCAGATCCATCAAACCCTTGGAGACAAGGCTTCCATCATCTTCCTTCCTTGATAGCTCCCCGACGGTTATCTGCAGCAGGGAATTTTTCGCTGCCGAGCGTTTCATCGAGTCGGCACCAAAAGACTCGATGGACTGGAGTATCTCCTTCTTCTTGGCAAATTCATCGATATCCAGGGTCAGAATATCGGCAACATTTCTCTCAGCTTGAGCCTGAAGCTGGGCCTCATCTTTGGGTTTCGGCTTGACCTGTTCAAGGATCTCTTTCTTGATCTCCGCTTCATCGGGAACCTGCATTGTAAAGGCCATTGCTATTTCTCCTGTGATGTCTCAGCATCAAAGAGCTTTCCCAGTTTGTAGGCAACGTCATCGTTATCGGCATTGATGCAGGCCGCCTCATTGATATTGGCTATCTCTTGCAGTGCAGGGATATTTGCATTATAGCCGATTGTGTAGATCGGAATTCCTAGGGCTATCACTATTTGTCTGATGTCATCCAGGGAATGGCCTGACGTTGTTTCGCCGTCACTGAGAAGGAAGATCTTCGCTTTCAGGTTTGGATCTGCATCAGGTCCGGCAGCTTTCTGATCTTCGAGCATCTTCATGGCGACGGCCAAGGCATCGAAGGTTGACGTGCTGCCACCTTCCTGAAGGTCATTGACCGCTCCGGCAAACAGAGACCTCTGGTTGAGATCAAATTTTTTAATAGGTAGATCGATATTGACATCGCTGGAATATGATATCAGGCCGATCAGATTGTTCTTGCCTATATTGTTTTGGCCGAGAAGCAATGACTTTTTCAATCTATTGAGCGGCTCGCCTGCCATGCTGCCGGAAACGTCGGCCACAAAGACTGCGCAAATGGGTTTACCGGTATCCTTATTTTCTTTCCATAAGTTTTGGGCTTGAATGATCACATCGCCGCTCGCCATTCCCTCTTTGGGTTGATAATCATCCAGGCCGTTAAAACCATATTTGGTGGCCAGGGTCTGATACTTATCCTGCTGGGCGAATTCGATGAACTTGCTCAGTATATTCTTTTTGCCAACCGGTAGCTCACCGATGGCATACACCGGGCTGTCATGTCTTATGCCGAAGGGAATGAATTCGTAGGACCTGATCTCCGGGGTATTCAAATAGGTCTGATACTCCAGAATGAAACCATCCAGGGCACCTGATTTGGCCGCTTCTCTCATCTGCAGAGTGGTGTAGGCAACCACAGGAACATTGGCCTGGAAGCTTCTGAATCCAGCTATTGCTTTGTTGCTCAGAGGATCGCTGCTGTCAAAGGTCTGCAGAGCGGAGATCAAAAAGTTCAGACCGGTTGAGCTGGCAAGAGGATTGGTGTAGCCCATCTGCAGCTCGTTGGCTGTGACCGCCTCGACAACAGCTTTAATGTTTACTGCCCCGTATTTGGCTGTAAGATCATCCTTCTTTTCTTTGGCGATCAGGATTCCGGCTACATTGCCGGCAAGCCTCTTTTGCATCAGCTGGGCTTTGACTCCTTTGGAGATGATCAATTTGCCCCAGAGCTCATTGGATGGCGAATAGGCGTCCGGGAGGTACTTTCCGGAAGTGATGTAATCGGCGCCATCTCCGGAAGCGATTTCTCTGAGACTGACTGATGCCCTCTTGCCATCGATCATTATTGCCGCATTATTGAAGTCCCTGGCCACCTCTGCCAGCCATCCGTCGGTGCCGCTGCCCGCTTTTTCCGGTGAGGAGAATATCTCGATATAGCTGGGCGTGTTGCTGTTCACCCGCAGTGGGTACTTGGAGATATCGGGCAGGACGTCTATCGGGTCTACGGTCGCAATAGTAACCGTACCCTTATGATGATCGACAATCTTCACATTGATATCCTGGATGATCGAGTCAAGCTCCTGAACGGCCTCGTCCTGCGATTTTGGATTCTTCTGGTCATCGCCGTCCCAAGTCGCTATCAATACTATGATAAATACCGCAACTGCGGCTCCAATTATTTTTAAAATTATTTTTTTATCGCGTTCATTCGCCATCTTTAATCTCCTCCTATCACTTCTTGTAGTACTTTAGCTGCCCTATCAAATCGTCGATCATTTCCGTCATCTGTCCGCGCTGGACGCTCTCCGGGGATTTGAGGTCTGAGATCCCAAGCATAAGCTTATCCAGCATCAGTAGAATCTGTTCATTATCTTCAGCGGCGGATTTGATGGATGATTCATACTTGCTGTAAACGGCGAGCTTTTCCTCAGCTGTTGACTTCAAAACATCCTCTGCGTCTCGACCGTTTCTGGTGAAATTATAGTCTTCACCATCAAAAGCACCCAGTTTATTGAGGATGATTTGGATATTGGCAAAAAAAGCGTTCTTCGCCTCGGCGATGGCAGCAGCAAATTTATTGCAGGTGATCTCTGAGTCGCTGAAGATCTGCGGGAGGATGCTCATGATGTTTTTGGTCTTTTTCTCCAGCCGGGCAATCTGATCGATTGTCAGGTTAACGATGTCTTCGAACTCATTCATCCCGCGGTGCTTGATCAATTCCTCTGCGTAGTATTCCTCTCTTGGGATCGGCCTATCGGGCTCGGCCATGAGCCTGTAATTTCCGTAGATTATCCCTACGGCGCTCAAAAAAATCACAGTCCAGCCAAATGCTGTTTCTAATGCACTTCTTCCAAAAAGCTCTATTCCAAAAAATCCTGGCGAGAAGACGATTATGTCAGCAGCGGCGATGCCCAGATTCAATCCCACTATTTTTATCTGCTTTTTTCTTTCCGGATCTTTGCTGAGTTCATCGGTGACTGATTGCATCGAGGCTTCGTAGCCCATAATGGCCTCGCTGTCCTCTGAACCTCGGTCGCGTCTGCTCAAGTTCATGCCTGCTCCCTGAAGATCGGTAGGAATAATTGGATTACCTGGCGAAATAGTTTTGGGTAAGATCTTTGAAGATCATCTCTTCCATAAATCCGGCGTAAACATGAGCAGTACCGGCATGATCTCCATTCTTCCTATGTACATGCAAAAAATTCCAATTAGCTTTCCAAGAGGTGTAACATTGCTGAAATCGAAGGCAACTTCTCCCAGGCCCGGTCCCACACCGCCCATGCATGTCGCTACTGCTGATATCGCAGATAACAAGTTGAAGCTTTTGTCTCCCGACTCTACTATCGCGAGTGCCAGAGAAGACGAAAAAAATATAGTCAGGTAAATGATGGTGAAGAATAAAACTGAGATCAGCACTCCTTCAGTAACGGATATGTTCCCTAACCAAACGGACCGCACTGCTTTGGGATGCAGCAGCTTGATTAGTTCTCTGCGGGTATACTTCTGCACCAGGAGCACTCGAAGGACCTTTATGCCGCCTGCTGTTGCTCCTGCACAACCGCCGATCAACATCAGCAAGATGAGTACCATGTTCGCGGCAGAGGACCAATGGTTATAATCAAAGTTGTTTGTGAAACCGGTGGTTGTCGAAATAGAGATTACATGGAAACCAGCCCAGCGAATTCTTTGAAGGAAGTCACCTTCAACGCCGCCCCAAAGTACAATGATCGCGGTGGCAGAAGCCAACATGAACATATAAAAAAGAAATTCAGGGTCCTTGATGTAGCCAGAGATATTCTTTTCATGGATGAGCTGGTAGTGAAGAATGAAACTGGTCGCTCCTATAATCATGAAAGTGGCTACTATTAATTCGATGATCGGGCTGTTATAGGCTGCTATACCTGATGCCAATGGAGAGTATCCTGCGGTGGATACTGTAGTAAATGACGTACATAATGAATCGTAAAAAGGCATACCGGCAAGCCAGAGCAGCAGTGTTTCCAGTCCTACAAAGCCTAGATATATGCCCCAAAATATCTTGGCGGTGGTCTTCACCCTTGGTGTCAGGGGCCCACGACTGGTCTCTACATAGTAAAGTTGTCTGCCCGCTACTCCCAGTTGAGGCAGAATGGCAATGAACAATAGGATTATACCCATGCCCCCAAGCAGCTGAATGAAAGCTCTCCAGAAGAGTAGCCCATAGAAGGTGCCACTTGGTGTGCCTGTGATAATGCCGCTAGCAAGTATGCCCGTCTGCATATCGCTTAGATCCGGGTGAAATCTGATTAGAGGATGAATCAGGTTGTTGACAAGCTGATACGCCATGCTGTTTTCGGCAGATGTGGCATTAATAATCCAATATCCGTCCGAATTGCTTTCCGTTAAAATCGTAGCTCCTGTGGTAGTGAATCCCGACATGGATTCAAATAGTGAATCTATGATTCCCAGGCCAAGGAATGTGAATGGCAGAGAACCGAAAATAGTTGCCAACAGCCATCCGCAGGTGACTATCGCAAAAGCTTCTCTATGCATTACATCTCCTTTTCGACCGAACTTTCTCATCAATAGGCCTGAAGATATGGTAATCAGAGATGTCAAACCCAGGGCCACCACACCTGCTGGCTCTCCATAGATTGCGGCAACTAGTCCGGGTATCAGCATCAATACCCCTAATAGAGTAAGCAGTGAGCCCAATACATCAAGTACTACGCGAACATTCATGATAGGAAATAATTAATGAAATGGAACTGTAAACCCATGTCATTCGAATAGGGGCGCATCCTCCTGGGTTAAATATTCAAATAAATTTTTCAAAGAAGTCTCTTTGTGCCAGTCATTGATCATTTCTTCTTTTTCCTGGCGTCCTCTGCCTCGCGGGCGTTGATCTCGGCCAGATGCTTGTTCAGGACCTTGGCCAGGGTGTTGAGCTTGACTCTGGTGCAGGTGGCACCGCGAGTTATGCCGGTTACGATATCCACCACTTCGCCTTTGGTCTCAGTCTTCTGGTGAGGCGGCTTGACGGCGCGCGTCCTTATGCCCTCTTTGGCAAAATCCTCCATATCCATGGGGCATTGGGCTACTACCACTACTGGAATATCGATCTGCGCCAGGACCTCTTTGGCTTTGTAGATGACATGGGAGCGCACATTGCCCAGATGCAGAACGGCAATCTTGTGTCGCGCTACTTGTTCCAGCTCCTTCTCATTCAGCCCGAAGGTTGGGCCGTAGCCTCGCGAAGCCTGGGGAAAGCTCTCTGGAACGCCAGTGCCGGCCTCCAAGACCAGCACGCTGGTCTGAATTCCCTCCCTCCTGAGCCCATAGGTCATCTCACACACCGGTTTGGTGATGTGCCGCCTTCCTGGAGACATGGCTATGGCGATCACATCCGGCTTTGTAGCCTCGGAGAGCGTGCCCCTCTGGGCCAGCCCGCCACCTTTGGCCAGGCCCATGCTCTCCCGGCAATCCACTACCTGAGTTGCCCTGCCGATCATGCTGATTACTTCGGCGGGATGGAATATAGACCTGACGAATAGAATGGATGGAATAGAATGGACCCTCAGGAGCTTTTTTTTATCTGAAGAGATGATGAGCCGTCATGCTGATCTTCATTGGGCTAGGGCTATATGACGAGAAGGACATCTCTGTCAAGGGCCTTGATGCGGTTCGCGCCGCAGATCTGGTTTATGCTGAGTTCTACACATCCCGGCTGATGGGAGCGGCCCATGAGACGCTGGAGGCATTTTATGGCCGCAAGATTCACCTTCTCTCCCGCAAGCAGGTGGAGGTGGACCCTGCCTGGATGGAGGATGCCAGGGATAAGGACGTGGCCTTCCTGGTTGGTGGGGATGCTATGGTCTCCACAACTCATCTGGACCTGCGACTGAGGGCGGCCAGGATGGGAATCAAGACGCGCGTGATTCATTCCTCATCCATTGTCACCGCATTGTCCGGGCTATGCGGCCTGCAGAACTACCGATTCGGCAGATCGACAACAATTCCATTCCCTTATATATCGAGGGGCAAGCGCATAATTGCCCAGACGCCCTATCAGGTGCTCACTGAGAACCTGGACCGCAATTTGCATACCATGCTATTCCTTGACATTCAGAGCGACTGCACTGAGCGGTATATGACCGTAAATGAAGGCGTGTCGCTTCTCAGGGAGATGGAGGCGCTCTCCGAAGAAAAGCGGCTCGATGGAATGGTTGCAGTGGGAATAGCCCGGGCGGGATCGGATAGCGCCACTGTAAAAGCGGATCTGTTGCCCCGGCTGGAGAGATACGACTTCGGCGGTCCCTTGCATATTCTGATCATTCCCGCCAGGCTGCATTTCATGGAGGCGCAGGCTTTGGCGGTGCTGGCGGATGCGCCTACTGATGCCATAAAAAGCGTCGACTGAAAAGCTATTAATATGATATTCCTCCTGCCATACCCAGGGAATATGCGAATTGATAGAAGAGAGAACTGAGGTTTACAAGAGGAGTCTATGCCCAAGATGACAGTGGAGATACCCCAGCACATCATTGACGATGTCCAGGCGCATGTGGGTGACGGAAAGAAGTTCGTGAACTTCTCGGACGCGGTGAGAACCGCTATACGAAAGATGCTGGATCAGCTGGATGAGATCGACAGGCGAAGGGGGCGCGCGCAGGAATGAAGCTCGGACTGGTTACGGAGTTTGATGCCGCTCACAGCCTGCCCGGCTACCAGGGAAAATGCGCCAATCTGCACGGCCATACCTACCAGGTTGAGGTTGTGGTGGAGGGGGATGTGGGCAAAGACGGCTTCGTCCTGGATTTTTATGCCCTGAAAAAGATCGTCGCTGGGGCTCTTGCGGATCTGGACCACAGCTACCTGAATAACATTCTGCCCAATCCCACTGCAGAGACAATCGCCCAGTGGATCTCGGACCGGCTGAAAAGAGATATGGCGGATACCGCCGTCCGGCTGATATCCCTGAAACTCTGGGAAGGGAAGAACAAATGGGTGATGATCGACTGACGATTGCCATCGATTGCCATTTGGCGATAATCAATTGATCATTGAGTGGCAGTCGTATCCCAGGATTTGACCGCTTCGGGATTCTCCTTCAGCTCTTTCATCCTGGCAGCCGCCTGTTCCTCGTAGTACTTTTTATATTTGTCTTCTTTTTCGCGACTGCTCCACGATGCCAGCTTCTTGTCCAGGGCTTCGAACATGAACTTTTCCGCGGCTTTAACCGTTTCCAGGTCTCCTCTCAGCACCAGTATCTCTCTGTCCATTACCTCCCCTGTCATCTCCATCTTTCCAGGACGGCGGATAAGGTCCAGCTCGAAGTTCTCCACTATCTCGCGGATCACTGATACCGGCATGCTCAGCGGGATCGCCAGGTCGAATAGCCCTTTCAAATCTTCAGCATTCTCCTTCTGGGGCGCGTCTTTATTTTCCATGATAAAGTCCCTTCATGCACTGATTTAAGGCTATCGAAGGGCGTCGCTCTGCGTTGAGGCGCAGCCGCGGGATTGTGTCTGATGGTAATCCTTTCCCCTAAAAAAAGTGTTTTAAACCCTCCTTTCCCCCCCCCTCAAATTTGATCTGAGGGCTTTGGAAGGGAAACAGTTATTAATGGGATCATCAATGCAGAGTGCGGACCGGGCCCGTAGCTTAGCCAGGTTGAGCGCACGGCTGATAACCGTGAGGTCACGCGTTCAAATCGCGTCGGGCCCATTTTTCTCTCTTTAGCGGGATATCTCACCATCCAGCGTCACATTCATAACGAAGCTAAATGGCAGAGCCTGGCACCATCCTGCTCTCTCAAATATGGACATGAAGCATACGCCGATGAGCTTTTTGTATTTCATTTTGCCCAGAAACTCCCGCATCTCCTCGGGCTTAACGCCGATCTTGGGCATGGCCATGCCGCCAAGAATTACAACGATATCTGCGTCGGCGCTGGCCGGGCCTGCCAGCTCCATTCCATACTCTGTGGCAGTGATCTTTCGTGCCTTATCTATGTTTAAGCCGGGCATGAATGCCAGCTCTTTCTCTCGCACCGGATAGCCGAGAAATAGGGCAAACGGAGTGCAAAATCCCGGTGAACCGATAAAGACGATCTTCTTGTCATCTTTTGCCAGATCCCTGAATCCGTTCAGCATTCCGCCGAGACCCTTTATATCCTGTATCTTCTCCATAATGATCGTTCTCCGATAATCCCTCTGAGCATTGCGCTGTGGGATCGTCAAGCAAGGATGGCGTTTGGACAATATATCCATTTGCAGAGCAATCAACGATCGGATGCGATGGCGGTGGGCGGCATGAGACGGCCCTGTCCTGCGCCGGACGGCATCTGCGGGCCATCGCTGGCCAAATCGGACAGCTCGGCTCAACAAAACCGCCCTCAGACAATGGAAAACCCTGGAGGAGAGAGTGAGTACGGTAGCGCATTTGTCGCGAGAGTATCGGGCACGATTCAAAACGTTTATGAAGATAGAAAGGTCTTCTGGCTTTGATGTCTAAGAGATCTGTGGATAAGGGTGAGAGTGGCAAGAAAACCACGAAAAAGCCCAACGAGGTCGAGCCTCTGAAGGCCTCGTCGGTCCCCCTGGAAAAGAAGTCCAATGTGGCGGAGAGGGCCGGCATTTGGCAGAATAGCGATTTATATCTATATGCAGGATTGATAGTAGCCGCGCTCTTCTCATTGTATTTGCGCGCCATTATTCCCTGGAACCGGGTCTTCTCGGGTAGCAGCGTCATATTCAGCAGTGAGACCGATGCCTGGTATCATATGATGCTGGCCAAAGGCACAGTGATCAACCTGCAAAGAATGTACTTTGATCCCATGACCTATTTCCCGCATGGTACGCCGCTACACTTTGGTCCTTTTGTTAGCTGGGCCATAACCGTATTCTCCTACATATTCGGGTTGGGCCATCCGAGCAACCATCTCGTTGAGGTGGTTGGCGCAATCCTGCCAGCCGTTCTCGGCGCATTGCTCGTCTTCCCCGTCTACTTCATCGGCCGGGAGCTATTCGGCAAGAGCTGCGGCCTGATCTCCGCTTTGATCATTGCTGTCCTCCCCGGCCAGGTACTGAGCCGCACTACCCTGGGCTTCACAGATCACCACGCCGCTGAGATTCTCTTTAGCAGCCTCACAATGATGTTCCTGCTGCTTGCCCTCGGCTCGGGCAAGAGCATGAGCTTCTCGGCGGTTCAGAGGAACTGGTCGGCTTTTAAAAAGCCGCTCATCTATTCCGTTCTGGCAGGGGTATCCCTTGGCCTTTACATAGATGCCTGGTCATCGGGATTTCTCTTCGAGGGAATAATTCTGCTCTTCATCATGCTTCAGAGCATCTTTGACCATATGCGCAGCAAGAATGTGGAATATCTGGGTATATCCGGAGCAATAACATTCTTCGTGGCCATGCTGCTGGTGCTTCCTTTCGTCGATTCCTACTATGGTTTCAATCATTACCTCTACAGTCTCTTCCAGCCCACCATTCTTCTCCTGGGTGTGGCGGCGGTCATCTTCCTCACTGTCCTGTCCCGGCTCATAAAAGAGAAGGGATTTGAGAACTACTATTATCCCGGGGCAGTGGTGGGATTGGCGGCAATAGGCATGACCATACTCTACTTTGCACTTCCTCAGTTCACCAAGCCGCTCCTGGCCGGTCTGAGCATATTTCAGCAGAAGACTGGCGGCGCAGCAACGGTTGGAGAGGCCTCCGCATTGTTCTCCAGCGGTGGACAGTTCTCATTCTCCAGCGTCATCTCATCGTTTCCGGGCATAGGCTACAGTCCCGATCCTGCGGCCGTCTTCCGGCTGCCTGAGATCCTGGCCATCCTGTTTACCACCTTTACATTAGCCTTGATCGCGATTGCCTTGCTGCTGTCCAGAAATGTCAAATACCAAAAGCCGGGTGAAATAATGGTCTTAACCTGGTCTTTGGTTATTCTCATCATGGCTCTTGCCCAGAACAGGTTCACCTACTATTATGCGATCAATGTAGCCATTCTCACCGGTTTTCTGGTGGCCTGGCTGCTTGACAGGTTTGGCATCACAGATCTGGACCTGAAATCCATCGGAGATCCGGCAAAGCTTGTCACCTCCAATCTAAAGACCATTGTGGCGGCTGTCCTGGTGTTTTTGTTCATCATCTCGCCAAGTCTCAGCTGGAGCATAGTATACGCTCAAAGTGCTGGAGGCCCTGATTCCGATTGGCTGACCTCAACGGCTTGGCTGCAGAATAATACTCCACAGCCTGGCATGGACCTCTATGAGAAGTATGTGCGCCCCGCCGGCGGCAAGTACGTCTATCCGGATGCAGCTTACGGCATCATGTCCTGGTGGGACTACGGCCACCTCATTGAATGCGTGGGCCATAGGATTCCCAATGCCAATCCCTTCCAGCAAGGAATCGGCAGCGTGACCCGGAATGTTTCCGGCTCCTCGCCCTTCTTCCTGGCGGAAAATGAGAGCCAGGCGGAGGCAGTCCTTGCCGGCTTGGACCAGAACCGTTCCCGGTATATGAACACTAAATATGTGATGATTGATCAGCCGATGGCGGTGGGCAAGTTCCATGCCATGGCCGCCTGGAGTTCTATTCCGACCTCCAATTACATGGCCGGAGTATACCAGCAGCAGGGCGACAGCTGGGTGCCGGTGCAGATCTGGCGCGAGCCTTACTTCAAGACCATGGCGGCTCGTTTGTACTTCTTCGATGGAAGCGAGACCGATGGAGATATGGGCGTGGGGCTGGCTTATCGGGCCAGAGATGCAGGAAATGGGTTTACAGTTCCCGTTCTGACGGAAGCTCCCATGATCACCCGCAACCGCACTGAGCTGGAGTCGTTCGTCAAAGAGAGCAGAGATAAAGGGGACATTGCCGAGATCGCTGCCATGAGCCCTGCCAACCCCGCCTTCCCGCTCGATGCCCTGCAGCATTACCGTCTGGTGCACGAGTCGGAGAATACAATAACCGCAGGCCAGAAATTCGTCAAGACCTTTGAGCATGTTCCGGGTGCTGTGGTCAGCGGAAATGCTCCACCAGGGACGAAGGTTACCGCGGCAGTGCCCATCATGACCAATCAGAACCGGGCTTTCCTCTACAAGCAGTCCAACACCACCGACGACAGCGGCCGGTTCGTTCTGGTGCTGCCCTACTCTACGGAAGGGCCGATTGCCAGCGGCACTAATTTCGACACCAAACCGATGAGCGCCTACCAGCTCTCTGTGGGCGATAAGGCCTACGAATTGAAGGTGCCTGAGGAGTACGTCCTCTCCGGAGCTGCTATCGCCGTATGAAGCTCCTTGAAGAGATGAGCTGGCCGGAGATCGAGGCAGGCCTGCGGCAGACCCAGACAGTAATCCTGCCGGTGGGTGCGACTGAGGAGCACGGGCCGCACCTTCCCACGATAACCGATACCATTCAGGCTATGGAGGTGGCGCGGGCCGTCGCCGAGGTGCGGCAGGTCTTCCTGGCCCCGCCCATTCATTATGGAGTCTGCCGTAGCACGCGAAGGTTTCCCGGCACCATCACCGTGGGGCACGATGCCCTGCGCGCCTATGCCAGGGATCTGCTGCTCTCTTTTTATGAAAGCGGCTTTGTGAGAGTACTGATTCTGACCGGGCACGCCGGTGGGCAGCACATGGCCGCCCTCGAGGAGGCCTGTCAGATGGCGGTGGAGGTGCGGGATTTCTCTGTGAGCCTGGTATCGTTGTTCGATCTGATCGACGACAAGGCAGTACAGACCCCGCATGACGGGCATGCGGGAGAGATCGAGACCTCTCTCATGATGGTCATCCGTCCCAATCTGGTCAGGGGAACGCCAGAGAAGCATTTTCCCGATAGGCCGCGGTTTATGGTCATGAAGGATGTGCGCCACCTCATGGGCAACGGCATCATGGGCAATCCCCAGCCGGCGACCCCTGAGAAGGGAAGGCAGTTCTTCCAGATGGCTGTGAGCGGCGTCATGGGAGCGCTGGACGAGCTGGAGAGCGATTCCTGGCGGAAATGACCTGATTCGTTTTTTCTTTTTTATTGTTGACATCGACGAAATGGTTCTCATCGGCTTTGAGCATAAGTGCAAATCAATGTTATTCGACAGGTTTATAAATCATAAATCTAACCAAAAAAACCGTGCCTGGTAAGACTGGGAAATGTTCATTTGCCGATCGTAAAATCGGGCTATTAAAGCCGGAGAGGCTAGCTTCGGGCATCTTCGGGAATTTAGTCTTTTCTTTCTTTTGAACGGGGCGAAGGAGCAGGAGAGCCTTGCTCTGATCCGCCCGGCAGTGGGATGGTGTTATGTTATCGGAAAACGATGTCAAAGTTCTAAAATCGATATTGCAGGGTCAATGCGATCCGCAGAGCATAGCGGATTTGCTTGCAATGAAGGTGGAGGCGGTTCGAGCCACGGCAGATGCATTGGAGGAGCAGGGGTTCCTTAAGGTGACCAAGTCGGTAGTGGAGTCTGTCTCTCTGACGGAAGAGGGCAGAAAATATGCTCAGGAAGGTCTTCCGGAAAGGGCACTTTTTTCCTCTATTGGTTCAGGCAAGGCGGTGTCTGAACTGAAGGATCCGTCCCACAAGATCGCTCTGGGATGGCTGAGGAAGAAGGGGTGGGCGGCCATCCAGGCCGGCTTGATCAAGCCTGTGGGCAGCGCTCCAAAGGGCAAGGATGAGGAGACGCTTGAGATTCTGCTGGCCGGGCCTAAGAGCAGCACCGATCTGGATAAAAAGGGCCAGGCAGATCTCAGGAGCCGGGGGCTGGTGACAGGCAGCAAGAGCAAAGAGTGGCGCTATGAGATCACAGAAGAAGGAAAGAAATGCGCGTCTTCTGGAATAGGTGCGATTGCGGCCAAGGAGATGCCGACCCTTACATCAGATATGATCAAAACCGGTTCGTGGAGGGAAGTGGATGGCGTCTTGTATCTGGATTATATGGGCTCGTCTTATCGCGCTCGACCCTACGACGTAACCCTTGCCGCAGACCGGATCATCCCAGGCAAGATGCATCCCTACCAGAGGATTATCGATTTCATGCGGTCGATCATGCTGGAGATGGGCTTTGTGGAGATCAAGGGCCAGATTGTGCAGTCCAGCTTCTGGAACTTCGATGCTCTCTTCCAGCCCCAGGATCATCCCGCCAGAGAGATGCAGGACACCTTCTACCTGGACAGCCTGGCCGACATTCCCGACTACACTCGGGTCAAAGATATGCATGAGCGGGGAGGAGCCGGATCATCGGGCTGGGGCGGATGCTGGAGGCCGGAGGTGGCCCGCCAGGAAGTTTTGCGCACCCACACTACGGGTGTCACCATCAAGTATCTCGCCGACCACCCCGAGCCTCCAGTCAAAGCCTTCGGCATTGATCGCGTCTACCGGCGGGAGGCCATTGATGCCACCCACACCCCGGAGTTCGAGCAGCTCGAGGGCATCGTAATGGACAGGGATGTGACGTTCTCTCACCTCCTGGGCATACTCAAGGAGTTTTACAACAAGATGGGATTTGAGGAGGTCCGGTTCCGGCCCGGATACTTCCCCTACACCGAGCCGTCGGTTGAGCCGGAGGTCTTCATCGAGGGCCTGGGATGGGTGGAGCTGGGCGGAGCAGGAGTCTTCAGAAAGGAGGTCACTGCGCCCTTCGGAATTGAGCATCCCGTTCTCGCCTGGGGTCTGGGTGTTTCCCGGGTGGCCATGCTCAGGCTGGGGCTCAAAGACCTGAGGCTGCTGTATCAGTCGGATATCGAATGGCTGCGGGAGACGCCTGTTTCCATCAAGTTTTGAGGGGGTTTAGTCAATGCCGGTTGTGAGAGTTTATTACGATGATATGGAGAGGCTGATTGGAGCATCTCGAGATACCATCATG
>Ga0209098_1001841_pt1 | contig 19507 bp, 13 predicted proteins | sample AD_JPNHW1_MetaG_FD_184429 | JGI IMG/M metagenome (GOLD analysis project Ga0209098, IMG submission 184429) | Active sludge microbial communities of municipal wastewater-treating anaerobic digesters from Japan - AD_JPNHW1_MetaG (SPAdes) (version 2) | ecosystem: Engineered > Bioreactor > Anaerobic... | reverse complement strand
CGAGATGGCGGCGTAGGGCCCGGCGTGGTGGCAGGAGTGGCCGTAGCCCATCCAGTACCAGTAGTAGGGATTCGAGGCGAAGGCCCCGCCGCGTTGGGCGGCCGCAGGCGCGGCACCGGCGGCGCCTGCGGCGCCTGCGGCCGTCTCCGCCTCGGCGGTCTCGATGAGCTTGCGGTAATGGGCCTTGGTAGCCTCGAGGTCGCAGTCCCAGACCTTCTCCTGGAGGCGCTTGATCGCCGCCTCGAAGAAATCCGCCATGAGGCCCGAGAGGACCCTGCCCTCGGCGTCGAAGGCGGCGAGGAAGGCCTCCTCGTACTCTCCCTTGGCCTTTTCCGCGGAAAGTACGTGGATGCGCAAGGGATCGCTCGAGACGAGCTCGATGAGGCCTTGCTGGACGAGGCCGTCGACCATGATGGACGCGACACGCGGCAGGGGCAGCTCCATGAGGAGGGCCACCTCCACGGGGTGGAGGTCGGCAGCCACCTTGCCGGGGACCTGGTAGGAGCCGACGAGGAGGCGGGGCGGGGCCCAGCTGTCGCCTGCCCAGCTGATGCCGGCGAGGAGGGCCTTGCGTTTCCGGTAGGTCTCAAGCCGCTTCGAGAAGAGGAAGAGGGCGAGGCCCACGAGGACGAGGATGATGGAGCCCGCGATGACCGGCTTCTGCCGCAGGTTGACGTCGAAGTAGTCGACGGACGGAGCCGCTTGCTCTTCCGGGAGGCCCGCGGCGGGGGCGGAACCTCCCGAGGTCGCTTTCCCCTCCCAGGACTGGAGGCTTGCCTGCGAAAGGTCGAGGTAGCCCGCGGGGAAGTAGAGCTCGAGGCGCTGGGTCCCCTGGGGCGGCACATCGGACTGGTAGAAGCGGCCGGTGAGCCAGTACGAACCGTCCTCGCCCTTCGTGCCAAACCAGTCGATCCTGTTCTCCGCGTTGACATGCTCCTCGGTCTTGAGGGGGATGGCCGCCTTGTCCGAGTCCGCGAGGGTCTCCGAGGCTACCGTCCTGGGGAAGACGACGTCGAGGATCCGCTTCTGGATACCGTACTCCCAGAGGCTCGGCTCCCAGTCGAAGTAGACGAGGTCGCTGCCATCGGCTGCCTTCGTGGTGCCGATGAACCCCGAGGCGGCGAAGTCGACGCCGAAGGAAAGGTTATACCAGGCTGTGCCGCTGAAGGCCCTGCCGCCCGCGAGGACGACATCATAGCGTCCGCCGCCCAGGTCCTTGATGGAAAGGGCAGTGCGGCCGCCGTCGGGGAGGTCTGCCCAGCAGCGCGCCATGTCCCAGACCGGCGCGTAGGAGTGCTCCTCGTAGTAGAAGCCGTGCATGGAGCCGCCCGAGGCCTTCCACTCGAGGCGTTGGCTGACCGTAGCCTTGCCGTCGGGCCGCAGTACGACGGTGATGCCGGCCGACGAGAGCTCGGCCTCGAGGGCAGCCGCAGAGAAGACGGCTGCGAGGGAGAAGACCAGTGCGAGGGCGATGGCCCTTGTCCGCGGGCTCTTCATTTGAGTTCCTCCTCGATGGCGATACGGTCTGAGCCTGGTATTTCGGAAGATACGCGGTCGCGCGCCTTCACGATGAGGGCTGCCTTCTCGCGGAGGGCCGCGGCCACGCGGGCTTCGCCGTCTTCGATCGGATGGCTGTCCTTCGAGCCGAAGCGCTTCTCGATGGCCGTCTCGTCCGACTCCCTGAGCCAGGCATCGACGAGTTCGAGGGCATCGCCCATGGCGGCGAGAGCCGCTGGGTCATAGGAGGGACCGCCTTCGCGCCCTCCCCCGCCCTTGCCATCGGCCGGGCAGCTCTCGAGGAAGCGGCGCCCCTCGAGGACCACGAGGTCGCGGGCCCTGGCCACCTCGCCATCGGCCAGGCGGAGGGCCGAAAGGTGGAGGAGCCTGTCCCTGCCTTCCTCGAGCTTCCTGGCCGCAGAGAGGGCGGCGAGCCTCTCTCCTTCAGCCGCGGCCGCCCTGGGGCCAAGGCCGGTCACGAAACCGGCCGCGACGAGGACGATGATGGCGCCAGCGAAGCCGAGAGCGGCTATCGCGGGGCCGTAGCCTCCGGCAATAAGAAGGACGCCTGCGGTCAATGCGAGGAAGAGGGCGCCGAGGCCGAGGGCGGAATGGCAGAGGAAGCGGAAGTAGTTCCGGATGGTCATACGGAAAGACTATAGCGTCGGCGCGGGAACAACAAGGCATCCCGGGGGACAGTCTGCAGGGAGGACGGCCGCGAGGGCGGCCATCCGGGTGAAGGACTCCGGCCCTTCCCGCCTGAAGGAGCCGAGGCGCGGATCGCAGGAGGTGCAGGCTTCGACCGAGAGGAGGGCTCCGATGCCGAGGCGGCGGGCAAGGGCGAGGTTCGCGGCCCTGAGGTCGAGCATGGTCCGGCCTCCCTCGGCGCGTACGGCCCCGGTTCCGAATTCGCGGGCGAAGGACTCTGCCCTCTCGGGGGGCACCGCATAGCAGCAGGCGCCGATGGCCGGCCCCAGGATGACGGAGATGGACTCCGGTGGGCTCCCGAAATCCTCCGAGAGCGCCTTCACCGCGATGGCGAGGATGCCCGTTCCCTTCCAGCCCGAATGGAGGACGCCGAAGCTCCCCGAATGGCCATCGAGAAGCCAGATGGGCATGCAATCAGCGACGGTGATGCAGGCCGCCTTTGCCGCGTCGCAGAGAAGGATGCCGTCATGGCTCGCTCCACCGGCTAGTGGCGCGGGTCCCGCCAGTTCCATGCCGCGTCTTCCCTCGATGAGGACACGCCGCGTATGGAAAAGCTCGGTCCCGAGGACTGCGGACGGAAGCAGGCCGAGATGCAGGAAGAAGGCCGAACGCCGGGGATTGTCCCCGCCCTCGAGGTATCGCATATCGCCCCAGGACCCGAAGGAGAGGCAGGCTTCGGGACGCGGGCCGGCGCCGGGTGTGCCGTGGGCGGCGGCACCGGTGGCGGCGTTCTTGCCGCCCGTCGGGAGGAAGGAAAGCCGGAGGAAGGAGGAGCCGTCGGGAAGCGTCTCCGGCGTGGAAGCGGGAGAATCGCGCAAAGGCGGGTTCATGAGAGGCGGCAGGGCGATCCTTCGGTACAGCATCACGCGAGGTTATCGTGCCGGGTGGCGTACAGGCAAGGCGCTGCCAGCGCTATTCGAGGAGGGTGATCTCGACGCGCCTGTTGCGAGAGCGCCCCTCCTCGGTATCATTGGAAGCTATGGGTATCGAGGAGCCGAGGCCACGCCAGGTGAAACGCGCAGCCGGTATGCCCCTCGCCGCCAGTTCCTTCACCACCCTGAGGGCCCGCTTCCCGGAAAGTTCGAGTTCGCCCGCGGGCTTGCCGACGCCGGCTGCATGGCCCTCGACAAGGAAATTCCTGCCGGGGAAACGGAGGAGGAGGGCAGCTATCTCGTCGAGACGGTCGCGAGCCGCGGGGAGGAGCTCATCGCTGTCGGCCGCGAACTGGAGGTCCTTGATCCTGAAGACGAGGCCAGCAGGAGATTCAAGGAGGTCGACGCCGGCGGCCATGAGGGCTGGCCCTTCCTCGAGTTCATCGCCCTCCCCCGCCTTGAGGGGCGCGGGTCCTGTCGAGGACGAAACAGGCGCGGCGGCGCCTGCGCCTTGCGCAGGAGGAGCCTCGCCCTCCGCGACGGGTCTGGCGCCGAGGGAAGCGATGGCTGCTCCCCTTTCGCTGCGGAGCGATGGCGCGTAGAACACAAGGGTAAAGCCCGCGTGCCGCTCAGGGGCCCCGGAAGCGAAGGAATAGCTTTCGTCGAAGCGGTCCCTGATGAAGACGAGGGTGCCCGCGGCTGCATCGAGATATATGTCGAGGTCGTGAGTCCCGCTTGCCGCGCGCAGCCCGTCCGCTGCCGCCCCGCCGGCCAAGGCGTCGCCCGTGGCCCGGGCCGGAGTGCTCCGGCTTGCGTCGTAACGGACCGCGAACTTGGCCTTGACGAGGACAGCCGGCGAACCGTCGTACTCCGCCTTGCCCGCCACGCGGTATTCGACGAGGATGGGCAGGAGCATGAAATTGCCCGAGTTATGCGGATCGAGGGCGATGGCCGCGGGAGCCATCCAGGACGATCCCTCTGCAAGATCGGCGGGGCGGCCTGCAAGGAAGGCCCGATGGGTCGGAAAGCCGGAATCCCCGGCCTGGTCCACCCTTCCTTCCGAGGAGACGAGGTCGAGCTCGAGGACACGGGCCACCTTCCGGGCCGATATCGATTCATCGTGGATGGTTTCCTCGAGGAGGTAGAGCTCGCCTTCCCAGGCTGCCTGGCCTGATGCCGAAGGCGTGTTTTCCCTGAAGCTCGCCCTGGATTCGCGGTAGATGAAGCCCGAGAGCTTGCCGTCGACATAGCGCCGGTAATCGCTCCGCTCCACGAGGTCGAAACCAGACCCGGAAGGCAGGAGGGACGCGTCGGCGAAAACCTCGGTATCGGCCATCGCGCCGGTCGCCTGCCCTGCCTGGGCGCAAAGGGCCGCGCAGGGCAGGAAGGCGACAAGGAGGAGGGCGGCCCGCGTCGCAGACTCTGTACTCATGTTCCGGGACGTACCATATCGAGACCCGACAGTTCCACAAGGAGACTCATCGCCCTTTCGCAACGGTCCTTGGCCACCTCGAGGCTCTTGAGGAATTCCTTGTTGGCCTTTCCATCGAGGAAGGCCAGGTTGGCGAGGGAATCGTAGCGGCCTCCGGCCTCCCCCTTGAGTATCCCGCCGATTATCTTCACGAGTTCGCCCAGGGCAGCGCCGAAGGTCCTGATGATGCCGTCAGCCTCGTCATCGGCGCTCTTGAGGACGGACTGGATCTTCCTGCGCTTGACAGCCACGGATGAGAGATCCATCCGGGCCTGGCACCAAGCTCCACCGAGTTCGCCCTCGGGCGAGAGCCGCGCGTCGAAGCCGGCTACGGTCTCCGGGCCGCGGAGGACCGTATCGTAGGCATCGGTGAACTCGAGCCTGTTCTCCTTGCGGTAGAACTCGCCGTCCATGAGAACGAGGCGCAACGGCCGATTGATCTCCTTCGTGAAGATCCCGCGGGAGAAGGCATCGATGAAGGCGAGGCCAAGATCCTGCCTCACGGGAGGGCTGTCCCTTCCGTCCTCGCGCGAGATGTGCGGCAAGATGGCGGGCTGGACATCCCCGATGAAGGAGGCAAGCTCCTCGGCGAGCTTGCGGTACTTCCGCTCGTTCCTGAGCTCCTCGAGCCTCGCCTCGATCCGCGCCTTCCAGAAGCCCCGGTAGATGGCCAGCCAGTCCTCGCCGGCGGGCAGCTCCCTCGGCGCGTAGGAAGGATCGCCCGTCACGATGCGGATGATGTCGGCAAGGGGTATTTTCTGGTTGAAGGACCGTATGCGCGCGAGGGAGACCTCGGTCTTGCCAAGATTGGTAGCGATGCTGTCCTCGGCATTGAAATCCTCCCTGGCGAATTCTTCCCGCTCGGCGAAGACGAAGAGGGATTCCATGAGCTGCAGGGTCGGAGGCGTCGACAGGGAGAAGAGGATGTCGCCGAGCTCGACGAGAAGGTCGCGGGATTCAAGGAAGGTGGCGGCGGCACCTTCGCCGGGCTCCGCCCCCTGGTGGAAGGTCGCGATGAGGCGTTCGAACAGGAAGCCCGAGAGCCGCTTCAGGAAGAGAAGGCAGCGCAGATCCTGGTACATCCTGCGCCGCCTGTCCTCCTGGAGGCCGGAGAAGGCCTCATCGAAGGAGGACAGCATGGCCTGCCTGACCTCCTGTTCGTCGGCCTCGGGATGGCTCTCGACATACCCGAAGGGATCGGTCGACTCGAGGAGCTTCGCATGGGTCTCGGGGAGCTCGATGGAGGCAAGGAAGGCCATGAAGGCAGGCTTGTCCACGTCGATGCTCCTCGCAAGGACGTCAAAAAAGAAACGGGCGGAATCCCTTAGCCGGCGCAGCTCGTCGAGGAAGGGCTCGCAGAGCACTCCCCTCTTTTCGCTGACGAGCCCGGGGCATCGGCGCTCGACCTCCCTGGCTATGTTCCGTATATCGTCCTCGGCAAGGAGGCTTTCGATGTCGCGGCCCGTGAAGAGGCGGCGGAGGAAAAGGACGAGGCGCTTGAAGAAGCCGAGCGAAGGCAGGTCTTCGGGCCCCACTCGCTTGCGCGGCGCGAAGGCGCCGGATTCCGGGTAGAGGGGCTCCTCGGAGACGGAACAGCTCCGGCTGATCCGATCGAGGAGCTGGCTCCTTTCCTCCGCGGAAAGGCTGACGACGAGACGGTCGAAGACCGAGTTCTGCGGCATTCTGGCTTGTAGACTAATTGATACCGCGGCAAAATGCAACGCGCCGCCCGCCGCTGACCGGGGCTGTATCGCCCATCACTGCCTGGAGATGTCCACGCGGACGGCGGAACCATTGGCGGGATGGGGGAAGGTCAGGGCCTCGGCATGGAGGCAGAGGCGCGGGAAGGGAAGCCCGCCATAGAGGGCATCACCGAGGAGCGGGAGGCCGAGCCAGGCGAGCTGCGCGCGGATCTGATGCCTGAACCCCCGCCTGATCACCGCCACGATCTCTATTTGGCCTTCGGCCTCGGAGACCGGTCCCATAGAGGCGATGGCGGTCGAGTAGACTGTCCCGGGCGAGCCGTGGCTCCTCCTGCCTCCGCCCCTCGGCCCCGGTTCTTCCGGCGCGAGGCAGGCGACCCTTGAGCCGCCCTTTCCGAAGGGCCGGAACCTGGACTCGATACCGCGGCCGGAACCGAGCCGGGCAAGGTCAGCCAACGCGGCCAATCGGGCTGCCCTGGCGGCATCGACGCCGCCCCCGACGGTCCACTCTCCGGCCGGGGCGGAAGCCGCGGCGGCCAGGGCGCCGTCCCATTCTTCCCGCGCAAGGCCGAGCGGACAGCCGCGGCCGGGACGGGCCCCTTCCTGGACAAGGAGGGAAACCGAGGCGCGGGCTCGATAGGACTTCTCGACAAGGCCCGCCTCCTGCGATGCGACCAACGATGCAAGGGCTTCCGGATCAAGGGCGAAAAGCACGAGGCCCGAGGTCTCGTAATCGAGACGATGGAAGAGGCCGCCTTCCAGAAGGCGGCTACCCTGCGCTGCCGCGCCGGGCCGGGGGGCCTCGAAACGGGCGGCGGGTCGCTGCGCGAAAACCCAGGCGGCGAGGCTATCTCCCCCTCCCTCCTGGGGCGCGGTATGGAGGCGCGGAGGCTTGTAGGCCACGAGGAAACGTTCGTCCTCCAGGACGATGCGGGGCCCGGATTCCGTATCGAAGGGAAACATCCTGATAATGGGTATACATCGGTCCTGACGGGCAGGGGAAGGCCTCGAAGCGCCAGGCCGGCACCCTCCTGTACCTCATCACTTCCCGGCGGCTCCGGATGCGCTGGCTCCGAATGGCCTAAAAGGAGAGGCAGGGAGCGGCCGATACTGATAGAAGTATGAAACTACATCCCCGGGCCGGCAGGCTGGCGAGCCTCGTCCTTGCCCTGAGCGTAGCATCCGCCATTCCAGCCATTGGCCAGGCCGCCCCGGGCAAGGCACCTTCGGCCACAGCCGCAGCCACGGCCTCCCCGGCAGTTTCCCAGCCCGGGTCTCCCACCGCACTTCCCGCGGAATTCCGCGGCATCAAGCTTGGCATGAGCATCGAGGAGGTCGAAACCCTCCTTTCGAAGGACAGCATGTTCATGTACCGCGGTCCGGAAGACGTATCCCTCCTCCCCGCCCGGAACCAGAGCCTCATCGAGGCTTCAGGCGACTCCTTCGTCAAGCGCGCCTTCTTCCAGTTCTATGACTCCAAGCTATGGGTCATCGTCGTCTTCCTCAATCCGGAAAAGATGGACCACTATTCCCTCTATACGACCCTCGTGGCGAAATACGGCGACCCCGCCCTCCTCGATCCGAAGGAGGCGCGTTGGGAGGACAAGGTCACGAGGATGGCCCTGGAACGCCCTCTCACCCTCAGGTACATGGACATGGCCGTCTTCACGAAGCTCGCGGAAGGCAGCGCGGCCGCGGCCGGAGCGGAGGAGCTGGCGCGGAGAGACTTCCTGGGCGGCCTATAGGCCAGCCGGAAGCGGCCGGAAGCGGCCGGAAGGCCCTGCCAGCGACGAAGGGTTGGCCGCTTCAGATCGGATCCCAGGCCTTGGGCGAAGAATATTGAGCGATAGCAACGGCGAGTCATTGCTTTCCATCGGTACATGAGCTAAATTCCGATGCTATGAACCCAGTATCCACAGTTCTGGGGCCAAAAGTATCGGGGACCAGGGTAACGCCTATCGTCACGAAGATCGTCATCGTTCTGTCGGTCTTCCTCCTGGCCTCCAATTTTGCCTCCAACTACATCAACATCACGATGAGCCGTGGCGAACTGACCAAGCTCGCCAACCGAATCCTCGTCAAGGACCTCGCGGAGATCTACAGCTTCGCCTCGAACCAGTATGAGATCATGGGCTACAAGGGCGAGCTTGCGGATGCAGTCAACGCGATGACCAAGAGCGCTTCGACGGACCTTTCCGGCAGCCACTCATCGGCTTTCGCGGTGAGGGATGACGGATCCTTCCTCTTCTGGGCCTCGGCCGACCCCCAGCCGGCCTCCTTCACGGACGCGAAGGCCCTGAAGGAGATGGCCACCTCCCGCGATAACGGCTCGGGCGAGGGAAAGACCTATTTCTCGGCGGGCAACGCCTCGTATTTCGGCGTCTATAAATACAGCGAGAAGTGGAAGGCCTATATCGTTCGGGCCGAAGAGCAGCGTGAGTTCGACTCCCAGACGAGCTCGATCTTCCTGACGGTCATGATCATCATCGTCGTCATCACGCTGATCTGCGTGCTGGTCGCCGCCCTCCTCGTGCGAAGGATCCTCGGGCTCGTCGGCCGCATGACGCAGAGCCTCATGAAGATGCAGACGGACCAGCGCATGACCCTCATCGACCTCGCCGACGCCCCCAACGACGACGTCACCTATCTCGGGGCCTCCTTCAATGCCCTGTCCTCGACCATCGATAACCTCATGTCGATCTTCCGCCGCTTCGTTACCCAGGACATCGCAAAGCGCGCCTACAGCGAGCGCGAGATCCGCCTCGAGGGAACGACCAAGGACCTCACGATCCTCTTCTCCGACATAAAGGGCTTCACCTTCATGACGGAAACCCTGGGCAACGACATCATCGACGTGCTCAACCTCCACTACCAGCGCGCCATCGGCCGCATACACGAGTCCGACGGCATCGTCGGCTCCATCATCGGCGACGCCCTCCTCGCGGTCTTCGGCACGATAGACGGAACCGCGAACAAGTCGCTCGATGCGGTCAACGCGGCGTACCGCATCCAGGAGGTCGCCGCGGAGCTCCGCGAAAGCCTCAAGGCGGAACGCGACAGGATACTCGCCCGCAAAGGCGCCCTCACCGATGCCGAGGAAAGGGTCTACCGCGCGGTCCTCGTCGAGGTCGGCGTCGGCATCGACGGCGGCGAGGTCTTCTACGGCAACATCGGATCGTACGAACGGATGACCAACACCGTCATTGGCGACAACGTCAACTCCGCATCGCGGCTCGAGGGTCTCACCCGCATCTACCATGTGCCGGTCGTCTGCTCCGAGTACGTGAAGCGGGAGGTCGAGAGGGACTCGAAGGACTACTACTTCCTCGAGGTTGACCGGGTCCAGGTCAAGGGCAAGACCGAGGGCAAGAGCATCTTCTGGCCGGTCAGCAACGATCGGGCTGACGCGGCGTTCAGGAGCCAGGCCGAGGCCTTCTCGCGAGGCCTCCGCTCCTATTACGCCGGCGACTGGGAGGGAGCGGGCCGGGAATGGAAGGATGTCAGCCTTCCCCTGGTCAGCGTATTCAAGGACAGGATATCCGCCGGCAAGGCGCCGAGCGACTGGAATGGCATATGGTCGATGACAACGAAATAAGGCAGGTAGTCCGCAACAGGTCCGAGCAGTTCCTCGACGAGGCCAGAAAGGCCACCCGCAAGGACGGACAGGTCTATGACCTCGAGAAGGAATTCGCCAAGACCCGGAAGAACCGCTCCTTCCGGGTCGTCGTGGTCACGCTCGTGACGCTCGCGGGTCTCGTACTCGCCTCTCTCGTGGTTACGGGCATCATCAGGAACCAGACTGCCGCCATGCCGGTGGACGTGAAACCCTTCGAGGACCTCAACCTCGGGGACCTCCTCGACACGGCCAAAAAGAGCGAGGCCGATCTCGAACAGGCCAAGCTGGACCTTTCACGGCTGCAGGCAGCCGAGAAGACCGCCCTCCAGGCCATCGACCATGACCTCGCCGCGAGCCTCGACGCGATTACCGCAAGGCATTACCCGAAGGCCGAAGAGAAGAAGCGCAAGGCGCAGGCCACGGCCCAGGCCGAGGCACAGAAGAAGGCCGTCCGCACCCGCTACGACGGTCAGATAGCCGACGCCAAGGCCCGCGTCGCCTCCATACAGTCCACGATCGACAGCTTCGACAAGCGTTTCTCGGAACAGACCCGCAAGCAGCAGGAAGTGCTCAACAGCCAGGCGCGGCTCTTCGACCTGGAAAAGCAGAACCTCATCACAACCTATACGGGCAAGATAGACGATCTCGAAACGGCCCTTGCGAACGAGCAGCAGAGCTCGAAACGGCAGCGCGACAGCCTGGCTGCCAGCTACACGGAGCGCTGGAATCCCGTCTTCGACGACCCGGACACCGTTCCCCTCCTCACGGGCTTCACCCTCAAGGATGACGCCAAGGCCCCGACGGTCGCGAGCCTTCCCTCCGTGATCTTCGAGTCCGATGTCCTCGGGACGAAGGATGCAGCCGGGCTGGACACGTCCTACGGGAACCTCCTCCTCCTGTCCGGGAAACTCAGGGGAATCTCGTACGTCAATTCCGTTCCGCCAGCGCTTGACAGGATCGAATATGAAGCGAGGCTCCAGTATGGCGTCTTCCGCGGAGCCCTCGAGCGTTCCGGCACAGCCATCGTGACCCAGCGGAACCGGGCTGATGCGGCCGAGGCGAAGGCCGCTGCCGCGGAAGCGAAGGCCGCATCCGCTGAGGCGTCCCTCGAGCGCTTCCGCTGGGCCGCGGCCACCTATCTCCAGAACAGCCACCAGGACGGCTGTCTTGTGGACTGCCGCAGCACCGACCAGATGACCGTCATCGTCAGCGCATCGGCGAAGATCGCGGATGGCAGCCTGGCGGACGTCAGGCGTCCCGACGCGAAGGATGCGACAGCGCGCATCGCCTTCTACCTCAAGGACGGCGTCACCTACGCGAAACTTGTATCCCTTGCCACGGGCGCCACCCTGAAGCCCTTCGACACCTTCGTCCTCGTTTCGGCATCGCCATCGGCCGCCCCGCCGACAGGCCACTAGCCGGCACCCGAAGGCCTTGCAAAAACGAGGACCGCGCGCGACCCGCACATCATGCGGGTCGCGCGCGGCCTTTCTTCTTCCCTGTGATCCGGATGTCGTACGCGGCGGTTCCTGCCGCGGGTCGGGCGGCTGCCTCGGCGGGCAATCGTCGAACGCCCGGATCGGTCAGTCCCCGAAACGGATTTCCTGCCAGGCCTTGTTGTAGAGGTCAAGGCCCGCGCCCACGTCCTTCTTGAGCTCGCAGGCGCCGAGGTCGTAGGCCTGGTACCAGGCCGGCCCCTTCTTGAGGTCGCGGGCCGGGACATTGCAGGTGGCGGGGAAGCCGAAGGTGTCGACGAATTCGGCATAGATCTCGGGCCTGTGGATGAAGTCGATGAAAGCCAGCGCGAGGTCCATGTTCTTGCTCGTCTTGAGGATGACCATGCTATCGATGTACATGGGGCCGCCCTCCTTCGGGATGAAGAAGTCCACGTTCTGGCGCTCGGCTGGATCGAGTTCCGCGTAGATCGATTCCGCATAACCCTGGACGACCCAGAACTCCCCTGCCGCGAAGCCCTTTGCGAAGGCCTCGGCGTCGAACTTGAGGAGGTTGGGCTTCCACTCGTCATTGATGAGGCGCGTGGCGGCGGCGATATCGGCGGGGTCAGTCGAGTTGACGGATTTCCCGAGATATGCAAGCGCGTCTCCCATGACCTCGCGCATGTCGTCGAGCATGGTCATCTTGCCCGCGAGGTCCTTGCGGGAAAAGATCGACCAGCTCTTGTCGTAGCTGCCCACCTTCGCCTTGTTGACCGCGACGCCGGCCGCGCCCATGTAGTAGGGCACCGAGTAGACGTTGCCCGGGTCAAAGTCACACCTCGCGAGGACATCCTTGTCGATGTTCCCGTAGTTCGAGAGCTTCGAATGGTCGATGGGGGCGAGCATTCCCTCCTTGATCATGATCGAGACGTAGTCGCCCGAGGGGAAGCAGATGTCGTAGTCGGCGCCGCCGGCCTTTAGCTTGGCGAACATCTCCTCGTTCGAGGGGAAGGAATCGTAGTAGACCTTGCAGTTGTATTCCTTCTCGAAAGCCGCGATGACCGAATCAGGCGTGTAGTACGTCCAGTTGTAGATGTACAGCTTGCGCTGTCCGGACTGGGCCGATTTGGGCGCGCAGGAGACGAGTCCCGCGGCGAGCGCCACACAGGCGACGACGAGGGCCACGGTGGCGGCGGCCCGGCTGGCGCCCCTGGAGAGAGAGGGAGTCTTCATGCTGACCTCCCGGTGCATGGGATGGGCGACCCAGGGCCGCCCTGGAAGGCATGCGCTGCCTCGGCTGGAGACAGCAAAACCAAAACGGATACAAGAACACGGAAGGCATGAGCTTGGGACACGGAAAGAACTGAATTAGAAAACGAAAATCGCTAGCTTCGAACACCGAAATCACTGATTCAGAACACGAAAGGCACGGACTGGGGACGCCGAAGACACGGGCTTGAGCGCGGAAATCACGGACTTGGAACGACGAAGGCACCGACCTGGAATACTGAGGACACCGACTGCAAAATGAACCGCCCTTCCAGTCCGCGCCTTCCGTGTCCTCCGTTCTTTTCCCCTGTCCGAGCCGTCCGGGTTCTCCATCCGGCGCTCGTACCCGTACCTTCCGTATCCTCCATTTCCATTGCCCCGAACGGCCGCGATGCCGATCTCAACCGCACATCGCGCGATCCGGGTCCGCGCGCGGGTAGGCAGGGCCCTCCCGCGCGACACGCGTCAGGCCCTGGCGGCGAAGGCCTTGAGGAAGTTCCTCAGGGGATAGACGAGGGCTATTGTCAGGGCGACCATGACCGCCGAGAGGGCATTGATGACCGGAGAGACCCCGAAGCGTATGGCCGAATAGATGTAGAGCGGCAGGGTCGTCGAGCCGGGCCCCGAAACGAAGAAGGTGATGACGAAGTCCTCGAGGGAGAGCGTCACCGCCGTGAGGAAGCCTGACGCGATGCCTGGCATGGCCATGGGCAGGATGACGCGGACGAGGGTCTGGAATTCGTCGGCGCCGAGATCGCGCGCGGCCTCGATTACCGAGGAGTCGAATTCCTCGAGTCTCGCGTCCACGAGAAGGTAGACGAAGGGCAGGTTGAAGGTCGTGTGGGCGATGAAGATGCTCAGCATGCCGAGTTTGAGGCCCACGCCGGCGAAGAAGACGAGGAGGGAGACGCCGACGACGATCTCCGGGAAGAGCATGGGCATGAAGGAAAGGCTCTTCACGACCCCGCGCAGCCTGAAGCGGTAACGACTCGTACCTACCGCGGCGAGGCCGCCGAGGAGGGTGGCCGCCGACGCCGAGCCCAGGGCAATGATGAGGCTGTTGGCCACGGCCTTCCACAGGGCTGGCGACGAGAAGATGAGCTTCTCGTACCAGACCGTGGAAAAGCCCGTCCAGGTCCCGCCCTTCGACGAGTTGAAGGAATAGAAGAAGAGGACGAAGAGCGGAAGGAAGAGGAAGAGGACGGTGGCCGCATAGATCCAATCCGATGCGCCCCAGCGCTTCTTCCGCGAGCCCGAAGCCATGCGCGTCTGCGTCGTGGCGGGCGCGACCGCCAATGTATCTGCCTGCGTGTTCATGCCGCCGCCTCCGCGGCCTTGCCGGCCGCTCCGCGGGCGCCGCCTTTCGCGCCGGGCCTGCGGCTGTCGCCGGGCCTGCGGCTGTCGCGGCCCTCATGCGCTGCCTGTGCTGCCAGGGGGGCCTGGGCGGCCGGCGCTGTCCGCCGCGAGCGGGCCAGATAGAGGATGGCGGCAAGCCCCGTGATGAAGGTCACGGTCATCGAGATGGAAGCGGCCAGGGGCCAGTTTCGCGTCTTCGTCACCTGGTCAGCTATCACGTTGCCGAGCATGTAGGAGTCCTTGCCGCCCACGAGGAGGGGTATGGCGTAGGCGCCGAAGATCGGGATGAAGGTGAAGAGGAGGGAGGTCACGATGCCTCCCCTGATGTTGGGGAGCATGACGAGGCGGAGGGACTCCATGCGCGAGGCGCCGAGGTCCCGGGCCGCCTCGAGGAGGGTGAAGTCGAACTTGTCGATGCTCGAGAAGAGGGGAAGGATGGCATACGGCAGGTACATGTACACGAGGACAAGGATGACGGCGCCCTGGTTGTAGAGGAACTGGAGGCCGTTCCCGAGGCCGAGGGCGCGGAGGAAGTCGTTGAGGAAGCCCTCGTTGCCGAGGATCGAGATCCAGGCGTAGATGCGCACGAGGAAGTTGGTCCAGAAGGGCACGATGACGAGGAAGAGCCTGAGGGGCTGGTTGCGGCTCCTCGCGATGCTGTAGCCGCAGGGAAGGGCGATGAGGAGCGTGATGGCCGTGGCCACCGCCGAGACCCAGAGGGTGCGGAAGGCGACGGCAGCGAGATTGGGGTTCGCGAGCTCGCGGTAGGCCTCGAGCGAGAAGCCGGGAGCCACGCCGCCATAGAGGCCCCGCCGCATGAAGGAATAGGCCACGATGATGACGAGGGGCGCGGCGAAGAAGACGGCGAGCCAGAGCGCCTGTGGGCCCGCGTAGAGGGGGCCGTAGTTGCGCTTCACTCGAGGGCCCCCGTGGCGGCTGCGGCGGCTTCGGCAGGGCCGTCGTGCCGGGCCGTCGTCTCGACGATCACTGCATCCCGGGCGCTCCAGGAGAGGTAGACCTCGTCCTTCCAGCGGATGTCGGGATTGCCCTCCGACCACTGGGCGTGCTGGCGGAGGCAGACGAGGCTGGCGCCGCCTTCGCAGCGGACCAGGTACTTGGTCTGGAAGCCCGAGTAGACGGGCTCCTCCACGGCGCCGCGCGCGACATTGAGCTCGGCATCGGAACCCCCGGGTGCCTGCGAGCCGATTCGGAGCTTCTCGGGCCTGACCGCCACCTTTACCATGGCGCCTACGGGAGCGTCGCCGTTGGCCTCGACGAGGAGGGGTCCGAAGCCCTCGGCCTCGACCACGGCTATCTCGGCGCTCTTCCGCGCGGTGACCCTGCCTGAGAAAAGGTTGGTGTCGCCGATGAAGCGGGCCACGAAGTCGGACTTCGGGCTCTCGTAGATCTCCTGGGGAGTACCCACCTGGAGGACGCGACCTCCGTCCATGACCGCGAGGCGGTCGGAGACGGAGAGGGCCTCGGACTGGTCGTGGGTCACGTAGATGAAGGTGATGCCGACCTTGTCGTGGATGGCGTCGAGTTCGAGGAGCATGTGCTGGCGGAGCTTGGCGTCGAGGGCCGAGAGGGGCTCGTCGAGGAGGAGGACGGAGGGCTCGTTGATGAGGGCCCTCGCGATGGCCACGCGCTGCTTCTGGCCGCCGGAGAGCATGGAGGGTTTCTTGTCGGCGTGGGCCTCGAGCTGGACCATGGCGAGGTGCCGCATGACGAGGTCGCGGACAAGCCGGTTCGGGACCTTGCGGATTCGCAGGGGGAAGGCGACGTTCTCGAAGACCGTGAGGTGGGGGAAGAGGGCGTAGTTCTGGAAGACCGTGTTGCAGCGGCGTTTGTCCGGGGGGAGGCCCAGGACGTCCCTGCCGTCGATCGCAACGGAGCCCGAATCGGGATCCTCGAAGCCGGCTATGACGCGCAGGAGCGTCGTCTTGCCGCAGCCCGAGGGACCAAGGAGGGAGAAGAACTCGCCCTGCCTGATCTCAAGTGATACGTCCTTCAGCGCCTCAAAGCTGCCAAAGGACTTCCGCAACGCCGAAACGGCGACATCCGAACCGATCAATTCGGTTGGCCTCCTGTCGAAAGGGATCTACGAAAAACGCATGATGGGCATGGTATAGGGAAAACGCCGATTCTTCGTCAAGTATTTTTGAGCATAAATATGCCGAGGCGCCGCATTTTTATGCGACGCCTCGGCAAAAGAAGAGGAAAATGCCTTGTAAGTCAGGCCAGGCTCGGGGTACCGGACTTTCCGGCCCCGAAGCCTGCCTCAAGGCTCAGGCCGACATGACCTGGCGCACCTTGGCAAGTACGGCGTCGGACCGGGAATGGGCTTCGGCGATGAGCTTCTCTGCCTTGGCCTTGAGGTCGGCGGCGAAGGCCACGTCGGCCACGGATCCGATATTTATGAGGACGTTGAGGGCGGCGCCTTCGACGCCGGCCCTGGCCATGAGGGCGCCCACGCCGGCGTCAGAGACCGAGTTGGCGTTGCCCTTCTCGGCCGCGACCGCTGCGAGGGCTATGGCCTCGAGGCAGGTTTCAGCGGTCTCAAGGGGCACGAGGGAGGCGTTTCGGTAGCTCGCCTGGACGGCGGCTTCGCGGACGGCCTTCTCCTCGGGTGTGGCCTTGGGCAGCTTGTTGGCCTCCATGATGGCGGCGAAGGCCGCCGTGTCGGCGTCGATGGCGCGGACGAGGCGGGCCTTGATGCCCTGGGCCTTGACCGCGAGGTCGGAGAGCTCCGACCAGGAGGACTCGTAGCCCTTCTTGCCCACGGTGAGGTTGCCGACCATGGCCGCGAGGGCAGCGCCGAGGCTGCCCGCGAGGGCGGCCACGGAGCCGCCGCCCGGGGCGGGCGACTCGGAGGCGACTTCGTCCACGAAGGCCTTGACCGTCATCGAGGCGAGGACATCCTTCTGTCCGCCGGCACGGGCGGCAGCGTATTCGACGACCTTCTTCCCGGCCTCGAAGGGCGCGACCGAGTCGAGGCCCATCGAGATCTTCGCGATCTCGACAAGTTCCTTCTCGCTAGCGCCCTCGCTCTTGCCCTGCTTTTTGAGGAAGTAGCGTCCAGCCTGGACGAGGGGCTCGAGGGGGAGGAGGCCGACGACCTCCGAGCCGGTCACGAGGAGACCGAGCTTCTCGGCCTCGGCCTTGGCGGTCTCGAAGACGACATGGAGGGGCGTCGTGTGGTAGTTCACGAGGTTGATGGAGATCTGGGCGCAGCCGTAGGCCTCGATGTACCAGCCGATGGCGCGGACGTCCTTGAGGAGGCCGGGAACCTTGACGGTGTTGCCCTGGGCATCCTTGACGGTATTGCCCTTGGCGTCCTTGGCAGCGCGGCCGCCCTCGCGGATCGTGAGGGCCACCTCGTTGGCGAGCTTCTTGTCGCGGGTATTGAGGTTGACGTTGTAGGCGACGAGGAACTCGCGGGCGCCGGTGACCGTGGCGCCCCAGCGGGGCACGAAGGTCGCGGGACCGAAGTCGGGCTTCCACTCCGGATCCTTGAGCTTGGCGGCGAGGCCCTCGTACTCGCCCGAACGGATGTCGGCGAGGGAGATGCGCTGCGGGCTCGAGGCCGCTTTCTCGTAAAGGTACACGGGCACGCCGAGCTCGGTCGCGAGGCGCTTGCCGAAGGCCTTCGAGACGGCCACGCAATCCTCCATCGTGGCGCCCGAGACCGGGACGAAGGGACAGACGTCGAGGGCTCCCATGCGGGGATGGGCTCCCGAATGCTTCGTCATGTCGATGAGGGCGAAGGCCGTCTTCGCGGCCTGGAAGGCGGCCTCGGCGACGGCCCCGGGCTCTCCCACGAAGGTGTAGACGGTCCTGTTGGTGTCCGCGCCCGGATCCACGTCGAGGAGGGAAACCCCCGCGACGGCCGAGACGGACCTGGAGATCGCGTCGATGATCGAGCGGTCGCGCCCCTCGGAGAAGTTGGGCACGCACTCGATGATTTTGGTGTTCGTCATGGTGACCGCATCTTACCACGGGCAGGCCGGCCGAGTGAACCGCCGGCCGCCCGGGCCGCGGTCAGTCCTTGGTCTTGCGGGCCTTCGGCTTCGCGTCCTTCCTGTCCTTGTAGTCCGCATGCCCGGCGCGGTTCGTATAACCTGCCTTTCCGGCGTGGCCGGCATAACCGGGCCGCGGACGGGGACCGTAGCCCGGGGCGCCGCGTCCGGCCGGCGCATGGCCGCCCTGGCCTCCCCTCTCGCTGGCCCGGGGCGTGGCGAGGCGGACTGCGGGAAGGCCGCCGCCCTTCCGGGCCTCGGCGATGATGCGCTCGGCAGCCTCGAAGGGCACGGTGACGAAGGAGAAGTTCTCGTATACCTCGATGCCTCCGAGGAGGCGGTCCGGGAGGCCGGAGAGGCGTTTCAGGAGGGAGGCGAGGCTCCTCGGGTTGGCGCCATCGCGCCGTCCCGCGCCGACGAAGAGCCGGGCCGTGGCCGCCGCATCGACCGAGGCTTCCTGGATCTCGCGGTAGCGGGCCGGGTCGAGTTCGTCGCCGAAGGCCTCGAAGAGGGCCGCCGCCACTGCGTCGCGAGGCGAGAGCCGCGCCAGGAGCTTGTCTGCGAGGCCTCCCCAGAGTTCGATGGCTTCGGTCGCATCGGCGGCGGCTTTCCCGGCCGTGGCCTTGTCCTTCGCAGTCTTGCCGCGGACCTTGGGCGCCGGGGCCTCGATGGCGGCCGGGGCGGCTTCCGCGGCCGATTCAGGCAGGGCCCCGGGCGCCATGGCTTCCTGCCCTTCCATCGCTGCCGCCTCCTCAGCCTGCTTAGGCTTCAGCGTGGAGGCCGCGCGGGAGAGGATGCGCGTTTCGATGCGGTCGCGCTTGGCGCCGATGACGTCGGCTATCGCGGGCACCTTGCCCTTGCGGAGGCCCGAGCCCGCGGCGTGCTTGAAGCGGAAGAGCTTGCGATACTCGTCGGGGGTCACGAGGGTGATGGCCGTGCCCGCGTTGCCCGCGCGGCCGGTGCGGCCGACGCGGTGGACGTAGGACTCGGGATCGTGGGGCAGGGACCAGTTCACGACGTGGGTGAGCTTCTCGATGTCGATGCCCCGCGCCGCCACGTCCGTGGCCACGAGGATGGTGATCCGCTTGTCACGGAATTTCGCGACGATGCGCTCGCGGCCTTCCTGGGTGATCTCGCCGTGGAGGGCCTCGGCGCCGTAGCCCCGTTCCTCCAGGGCCTTGGCGAGGCGGTCGGCCTCCACGCGGGTCGCGGTGAAGACGATGCCGTAGAAGTCCTCCTCGGCGTCGATGACGCGACAGAGGGCCTCGAGCTTGTCGCCCTCGCGGACCTCAAGCCAGACCTGGTCGGCAAGCTCCGTCGCCACGGCTTCCGAGGAATCCTCGACGAGCTCGTAGGCCCCGAGGTGGCGCTTGGCGACCGAAAGGATGCCCGAGGGCATGGTGGCCGAGAAGAGGACGACGCGGCGCTGCTCGGGGCAGCGCGAGAGGACGGTCTCGATGTCCTCGATGAAGCCCATGTCGAGCATCTCGTCGGCCTCGTCGAGGACGAGGACCTCGAGGCGCGAGAGGTCGAGGCTGCCCCGCTCGAGGTGGTCGAGGA
>Ga0209098_1001839_pt1 | contig 19519 bp, 18 predicted proteins | sample AD_JPNHW1_MetaG_FD_184429 | JGI IMG/M metagenome (GOLD analysis project Ga0209098, IMG submission 184429) | Active sludge microbial communities of municipal wastewater-treating anaerobic digesters from Japan - AD_JPNHW1_MetaG (SPAdes) (version 2) | ecosystem: Engineered > Bioreactor > Anaerobic... | reverse complement strand
CGGCTTCATTCGGCACCTCCTTCTTCCGGGAGGAGCACCCCGGTGGTTTTTTTCGCCGGTGCCAGCCATTTTTTCGCGGCATTCTGGACCTGGGCGACCGTCACGGTATCGAAGCGGGCGGGCCAGGCAAAGAGTTCTTCCCAGCCGCCAAAGAGGAGTTCGGCGGTGCCGAGGATGTTAGCCTTGCCGCTGATGCTCTGCTGCGGGCGATAAAAATCGGTGCGGATGACATTGCGCGCCTTGAGCAGCTCCTGTTCGCTGATGCCGCCGGCGGCGATTCTGGCGATCTCGGTCTCGATAGCCGCTTCGATCGTATCGGGATCCGCCTCCTGGCGCGGATCGACATAGATGCCGAACAGGAGCGGATCGAGGCTCTCCTGCATGCCGCCGTGGACGTCAATGGCGAGCTGCCGGTCGCTGACCAGGCTGCGGTAGAGGCGGCTGCTCTCGCCGTGCAGCAGGGCGATCTCGAGCACGCGCATCGCGGGAAAATCCTCATCCAGACAGGCCGGTGCGTGCCAGACCATCTGGAAATTGGGCGACTGCGCCGGCTTGTGCAGCATCACCCGGCGCGGGCCGATCTGCTCCGGCTCGGTCGTGGTCACCGGCGTCGGCGTCGGACTGGCCGGGATCTGGCCGTAATACTTTTTGATCATGGGCAGGATTGCCGTGGTGCTGAAATCGCCGACCACCACCAGAACCGCATTATTGGGGGCGTAATAGGTGCGGTAATAGGCCATGATCTCGTCGCGGCGCCAGTTCTGGATATCGCTCATCCAGCCGATCACCGACCAATGGTAGGGGTGCGCCATGATCGCGGTCGCGCGCACGGTTTCGTCGAGCAGGCTGGCGTTGTCGTTCTCGACGCTCATGCGCCGTTCCGAGGCGACCACGCCGCGCTCCGATTCGAGCACCTCGGGAACAAAGGCCAACCCCTGCATGCGGTCGGCCTCGATGGCCATCATCTTTTCCAGCGCCGCCGCGGGAAACCAGTCGGTATAGGCGGTCAGGTCATCGGAGGTGTAGGCATTGTTGGAGCCGCCGTTGAACTCCATGATCTTGTCGAGCTGCCCCGGCCCGGTCTGCGCCGTGCCATTGAACATCATATGCTCAATGAAATGCGAAACCCCGGTCAGTCCCGGCCGCTCGTTGCGCGAACCGACCCGGAAAAAGGTAAAGTAAGCGATGTTGGGAATGGTGTGATCCTCGAACAAGAGAATCTTGAGGCCGTTGTCGAGTTTGGCGCTGGTGATATGCTCCTTGCTGAAGGTCGCCGCCAGACTGACGGTGGAGCCCAGCATGAGGAGCATGCCAAAAAGGGGCAGCAGTTTGAGATGCATAATGGATCTCCTTGGCTGATGAATCTCAAAATATCGATTTCCGGCCTCTTTATCAAGTGCTTTTCTCGGCACGGCATTCAGGTTCCGCACTTGCATCTTTTCGCCGCCGCACCCCTCATTCCCACCGGCACGGCGCAGCCGCTGGTAAGCCCGGGCGGGAACACCCGCATGGTTCCGCACTTGCATCTTTTCGCCAGCCGCACCCCTCATTCCCACCGGCACGGCGCAGCCGCTGGTAAGCCCGGGCGGGAACAGCAGCACGGTTCCGCACTTGCATCTTTTCGCCAGCCGCACCCCTCATTCCCACCGGCACGGCGCAGCCGCCGGCAAGCCCGGGCGGGAACACCCGCATGGTTCCGCACTTGCATCTTTTCGCCGCTGCACCCCTCATTCCCACCGGCACGGGGCAGCTGCTGGTAAGCCCGGGCGGGAACACCCGCATGGTTCCGCACTTGCATCTTTTCGCCGCCGCACCCCTCATTCCCACCGGCACGGCGCGGCCGCCGGTAAGCCCGGGCGGGAACACCCGCATGGTTCCGCACTTGCATCTTTTCGCCGCCGCACCCCTCATTCCCACCGGCACGGCGCGGCCGCCGGTAAGCCCGGGCGGGAACACCCGCATGGTTCCGCACTTGCATCTTTTCGCCTCCGCACCCCTCATTCCCACCGGCCCGGGGCAGCCACCGGTAAGCCCGGGCGGGAACAGCAGCACGGTTCCGCACTTGCATCTTTTCGCCAGCTTGTCTATATTGTAGGTACTCTATAAGGTTCCTTGATCAAGAGGCCCCTAGCATGCACAGCTCACTCTTCCGTCGCTCCATCACCGGCGGCGCTCTCGGACTTTTAGCCGCCCTGCTGGTGCTGCTGCTCACCTATGCCATCGAGCCCCGGCTCTTCGATGCCTTTGAGGCCAGGTCCCTCGACTGGCGCTACCTCGGGCGCCTCAAATCCCTCTGGGCGCAGCGGCAGGGCGCGACCATCGAGGATATCATCATCATCGACATCGATGACCGCAGCCTCGAGAAAATGGGCCGCTTCGAGCAGTGGCCGCGCGACTATCACGCCCGGCTGGTCGATTACATCGCCGGCGGCGGCGCCCGCGCCATCGGCTTTGACGTCCTGTTCATGGAGCCCGACCGTGACGCTGCCATGGACTCCGCGCTCGTCGCCGCCACCGCGCGCGCCGGCATCGTTTACCACGCCATGGCCTTCTCCGCCGCCAATCCCGACGCCTTCCTCTATCCCATGCAAGAACCGCCGCCAGGGCTGCAGGCCAAACGCCTCTCGATGCAGCTCCAGGCCGGCGCCCTGCCCGGGGTCCGCAGCGCCGACCGCATGGATGGCCGCCTCGTCCCCCTCTATAACGCCGCCGCCGGCATCGGCTTCGCCAACTTTTCTCCCGATAACGACAGTGTCATCCGCACCATGCCGATGTTCATCCGCTTCGCCGGCCGCCACTATTTCGCCCTCACCCTGGCGATGACCATGGGCATGATGGGGGCGCGCCCTGAAGATCTCACGATTGTACCCGGCGAGGCCATCACCATCGCCCCGCCGGGCCGGCCGGCCCAGCGCATCCCCATCGATGATGCCGGCCGCATGCTGATCAACTATCAGGGCACCTTCCAGACCTTCCGCTACATCTCATACTACGATGTGCTGATGCAGCGCGTGCCGCAGGAGACCTTCCAGAACAAGATCATCCTGGTCAGCACCTCGGCGGCGGGGCTCTCCGACATCCGGCCGGTCCCCTTTCAGGACTCCTTTCCCGGGGTTGAGGTGCATGCCAACGTCCTTTATAACATTCTCCAGAACCACTACATCGAGAAACAGAGCCTGCTGCTGACCGTGCTCACTCTGATCGGGCTGGCGCTGCTGGTGGCGCTGCTCACCGTGCTGCTCAAGCCGGTCCTGGGCGGCCTCCTCGGCGCCCTCATCATCGCCGGCTATGCCTTCCTGGGCAGCCGCTGGTTCGCCGGCCAGGCCTTCTGGCTCGAGCTGGTGCGGCCGGTGATGGCGATCATCATGGCCTATCTCTTCGTGGTCCTCTACCGCTTTATCGATGAGGAGCGCAACAAGCGCTACATCAAGAACATGTTCCAGCATTACATCACCGCCTCGGTGGTGGACGAGCTACTCAAGCGGCCGGACATGCTGCAGCTCGGCGGCGAAAAACGCACGGCCACCGCCTTTTTCTCGGACATCAGGAATTTCACTACCGTCTCCGAGAGCCTCTCGCCCGAGACCCTGGTGGCGCAGCTCAACGATTATCTCACCGCCATGACCGAAGTGGTCTTCAAGTACCAGGGCTACCTCGATAAATACGAGGGGGACGCGATCATGGCGGTCTACGGCGTGCCGGTCGAGATGCACGACCACGCCCGCCGCGCCTGCCTTGGGGCCCTCGAGATGCAAAACAAGCTGATCGAACTGCGGCAGCGCTGGCATGAGGAACAGAAACCCGAGTTTCATGTGCGCATGGGCATCAATTCCGGGCCGATGATCGCCGGCAACATCGGCGGCAAGGACCGCTTCGACTATACCGTGATCGGGGATTCGGTCAACCTCGCCTCGCGGCTGGAGGGCGCCAACAAGGCCTATGGCACCAGCATCATGATCAGCGAATTCACCAAGGAGCTTTTGAACGGGGAATTTCCGCTGCGCGAGCTCGACCTGCTGCGGGTCAAGGGCAAGAACCAGCCGGTGCGGGTCTATGAGCTGCTCGGCGGCACAGCGGAAGCGGTGACGGCGGCCAAGAAGGAGGCGGTGCGCATATATGAGGAGGGACTGGCCCTCTACCGCGCGCAGGAGTGGGACGCGGCGGTCGCAGCCTTCGAGCGCGCCCTGGCCGTCGATCCCGAGGACGGCCCGAGCCGGACCTATATCGAACGCTGCGCCTGGTTCATGGAGAACCCGGTGGCCGCGGATTGGGACGGCGTCTTTGAAATGAAGACGAAATAACAGACGGCGCCGGTTGCCGCGCCGGCCCGGGGGAAGGGACCTGATAGGGACCCCGTTCGAGGTGCAGGAGCCTGACGGGGTGCCGGCCCTGGGTGCAAAAGCGGGACAGGCAGCGGCCCGGGGTGCAGGGATTTTACGATGCGCCGGCACGGGGTGCAGGAGTGCAGCGGAGCGTTTGCGCGGGAGCCGGAGAACCGGAGAAAGGAATACCATGTTAGCCTATATCTACGGCCGCAACCCGGTGCTCGAGTGGCTGCGCGCCGGCTATCCGACCGAAAAACTGCTCATTTCGCGGGAGCTCTCCGGGGCGGCCCTGCAGGAGATCGAAAAACTCGCAGCCGGACTCAATCTGGCCGTGGAAAATGTGTCGCGCCCCGAGCTGGCCCGGGCGGCCGGCAGCGATCACCATCAAGGGGTGGCGGCGCGCATCACCCTGCCCGATTATGTCGAGGTCGACGAGATCCTGGCCCGGGCGGCGCAGCGCAACGAGCCGCCGCTGCTCGCCATCCTCGATTGCGTCCAGGACCCGCATAATCTCGGCGCGATTCTGCGCAGCGCCGACGGCGCCGGAGTGCATGGGGTGATCATTCCCAAGGATAACGCCGCGCCGATGACCGCCGCGGTCTTCAAGGCCTCGGCCGGCGCCGCCGCCCATGTGGCCGTCGCCCGCGTCACCAACCTCAGCCGCACCATGGATGAGCTGAAAGAACGCGGCATCTGGTTCGCCGGCACGGATGAGGAGGGCGAACAGCTCTACACCGAACTCGACCTCAAGGGGCCGACCGGCCTGGTGCTCGGCAGCGAGGGCAAAGGGCTGCGCCGCCTGGTGCGCGAGGAGTGCGATTTCGTTGCCCGCATTCCCTTGCGCGGCAAGGTGAGCTCCCTGAACGTCTCGGTAGCCGCGGCGGTGCTCTTTTTCGAGGCCCGGCGCCAGCGGGGATTCTGATTTTTAAACAAAAATGATCTATCACAGAGATCTGTAAAGAAAAAAGTCTCACAAAGGCGCAGAGGCACAAAGAACAACAAGGCGTCACCGGGCGGGACCACCCCTTTTTCTGGTGCCCACCTGAAATCGCGGCCGGGTGGTGACGAGAAGAAAAGTCTCACAAAGGCGCAGAGGCACAAAGAAAAACAAGGCGTCACCGGGCGGGACCACCCCTTTTTCTGGCTCCCACCCGCCGACCCCTCTGGTGCCCACCTGAAATCGCGGCCGGGTGGGGACGAGGAAAAAGGCGCAGAGGCACAAAGAACAACAAGGCGTCACCGGCTTGGCTTTTTCTGGCTCCCACCCGCCGACCCCTCGGGTGCCCACCTGCAACCGCGGCTGGGTGGGGACGAGACCAGGCGGGGCCACCCCTTCTGGTGCCCACCTGCAACCGCAGCTGGGTGGGGACGAAGAAAAAGACGCAGAGGCACAAAGAAAAACAAGGCGTCACCGGCTTGGCTTTTTCCTGGAGCCTTGGCGGCTTGGTGAGACCGTATCTTTTTCCAACTCTACGAATAATTATTGATGGGAGAAAAGTCAATGAAACTCTTTGTGCCGGGGCGCATTTGCCTCTTCGGCGAACACAGTGACTGGGCGGGCGGGTATCGCCGAATCAATGCGGCCATCGATAAGGGCTATGCCATTATCGCCGGCACAAACCAGGGACTCCATGCCCACGTCAAGCCCCATCCGAGCAAGTTTATCTTCCGCGCCACCCTCGGCGATGGCACCCCCCAGGGCCCCTATGAGGTCGCCATGGAGCGCGATGCCCTGCTCGCCGAGGCGGAAAAGGGCGGCTTTTTCAGCTATGCAGCCGGGGTCGCCTATCAGATCCTGACCAAGCACCGCGTGCGCGGCCTGGAGATCGATAATTTTCTCACCGACCTGCCGGTCAAAAAGGGACTCTCCTCCAGCGCGGCCGTATGCGTGCTGGTCGCCCGCGCCTTCAACCGCATCTATGACCTCAAGCTGACGGTGCGTGGCGAGATGGAGCTGGCCTATTTCGGCGAGATCACCACCCCCTCCCGCTGCGGCCGCCTCGACCAGGGCTGCGCCTATGGCAACCGCCCGATCCTGATGACCTTCGACGGCGACCGCATGGATGTCCAGGAGATCTCCGTCCCCAACGATCTCTACTTCATCATCGTCGATCTCCACGCTAGCAAGGATACGCGCGAGATCCTCAACCAGCTCAACCACTGCTATCCCTTCGCCGAGAATGAAGAACAGCGCCGCGTCCAGGAGTATCTCGGCCCGATCAATCAGCGCATCGTCACGGGCGCGGAGCGGGCCCTGGCCGGCGGCGATGCCGCCCTTATCGGGGCGAGCATGACCGAGGCCCAAGCGGAATTCGATCGGCATCTCCAGCCCGCCTGTCCTGCGCAGCTGACCGCGCCGGTGCTGCACCAGCTGCTCGACTGGGAGAAACTCAAGCCCTACGTCTACGGCGGCAAGGGGGTCGGATCGCAGGGCGACGGCTCGGCCCAGTTCATCTGCCGCGACGAAAAAAGCCAGGCGCGGGCCGTCGAGCTCATCGAGAAGGAGATGGGCATGTCCTGCCTCAAGCTGGTGCTCAAGGCGGGACGACGCGTGCGCAAGGCGGTCATCCCCGCCGCCGGCTTCGGCACGCGGCTCTTCCCGGCCACCAAGGCGGTCAAGAAGGAGCTCTTCCCGGTCATCGACCGCAAGGGGCGGGCCAAGCCGGTGATCCTGGCCATCGTCGAGGAGGCCCTGGCCGCGGGCGTGGAGCAGGTCGGCATCATCGTCCAGAGTCAGGACCGCGAGCTGTTCGAGGAGATTTTCTGCACGCCGCCGCCGGTCGAGAATTTCAACAAGCTCTCGCGCGAGGATCAGGAGTACTGCAACTACCTCATGGAGATCGGCAACCGCATCACCTTTCTGACCCAGGATGTGCAGGAGGGGTTCGGGCATGCCGTCTACTGCGCGCACGCCTGGGTCGGGGACGAGCCCTTCCTGCTGCTGCTCGGCGATCACCTCTATGCCTCGGAGGTGGACAAGTCATGTTCCCGCCAGCTGCTCGATGTCTATGAGCGGGTCGGCGTCAGCGTGGTCGGCGCCAAGATCAATCCCGGCGCCGAGGTGGGCCAGTTCGGCTGCATGACCGGTGTCTGGAAGGATGCACAGGCCACCCTTTCGATCACCGAATTCTATGAAAAGCCGACGCCCGAGTACGCCCGCCAGCATCTCCACATGGAGGGCATGGGCGAGGATGAATTCCTGACCGTATTCGGCCAATACGTCCTCGACCCGAAGATTTTCGCCTATCTCGAGGAGAACATCCGCCTCAACCTGCGCGAGCGCGGCGAGTTCCAGCTCACCTCGTGCCTCGACCGCCTGCGCCAGGAGGAGGGCTTTGTCGGCTGCGTCGTCAAGGGGCGCCGCCATGATATCGGCAATCCGGCGGCCTATCGGCAAACGGTGATCGATTTCGCCTCTGCGTGAGCGGGCGCCGGCGGCCTCTCGATCCCACTGTAATCATTGTTCATGGCCGCGCCGGGCAGCTCCCGGTGCGGCGGCCCGCCAGACCACATTCTCGTACCCACCCCGGCCGCCTCGCGCATCAGCCCTCCTCCCTCAAGCCCGGCAATATCCACCCAGGTCAAATAATACTTGCATCTCATAAAAAGGAGTGTTATATTTAAGACACAATACTCTTTTATCTCTTAATAAGAAAGCACCGGACATGATCCTCTCCAGAAGCTGCGACCATGCCATTCGCGCCGCGCTCTATGTAGCACTGCACCAGGACCGCGCCTATGTACCCATCCGCGAAATTGCTGCGGAGCTGGGGATCTCCTTCCACTTCCTGACCAAGATCCTCCAGATTCTGACCCAGGCGGGGATCATGGCCTCCTTCAAGGGGCCGAACGGCGGTGTTGCCCTGGCGCGTCCAGCCGAGGAGATTTCGCTCAAGGAGATCGTCCGGGCGATCGATGGCGACCGGCTCTTCAGCGGCTGCATGATCGGCCTGGACCAGTGCGATGACGCTCATCCCTGTCCCCTGCATGATCAGTGGAGCAAACTGCGCGGGGAGCTGGAACAGCTCTTCAACACGACCACGGTTAGCGGGCTCACCGAGCGCATTCAGCGCGAGGGCTTGCGCCTGAACGATCTGCTGCCGGTTGGTTGAACCAGGCAAACATAAAGTGAAAGATCAGGCATGCTGCGTTTGCGAAAAATAAGAGCCCTGGCGGGCACCCAGTCCGGCCGCAAACTGGTCCAATGGGGCTTTGTGCTGCTGATCCTCGCGATCGGCCTCCAGTTCATTCTGTTTGTGCGTCAGGCGGGTGGCAGCGGTCCCATCACCCTTGCGCGGCCGCCCGGTGTCGAGGCCTTTCTCCCGATCAGCGCCCTGATCAGCCTCAAGTACTGGCTGCTGACCGGCCATTTTACCGCCATCCACCCCGCCAGTCTGGTGCTGCTGCTGATCATCGCCGCCACGGCGGTGTTGCTCAAGAAGGGCTTTTGCGGCTGGGTCTGCCCCTTCGGCCTGCTCTCGGAGTATCTGGCCAGGATCCATCTCTGGATCTTTGGCCGTCCCCGCCGGCTGCCGCAGTGGCTCGACTATCCTTTGCGCGGGGTGAAATACCTCCTCCTCGGCTTTTTTGCCTATGCCATCTTTTGGGGCATGGACACGAACGCCCTGGCAGCTTTTCTCGACACCCCCTACAACCGCGCTGCGGATATCAAGATGTATCTCTTTTTCGCCCAGGCCTCGGCCGTCACCCTCAAGGTGCTCGCCGCGCTGGTGCTGCTCTCCATCCTGGTGCGCCACTTCTGGTGCCGCTACCTCTGTCCCTATGGCGCCCTTCTGGGGCTGCTGAGCTGGCTCAGCCCGCTCAAGATCCATCGCAGTGCCACACGCTGTATCGACTGCGGCAAATGCACCCGGGTCTGCCCGGCCAGCATCAAGGTCGACAAGGCCCGCACGGTCTGGTCCGACGAATGCAACGCTTGTCTGCAGTGCGTCGACGCCTGCCCCGTCAAGCAGACCCTGCAGCTGTCGGTGACGGAGCGCCGGGGGATCTTGCCGCGTTCATGGTATCCTCTTGTTCTGCTTCTGCTCTTCGCGGCTGGCATCGGCGCCGCCTGCATGGCGGGCCGCTGGCACAGCTCAATCTCGGCTGAGGAGTACCGTCAGCATATCCGCAACATCAACAGTCCGGTGTACAACCATTTCCGCGGCCAGACACCGCCACCGGCTGCGTCCGGGCCCTCGACCTCGGCTCCCGGACAGCCGGCATCCGTCATCCCTGCACAAAATTAAACGATAAAAGGAGCCCACCATGAGTGAATTGACCGCCAACGACCGGCAGCGCAAAGAGCTGCTCAAACATATGATCCTGCAGCTGCACAAGGGGGTGGCGCCCGAGGCGGTGCGCAAGCAGCTCGCCGAGTTGATGGGCCAGGTACCCTATGAAGATGTGGTCGCGGTCGAGCAGGAACTGATCGCCGAAGGGCTGCCGACCGAGGAGGTCCTCAAGCTCTGCGATGTCCATGGCGCCGTTCTCAAGGGTCAGATCGACCACAGCGGCGCGCGGACTGCGCCGGCAGGCCATCCGGTGCACACCTTCATCCAGGAGAACCGCGCCCTGCAGCTGGAGGTGGCCGCCCTCGAGGGCCTCTTCACCCGCGCTGGGGCGGAGTTCTCCAGCGATCTCGTCTTTGAGATGATCGGCCATTTCAATGCCCTCGCCGAGGTGGACAAGCACTACCGCCGCAAGGAGTATCTCCTCTTCCCCATCCTCGAAAAGAAGGGGATCACCGGTCCGCCGACGGTGATGTGGGGCAAGCATGACGAGGCGCGCGCCCTGCTCAAGGCCGCCCGTGAGGCTCTGCAGGCCCTCACGGAAGCGGACCAGGAGGCGCTGGCCGGCACCATCGACCTGCTGCTCCGGCAAGCGGCCGAAGCGGTCGAGGAGATGATCTACAAGGAGGAGCAGATCCTCTTCCCGATGTGTCTCGACAGTCTCAGTGAAGGCGAGTGGGCGCGGATCCTGGCCGGCACGGCGGAGATCGGCTATTGTCTCTTCGCTCCGACGGCGGTCTGGACGCCGGCGCCGCAGGCTCTCGCAGCAGAAGGTACCGAGGAGACGGCCGCGACGGCCCCGGGCACACCCCTCGCCGGGCGGATCCAGCTGCCCACCGGAAGCTTTTCGCTGGAGGAGCTCACTGCGGTGATGAACGCCCTGCCCTTTGACGTCACCTTTGTCGATGCCGATGATACCGTGCGCTTTTACTCCGAGGGCCGCGAGCGGGTTTTCGAGCGCAACCTCGCCGTGATCGGGCGCAAGGTGCAGCTCTGTCATCCCCCGAAATCGATGTATATCGTACAGCAGATCCTCGACGATTTCCGCAGCGGCCGGCAGAGCCGGGCGCCCTTCTGGATTACCATGGGCGGCAAGTTCATCCACATCGAATATTTCGCCCTGCGTACTGCGGCGGGCGACTATCTCGGCACCCTGGAGGTGACCCAGGACCTCACCGAAAAACGGCAGCTGACGGGCGACCAGCGCTTGCTCAGTAATGCCAGGGAGTAAACCATGAGTCTGACCATCACTCCGGAAACCAAGCTGCATGACCTGCTCGAGGCCTGGCCCGCGCTCGAGGAAAAGCTGTTGTCGCTGTCGCCGCAGTATGCCAAGCTGCGCAATCCCGTGCTGCGGGCCACCATCGCCCGGATCGCCACCTTGCGCCAGGTGGCGCAGGTGGGCCAGGTGCCTCTGGCCGAGCTGATCAACACCCTGCGCGCGGCGGTGGGCCAGGAGACCGGCCAATTTGGCGGGAGCGCCGCATCGGACGATCGCCCTGCCTGGTTCGCGGTGGAACGGATCGCCCTGCGCCTCGATGCCCGTCCGCTGCTGGCGGCTGGAGAGCACCCCCTCAACCAGGTGTTGCACGAGATCCAGACCCTGCCGCCGCAGGGGATCTATGAGCTGACCACCCCCTTTCTGCCCGCGCCGCTGCTCGAGGCTGTGGGCAAGAAAGGCTTTGCGGTCTGGACCCTGCGGGAGGAGGCGGACCTCTTCCGCAACTATTTCTGCAACATTTGACGGAACAGGAAAGGAGCGTCTGTGAGCCTCGGCGAGAAGAATAAGCTGGCGGGTGGGCGCGAGAAGGGGCGGGGGAGCCGGAGCGGGCAGGGGAGCGAGAGCGGGCAGGGGAACCGGAGCGGGCAGGGGAGCGAGAGCGATCCGGTCAGCGGCCGTGACGCCGCCGCATTCTACCGGGAGATGGCGGCGCAGTATGACACGATGACGCGATTTGGCGCGCGCCTGCCGGGTGAACGGGCGATGCTGGCGCGCTGGCAGGAACGGCTCGGCTTTACGCGCGCCCTCGATGCCGCCTGCGGCACCGGGCTGCACGCCATCGCCCTGGCGCAGCTGGGGGTGGCGGTAACCGGTGCCGATCTCTCGCCGGAAATGCTGGCGCAAGCGCGCCGGCATGCCGCGGCGGAGGGGGTGACCGCACACTGGGTCGAGGCCGCCATGGAGCGTCTCGACCAGGTGGTCGATCCTGCTTATGATCTGGTGCTCTGCCTCGGCAATTCGCTGCCGCATCTGCTCGACGCCGGCGCGCTCGCCGCTGCCCTGAGCGGATTTCACCGCCTGCTGGCGCCCGGCGGCCGTTTGCTCCTCCAGCTCATCAATTACGAGCCGGTCCTGGCCTGGCAGCGGCGGGTCGTCGCTCTCAGCCGCGAGGGCGAGCGCGAATTCATCCGCTTTTACGATTTCGGCGAACCTCTGCTGCGCTTCAATATCCTCGAGATCGACTGGGCGCAACAGCCGCCCGGACACCGCCTGCAGAGCGTGCCGCTCTATCCCTGGCGGCGGCCGGAGGTGGAAGCGGCGCTGCGCGGGGCCGGATTCAGCGACCTCGAGATCTATGGCGATCTGCAGCGGAACGCCTATTCAGCGGCCCAATCGGCGAATACGGTGCTGCTGGCGCGCAAGCCGGTACTTTGACGCAGCCCTCGGGTGGGCGCCAGAGGGGGCGGGGGCGCCGGAGCAGAGCGGGCGGGTGGGCGCGAGAGGGGGCGGGAGCGGCAGGCGGGTGGGAACCAGAAGAGCGGCGCGCTGACGCAGCCCTCGGGTGGGCGCGAGAGGGGGCGGGGGCGGCAGGCGGGTTGGAACCAGAAGAGCGGCGCGCTGACGCAGCCCTCGGGTGGGCGCAAGAGGGGGCGGCGGCGCCGATTTCCTTTGCTTTCTCCCGCAGCTTTATTAAATTAGCCTGCCTGAATGACGCCACCTTCCATTGTACAAGGAGAGCCCCCCATGAGCATTACGCGACAAATGGCCCGTTTCGCCCTTTCCCTGCAGTATGACGCCATCCCCGAGCCCGCCCGCAAGGAGGCGCGGCGCTTTCTGCTCGACAGTTTCGGTTGCGCCCTTGCGGCCCTGCACAACGAGGACATGGCCGCGGCGCACCGCTATATCGAAAAGCTGGGCGGGGTGCCGGACGCCACGGTCATCGGCAGCGGTCTGCGCACCAATGCCCCCAACGCCGCCCTGATGAACAGCCTGCTGATCCGCGCCATCGATTATAACGACATTTACTGGAAGCAGGACCCGAGCCATCCCTCCGACCTCATCCCCGCGGCCCTGGCGGCCGGCGAAAAGGCCGGCGGCGATGTCCGCGACCTCATCGCCGGCATCCTCATCGCCTACGAGCTGGAGATGCGCTGGTGTCTGGCGGCAACGCCCGGGGTGCGCGAGGTGGGCTGGCATCACGCCACCCTCACCCAGTTCGTCTCCCCCTTCGTCGCCGCGCGCCTGCTCCGGTTGAGCGAGGAGCAGACCGTCGCCGCCGCCGGCATCAGCGGCTCGAGCCATTTCACCCTCGGTGGTGTCGTCGCCGGACATCTCACCAATATGAAGAATACCGCCGATCCCATGGCCACCGAAGCCGGCGTGGCGGCCGCCCTGCTGGCGAGCGAGAATTACACCGGACCGGTCGAGGTGATCGAGGGCAAGGAGGGGCTCTATCACGTCCTTCACAACGTCCAGTGGTCGACCGAGGCGCTGCTTGACGGCCTGGGCGAGAAGTGGCTCATCACCGAATGCGGCTACAAACCTTTCCCCACCGAGGCCCTCACCCATCAGCCGATCTCCGCGGCGCTGCAGCTGCGCGAACAGCAGCACCTGACCGAGGCCACGATCGCTCGCGTCCTGGTGCGGACCACCACCCGCGGCGCGGACATCCTCTCCGATCCCAGCAAGTACAAGCCGACGACCAAGGAGACCGCCGACCACAGTCTCCCCTACTGCATCGCTGCAGCTCTGGTCGATGGTCATGTCCTACCCTCCTCCTTCGACGAGGACAAGCTTGCCGATCCGCGTATCTGGAGCATGCTGGGCAAGATCAAGGTGGTGGCGGATGCGGAGATTGACCGGCTTTTCCCGGGGACCAAACGGGCGATCGTCGAGATCACCGATACCGCCGGGCGGACGCATACCGCCCAGGTGGACCATGCCAAAGGCAGCCCGGAGAACCCGATGAGCGACGCGGAGGTGATCGCCAAATTTGCGGCCAATGCGGAGGCGGTGATGGGAGCGGAGCAGCGGGAGCGGCTGATCGAAGCGACCTGGGAGCTGGGCACCCGGCCGCTCACGATCCGCGATTACATGCAGTTGGTTGTGGTTTGAGGGATAGCCGGTTCACCTGGAGAGCCGGTGCGCTGGCACCGGCTCAGGCGAAATCCGGCCGCGGCGCTGCGATGGCGCGCAGGTAGAGCCAGCCGGCGGCGAGCAGCAGCACGAGGTCTTCGAGCAGACGCGTCACCCCGACGCGGCTGCCCGCGTCGGAGGTGGAGAAACAGCCGCAGGAGATATCGAGTCCCCGGGCCAGCGCCGTCGTGATGGCGAGGATGAAGACCAGGTTCATCCCGGCGGCGAGCAGGGTTGCGCCGGCCATGCCGCGGTTGAGGAGGAGCGCCAGGCCGCAGCCGAGTTCGAGCCAGGGGAGGATGGCAGCGAGCAGGGCGGCGAGGAAGCCGGGCAGGAGCTGATAGTGGCCGATGGCGGCGGCGAAAGCGGCCGGATGGGCGATCTTGTCGAGGCTGGCATAGATAAAGACCACCGCCAGTCCCAGGCGCAGCAGGGTGGCGAGGCGGTTGCCGGCTGGATCACTCATGGGAAGCCTCCTGCGCCAGGGGATGGAGCTGCTGCCACTCCTCGATCCCGCCGCGGTAGACCGCCACTTTTTTGAATCCCCGTCCGACCAGCTCCAGCCCCAGATGTTCAGAGAGTTCGCAGCCGCCGCCGTCGCAATAGCAGACCAGCCAGCGGTCGTGCGGCAGCTGGTCGACCTGCGCCATCTCTGCGTTCCAGTTCTCGTAGGGCAGGCTGACCGCCCCAGGCAGATGGCCGGCCCGGTACTCGTCACGGCTGCGCGCGTCGAGCAGCAGTGCCGCCTCGCGCCCGAGCAGCAGCTGCAGCTGCGCCAGGCTGATGGGGCGGGGCTGCTCCGCCCTCTCGCTCTCCTCCCAGGCGGCAATGCCGGCTATGGCCGCACCGGCCGGCCGGAGCGCAACACCGCTCGGGTTGAGGTGATTGGCCACCAGGCCGGTCAGTCCGGCGGCGAGCAGCAGCAGCAGGGCCTGGCGCAGCGCCCAGGCGGGAAGCCAACGCGACATCGGGGATATCCTTTCCAGAGGGATCTGCGGATTCATGCACTTTTAATATAGAAAATTGACCCTCCATTGGCAAAATAATTTTGATATTTGTCCGAAATTGTCTAAATTTTCTCCCTTTACGGAGAACTTGTATGACAGGCCTGTTCCAATCCGGCACCTTTATTCTCTTTTTCATCGTCGCCCTGGGTATCATCCTCGGCCGCTTTCAGATCAAGGGCATCTCGCTGGACGTCTCGGCGGTGATTTTCGTGGCGCTGATCTTCGGCCACTATGGCTATCGCGTTCCGGCCGATTTCCAGAATGTCGGCCTGCTGCTTTTCATCTTCACCATCGGTATTTCCGCCGGTCCGGGTTTTTTCGAATCCTTTCAGCGGCGCGGCCTGCAGCTGGTACTGACGACGGTCCTGATCGTCGTCACCGGGGCCGGGGTCACGGTGGCCCTGGCGTATGCCTTTGATGTCGATTTCAAGATGGCCAGCGGCCTTTTCACCGGCGCGCTCACCAGCACGCCCGGTCTGGCGGCCGCGATCGAGGCGGCGCGATCGCCGCTCGCCTCGATCGGCTATGGCGTTGCCTATCCCTTCGGCGTGATCGGCGTAATTCTCTTTGTGCGTCTGATGCCGCGTCTGCTGCGCGCCGATCTCACCCGCGCCGCCCGCGACTATGCTGCCGAGGCCTTTACCGCCCATCCGGAAATTCTCAACCGCAATTTTGTCGTCGAGAATGCCAACATGGATGGCCAGCCCCTGGGCGCCTTGACGATCCGCTCGATGACCGAGGCGACGATCTCGCGGGTGATGCACCAGGGCGTAGCGGTCACGCCGGCACCCGAGACGCGCCTGCATCTCGGCGATCTGGTCAAGGCGGTGGGCACGACAGAAGCGCTCGAGAAGACCCGGCTGCTCATCGGCCCGGAGACCGACCGCGAGATCCCCCTGGCCAAGGGCTATGAAGTCCAGTGGATCCTGGTGACCAACCGGGCGGTAGTCGGCCAGAATCTGGCCACCCTGCACCTGCATACCAATTACAACGCCAACATCACGCGCATCCGCCGCGGCGATGTCGACATCGCGCCGCGGCGCGGCAGCGTGCTGCGGTTCGGCGACAAGCTGCTGGTGGCCTGCGATTCCGATAACATGCATCAGGTGGTCAAGCTGCTCGGCAACGACGACAAGCGCATATCCGAGGCCGATTTTCTCCCCATCGCGCTCGGCATCGTCGCCGGCGTCCTGCTCGGCAAGGTGCCGATACCGCTGCCGGGGGGGATGGAATTCAGTCTGGGATTGACCGGCGGGGTGCTCGCCGTCACCCTGCTGCTCAGCCGCATCGGCAAGACCGGCCCGGTCATCTGGAGCCTCTCCGGGACAGCCAATCAGGTGCTGCGCCAGCTCGGCCTGCTCCTCTTTCTCGCCGCGGTGGGCACCGAGGCCGGCGCCCATATCGCCACGGCGATCGGGCAATACGGTGCGCGCATCTTTCTCATCGGCGCGGCCATCACCCTGCTGCCGATGATCGCCGGCATGACCGTGGGCTATGGCCTGCTTCGGATTAACATTCTCACCATCCTCGGCACGATGACGGGAGCGATGACCAGCACCCCGGGGCTGGGCGCCCTCGATCCGATGAGCGACAGCGCCGCGCCGGCCGTCGCCTATGCCACCGTCTATCCGGTCGCGCTGGTCTGCACCATCATCTGCGCCCAGATTATTTCGCTTTTGTGAAAGTCCGGAACTTTTTCCGCGGAACTTTTGTTACAAGGTAGTGAATTGTTACTGAGTGCATTATGACGTTTCGCCAAGGAGGATACTGATGATTTCCCAAAAAATGGAAGCCGCTCTCAACACGCAGATCAACAAGGAGATGTACTCCGCCTACTTTTATCTCGCCATGGCCGCGGACCTCAAAGAGAAATATCTCGACGGTTTTTCGCACTTTTTCGAAGTGCAGGCCCGGGAAGAGATGGGACACGCCATGAAGCTCTACGCCTATATCAACGAACAGGGCGGCCGCGTCCTGCTCGAGGCCATTGAAAAACCCCAGGCGCAATACAAGGATGTCGAGGAGATTTTCAAACTCACCCTCGAACACGAAAAATATGTCACCAAGTCGATCCATGGTCTGAAGGAGCTGGCCGTCAAGGAGAATGATTATGCCACCTCCGGCATGCTCGACTGGTTCGTCAAGGAGCAGGTCGAGGAGGAGAGCAACATGGACAAAGGGCTGCATATGGTCAAGATGGCCAACAATGCGCCGCAGGCCCTGATGTTCCTCGACAGCCAGTTCGGCAAACGTGGTGAATGAGCTTCCGTACCTGAATCCCGAAAAGGAATGGATCTCGCGATCCATTCCTTTTTTTTTGGAGAGACCCAAATGGCCATCAGCCCCACCTTGCTCAAGCCTGAAGAACTCGAACAGCGGCTCGCCGCTCTGGGGGGCAGTACCCCGCCCCTGGCCGCCGCGCATGGATTGATGACGGCCGTGATCGTCGGCCCTGAAGAGCTGCCGCCGCAGCGCTGGATCCCCTTCGCTCTCGCCGCCGACGGCCGGCTGCCGGACGGGCATGACCAGGCGGAACTCGAAACCCTGGTGCTCTCGCTCTTCGGCCTGTACAACGACACCGTCGCCCGCATTACCGACAGTCTCTTCCAGCCCTGGCTGGGCGATGCGGCGGATCCCGAAACCCGGATGCAGAATCTCGGGCTCTGGTGTGTGGGTTTTTCCAAGGGGATGCAATTCAGCGAAGGGCGCTGGTTCAACGAAGAGGACAAGCTGGTGGCGGAGCTGCTGGTGCCCATCTTTTATTTTATTGAGCCGGAGCGTTTCTCTCCCCTCTACGTCGAGGAGAAAGCCGACGCCGAAAAACGTTTCGAGCTGGACCTGGCCATGCAAAGTCAGCTGCCGGACTCCGTGCAGGCGATTTATGAATATTGGCAAAAAAAGCGGCCGGTTCGAGGCTAACTCCAGATTTCAGAGTTATCCACAGTAACCTTTCCATCTGTTTTATTTGCCGTTAATTTACCCTTTTCCGCCCGGAAAATTTGACGCCGGAATCGTGCTGTCGCCGTCGCCGCGCGGTTTCACGCTTTGGCCAAGTCCCATAATTTCAATGGTGACGAAAATTAAATAATTAATATTTTTCCTTGCCTTTTTTAAATCTCTTTCATAGATTCGCATCAGAAAAAATCGTTTGACGGGAATTAGAAAGTATTGACGGGTAGGGGATGGGTGGATTATGATACCAGGGCGCAATCCCGGTCAGCCGGGTGCGCTGTTTTCTCCCCCTCCATGACACCATTTCAGCATCCGCAGTTCTCCAGCACCTCAGAGTAATAGCCAAACGCGTCCGCGCGGATCCACACCGCCTTGCTGTGCCATTCTGCCATGACCTTCGCCGCTCTCTGCGCGGGCGCAATTGATTCACCTCCGGGCATCCGTGTCTTGCACCGGCTTCATCCCGCCACACCTTGTTACCGCTTTTTGTGCTTTGCACTACGCCGTTGTTTGATCCATGACATGGGTTCATTGAGGAAGGCATGATCAAGTCCGTATTCGCCCTGCTCCTGGCGCTGGCCTGCGCCGGGCCCCTCTTCGCCGCAGAACAGGCCCTCTACTCGGTTCGGGACGTCGAGGTCACACCCGATTTTATCGTCCGGGATTTCTGCATCTATCCCTACTCGGACTCCTATTTGATGGGCTACTCGCGTATTCTCTACACGGGGAGGCAGCTGATCGATTATGTGCGTCTCGATTGCCACTTTTACAGGCAAGGCGTGCATGCGGGGACGACGGCGCTCTATGGCGATTACGGCACCTATGGCCAGAGCGGCATGCGGCCGGGCACGGAGAACTATTATAGCAGCATCATCAGCCGCACGGACTTTGACAGCATCGCCTTCACGATTTCCTACGATGCCGGCGGCGATCTGAAGCCTCTCCTCGACAAGGGCGGCCTCGAAGTGCTGCGTCCGCATCTGGAGCGCTATGGCCGCTGGTCCAGGGTCTCGGGCCAGATCCGCAATGTCTCCACCGCACCGATCGCCTTTCCCTCGGTGCTGATCTGCTTTTACAAGGAGGGCCAGCTGGTGCAGTATCAGCGCGCCTTCGCGGACATTGCCGGCCGGCGGCTGCAGCCGGGCGAATCGGCGCCCTTTTACAGTTATATCGATCCCGTCGCCTATGATGATGTGGTCTATCTTTCCAACAGCGCCGTGCCCCAGGAGAGTGGCCGGCTGACGAAAGCTGTGGGTCTGCAGACCGCAGGAAATCCGGTTCTGTTCTATTTGTCGCAAATATAACGGTCCGGCTGCACGGCCCGTGCCGCCGCCTGACCTCGCTCATGATCCCGGGCCACGCTCCCTCCCCCCGCTAGCGGAATGCGTATCCGGACCGTGTTTCGTGATCCGCGTCGCCCTGCACAGGCTGGCTCTGCCAGCAGATGCGACATAACAAAAAGCCCCGATGAACTCGGGGCTTTTTTTATAGACAGCTGCAGCGGGCGGCTTACCCTTCCCGGAAAAAACGCTCGATCTTTTCCACGCCTGAATCTTCCGCCTCCTGGACCGTGCCGGAGAAGAGCAC
>Ga0209098_1001837_pt1 | contig 19522 bp, 14 predicted proteins | sample AD_JPNHW1_MetaG_FD_184429 | JGI IMG/M metagenome (GOLD analysis project Ga0209098, IMG submission 184429) | Active sludge microbial communities of municipal wastewater-treating anaerobic digesters from Japan - AD_JPNHW1_MetaG (SPAdes) (version 2) | ecosystem: Engineered > Bioreactor > Anaerobic... | reverse complement strand
CTCCACGAGCGCCCGAACGCCCTCGCCTCCATCCGTGAACAGACCTTCCCCAAAGCTCCTTCCGGGCTCAAACTTCCCTTCGGCCATCGCGTCCTCCAAGTTGGTGGTTTTGAACGCGATCAACCTACCGGACTCGGTGGCCAACCTCTACTTCAGGCCCTCAAGACGGACTTACAGACGCTTTTATACACAACCCCGGGACCACGGGTCCGGGTGATCCGAATGGGGTGTGGACCGGACGCGAGGACCCAGGGGCCTTGGGGATTCTTACACAGGGATCTTCTGCCGCAGGTTCAGGATCTCGAGCTTGATGTCGTCGACGAACTGGTCGAACAGGTGCGAGTGCGGCCGGAACTCGGAGCGGATCACGTTGATGCAGTAGGGCACAGGGATGCTGAAACGCCTCAGCTCGATCCAGTTGTGCGGAATGCTCAGGGCCGTCATGGGATTGATGATCGAGACGCCCATGCCCTCCATGACCATCTTGCAGATGGTGAAGGAGTCGCAGGCTTCCATCGAAAGGATGCGGTGGACGTTGTTCTGCCGGAAGATCTCGTCCAGCTGCAGCCGGATGGGATCGACCGGAGACTGGCTGATGAAGTCCTCCCCCTCGAAATCCGAAGGGTAGAGCACCTCTTTCTCCAGGAGATGGTGGCCTATCGGCGTGATGCAGACTTCCTCGAAATAGAAGATGGCTTCCTGATGGGTGCCCGCCGGGATCGCGCTGCTTTCCGTCAGCCCCAGGTCGTGCCTCTGGGTCGTGAGCCATTCCTCGAGCAGCGGCGGCTCCTGCGACACGATGGAAATGCCCACGGAATGGTGGCGCTCCCGGAAGCGGCGACAGATCGCGGGCAGCAAGGCATGCGCGATACCGGGGACGCAGAGCACGGACAACTGCCCCTTCTCGTATTTCCCGATATCGATTGCGGTCGTCAATATGTTGTTGAGACTAATGTATGAACGTTCTATCTCGCGGAACAGCGTGACGGCCGAGGCGGTAGGCTGGAGCCGCCGCCCTACCCGGATGAAGAGCTTGTAGTCGAGAAGATCCTCGAGTTCCGACAACTCGCGGCTGAGGGTCGGCTGGGAAGTCCCCATGATGGCGGCGGCCACCTTCAGGCTGGGGGCCTCCATGATGTTGCGGAATACCTCGATGTGCCGGTGCGTAAGCTTCATGGTGTCGTGTAGTTCAAGCCCGTGTCGACCTTCTGACGAAACGGATACCAGATTCAACCAAACTCATGAAACCACCTGGTCCGATGCCATGCAGGATGGACCTGATTCTATCCTTATCAGACAACCCCACTTCCTGGATTCCTCGCCAGTCCGGATAGCCGATGAGGGCAGAAGGGGAACAAGACCGGCCCATCAAGTATATAGACCGGGAACTGGGATATCGCCGACATTCGACCGGAAGATCCTGGATCCCAGGAATCCACCCAAGCGTTTCCCGCGCCTGACACCGTTCGGCATCAGGCGCGGGAAACATTGACAGGAATCGATCTATCCTGCGCGCACGGCGCCGGCCCTCTACTCCACCTTGGCGAGGGCCTGGTCCAGGTCGGCGATGATGTCCTCGACGTCCTCGATCCCCACGGACAGGCGCACAAGGCCGTCGGTGATCCCCGCGGCCACCCGGTCCGGCCGTGCCATGCCCGCGTGGGTCATGGAGGCCGGGTGGCTGATGAGCGTTTCGACACCTCCCAGGGAGACGGCCAGCCCGGCGAGGCGCACGTTGTCCATGACCGTGCGGCCCGCGGCCACGCCGCCCCTCAGCTCGAAGGCGATCATGGCGCCGAAGCCGGACATCTGGCGCCTGGAGAGTTCATGCTGCGGATGGGAGGGAAGTCCGATGTAGCGGACCCACTCGATCTTCGGGTGCCCTTCCAGCCATTCGGCCACCTTCTGGGCGTTCTCCTGGGCACGCTCCACGCGCAGGGCCAAGGTCTTCAGGCCCCGGCTCACCAGGTAGGCCTGGTGGGGATCCATGTTGCAGCCCATCATGATCATCATGCCCCGGATCTTCTTGTGCAGCTCCTCCGTCCTGCTGATGACGATCCCGCCCACCACGTCCGCATGGCCGTTGATGAACTTGGTGACGGAGTGGAGCACGACGTCGGCGCCCAGGTCGAGGGGCTTCTGCAGGCAGGGGCTGGCGAAGGTGTTGTCGACCACCAGGACGGCGCCCGCTTCGTGGGCGATCCTGGCCGCCGCTGCGATATCCGTCACCTGCATGGCGGGATTCGAGGGGGATTCCACGTAGACCAGCCTCGTGTTGGGCTTGATGGCCGCGCGCAGGTTGTCCAGGTCCGTGGTGTCGACGTAGGTGGACTGGACCCCGAAGCGGCTGAAGTGCTTCTCCATGATCACCCGGCTGGGTCCGTAGACCGAGTCCGTGCTCACCATGTGGTCGCCCGCGTTCAGGAGGGCCATGTAGACCGTGCTGACCGCGCCCATGCCGCTGGACATGGCCGTGGCGCCGAAGCCGTTCTCCAGCTGGGCGACGTTGGCTTCCAGGGCCGCCGTCGTGGGATTCCCGATGCGCGTGTAGATGTAGCCCTCCGCCTTCCCGGCGAAGCGGTCGGCCCCCTGCTGGGCGTCCCTGAATGCGAACGTGGAAGCCTGGTAGATGGGCGTCACGACGCTGCCATAGGCGTCCTCCTCGATTCCTGCGTGCACGAGCTTGGTGTTGAAGCCTTTGTTGCGAGTGTCCATGGATGCTCCTGAGCGTTGAACGACACGATTGAGTGCCTGGGGAATCAAGGCCTTGCACCGTCTCCCCCCAGGCGCGGGCACGGGATCGGCGTTGGGGCGTCTGCGCCGGTTTCAGGCGCCGGGCAGCATGGTGTCCCCTGCCAGGAAATGGAACACCCCGAAGAGACCGCCCGTGTGGATGAAGAGGACCCGCTGCCCGGCCGTGAAGGTGCCTTTCCGGATCTCGGTCAGCAGGCCGTGCATGGCCTTTCCGGTGTAGACCGGATCGAGGATGATGCCCTCGGTCTTCGCGAAGAGGCGGATCGTCTCCAGTTCCTCGGGCCGGCTCAGGGCATAGCCGCGTCCTGCGTAGCCGTCCAGCAGGGCCAGATCCTCCTGGCCGAACGCCGCGGAGGTGCCCATGATGCCGGCGGCCTCGCGGAGCGCCCCCAGAATCACCGGGGTGAAGTAGGCGGCGTCGTCGGCGATCGGGATTCCATGGACGGTTCCCGGGTGGCGCTCGAGCCGCTTGCCCAGCACCAGGCCGGCGTAGGTCCCTCCGGAACCGACCGCGCAGACGATGGCATCGAACTGGAATCCCAGCTCCTGCTCCTGCCTGCAGATCTCCTTCATCGCCTGGGCGTAGCCGAAGACGCCGATGCCGTTGGAGGCGCCCAGGGGGATGACGTAGCCTTTGCGCCCCTTCGCCCGCAGCTCGCCGCAGATGGCCTCCATCGTGGCGACCCGCTTCGCCTGCATCAGCTCCGGGGTGGCCTCGGGCGTCAGGAACCGGATGTCGGCATCCAGTAGGCCGTCCAGCAGGTAGTTGCCCTGCCGGGGCGGCTGCTCGGCGATGTTGAGCACGAGGGAGCACCCCAGGCCGAGCTGCGCCGCCGCGGCTGCGGTGGCCCGGGCGTGGTTGGACTGGATGCCTCCGCAGGTGATCAGCGTGTCGCATCCCAGGTCCAGCGCCTCCTGGATGGCATATTCCAGCTTGCGCACCTTGTTGCCCGAGACCTCGGTACCCGTCTGGTCGTCACGCTTGATCCAGAGTTCGGGACCGTTCAGCACCTTGGACATCCGGGGCAGCGGATCGATGCGGGTTGGGAGGTTGGCGAGGGCAAGGCGTTTCGGAATCGGCATGGTGGACCCTTTCCTGTAGGTTTGAATGCGCTTGTTCACGGGCTGCGGGGAATGCTTCCACGGGGCCGGTCAAGCCGTCTCGACGGCCTCCGCGGGCAGGACGAGCCTGGCCAGGTTCTCGTGGGCGGCGAAGCGGTTCTGGACTTCGCGCTGGGCGGCCGCGAGGAGGTGCTTGAACTGCTCGGGATGGGCCTGTTCCACCATGCGGTAGCGGGTCTCGTTGCGCACGTAGAGCCCCAGGTCGATCTTCGGAGCCGGGCTGTCCAGTTGCAGAGGGTTCTCGCCCGTCGTGATGCGCCGGGGATCGTAGCGGTAGAGCGGCCAGTAGCCGGCGTCCACCGCCAGCTTCTGCTGTTCGCACCCCTTCGCGAGGTCGTAGCCGTGGGCGATGCAGTGGCAGTAGGCGATGATGATGGACGGCCCGTCGTAGCTCTCCGCCTCCAGGAACGCCTTCACCGTCTGCGTGTCCTTCGCCCCCATGGCCACCCTCGCCACGTAGACGTTGCCGTACGCCATGGCGATCATCCCCAGGTCCTTCTTGGGCAGGCTCTTGCCGCCCATGGCGAACTTCGCGGCCGCCCCCATGGGCGTGGCCTTCGAGGCCTGGCCCCCGGTGTTGGAATACACCTCCGTGTCCAGCACGAGCAGGTTGACGTTCCGGCCCTGGGCCAGCACGTGGTCCAGCCCCCCGTAGCCGATGTCGTAGGCCCAGCCGTCCCCGCCGATGATCCACACGCTGCGCTTCACCAGGTTGTCCGCCAGGCTGGCGAGCCGCTTGGCTTCAGGGGTCTTCAGGTTGGCCAGCACGCCCTTCAGCTCGGCCACGCGCCGGCGCTGCTCGATGATCCCGGCCTCGGTGCGCGGGTCGGCCCCCAGCAGCGCCGCCGCCAGGGCCTCCCCCACCTGCGGCGCCAGGGCCTTCAGGGCCTCCTCCGCCAGCTCCCGCTGTTTCTCCACCGCCAGCCGCATGCCGTAGCCGAACTCCGCGTTGTCCTCGAAGAGCGAGTTGTTCCACGCCGGGCCGAGCCCCTCCTTGTTCACGCAGTAGGGCGTCGTCGGCAGGTTCCCCCCGTAGACCGACGAGCAGCCCGTGGCGTTGGCGATGAGCGCCCGGTCCCCGAACAGCTGGGTCAGCAGCTTGATGTAGGGCGTCTCGCCGCAGGCCGAGCACGCCCCGGAATACTCGAACAGGGGCTGCATGAACTGGCTGCCCTTCACGTCCAGCTTCAGGGCCGTGCGGTCGGGGTTGGGCAGGTCCAGGAAGAAGGCATAGTTGGCCCGCTCGGATTCCCGGATCGGCGGCTGCGGGACCATGTTGATGGCCTTGCGGGCCGGATCCGCCTTGTCCTTGGCGGGGCACACGCTCAGGCAGATGCCGCAGCCCGTGCAGTCCTCCGGGGCGATCTGCAGGGTGTACTTCATGCCCTTGAACTCCAGGCCCTTGTAGTCCGTGCTCTTGAAGGTCGGCGGGGCCTGCTCGAGGAACGCGGGACCGTAGACCTTGGGCCGGATCGCCGCGTGGGGGCAGATCAGGGAGCACTTGTTGCACTGGATGCACACCGCAGGATCCCAGCAGGGGATCTCCAGGGCGATGTTGCGCTTCTCCCACTGGCTCGTCGCCACCGGCCAGGTCCCGTCCGCCGGGAAGGCCGACACCGGCACCTGGTCCCCGTTCCCCGCGATCATCGGGGCCGTGACCTTGTGGACGAACTCGGGCGCCGCCTCCGAGACGGTCGGCGGCCGCTTGATGGTGGACGTCACCCGGCCCGGGACCTCCACCTCGAACAGGTGGGCCAGCGTGGTGTCCACCGCCTCGAAGTTCTTCCGCACCACGGCGTCCCCCTTCTTGCCGTAGGTCTTCTGGATCGACTTCTTGATCTGGGCGATCGCCTCGTCCTTGGGCAGCACCCCCGAGATGGCGAAGAAGCAGGTCTGCATGATCGTGTTGATCCGCACCCCCATGTCCGTCTTCCTGGCCACGTCGTAGGCGTCGATCACGTAGAACTTCAGCTGCTTGCCGAGGATCGCCTCCTGGACCTCCCGGGGCAGCGTGTCCCAGACCTCGGCCTTCCCGTGGGGCGTGTTCAGCAGGAACGTGGCTCCCGGCGCGGCCGCCGCCAGCATGTCGTACTTCTCGAGGAAGGTGGTCTGGTGGCAGGCCACGAAGTTCGCCTGCCGGATCAGGTACGTCGAGCGGATCGGCCTGGGCCCGAAGCGCAGGTGGCTCACCGTGATGGCGCCGGACTTCTTGGAGTCGTAGACGAAGTAGCCCTGGCCGTAGAACCCCGCCTGCTCGGCGATGATCTTGATGGAGTTCTTGTTCGCCCCCACCGTGCCGTCCGCTCCCAGGCCGTAGAACATGGCCCGCTTGACGTCGCCGGCCTCGATGTCGAACCCGTGGTCCACCGCCAGCGAGGTGTGGCAGACGTCGTCGTCGATGCCCACGGTGAAGTGGTTCCGGGGCTCGGCCTTGCCCAGCTCGTCGAAGACCGCCTTGACGTGGGCCGGGGTGAACTCCTTGCTCGCCAGGCCGTAGCGCCCCGCGATCACCCGCGGCGGGTTCTGGAGGCCGCTCTCCTGCAGGGCCATCACCGTGTCCAGGCACAAGGGGTCCGCCAGGGCCCCCGGCTCCTTGTAGCGGTCCAGGACCCCCAGCACCTTGACGGTCTTCGGCAGGGCCGCCACGAAGTGCTGCACCGAAAACGGCCGGTAGAGCCGCACCTTGAGCGCGCCGATCTTCTCGCCCCTGGCCACGGCCCACTCCACGTACTCGTGGACCGTCTCCGCCCCGCTGCCCATCAGCATGACCACCCGCTCGGCATCCGGGGCGCCGACATACTCGAACAGCTTGTAGGCGCGCCCCGTCAGCCGGGCGAACTTGTCCATCTCCTCCTGCACGATGCCAGGGCAGGCCAGGTAGTAGGGCGAGCAGGCCTCCCGGGTCTGGAAGAAGGCGTCGGGATTCTGCGTGGTCCCGCGCACCACGGGGGCCTCGGGATGCAGGGAACGCTTCCGGTGGGCCGCGACCAGGTCGTCGTCGATCATGGCGCGCAGGTCCTCGTCCGGGAGATACTCGATCTTGGCGACCTCGTGGCTGGTGCGGAAGCCGTCGAAGAAGTGCAGGAAGGGCACGCGGGCCCGCAGGCTCGAGGCCTGGGCCACGAGCGCGAAGTCGTGGGCCTCCTGCACCGAGCAGGAAGGCATCATCGCGAAGCCCGTCTGCCGGCAGGCCATGACGTCCGAGTGGTCCCCGAAGATGGAGATGCCGTTGTGCCCGATGGCCCGCGCGGAGACGTGCATGGTGAAGGAGGTGAGCTCGCCGGCGATCTTGCACATGTTCGGGATCATGAGCAGCAGCCCCTGGGAGGCCGTGAAGGTCGTGGTGAGCGCCCCGGCCTGCAGGGACCCGTGCACCGCTCCCGCCGCCCCGCCCTCGGCCTGCATCTCCGCCACCAGCGGAACCGTGTGCCAGATGTTCTGACGCCCCTGGCTCGACCACTCGTCGGAGAACTCGCCCATGTTCGAGGAGGGCGTGATCGGATAGATCGCGATCACTTCGTTGATCCGGTGGGCGACCGAGGCCGCCGCCTCGTTCCCGTCCATCGTCTTCATCGGTCGTTGGGTCATGGGACTACTCCTTGGTCAATTTCTGGGAAAGAGAGGCGACAAGGTCGCGGTGGATGCCTCCTGGGGCCCCGGTCCTGGCGACGGCCTCACCCCGGAATCCACGACGCAGGTGCGCTCGCAGACTGACAGGACGACATCCGCAGGACGCCCGGTGAGGAGCGTCGTCAGCTGGAACCGCCGGTGCAGGTCTCGGATCAACCCGGCCAGTTCCAGGGCCTCCTCCCGGTTCATTCCCGCCGCCGGCTCGTCCAGGAGGAGCAGGCTGGGCTTCAGGGCCAGCGCGCGGGCGATCTCCAGTTTCCGCTGGAGACAGCAGGGCATGGCGTCTGCCCTCACCGGAGCCTGGTCCTCCAGCCCCAGGGCGGCCAGGAATTCCATGGCCTGCTTCCGGATCGCCTGCTCGCGCAGGCGGGCGGCCCCGGACAGGTAGGCCTCGCGGCAATCCACGGCGACACAGACGTTCTCCAGCACGCTGAGGTGCTGGAAGAGCCCGATGGGCCGGGATGTCCGCGAGATCCCGAGGCGCACGATCTGGTCGGGGCGTTTCCCGTGGATGGCCTGCCCGTTGAAGAGGATGGCTCCCTCGGTGGGCCCATGCACTCCGCATATCAGGTTGAAGACGGTCGTCTTCCCGGCCCCGTCGGGGCCGATGAGGCCCATGATGCAGCCTTCCCCGAGGGTGAAGCTGATGTCCTGGCAGGCCGTGATCCCGCCAAAGCGCTTGGTGACACCCTTGAACTCCAGAACGGGCCTGAGGTTCGTCGCCGCGGGCAAGTTCCTGTTCATGCGTGGTCTCCTTTCCTGAACCAGACGATGAAGTCCTTGGCGAAGCCGGACGCGACCTCCCGATGACGAGGCAGGGCCCTGGGGCGGAAGCTCCCGATGAGCACCAGGAGGAGCCCACAGGCAGCGAGCCTCCGGATGCTTGCGGCGCGGGGCGCCTCGTTTCCGGAAGTGCATGATCCGGGCCAATATTAATTCATACGACCTCGACCAACTCCGCGCGCCGAGGCAGACCCGGCACGGCGGCGGAATCTCCTGGCCTGCCGGTCGTTTCAGGCGGGCGAAGAGGTCCCGTGCCCCTTGCGCGTTCCCATCGCGATGGATGGAATTCGGAGCAGAGAACCGGGCTAATCGGGTTAATCTATAGTCCCTTTTGACCCGATTGACCCGATCTTCTTGCAGGGGACGCCATGGCCAAGGATGTCGCAGTAATCACCGCCTTCTCCTATGTCGCCGAGCTGCATCGCCTCACCCTGACGCGGCTGTTCGGCGACGCGATCCGCCTGAAGTGCTATTCCTACGAGGAGGGCAGCCTGAACGGGCCGATCGACGCGGACGTGGTGATCGTCTCCATCTATCACATCTACCTGAACGTCCGCCAGTTCATCCCCGCCCGCGCCAAGACGGTCATCATCAGCAACACCATCACCGACGAGCAGTACCGGCAGGTAGCCGAGCTGCCCGCGGGCATCTCGGTGCTGCTGGTGAACTACAGCGTCGAGATGACCATGGAGACGATGACGCTCTTCCATCAGCTCGGCTTGAACCACCTGGAGTTCGTGCCCTTCTATCCCGGCATCGCCCGGGTGCCCAGGCTCGAAGTCGCCGTGACGACGGGGGAGCGGAGACTCGTTCCCGCCTTCGTGAAGCGCGTGATCGACATCGGAGGCCGGGTGATGGACGCTCCGACGATCATCGACATCACCACCAGCCTCGGGCTCGAGCACCTCCTCCGGGAAGAACGCTTCATCCACTACTTCAAGAACCTCCGGATGAACCCCGACCGGGTGACGACGCTGTTCAGCCGGACGAACATCCTGGAAGGCCAGATCGCAGGCCTGCTCGACGTCCTGGACGACGGGATCCTCATCATCGAGAGCACGGGCCTCATCCACGCGGGCAACCGCAAGGCCCACGAAGTGCTGGGCACGGACATGAACTTCGTGGGCGTCCGGGTCTCGGACCTCGTCCCCGGCATCCCCTTCGCCAGAGTGCTGAACAACGGCGCCGAGGTCGACCGCACGCTCGTGAAGATCAACGGCCGCAACGTCTCCGTGAAGGTGGTCCCCATGATCATCAAGGGGGAGACGCGCGGCGCCCTGGCCACTCTCAACACGTTCGAGGAGATGGAGAAGAGCCAGCAGCGGTTGAGGTCGCAGCTGCTCGGCAAGGGGCATCGCAGCCGATACACCTTCGACGACATCCTGACCCGGAGCCCGGCTTTCCTCCAGACCAAGCTCCTGGCCAGGAAGAAGGCCGATTCCGACGCCTCGGTCCTGATCATCGGAGAGACGGGCACCGGGAAGGAGCTCATCGCCCACGCGATCCACCACGCCTCGAGGAGGAACGGCCGGCAGTTCGTCCCCATCAACTGCGCCGCCCTACCTGAAAGCCTCCTCGAGAGCGAACTCTTCGGCTACGAGGAAGGCGCCTTCACCGGCGCCCGGAAGGGGGGCAAGCCCGGACTCTTCGAACTGGCTCACAAGGGGACCATCTTCCTGGACGAGATCGGCGAGATGAACCTGAGCCTGCAGGGGCGGCTGCTGCGCGTGCTGGAAAGCCGGGAGGTCATGAGGATCGGCGGGGACAGTCTGATCAACGTCGACATCCGCGTCATCGCCGCGACCAACAAGGCGCTGTGGCAGCTGGTCCAGGACGGGGGGTTCAGGAAGGATCTCTACTACCGCCTGAACGTCCTGCCCATCGAGGTCCCGCCCCTCCGGGAGAGGAAGGAGGACATCCTCTTCATTCTCGAAAGGATCCTGGAGCGCATGGGGGTCGGCGTGACCCTCACCCAGAAGGCGGCGGATGTACTGACCAGCTATCCCTGGTACGGCAACGTCCGGGAACTTAAGAACCTCGCGGAATACCTCGCCTATCTGGACAAGCAGGTCATCGAGGAAAAGGACATCATGCCCGTCCTGAAGTGGCCCACTCCCGCACGGGGGGCGGGAGACGCCCGGGCAGCATGCGTCCCGGCGTCCACCGATCCGGGGCAGGATCACAGGAGGTTCATCCTGGAATGCCTGGACGCCAACTACAGGCGCAGGGTGCGGTCCGGAAGGCGCAGCCTGCACCAGAACGCGCTGGAAAGAGGCCTGTTCCTTTCGGAAGCCCAGATCCGGAAGCTCCTGGTCCAGCTGGAACAGTCAGGCTACGTCCAGCTTTCCAGCGGACGCGGGGGCACCCTCATCACCCAGGCGGGAATCGAAGCCCTGAGGCAGATGGGCATGTCCTGACTTGATCGAATGATTTCCAGCCGGCAGGTCGCGGTTCCCCACGAGCCGCTTCCCAAGGCCGCCCCCCCGCCTGGGAGGGGCCGGAGGAAAGACCTTGCGCGCCTAGAGCTGGGTCGAGGATTCCCTGGGCGAATTGTCTGGCGGACAGGCCCGCATGTCCTCGATGATCATCCGCTGCGGGTCCTCCACCAGCACCACGGAGCACGTCACCTGCTCGCCGACGGCGAAGGCCCGCGCCCACTCGGCGGCCCGCTGGCCGTCGAGGGGCGTGAACCATCTCACCAGGGTCCGTCCCGGTCCCTGGACGAGGAGCCCCACCAGGGGGGGGCCCTCCTCGGGGATGCCGAGGAAGCGGCCCGCGACCTCCATGGGACTACTGGAAGGCGGGCAGCCGCTTGGCGGGGGCAGGCAGGTTGGCGACGGGCTTCCCGTCGCCGCCGGTCTTGGTCTCCTCGAAGGTGGCCAGGTTGAAGATGGAGATCTGGTTGTACTGCTTGCCCAGTTCCACGGCCTTGGCCTTGTCGGACAGGACCACGTTGAGGTCGATGTAGGTGTTGCCGTCGTCCTTGTTGAACCAGGTGCCGAAGCAGATCCGCGGATCGGACAGGAGGTCCTTGTGGGCCTGGACGAAGGCCGTCAGCTCATCCTTCGTGATGTCCTTGCCCTTCTTGATGATGCCCAGGTCGGGGAAGAGGGAGACCACGTAGAGGGGCTGGCCCGAGAGATCGCCCCAGCGCATGTGCGTCGTGGAGCCGTCGTTGGCGGCATGGCTCTTGAGGGCCATGTCCACGGCCTGCCCGAGGTCCATCATCGGCGGCAGGGCGCCTTCGGGCTTCGAGAGGTAGGCGACGATGTCCGTCCTGGCGGGCGCCGCGACGGAGGTCTTCGCCGGGCTGCAGGCCAGGCTGGCGATGAGGGCCACAGCCGACAGCAGGGCCGCCCAGAGGGAATTCATCCTGGAAATCATGTCTGCTCCTCGAGGGATCCGGGGCTGCCCCGGGGGTCTGGAAAACGGGGACGGCCGCTACTTGGACTCGCCCTGCAGGTAGCGGTAGAAGGGCTCGTCCACCCAGAAGGTGTAGGTCTTGACGTCGAGGCCGGGGGACAGGGTCTGGAAGGCCTTGACGATGCCCGCGGTCTTGTCGCTGGTGGCGAAGGTCTGGGCGTAGTAGTGGCCCTTCAGGAAGTAGTGGTTGGCGATGGTGCGGTAGTCCGGCAGCTCGGTGCGGGAGAGGTAGAGGGGCTGCCACCAGGAATGGACCAGGAGGCCCTTCTGGTCCTTCTGGTTCTTCTTCGCGTAGGCCATGATGATCGGCTGGAATTTCGTCTTCTCCTGGACCGAGTTGAACTCGAAGGAGACGTCGTACTCGCGGGCGTACTCGATGTAGTCCCCGTTCTCGATCTGCTTGACCTCCATGTCCTCGGTGGGCTGGCCGGGGTCGCCCCACTCCTTGAGGTAGACGAAGGCCGAGGTCTTGGGCTCGAACTGCACCTTGGCGTCCAGGCCTTCGCTCTTCAGGAGCCCCAGCAGCTGGATCGCGTGGTCCAGGTCGGAGTGGCCGTAGGTCAGGGCCCGGGCCTGGATGAACTGGGGATCGTAGCGCACGTCCTTGAGGTTGTAGCCCGTCACGAGCTTCTGCTTGAGGGCCGCGTCCACCATGTTCCGGAGTTCCGGCGCCTGGATGAGAGCCGAGCGCTTGTAGGCTTCGGTGAACCTGGCCAGGATGTCGGGGTCGTGCAGATAGCCCAGGTAGTGCTTGTAGAGGCCCCGGGTGGAGAGGACGCCGCCGAGGAGGGTGTTGGCCAGCTCCCGGCTGAGGGGAGAGCCCGGACGGAGGGAGGCTGCCTGGGCCGGGCTCAGCAGGCCGGTGTCCAGGGCCGCGGCCAGCGCCTGCCGGTTCGTGGGCGTGAAGCCCTTGGCTGGCGCCTTGGCCTTCGCGAGGTTCCTGTCGACCTTCTCCGGCGGATAGGTGGCGGCCAGCTCCTTCAGGTCGGCCGCGCGAAGGGCGGATTCCAGGGCACTCATGGCCTCGAAAGGCTGGTCCTTGGCGGGCTCGATCGAGAGGCCGGCGGCCTTCCGGATGGCCCCCAGGAACTCGTCCTGGCTGACGGTGGGCTGGAAGACGATGCCGAACTTCTCGCTCAGGAACTCGGCGTATTCGCCGGTGCGGGCGACAGCCAGGATCTGCGGAACGGGCTTGGCCAGCAGCGGCACCCCCGGGCCGGACCCGAGGAGCGCCAGGAGGCTCCAGGACAGGATGAGCGTTCCGTTCGGGCGATTCGATCGCATGGCTTCTCCCCCATTTTCCAGGCGGAAACCCAAACGGACACGCCGGCTCCGGCCCAGGATTGGTTCGGATTCTCGATGCCGGACAAAAGGCTGTCAAACGAACATTTGTGCAGGATCAGATCCATATGGAGCACAACAAACCGAACAAATGTTCACTTCTTGACAAATAGACACTTTCCCCGAGGGAGCCTAAGCTTCAGGAATGGAGACCGCGGGAGCCGGCAGGCACCGCCGCTGCGTTCTCCGCTGGATACCGGGGCCGGACGCCCTGCTGGTGGATGGAAACATTCATGAGCCTGCTCAAAGACACCCCTCCCCTCCTCGAGACCCGCGGTGTGACCAAGGCCTTCGGGGGCTTCGTGGCCAACCGGGACATCTCGATCCGCCTCCACGCGGGCGAGATCGTGGCCCTGCTGGGGGAGAACGGCGCGGGCAAGTCGACCCTGATGAACATCCTCTACGGGCTCTACCGGCCCACCGCCGGGACGGTGCTCCTGGACGGCGAGCCGGTGCGCTTCGCCTCGCCGCGCGAAGCCATTGCCCGGGGCCTCGGCATGGTGCACCAGCACTTCATGCTCGTGCCCACCCTGACGGTGACCCAGAACATCATCCTGGGCGCCGAGCCCGTGCGGCTGGGGCACGTGCGCACCCGCGAGGCCCGCGAACGGGTACGCGGGCTTTCCGAGCGCTTCGGGCTGACCGTGGACCCGGACGCCCGGGTGGAGGATCTCTCCGTGGGGCTCCAGCAGCGGGTGGAGATCCTGAAGGCCCTCTACCGGAAGGCCCGGGTGCTGATCCTGGACGAGCCCACCGCCGTGCTGACGCCCTGCGAGGTGGAGGAGCTGTTCGCCGTGTTGCGACGGCTGGCGGAGAGCGGCACGGCGATCATCATCATCACCCACAAGCTGGAGGAGGTCCTCGGCCTCTCCCATCGCGTCTACATCCTCGGAAAGGGCGAGATCCGGGGCGAGCTGCGGACGTCCGAGGCGGACGCCTCCACCCTGGCGCGGCTCATGGTCGGCCGGGAGGTCCTCCTGGAGGCCCGCCGGGACACGGAACCAGTGCCCTTGGGAGAACAGGTCCTCGCGGTGGAAGGCGTCGCCGCCCGGGATGCCCGGGGCCTGCCCGCCCTGCGCGGGGTGGACCTGGAGGTGCGCGGCGGCGAGATCCTCGGCATCGGCGGCGTGGAGGGCAACGGGCAGCGTGAACTCTGCGAGACCGTAGCGGGCCTTTCGCGACCCGAGGCCGGCCGGATCCTGCTCAAGGGACGGGACGTGACCCGCTGGTCCGTGCGCCGGCGCCTCCAGGCCGGCATGGCCTACGTGCCCCAGGACCGCCGGGGCGAGGGCCTGGTGCTGCCCTTCTCCGTCGAGGAGAACCTGGCCCTCGGCCTGAGCGGTCGCGCGCCCTTCTCGAAGGCGGGCTTCCTGGATCCGAGGGGCTTCCGGGCCCACGCCGAGCGGCTCATGGGCATCTTCGACATCCGGGCCGGGGGGGCGGACGTGCCGGCCTCCACCCTGTCCGGAGGCAACCAGCAGAAGATCATCCTGGCCCGGGAGTTCTCCAGGAATCCGGCCTTCCTCCTGGTCTCGCAGCCCACCCGAGGCCTGGACGTGGGCGCCATCGAGTATGTCCATCACCGGCTGCTGGAGCTGAAGGCCCGGGGAGCCGCGATCCTCCTGATCTCCATGGAACTGGAGGAACTCTTCGCCCTCTCCGACCGGATCGCGGTCCTCCACGGGGGCGAGGTGGTCTTCGAACGCCAAGCCTCGGCCACGAGCCTGCCGGAGGTGGGGGAATACGTGGTCCGCGGCCGCGCCGCGGGGACCGGGAGGGCGTCATGAGGCGGGTCCGGGCCGTCCTTCGCATCGTTGCGGTCCTCCTGGCCCTGGCCGGCGGGGGGCTCTACCTGGCCTCGTATTTCCGGGGCGGCTGCCTGCTGCTCGGCGCCCTCCTGGCCTGGGGCTTCGAACGCAGGCTGGCCCTGGGCGCGGACTTCGGCGCCAGGGTCCGGGCGTTGGCCCGCCGCGCCGCGGTCCCCGCGGCGGGAATCGCGGCCGCGCTCCTCATCGGAGCGGCCATCATGGCCCTCACGGGCTATTCCCCCCTCGCCTCCTACGAGGCGCTGTTCTACGGCGGCTTCGTGCGGAACTGGCACATCTCGGTGCTCAATGCCGTGCCCCTCGTCTTCACCGGCCTCGCCATCGCCTTCGGCTTCCACGGGGGCCTGTTCAACATCGGCGCCGAGGGGCAGTACCTCGTCGGCGTCATGGCGGCGACCTGGCTGGGCATCGGCATGGGCCTGCCGCCCCTCGTGGGCATGGCGCTCATCTTCCTCGTCGGGGCCCTGGCGGGCGCCGCCACCAACCTCGTCCCGGCCCTGCTGAAGGTCAAGACCGGCGCCCACGAGGTAGTGACCACGATGATGTTCGCCTACGCCATCCGCACCCTGGCCCCGATCTTCATCCGGGCCCACGGGGGCGATCCCGCGAACACGGCCCACCCGTACGTCACGGACGCCGTGGCCGAGGGCGTCTGGCTGCCCCTGTTCAAGGACTTCCTGCCCGAGGCCAACTACCGGCTGCACGTCGGCATCCTCCTCGCGGTCGCCTGCGCCTTCCTGGTCCACTTCGTGCTCACCCGCACCGACCTGGGCTACCGCATCAGGGCGGTGGGCGCCAATGCCACCGCCGCGCGCACCCAGGGCATCTCCGTGGCCTGGATCACGACCCTCAGCCTGCTGGGTTCCGGCGCTCTCGCGGCCTGCGCGGGGATCACCCAGGTCCTGGGACTGGACCACCGGATGTTCCAGAACCTGGATGCGGGCTACGGCTGGAACGGCATCTCCATCGCCCTCCTGGCCCGGAACCACCCGCTGGCGATCCCCTTCACGGCCCTCCTCTGGGGCGTGCTGGACGCCGGCGGCCAGTACATGGCCCGGACGGTCCAGACCCCCAACGCCATCATCGAGATCGTCAAGGGCATCCTCCTGTTCCTCCTGCTCGCGGAGGTCATCTACGAGAAGTTCGGTACGATCCTCCGGGACCGACTGAAAGGCCTGCTGGACCGGAAGCGCGAGGTGCGGTCATGAGCGTCCTGGCATCCCTTCTCACCCCCGCCCTCTTCGAGGCCACGGTGCGCCTGGCGACCCCCGTCTCCCTGGCGGCCCTGGCGGCCGTCATCTCCGAGCGCAGCGGCGTCACCAACATCGCCATGGAGGGCATCATGCTGGTGGGCGCCTTCGCCGCGGCCTGGGGCGGCTGGCACTTCGGCAATCCCTGGATTGGCCTCTGCTGCGGGGTGGGGGCGGGCGCCCTCTTCTCCCTGTTCTTCGCCTGGTCCGTGGTGAGCCTGCGCATCAACCAGGTGGTGGCGGGGGCCATCATGAACATCCTCGGCTTCGGCCTCACCCGCTACCTGATGATGGTGGTCTACGGCCGGCAGGGGACCTCGGAGGCCGTGCCCCGCACCCTCCAGGAGTGCCGTTTCGCCATCCCCCTCCTGAGCCGGATCCCCTACGTGGGCAGCGCCCTCTTCGACCAGACCCCCGTCGTCTACCTGTCCCTCCTGTCGGTGATCGGCTTCGCCTGGCTCTTCAAGCGCACCCGGCTGGGGCTCTCCATCGAGGCCTCCGGCGAGCATCCCATGGCCCTGGAGACCCTGGGCCGCTCCGTGGTCCGCGTGCGGTACCTGGCCATCGTGCTGGGCGGCGCCCTCTGCGGACTGGCGGGCGCCTTCCTCTCCATCGAGAACTCCAACTCCTTCACGGAGGGCATGAGCGGCGGGCGGGGCTTCATCGCCCTCGCCGCCAACATCGCCGGGGGCTGGCGGCCCGTCGGCGCCTTCGCCGCCGCCCTCTTCTTCGGCTTCGTGGACGCCCTGCAGCTGCGGATCCAGGGCCTCGGCATCGTGAAGGTCGCCTCGGAGATCTTCCTGGTCTTCCCCTACCTGGCCACCCTGGCCGCCGTGGCCGGCTTCGTCCGCAAGTCCAGGCCTCCGGCGGCCCTCGGCCGGAACTTCAGCGTCGAACACCCCGAGGACTGAGCCCCTCGCCCGCGCCACCCCCCTTTTCGACAGGCATTCCATCACCCGGAGGACCGCCATGACCCGAACGCCCCTCGCATCCGCCCTCGCCGCCCTGCTCCTGGCGGCTGCCCCGTCCGCCCAGGCGGCCAAGCCCATGGTCGCCATGACCACCGACGCCAACGGCCTCGGGGACGGTTCCTTCAACGACGGCGTCTGGGCCGGACTCAAGAAGGCCGAGGCCGAGGGCGTCGCCAAGGTCAAGGTGGTCGAGGCCCACGCCATGACCGACTACGTGCCCAACCTCAGCGGCCTCGCCGAGGACGGCGCCGGGCTTGTGTTCGGAGTGGGCTTCCTGATGATCGAGCAGATCCAGGAGGCGGCCAAGGCGAACCCCAAGACCCTCTACGCCGGCATCGACCACGCCTACATGGGCACGATCCCGCCGAACCTCATCGGCATCAGCTGGAAGGAGCAGGAGTCCGGCTACCTGGCGGGCATCGTGGCCGGCAGCATGACCCTCAAGTACGCCAAGAACTCCAAGCTCCTCAACGGCAAGAACGTCATCGGCGCCGTGCTGGGCATGAAGATCCCGCCCGTGGAGCGCTACCTGGCGGGCTACATCGCCGGCGCCAAGTCCGTCAACCCGGCCGTGGACGTGCGCTACATCGTGACCGGCACCTTCGCGGACCGCGCCAAGGGCAAGGAGGCCGCCCTCGCCCTCGTCGACCAGGGCGCCGACCTCATCATCGAGCTCGCGGGCCTCACGGGCATGGGCGTCTTCGACGCGGCCCGGGAGCGCAAGGTCTTCGCCCTGGGCGCCGACGTGGACCAGAGCTCCGCCGCGCCCGACTACGTGCTGACCTCGGCCCTGAAGGGCACCACCGTCGCCGCCTACCTGACCATCAAGGACTTCGCGGCCGGCAGGCTCAAGGGCGGCCAGAACCGCGTCTTCGGCATCAAGGAGGGGGCCATCGACCTGGCGCCCTACCACCAGCACGACGCCATCGTCCCCGCCGCCGTGAAGAACCTCGTCGCCAAGGCTAAGGCCGACATCGCCTCGGGCAAGGTGAAGGTCCCCGCGACCCTGGCCGAGCTCGGCATCAAGAAGTAGGCGCCATGGACCCGGTCATCCAGGAAGCGGCCTCCTTCATCCGCAGCCGGATCCGCGAGGTCCCGCGCACGGCCCTCGTGCTCGGCTCGGGGCTGGGCAGCCTCGCGGACGAGCTGCAGGACCCGGTCGTCATCCCCTACGGCGAGATTCCCCACTTCCCGGCCGCCACCGCGCCGGGCCATGCCGGCCGCCTGCTGGCCGGCAGGCTGGAAGGAACTCCCGTGCTGATGATGCAGGGCCGCTTCCACCGCTACGAGGGGCACGAGCCTTCCCGGATCGTCTTCCCCGTGCGGGTCCTGAAGTGCCTGGGCGTGGCGCGGCTCCTGCTCACCAACGCCTCCGGAGGCGTCCAGCCCAGGTTCCAGCCCGGGGACTTCATGCTGATGACGGACCATCTGAACCTCGCCGGCTGCAATCCCCTGGTCGGGCCCAACGACGAAGCCATCGGGCCCCGCTTCTTCGATCTCTCCCGGGCCTACGATCCGGCCCTCCGCGACCTGGCCCGCCGGGCGGCGGGGGAGCTGGGGATCCAGCTCCACGAGGGCGTCTACGCCTGGTTCAGCGGCCCCAGCTTCGAGACCCCGGCGGAGATCCGCATGGCCCGGATCCTGGGCGCGGACGCCGTGGGCATGTCCACGGTCCCGGAAGTCATCGCCGCCGTGCACTGCGGGCTGCGCGTGCTGGGGATCTCCTGCATCACCAACCTGGCCGCCGGGATCCTGGACCAGCCCGTGACCGCCGAGGAGGTCTTCGAGACCTCCCGGCGCCGCGGTCCCGTGTTCTCGGCCTTGATGCGGCGCATCGTCGCCCTGGCCGAGGAGGAAGCCTCATGAGCCTGCTGGTCCGCGGCGCGATCCTGGATGGCGAGGCCTGCGATCTGCTCGTGGAAGACGACCGCATCGCTCGCCTCGGCCCGAGGCTGGAGGCCCCGGCGAACTGCGAGGTCCTGGAGGCGGGCGGCCTCGTGGCGGTGCCCTCCCTGGTGAACGCCCACGCCCACTCCTCCATGGTGCTGCTGCGCGGGATCGCCGAGGACATGGCCCTCATGCCCTGGCTCACGGAGGGGGTCTGGCCCGTCGAGCGCCGGATGACCCCGGAGGACGCCTACTGGGGGATGCGCCTGGCGGCGCTGGAGATGATCCGCACCGGCACGACCCTCTGCAACGACATGTACCTCCACCCCGAGGCCCTGGCCCGGGCGGCCCGGGACTCGGGCATGCGCTTCGTCCTCGCCTACGCCCTCATCGACGGCCTCGACGAGGGCGTGGGCGCGCGGCAGCGCAAGGCCTGCGAGGCCTTCTTCGACCGGCTCCCCGACTGCGGCCCCCTCTCCCGCATGGGGCTGGCGGGCCATTCGGTCTACACCACCTGCGCCGGGAGCCTGCGCTT
>Ga0209098_1001836_pt1 | contig 19523 bp, 17 predicted proteins | sample AD_JPNHW1_MetaG_FD_184429 | JGI IMG/M metagenome (GOLD analysis project Ga0209098, IMG submission 184429) | Active sludge microbial communities of municipal wastewater-treating anaerobic digesters from Japan - AD_JPNHW1_MetaG (SPAdes) (version 2) | ecosystem: Engineered > Bioreactor > Anaerobic... | reverse complement strand
CTAATATCAATCAACTAAAAACTATTACTATGAGCATGTTTTGTTTTCAATGCCAAGAGGCCGCAAAAGGCACAGGTTGTAACATTAAAGGGGTATGTGGTAAAACCGATGACCTTGCCAATATGATGGATCTACTCATGTTCGTTACTAAAGGGATTTGCGTTTATAGCACAGCCCTACGCGAACAGAAAAAGTATGAAAATCCTATCGTTAATAAATTTGTTTTCGATAGCCTATTCACAACTATTACCAATGCTAACTTTGATAAGAAAGTTATAGCAAATAGGGTTACCCGTGCGCTAGAGCTAAGAGAAACTCTTAAAAACGAAGCATCTAAGCAGGGTGTTAAGGTTGATACCCATTTTGAGGGTACTACATGGACAGGAAAACCTGAAGATTACGAGGCAAAATCAACTTCGGTCGGAATCCTTGTTGATACCAATGAAGACATTCGTTCGCTTCGCCAGCTGGTTACCTTTGGGGTGAAGGGTATGGCTGCATATACCGAGCATGCTTACAATTTAGGGTATGAGGATGTTAGTCTTTACGCCTTCATGCAGAAAGCAATGGCCGATATTACTACCGAAAAGAGCGTTGATGAGCTTGTTGCCCTTGTTATGGAAACTGGTAAATACGGTGTAACCGCAATGGCATTACTCGATAAAGCTAATACCTCTTCGTATGGCAATCCTGAGATAACAAAGGTAAACCTTGGCGTTAGAAACAACCCCGGTATACTTATAAGTGGCCACGACTTAAAGGATATGGAAGAGCTTCTTGCTCAAACTGAAGGAACTGGTGTTGATGTTTATACGCATAGCGAGATGCTTCCTGCTAATTACTATCCTGCATTCAAGAAGTACAAACACTTTGTTGGAAACTACGGAAGTAGCTGGTGGCATCAAAAGGAAGATTTTGAGACTTTCAATGGGCCAATTCTTTTTACTACAAACTGTATTGTTCCGCCAAGTTCAACATCTACATATAAAGATAGAGTATTTACTACCGGTGCTTCTGGATACCCAGGTAATAATCATATTGCAGATAGAGTAAACGGTAAACCAAAAGATTTTTCAGAGATTATCAAATTAGCAAAAACCTGTAAGTCTCCTGTAGAAATTGAGAAGGGAGAACTAGTGGGTGGTTTTGCTCATGAGCAAGTGTTTGCCCTTGCCGACAAGGTTGTTGCTGCTGTGAAGAGCGGTGCTATTCGTAAGTTTGTTGTAATGGCTGGTTGCGATGGCCGAATGAAGAGCCGTGAGTACTATACCGAATTTGCGCAGAAACTTCCAAAGGATACTGTTATCCTAACCGCTGGATGCGCCAAGTATCGTTACAACAAGCTACCTTTAGGAGATATTAATGGAATTCCAAGAGTTCTTGATGCTGGTCAGTGCAACGATTCATATTCATTGGCAGTTATCGCAATGAAATTAAAAGAGGTATTCCAGCTAAACGATATCAATGAGCTACCAATTGCCTACAACATTGCATGGTACGAGCAAAAGGCTGTGATTGTACTTCTAGCGCTTCTATATTTAGGCGTAAAGAATATTCACCTAGGCCCAACATTACCAGCATTCCTATCGCCAAATGTTGCTAACGTTCTGGTTAATAACTTTGGTATAGCCGGAATCACTACTGTTGATGAGGATATTAAACTTTTAATTGGATAATTTAACTAAACCCTGATAGAGTTTAAACTCTATCAGGGTTTTAAATATTTGTATATGGACGAGAATATAATTTGTAATTGTATGCAGATTACCCGAGGTCAAATTGTTTCTGCAATTAAAGAGAAAGGATGTAAAACTTTTGAGGATATCCAGCGTGAAACCGAAGCGGGTACCGTTTGTGGTGGTTGCGAGGATGATATCCAAAGTATTTTAAATGAGTTTTTAAAAAAATAATATAGGTAGTGATGAAATCAGAGCATATTTTAACAGCGCCTTTAAAAGATAATCCTCATAAAGTTGAGGTTCGACAGATGTATAGTAAACCTGATGCCCAGGTTATGCAAATTATTTTAAAACCAGGAGAATCACTTAAGCCACATAAAACTCCAGTTGATGTTTTCTTTTATGTACTCGAAGGCACACCAACTATTCATATTGGCGATGAAGCACAAGTGTTTCCTGCTGATACATTGGTTGAGAGTCCTAAGGAAATAGTTCATTTTATAAGTAACAAAAGTATTAGTATTACCAGAATTCTTGTAGTAAAAACCCCGAATCCACAAGGGACTACTAAAGTTCTTTAATGTTTAATGAATCCTTTAAATTGAAAGTGATGATAAATGAATTTCAAAAAGGTAAACAATTCCGCTTCACAAGTGAGGTGGAATATGCTAGTGGAGGAATAGTTAGCAAGAATGTGCTAAAACGCCCCACAGGAAACATCTCAGTTTTTGCTTTTGATAAAGGCGAAGGCCTTAGCGAGCACACCGCTCCATTCGATGCAATGGTTCAGGTAATTGAAGGTAAGGCAAGAGTTATTATTGGAGGTAATCCGAATGACCTCGAAGCAGGTGAATCTATTATTATGCCGGCAAATATTACTCATGCAGTGCAGGCAACTGAACGTTTTAAGATGCTGCTTACGATGATTAAGGAATAGTAAATAAGTTGATAAGTAGGCAAGTTAATTAAGGATTAACTTTCAACTGTCAACTAACAACTGTCAACTAACATGACTCGCCTTTATAAAAAGATGAAGAGTTACCACAAGTGGTTAGCGTTAATTTTTACGCTGTTCTTCATCCTTTTTGCTTTTTCGGGGATTCTGATGAACCACAGAACCCTAATTAGTGGTATTGATGTAAATAGAACATGGTTACCTAAAAGTTATAAACTACAAAACTGGAATCTTGCCTCGGCAAAAAGTGCTGTTGAGGTAGGGGAGGATAGTGTAATTGTTTTTGGAGGAGCAGGAATTTGGCTCACCGATAAAAGTTTTTATTCATGGAAACCATTTATGGATGGACTTCCAAAAGGTTCTGATCGGAGAAAAATCTTCGATTTAATAAAAACTCCTAATGGCGATTTTTACACAGGAACCCGATTTGGGCTTTATAAATTCTCGAAAGGAGATAAGGAGTGGCGACTATGCTCTCTGCCTAAGAATGATCAATTTGTAACTGCACTTGAGGTTGCGGACTCAAAGCTTTTAGTGCTCACTCGTAATCACCTCTACCAATCACCAATTGATGCTCCAGTATTCTCGCCTGCTAAGATTGTGTTGATTCCTCCTACTGGTAGTAGGCCAAACATCACAATATTTAGGTTGTTCTGGATAATCCACAGCGGTGAGCTGTATGGTATCGCAGGACGACTTATTGTTGATTTGGTTGGTATTACAATGATATTCCTCTGTATTACAGGGCTAATTTTCTTTTTCTTCCCCAAAATTATAAAACGAGCGAAGGCGAAGAAAAGGTTGAGTAGGATGAAAAAGTTAACAAAGTTCTCCTATAATTGGCATTTGAAAATTGGTATTTACGCCTCACTTCTTTTGCTAGTTGTAAGTTTTACTGGGATTTTTTTGCGTCCACCATTCTTGTTATTGGTAGTAAATGGTCATGTAAACCAGCGCCAACCTAAAGAAGGGTACGATATTTTTTGGCACGATAAACTTCGTGAAATTAGGTACGATCAGTCCCGAAAACTATTTCTGCTTGCAACCTCTGATGGAATTTTTTACAGTGATGATAATTTTATAACTTGTTTCAAAACATTTGATAATGAGCCTTCTGTAAGCGTTATGGGAATAAATGTTTTTGAAATACTTGATAATGGCGATTACCTAGTTGGCAGTTTTAGCGGTGCTTTCCAATGGAACCCATTTAATGGAACGGTAGTGAACTACATCACAGGGGAACCGATCCAACAAGAAGCGGGCTTATCATCACCATTTGGAAGCCTTGCTATTGCTGGGTATGCAAGGGTAAATAGCCAAGAGTACTTTTTCGATTATGATAAAGGGGTAATTGCCTACGTTAATAGCAAAACCTCTATTCCAATGCCTAAGGTGGTAAAGGATAACTTCCCATTCCCGCTTTGGAACTTCGCTCAAGAAATTCATACCTGCCGAATCTACTCTCCACTAATAAGCGATTTCTACATTCTGATTGTGCCGCTTGCGGGACTCGCTATGATTGTGATTACGATTACTGGTGCAATAATGTGGTTTTTGAAGAAGAAGACTTCGGATACGAGACTTCAGATTTCAGAAAAAGCAAATACAAACAACGGACAACCATCAACAAACAACTAATATGAAATTAACCACTCTCGAAACTGCCGAAAAAGTTCCTTTCAACCTCGATGGACGAAAGATGTTTACCAACGAGAAGGTTGAGTTAGTTCACCTTGCTTTAAAGCCAAACGAAGAAATTGCTCCTCATGCAAACCCTTTCGATGTAGTCTTCTTCATTCTTGAGGGAGAGGGGAAAATTATTTATGAGGAACAAGAAATCTCACTTTCTGCAAACACCTCAATATATGTCGAAAAGGATAAACTACGGGGTGTGAGAAATGAAGCAAATAAACTTTTTAGGGTATTGGTTGTTAAGGTTTTTTCGGTTTAATAATATTTAATGCGCTTTAAGTACTATAGGCACTCTTGGTACTTCTTCATATAACTCACAATAACAATTATTGTATAACCTAAATTAAATAACATGAACACAAAAAGACTATGGATTGCATTTATTGTAGTCATGGTAGGATGTTTTTCGGTTCTGGGTATTTTTGGGTATGAGATATACCTCCAAAAACCGCCTATCCCTGAAAGGATAGTTACTCAAAGTGGCGAGCAATTATTTTCCGCACAGGAAATAAAAGATGGACAAAGCGTTTGGCAGTCTATCGGTGGACAAGAGGTAGGTACCATTTGGGGACACGGATCGTATGTAGCTCCCGATTGGTCAGCCGATTGGATTCATCGCGAAGCGGTTTATATGCTCAACGCAATGGCTGAATCAACAGATTCAATGTCTTTCGATAAGCTAACCCCCGAACGCCAAGCGTATTTTAAAGTTTTGCTTCAAAAGGATGTTCGTACAAACCGTTACGATGACGCTGCTCAAACGCTTGTAGTTTCTGATTTACGTGCAAAAGCAATTAAATCAAACGCAGAGTACTATAAAAATCTTTTCACAGATGGTAAAGATCAGGCAAAGGAGAGAACAGCATACGCAATTCCTGATAATACTATTAAGAATATAGAAAGCATGCAAAAGATGAATGCTTTCTTTTTCTGGACAGCATGGGCTTGTGTTACCGAGCGCCCTGGAAAGGATATTACTTACACTAGCAACTGGCCAGGCGACGATTTGGTTGGGAATCACCCAACTGGCAAGCATCTTTTCTGGACTATGTTTAGTATAGTGATGCTGCTGCTTGGTATTGGTTTACTTGGATTTTATTATGCGAAAGATCAAGATAACGATTCTCATTCATTACAATATCCCGATAACGATCCGCTAATTAACCTTCAGGCAACATTCTCGATGAAGGCGACCCTAAAGTATTTCTGGGTTGTAGCAGGGTTGATCCTTCTTCAGGTAGTTACAGGTATTGTAACCGCTCACTATGGAGTAGAAGGGAATGGCTTCTTTGGGCTTAGGCTCGATTCAATTCTTCCTTACTCAATTTCACGTACATGGCACGTTCAGCTAGCGATATTCTGGATTGCAACTGCATGGTTGGCAACAGGATTATTTATTGCTCCTGCAGTTTCGGGTGTTGAGCCTAAGTATCAGCGATTAGGGGTTAACGTTCTATTCGGTGCATTGCTGGTAGTTGTTCTTGGCTCAATGGCCGGCGAATGGCTCGGTATTATGCAAAAATTAGGTTTGATTCAGAACTTCTACTTTGGTCATTCAGGTTACGAGTATATCGATTTAGGTAAATTCTGGCAGATTCTTCTATTTGGGGGATTATTGATATGGCTATTCCTAATGATACGCGCTTTACTACCTGCGCTAAAAATTAAATCGGAAAGCAGAAACCTTTTGATTTTATTCACCATCTCATCAATAGCAATTGCTGCCTTTTACGGAGCAGCTTTGATGATTGGTCGTCAAACACATCTTTCTGTTGCTGAGTATTGGCGTTGGTGGGTTGTTCACCTTTGGGTAGAAGGTTTCTTCGAGGTGTTTGCAACCACTGTAATAGCATTCGTATTGGTAAAATTTGGCTTACTAAATATCAAGAGAGCCACAATGGGTTCGTTGTTTGCCACAATCATATACTTGCTTGGAGGTATCATCGGAACATTCCATCACCTTTACTTTGCGGGTGTCCCAATGTCGATTATAGCGTTAGGTGCTTCTTTCAGCGCATTAGAGGTTGTTCCTCTTGTACTTATGGGATTTGAGGCTTGGCACAATTACAAGTTAACCAAAACAACCCCTTGGATGGTTAAGTACAAATGGGCAATTTATAGCTTCATTGCTGTTGCATTCTGGAATTTAGTGGGAGCAGGTGTTTTCGGTTTTCTAATTAATCCTCCTCTTGCCTTATACTATATGCAAGGATTAAACACTACTCCCGTTCACGGACATACTGCGCTATTTGGCGTATATGGTATGCTAGGGATCGGTTTGATGCTGTTTTCGCTTCGTGGAATGACCATTAAGGATGAGTGGAACGAAAAGATTTTGAAGTACTCGTTCTGGTGCTTCCAAATTGGTTTAACATTAATGGTGATGATAAGCATTTTGCCAGTGGGTATTAAGCAAACCATTGCTTCAGTAGACCATGGTTTATGGTATGCTCGTTCAATGGAGTTTATGCAAGAACCTACTATGCAAACCCTAAGATGGTTGCGTATAATTGGCGATACTATCTTTGCTTTTGGTAGTGTTGGTTTGGTTTACTTCGTAGTAGGACTAAAAGCTGGTTGGTCAATTAAGAAATAGTTTAAACAACTCAAAATTGGGATGAGACTCCTTATGGGGTCTCATCTTGTTTTTAGATGCTTTAAAGAATGATTATTAGATTTGTTTAAGTTGAGGGTTAATATTCCCTTTTAATTACAAAGAACGAACCTCTTATAATCCCTGCAAGCTTTGATTTCTGCTTTGCAAATTTGAATTTACTTTCCAACTCTTTTGGAATATCCATCCCTTCGGATAGTTTAAAGCCTACCGCTCTTTTCTTGGGATCGTTTATAGTGTACATAACGTTGATTGCGAGGCCGCTTTCGTAAAACACATAGGTAAACTTTATGTTTTCAACCGCAAAGGTTGATGTTTCTAGGGGTTTTGAGGAGATGGTAATATCACGCTCGGTTTTAAGGATATTGTTTAAATAATCCAATGCAGCCTTGCTCTCGGTTGCTGGAGTAACGGCAAAATCGTGGTTGTACTTATTCTTAAAGTATCTCGATTCGTTAGCGCGTAAACCCGCAAGCGCTTTAGCAACGGGTGACGATTCCAACCCGGCTAACGATACATTCTCAAAGTCAACAATATTTGGCATAGCTATTATTATTTAGCTATATACCAACACTTTTACCTTGATATTGTTCGATTATACTATTTGGTTAGCGCGTGATTCCAAACGCGTGTTTTTCTGGCTGGTTCCTTCCGCACGCGTCAGAGACGTGCTGGAACAAGTGCACAGGCTGCAAAGTCTTGCTAGCAGAGGGACATTGCCAAGTTGATAATGGAGTCTATTGTACAATCAATTTAGTATTGGTAATCAATTGTTTTGATCGTGCTGTCACAAAGTATATGGAGTTTCTTTTCAACCCTGATATGTTTATCTTGTATGTATTATTATTGTTGTTGTTTAGGCTATTATAATAAACAATCTGTCCTTGTATATTAGTAATCATTAATTCAACATCACCTAAGGTTTCTTTACTATCAATTTTTATTGTCAACACTTCCTGATTTATTGGATTTGGGAAAATATTAATAATTTTCTTTTCTGTTGTTGAGTTTAATGTACTTATGTCAGTTGAGGGATTTCCTTCAGTATAGATTTTTAATACAGTACACAGCCAATTGCCAATTGCATCAGCCGCCTGATTAAAGTAAGTTGTATTACTATTAAGGGTGTGACCCACGTTTGGAAATGGTAGCAATCCAGCATGGATATCAAGGTCTAATGTATATTCTACAATTGGTTTGCTTCCATAGTTCATTGCCCAATAGGCTGGAGTGCTGTCAAAAGATATTGTAGCATCGCTGGTTCCATGAATGCAGAAGATTGGAACATCACCCGATTTGATGTAATCGAGTTCGCCAATTGCTCCCCAATTATTTACAACACCATGTATTCTTGATGAAAAATTGGGATTCCCGCTATTCCCTTCTAAAGAACCATCGAAAAGTGACCAGTCTGGAATATAATCCACTGGAACTTCATTTTGCTGTAAGTAGGCTAAATGTATTGCAGTAATTGAACCAGCAGAAGAACCCGTTGCAAAAATCTGAGAAGTATCAATTTTATATGTTGAAGCATTTTTTCTGAAAAAACGTACAGCGGCTTTAGCATCCTGCACAGCCCTTACCATAGCCTGATAGCGTTGTGCAAGATTGCTCTGGGTTGCTGTTAGCCTGTAATTGATTGAAGCCACAACATATCCTCTTTGCGCCAAGTTTGTACACAATATTGTATTCCAAGTTCCAACTTTATCTCCCCCGCTAAAACCACCTCCATGAATAAATATAACTAATGGGCGCTTCCTGTTAAGATCTCCAGAAGGTTCGTAAAGATCAAGCAATGAGGTGGAGGCTGACCCATATTTAATATTACTTGTTAAGTTTGAACTAAAACATTTTGTTTCATATCGTGTTCCAATGCTGGGTGGCGTAGATCCCATTGCTTCATTTGAATAGTCAGAGTTACCACTCGAATTTTTTGCAAATACCCTGTATGAAAAAGAAGACCCTGGTGTAAGGTTTTTATGGTAAAAAGTATTGGTGTTTGCTGCTACAGTGCCTAAGCTAATCCAACTACTACCGCTTAAGAGTTGAATCTCATAGCTTGTTTCATCAGTTGCATTGTCGTGCCAAACAAGGTTGATTTGATGTAAACTAACTGCTGTTGCAGTTAACCTTGTAGGTGCATTAGGTATTTCTGCAGATACATTTTGAGTGATAATTGTAAAGCATGTAATAAAATAAAAAAGTGTAGAAAAAGTTGATAAACATTTCTTCATCTAAATAATTATTAAGTTGCTTATCTGATGCCCTAAAGCGACTTGCCGTTTTTATGAGTTGGTGTTCGAGGTTACGTTCTAGTTCGCGATTGTAAAATTACCCAAAAGCGTTAAAAACTCCAAATAAGACTTCGCCGAGCGAGACACTGTCTATAAGTCTACGTTAGTAGGAGGTTGTATGTTGCAATTATTCGCTTTTTTAACTCTGCTTTTCGAGTTTGTCAATTATTGTCAAATCAATTATTATACCCAATTCCTTTGGTTAGCGCGCGTTTCCAAACGCGTGCTCTTCTAGTTAGCTTCTTCCACACGCGTCAGAGACACGCACGAACACGAGTGGTAAAATTGCGGTGCAGTCCACACCAGCAAATTATACATACCTCGGTTTGTCTTTTATTTCTTCATAGTATCTTTCAACCCCGATTTCTGCCATTCTCCTGTTTATTCTTACCGAGCGTTCTTGTAAATGCTTATCAAATCCAGTATTATAGCATGGAAAATCGGAGCATTGAAAGCAAAAATCTACTCCTTTTGTTTCGGAACATGAACGAACCTTGCAGTTTTTAAACAATTTGCATTTCTCATTTCTACAACCTGAACATTCAGCCGATGAGAAATACTCTAGCATTTCTTTAAAGTCTTTATACTTATTAAAGACTGGTTTATCCAAAAGTTCAACAAATCGCTCTGCATAAACATCAAAATTGCCAAGAGAATTCTTTAGCTTTCTGCTGCTATCAACAATATCTCCTTCTTTGTAGGCAAAACACTTACCACAGTTTATTCCGCAAGGAGACAATCTATCTTTAATTTGTTGGTAATCCATTTTAAAAATTTTTACTTGTCTTTATTGATATTTAACAAAAAAGGCACGGAATACAAGTCCGCGCCAGCAGGAGTGTCAGAAATTTCGCCAAGTAGGGGGGCTTCCTCAGCCCACCTCTGACCAATAAAATAAAAATGTTGCTAGCGGTTCAGTCTTATTGTTTTCTATAAACTTTGAAAAACTCTCTGTTGAAAATTGAAAAATATGTTTTTGCATCATATTCTTCATAACCAGGAATAAATTTGCGCATATTTTTCCTTGCATCCTCACTGTAGGCTCGTAGATATTCCATTTTGCCATCAGCATAATCCTGAATATTTATTTCTACATCGGGTATTGGCGCTCCTTCAACGCCATATAATTTTTTTACCTTAGGGAAGGAGCTTTCGTGCCCCCATTTATTTAATATTTTCGTAACGTATTTGTTGTTAATTTCTTCTTCCATACTCCTTGTATATACCGCTTGATATATGCTTTGCGAAGTAATTTTCTCGCTAAGAAAAAGATCTAAAACGAGTTGATTTAAGAAGATATGATCTGGATTTCCATATCCACCAACCACATTATCTAAAGTAAAAATAACGCTGGGCTTAAAGTTGTTGATGATTTCTTTTAATGCATTGACTACTTTTTCAGTTTCGTAAATTTCAGCTATGTGTTCTCTGGGAATAGGTTGATACAAAGCCAAGGTACTATCATGAGGATTTTTATTTCTAAAATGCCCATCTTTTAATATTAAGTAATTGTCCTCGCAAATTATTTTAGCGGGGTGTTCTGTCCTTCCTTCCTCAAGACGAGTTCGCACTAGGCACCATTGTTCAATTTTCCAACCCTCTTTTTTTAGCTTGTAAATTGTACCTGCCATCGCACAATCATCATCATCATGGGCAACTATAACTAAAGCCTTTTTGTTAGAAACTGTATCCAAGTAATTATCTTTAGGAAAAGATTCCCTAGCTGACATTTTTTTAAGTTCATCAAGAGAAGGTATATCCGAACAACTACTAAGTAAAATCAAAGCAGCAATAATAAACCAGAGTTTTGTTTTCATAGTTTTAGGATTTAATTTGTCTAGTTCGTGTATCAACCGCTAACTCATTTATATATGTGCCGAAATTACATCCACAACTATTGTAAGGTAATACTAGGATATCATTTATAACCTTTACCCCAAATTTAACAAAAAAGGTAGACAAATAAAAGATATTTAGGCATTTACATCTTGCTGTAAACAAAAAAAGCGCTTGCCTTTGCAAACGCTCTTTGGGTTAGCGCGCGTTTCCAAACGCGTGCTTTTGGGTCTGTTTCGTTAGCACGCGTCAGAGACGCGCGCTAACAAGTGTGTTTGTGTAAATAAAAAAAGCGCTTGCCATCGCAAACGCTTTTTACAAATTTCAATTATCTACTTACTACTATCTACAAACTACTTCTTTATGCTTTATACACAAACGCATTTATATTCATCCCCGCACCAACTGAGGCAAAAATGAGAATATCACCTTTGCTAATATGATGCTCAGGCAAAACTCCTTTTAGTATCATATCGTAAAGCGTTGGAATTGTCGCTACTGAGCTGTTTCCAAGGTCGTGTATGCTCATTGGCATAATCTTGTCGGGAACTTCACGAATTTTATAAAGTTTGTAGAAACGCTGAACTATGGCTTCGTCCATTTTTTCGTTAGCCTGATGAATCAAAATCTTTTTAACCTGTTCAATTGGAATTTCGGCTTTATCTAAGGCAACTTTCATTGCAGCAGGTACTTGGGACAGGGAGTATTCATAGATTTTTCGACCAAGCATTTTAATATACCGAATTTTTGGGTCGCTATCAGGTTCATTCGATTTGCCAAGGTAAAGGTAACCCGCTTCCTCTCCTGTGTGAGATGCCATTGATATTGATAAAATTCCACACTTCTCATCCGATTCAACACCCTCAATAATGGTTGCTCCCGCGCCATCGGAGAAAATCATGGAATCCCTATCTTTCTCATCCACAACTCTCGATAATGTTTCAGCGCCAATTACTAGGCATCGTTTTGCCAAACCTGATTTAATGTAGCTATCGGCTTGAATAACACCTTGAACCCATCCGGGGCATCCAAAAATAATATCATATGGAATGCACGATGGATTTTTAATACCAAGATTATGCTTAATTCTTGATGCTATACTTGTGAGTACGTCTGATTGTATAGTCCCTTTTACAACATCACCAAAATTTTCTGCAACAATAATCTGGTCAATTGTTTCTCTATCAATCCCTGCATCCTGAATTGCTCTTTCGGCAGCAATTGTGCCTAAATCAGAAGCATGCTGATCATCTTTTGCCCATCGACGTTCCCTAATACCAGTTATATCTCTAAATTTTTCAACTATATCATGACCGCTCCCCTCAATTATTGTTTCATCCTTTTCATAGAAAATATGCTTAACAAAATGTTGATTTGGAACCTTGATTTCAGGTATATAAGAACCTGTCCCAGTGATAATTGTGTTAATGTTCTTCATAGCTAAAAAATTAGTTATAAGTTTTAAAAGCAAAAAAACTTTGCAAGGTAAATGAAATTAAATATTAAAAACAAACATCAACAGCTAAAAAATAGATAGATGTTAAAATCTATAATTTTGATTTTTATAAAGATTTAAAAAATGGGTTAACTTTGCCGCGTTCAAAAAGATAAACATAAATCATTTATACTATGAAGTTTTTTATTGATACCGCAAACCTCGATCAAATAAAAGAAGCCAACGATCTAGGAGTGCTCGATGGCGTTACAACTAACCCATCGTTAATGGCAAAGGAGAACATTAAGGGTGAAGCAAATATTAAAAAGCATTATGTTGATATTTGCAATATCGTTAAAGGTGATGTTAGTGCCGAGGTTATTGCTCTTGATTACGAAGGAATGATTCGCGAAGGGAAAGAGCTAGCTGCTCTTCACCCACAGATTGTTGTTAAAGTACCAATTACCAAGGATGGTATTAAGGCAATAAAATATTTTAGCGACCATGGTATCCGAACCAATTGTACATTAGTTTTTTCTGTAGGACAAGCTTTGCTCGCAGCTAAGGCCGGTGCAACCTATGTATCCCCATTTATTGGCCGTTTGGATGATGTTTCAACCGATGGCGTTGAGCTAATTCGCCAAATTGTTGATGTTTACAACTACTACGAGTACGAAACCAAGGTACTTGCTGCATCAATTCGTCATACAATGCACATTGTACAATGTTTAGAGGCTGGTGCCGATGTTGCAACCTGTCCCCTAAGTGCAATTACTGGTTTACTAAATCATCCGCTAACCGATATTGGTCTTAAGAAATTTATGGAAGACTATAAAAAGGTTAATGGGTAATAAGTTGATAGGTTGACAAGTCGATAAGTTAATAAGTAAACAAGCAGATAAGTGTAGTTTTGTAATTTACAATCAACTGTCAACCAGCAACTGTCAACTAGAAAAAGAAGTGTTAATAAAGATATATCCCCAGAACCCCAACCCACGTGAAATAGACCGTGTAGTTGGGGTTTTGCGCGATGGGGGTATCATTATTTATCCGACAGATACTGTTTATGGTTTGGGTTGTGATATTACAAACCACAAGGCGGTCGAAAAGATTATACGTTTAAAAGGGTTGAAAGCAAAAGAGGCGCACTTTTCGTTTATTTGCTCCGATCTTAGCCATATTGCCGATTTTGCCAAAGTCAGCAATTCAGCTTTTAAGTTGATGAAAAAAAACTTGCCAGGCCCGTTTACATTTATCCTTCCGGGATTAAGTAAGGTTCCCGACTATTTTATAAGTAAGCGTAAAACGGTTGGTATTCGTATTCCTGATAATACCATTCCTGTTGAGATAGTTAAAGCGCTTGGTCATCCAATAATGACCACTTCTATTAAGGACGATGACGATGTGGTTGAGTATACCACAGACCCTGAGTTAATCCATGAACGTTATCAGGATTTAGTTGATATCGTTATTGATGGTGGATACGGCGATAATATCCCTTCAACCGTTGTGGATTGTACCACCGAAGAGTTTGAGATTGTTCGGGAAGGGAAAGGGGAGTTGAAGTTTTAAGTTTTAAGTGAAAAGTGAAAAGTGAAAAGTGGCAAGTGAAAAGTAAAACTAAATAACCTAACAACCTAAAAGTCATTAATCAACGATCAACGAATTACGAGATGATGACGCTTGCAATACTTGCTGGAGGTAATGCTACTCGGATGGGAGGTAGGAACAAAGCGTTGATTGAGATTGAGGGGGAAACATTCATTAAAAGAATCTACAAAAATCTTAGCCCGCTTTTCGATAATACAATTATCATTTCAAATGAACAGATAGATTTTGGCATTTCAGGAGTTTCTGTTTATCCCGATATTTATAGAAATAATGGCCCGCTAGGGGGGATTCATTCAGCAATGGTGAATTCAAAAAGTGATTTAGTGTTTGTAGTATCGTGCGATATGCCATTTGCCAATGCTTCAGTTGCCAAAAAGATTATAAATGCTCAGAAAGAAGAAGGCTCCGAGGTTGTTGCTCCTGAAATGAATGGGCTTTTAGAACCTCTTTTTGCAATTTATTCAAAAAAACTTGCCGATAGGGCAGAGGCAATAATTTTATCTTCAGAGAAAAAGTATATCACCAAGCTTCTAGATAAGTCTAATACATATTATTTGTATTTCAATGAAACTCCAGAAGTGAAGAAATGCTTTACTAACGTTAATTCCCCCGACGATCTATTTAACCTAAAAAGCTGATTTGAGTTTGCAAGATATATCAAACTTTTTTAATCTATGTGCTGAAAGAGTTTGATTTGTAAGTATCTGATTTTATTTTCTACGCGTGGAGGAAAGGCAAAACTGCGAGCATGTGCCGGCGTGAATGCAAGAAGACATGAAATTTCGCAAAAGGGGCTTGCCTACTTTTGCGGAAATTTTGGACTTCTTGAAAAGAGGGGAGAAGCATAGTTTTAGCTTCGCTGAGCTTGCCCTTCGGGCTGCGGTTGCCTTGATCTTTTGCCTACTTTTCTATCAAGAGAAAAGTAGGAAGGTTAAGATGGGAATAGTATTTACGAGTAACCATTAACATTCATTTTTTAAATATTCTGTATTGAATTTCCTTGAAAGATAAATTAATACCACTTCTAACCCTTCAAATATCTGATTATTCCGCTGATAATGTGATGCTTTAGCCGATTTAGGAAATATTACTACAATTCAATCGTTTGCGTTAAAATCTACTTAAAACAAGCATTTTCAATTTTTATAATTTCATTTTTGATTACCTTTGGTGGGATTTTTAAAAATATAATATAAACCAATAAATTATATAGTTATGGCAAAGATTAAAGTAGCTATTAACGGATTTGGTCGTATTGGTCGTAACGTTTTCAAGATTGCACTTGAAAGACCTGAACTCGAAGTAGTTGGTATTAACGACCTAACCGATACCAAAACATTAGCTCACCTTTTAAAGTACGATTCTACTCAGGGTCGTTTTGAAGGTAAAGTTGAATTTGACGCTGAGAACCTAATAGTAAACGGCAAAAAGTACCGTGTACATGCCGATAAGGCTCCAATTAACATTAAGTGGGTTGAGACTCCAGATGTTGTAATTGAATCGACCGGTATTTTCACCAAACGCGAAAGCGAAAAGGGTGGATACGGCGACCATATTAAGAATGGTGCTAAGAAGGTTATCCTTACCGTTCCTGCTAAAGACGAAATCGATCGTATGATCGTTCTAGGCGTTAACGATAGCGATTTAAAACCAACCGACATTTGCGTTTCTAACGCTAGCTGTACAACAAACTGTCTTGCTCCAGTTGTTAAGGTACTTCAAGAAAATTTTGGTATTGAGCGTGGTTTTATGAATACAATCCACTCTTATACCAACGATCAACGCATTCTCGATGCACCTCATAGCGATTTACGCCGTGCTCGTTCATGCGCTTTGTCTCAAATCCCAACCACAACAGGTGCTGCAAAGGCTGTAGGTAAAATTATTCCTGAGCTAAAGGGTAAGATCGATGGAACTTCAGTTCGCGTCCCAACCCCAACCGGTTCACTAGTTGATTTTACGGCTGTTCTTAAGAAAGAGGCTACAAAGGATGAGATCAACGCAGCAATGAAAAAAGCAGCTGATGGTCCAATGAAAGGCATCTTAGAGTACACCGAGGATCCAATTGTTTCTGTTGATGTTATTCACAACAGTCACTCATCAATCTTTGATGCTCAGAGCACAATGGTTATTGGCCCAATGATTAAAGTATTTGCTTGGTACGATAACGAGTGGGGTTATTCAACTCGCGTTGTTGATTTGATTAAGAAACTTTTCTAATAAAAATAAAATCCCGGTTTTGCCGGGATTTTTCATTTTAAAGCCTTATTCCAAGCACCATTACATCATCTGTTTGGTCGTTGGTGCCTTTCCAAGAATCAAAATTATGTTGAAGTATTGATTTTTGAGTACTCATAGATTCTTGAGCAATTTTAATAAGTAATTCTTGAAAATTACGAAGTAAGAACTTCTTTCTGGACACTCCTCCTAGTTGATCTGAATACCCATCTGAAAAAAGGTAAATACAATCATTTTTTTCAAGTTTTAGGTTCTGATGAGTAAATATTCCATCACCAACAATAGAGTTTCCAACTAAAATTTTATCTGCTTTTAAATGTATTAGTTCCTTCCCTCTTATCACAAAAATGGGATTGTGAGCACCTGAGAACTGCAGCTCGAGGGTTCTTGTATTGATCTTACAAATGGAAATATCCATGCCGTCTTTGGCATCGTAAAGGTTTCCCTTTCTATTCAGCACGGCCATTACCTCTCTTTTCATATCGGTAAGGATCATACTTGTGCTATATATTTCGTTTCGGTAAACAATTTCTGAAAGCGAAGCAATTCCAAGCATGCTGAGTAGTGCTCCGGGTACACCGTGCCCAGTACAGTCTGCTGCAGCAATTATTATCTGCTCATCAATCTTCTTAATAAAATAGAAATCGCCACCAATTATGTTCCTGGGTTGGTAAAGGATAAAGTAATCATGAAAATTTTCTTTAAGTGCATCTTCACTTGGCAAAAGGGCTTGTTGTATATAGCTAGCATAAGTAATGCTATCATCAATATTTTGCTTGTACTGCATTAAAAGGTCTCTTTGAGCAAGAATCTCTTTGCTTTGTGATTCGAGTTTATTGTTCTGGTTTGCTATTTTCTCGTTTTGCTCAACCAGCTCAGTGTTCAGCACTTTTAGATACTCCATTTGAGTGCTAATCTCTTCGGTAAGCTGAGACAACTCCTTGTTAGATTTGAAAAGATTATTGTTTTTGATCTTGATCATTCGAAGGAGCCTTACATTCTTTTTATTTGTACTATCAAAGGCTTTGAATGTCAAGTTTCGAATTGATTCAAAGAAAAAGGAAAGGAGGAAAACCATACTATATACAGATAGCATTCGCACTTTAAATTCATTATCGTATAACGCATTGTTAAAGTGCTTGCTTGTGAAAAAGATAATAGTAAAACCAATTAAAAGAATATTATATAAGGTTCCAGTTTTTCGCCCTAGCATAAATAAGCTGAAAGGAGGGAAGATATAGTACCAGTATATCCCTGGGAAAATGTAATAGCTGGTAAGATTAAGTCTTGTTGAGCCATTTCGGTTAAGGAAAAATACCTCGAGACAGAATAATCCTATGACAAGAATATGGCTTACAATTGGAATTCTTTTATTGAGTCTTAGGTAAACCTGCATTAAGATTATAACCAGAATGCAGTATATGTAAATTATTGAAAGTTTATGCTCACCAAGAATATACATTCTATGGCTGTAGAATAATAAGTATATGATGCCGCAAATTGCAAAAAGATTGATTAATGTGACCCTTCTTACATCTTCGTATATTAGGCTTCCTCTAAGGTCGGCAGATAAGAAACTATAAAAAATTTGCTTTATTTTACGCATTATTTAAGCTTCAACTTAAAACATTAAAAATTCAATAGAAATATTGATATTAATGTGTTAAAATAAGATGTAAAGATTATAATTAACTGATAATGAAAGAAATATGAAAATATTTCTGAATTTTTCCTTGCTCTATAACAAATTTGAAAAAAAACATTTAATAATCAAAGTAATAAATCAGATTTTTGTGATTAAGTTCCGAAAATCGTTGATTTTACTGATGAAATAGTTTATTTGCTGGTTTGTGGAAAATAAAAAAGCACCTGGAAACAAGTGCTTTTTATGGTTGAGTTTTTTGTGTTTATTCGTAACGAAGTGATTCAATTGGGTCTAACCGAGCGGCTTTTACTGCTGGAAGATAACCTGATGCAAGCCCAACGCAGAAACATAATCCTAACCCAATAAACATCCATTTCCAAGGAATAATAAAGGGGCTATCGGTTAACATCGACATGATATTACCTACAAGTATTCCTAATATAACTCCTAAAATACCACCTAGTTGACAAATAGCGATGGCTTCAAAAAGGAATTGCTGTTTAATGGTTTTGGATTTGGCACCAATTGCTTTTCTAGTTCCAATTTCACGAGTCCGTTCAGTAACGGCAACTAACATAATGTTCATCAGTCCTACGGCGGCACCTATTAGCGTAATAATTCCAATTGCAGTAGCAACCCAAGTCACATTTTTTAAATTCTCTAAAAGTATTTGGGCAAGGCTATCGCTTTTTTCAATATTAAAATCGGATTCATCGGTGGCTTTAAGGTTACGAACTATCCTAAAAATGCCTTCTGCTTCGCTAACAGCATACTCTAGAAGTTTTGGATCAATAGGCTTTATGCTAATTGTATAGTCCATGTTTGGACGAGAAAAGTATGTGGCAACATTAGCGTATGTTAAATAAACTGATCGATCGGCTCCGCCGTTAAATCCAGATCCTTTAGACTTTAGAACACCAATAACTCTGTACTTACCTCCACCAACACTAATAAACTTATCAATAGGATCTTCGTTTTTGTCGAATACTTTTTTAGCGACTTCGTATCCAATAATTACAACGGCTCGTGCTGCTTCAAGCTCGTGAGTTGTGAAGTTTCGTCCCGAGCTAATTTCTAGGCCAGCAGTGGTTAAATAGTTTTCATCGACTCCTAAAACTTCAATATTTGGATTCGTTTTTTTTGATTTTTGTTTAATGGTACTGGCCCCCGACGCATATGTAGATATTGAAACTAAAGCAGGGAACTGAAATCTCTCCTTAAACTCTTCAGCTTGCCTCATGCTTATGTTTGCATGATTAAGAGTACGATAGCGTTTCCCTGCAACATGTACGCGCATCCCGCGGCTTGCAATGGTAAACGTATTTGCACCCATGCTCGTAAATTCATTCGTAATGCTACCGCTTATTGAATCAATTGCGGTTAGAATACCAACTAGGGCCATTATGCCTAGTGCTATAATAAATATCGTAAGGATCGAACGTAAGGTATTTGATCGGATGGCATTTAGCGATATTTTTATATTCTCTTTTAATAATGCACCAAATTTCATATAATTTTATATTA
>Ga0209098_1001834_pt1 | contig 19531 bp, 18 predicted proteins | sample AD_JPNHW1_MetaG_FD_184429 | JGI IMG/M metagenome (GOLD analysis project Ga0209098, IMG submission 184429) | Active sludge microbial communities of municipal wastewater-treating anaerobic digesters from Japan - AD_JPNHW1_MetaG (SPAdes) (version 2) | ecosystem: Engineered > Bioreactor > Anaerobic... | reverse complement strand
ACCCAGTTTGACCCGAATATGGTCGCCGTGATGCTCGAGAATATCGGGCGTTTTGAGGAAATTTACCAGAAATTCCAAGATGAAGACCCTTCTGAATCCCCTCCGGTTTGACGGCGGCGCCGCGGTGCGCTATCATTGTTACGAGATTCGTTTACAATTCCGCCTGTTTACGGTGCCGGAATAGAGAAGGAGCGTACGATGAAAAAGACTCAGCTAGTAATCCTTGCCGTATGTACCGCGTTCTTGGTGGTTGGCGCGCAGGCGTTCGCCGATATCACGGTTGAGATCGAGGTGCCGGCGATCACTTTTACCGGGAGTAATGTACCCGGGGTCGATGCGGCGTTGACGAGTTTGTTCGATGTCACAAAAAGCACTGAGTTCCAAACGGAAAAGGCTAAGTATGAGTCCTCGGCAACCTCTGAGCTCGACAAGTTCGACGATCAGAGTGATCTCGCGAAGGGCTTTGCCGACGCGAACATGGCGGCGGCGCAGTCTTCAACCCTCCAGGGGTTCGAGGGCTATAAGACCTTCGCGGTTATGGGCGGCTTCATGCTGGGCGTTCAGCTTCCCTCGACCGATCCCTCGGTAATCTCGGATCTTTCGAATACCCTCGCGGACGATCCGGACGTATACGCGGGCGTCGCCCCCTCTGTGAGCCTCAACGTCGGCTTCAACCTCGGAAAGATTCTCGGTCTCTTCAATAACGATCTCGGCGACAAGACCAAGCGCGTCTACGTCAACGTCAAGGGCGGTTACTATAACGGATCCTACGACGGGTCCGACGATACCTCCTTCGACATGAAGTCGACGACCTTCGGCTTAGGCGTCAACTACATGCTCGTGCGGCCGATAGGCCTTGGCCTTGGGTTCCTCAAATGGCGCGGCTTGAGCGTCGGTTCGGGGCTTACCTATCAGCGCAATACCTTCGATAGCTCGACCACGCTTGATCCGATTGATCAGAGCTTTAGCATGGCGACGACGGCCACGGGCGGTATCCCCGTCACGGTCAATGGCGTTTTAACGGCCGTTCCGAAGGTTGACATCGGCGTCGATATGCGGACCTTCGCGATTCCCCTTGAGGCCGTCACCTCGGTTCAACTACTGTATGTTCTGAACGTGACCGCGGGTCTTGGCGTCGATCTCGTGTTTGGACATAGCGACATCACCGCGACCTCGAGAAGTACCCTTTCCGTCAAGAGTGTCACGACGACGGTTAACGGGATCAGCGCCGATGTACCCTATACCGAAACTAAACAAGGTTCCGTCTCCGTCGACGCGAGCACGAACGATATCAAGCCGACCCTTGCGCGCGCGCGCGTGATGGGCGGTATCGGTCTCAATGCCGGCCCGGTCAAATTCGACGTCCCGATGTACTACTATTTCTCGTCGGGATTCGGCGTCGGTATGTCGGTCGGTTTCGTTTGGTAAATCATTTTCTGCCTTACGGGGCCGGGCATGCGTCCGGCACGGGTTGAGGCAACGCGTACGGGCGGGCAGTGTATGCCCGCCTTTTTTTTGCATCAAGGATTTTTTTATGATAGACGACACCGATCGATTCCGTCCCGCTTTTCATTTTACCCCCGAGGCCCATTGGATGAACGATCCCAACGGGCTCGTCTACTCAAGGGGTCTGTATCATCTTTTCTATCAATATTATCCCGAGGACGTCGTGTGGGGCCCCATGCATTGGGGACACGCGACGAGCCGCGATCTCGTGACCTGGGAGCGCCTACCCATCGCGTTCGCGCCCGACGAAAACGGTTGGATCTTTTCCGGGAGCGCCGTCGAGGATACTCTGGGGTCTGCGGGGTTCGGGCCAGGCGCACTCGTCGCGGCGTTTACCGTCCATGACGGCGAGGCGCGGAAGCGTGGGGTCGTGCCCGTCGAGAACCAGGGGCTCGGTTTTAGCCGCGACGGCGGCCTGACCTGGGAGAAATTCGCGGGGAACCCGGTTTTGCGAAATTCCGGCGAGGCCGATTTCCGCGATCCAAAGGTACTCAGAAACCCCGTGGGAAAAGGCTGGAACCTCGTACTCGCGGCGGGCGATAGAATCAAGATCTATTCCTCGGACGATTTGCGTGCGTGGCGCCACGAGAGCGACTTCTTCCCCGACGCGAAGGATTTCGGCGTATGGGAATGCCCGGATCTTTTCCCCATCAAGACGGGTTGCGAAACCCGTTGGGTGATGCTGTTGAGCCAGACCGCCGCGGCGCCGAACGGGGGCTCGGGTACGCGGTATATCGTTGGGGACTTCGACGGCCGCGAGTTTACGGCGCGCTCGGCACTTGAGTGGATCGACTGGGGAAAGGATTTTTACGCCGCGGTCACCTATTCGGGCGCCCCCGAAGGAAAGAGCGTCTTGGTCGGCTGGATGAGTAACTGGCAGTATGCCGCGAAAACCCCGACGGGCGCCTGGCGGGGGGCGATGGCCTTGCCGCGCGAACTCGCGCTCGAGACTCGGGATGGCCGGTATCGGCTTACGCAGAAACCGGCGTCGGGCTTTGAGGCACTCCCGCGGCGGCTTCTCGCGGAGCGCTCCGGGGCGCTGCCGCTTTCAGTGCGCGGACTCGACCTTTCGGCGGCGGACATCGCATTTACCCTCAATGAACCGCGCGGCCCCTTCGCGGTCGAGCTCTCGAACGGGAAAGGCGAGCGGTTCACGGTCTCGTGCGACGGTTCCGTCGCGCGCGTCGATCGGACCCGTTCGGGTACCGTCGATTTTAGTCCCGATTTCGCGCCGGAAACGCAAATCCTCCGGTCGGATCGTCCTATTTCCGCGCTTCGCCTGATCGTCGACGCGTGCTCTGTCGAGATTCTTTTCGATGGGGGCACCCAGGTCATGACGAACCTCGTCTTTCCCTCGGAACCCTACAGCGCCGTTTCGATTTCCGGGCTGGGCGAGGGAGCGCTTACCGCGTCGGCGCCGATCGTCCGCGCTGCGCTTCCCCGATAAAGTTCGACATCTTTCCTGGAAATCCCCTCGCGTATCCATGATACTTAAAACCGTGAGTAGGGGGACGGACGCATGACGTTTGACGAGATAGATACCTTTGGGCTCCACATTCTGTGCATCGACGACAGTAAGTCCCAGCTTGCCGTATACCGAGATCAGCTTGAGGGGATGTTTACGGTCACGACATCAGAGACCTACGAGGAAGCGGTCGCCTGCCTGACGGCCCAGCGGCCCGACCTCATCATCCTCGACATGGAGATGCCTCGGGTGAGCGGTCTTGAGTTCCTCGACATCCTCCGATATACGCCGAACTACGCGCACATCCCGGTCATCATCGTCTCGGGGGACAGCAATCCCGCCGACATCAAGGAGGCGTTCAGGCGCGGCGCGGCGGACTACGTGCGCAAACCCTATGACGGCGAGGAACTCGGACTGCGCATCCATCGCATATTTAACCTCCTCACCGCGCGGGCCGAGGCGGAAAAGGCGGCGGGGGCTCGCGCGGGTGCCTTGAGCTCGGCGCAGGACCTTCTGACGCAATCGCTCGCGGACCTCGCGTCGGCGCGCGATAACGAGGGCACGCGGCATCTCGAGCGCGTGGGACTCTACGCTGAGGAGCTCTGCCTCGCGGCGGCGAAGACCCCGCGGTTCAAGGTCGAGGTCACGAAGGACTTCATCGATCGGATCGCGAGCATGGCGAAGCTCCACGACATCGGCAAGGTGAACATCCCCGACTACGTGCTCCATAAGGCCGAGCCGCTCACGGAAAAGGAATTCGATTTCATCAAGAAGCACACGACCGACGGCGCGCGCACGATCGACATGATCAGGCTCTCGTTTCCCGATTACGGCTTTCTCGATTTCGCGCGCGATATCGTCCTATACCATCACGAGCGCTGGGACGGTTCGGGCTATCCCGAGGGAAGGGCCGCCGTCACGATACCCGTCGCCGCGCGCGTGGTCGCGATCGCCGACGCCTTCGACGCGATGATGACGAAGCGCGTGTACCGCGAGGCCTCGTCCTTCGAGGAAGCGTGCGCGGCGATAGAGGCAGGGCGGGGCGGGGCGTACGATCCCGACCTCGTGGACGTCTTTCGCTTTTGCCGCGCGCGTTTTCGCGAGATCGCGGATAAGAATAGGGATTGAAAGCCGCGTATTCGCCGGGACACGGGTGCCATCGGTATCGATGCAAACGGCGATGATCGCGAGAGAAAAGTAAAAATAAGGAGTTGACTCATATGGAACGTGAAAACCCTGAGCCGCTGATCATGATCGTCGGCGCCTTGATAGAAACGACTGATTCGCTCGATGAAACCCTTAAGGGTCAAGGCTGGCGCGTCATTCGGGCCTCGAAGGTCGATCAGGCGCTGATCGCGGCGCAACGGGAACCGCCCGACCTTATCGTTCTTGACGACGCGGCATGCGCCGCCTCGTTCGCGGCAAGCGCCGCGACGCTCGACGCGCCGATACTCGCGCTGGTATCGTCCGGCGATGATGTATCCATCCCTCCAGGCTGCGCCGACGCAGTAGCAAGGCCCTTCCGCGAGGATACCCTCGTCGCGCGGATAAAAACGCAGCTCACCCTCGTCCGGCTCAGGCGGGAAGCCAACCGCTCTTCGCGCGAGCTTGAGTCGCGCGCCCGCGCGCTTGCCCTCGCCATTTCCGATCCTTTGATGGCATCGCTTGCGGCCGTATTGAACCTCGCCGAATGCCGGGACGACATCACGGGAAGGCACATCGAGCGCACGCGGCTTTACTGCAGGCTTCTTGCCCTTGAGCTCCAGAAATCGCCCCGCTTCTCGGCGGTCATTACCGACGACTTCGTCGAGAGCATCCATAACGCCGCCCCGCTTCACGACATCGGCAAGATCGCGATATCGGACAGCGTCCTCCTCAAGGAGGGGCGGCTTTCCGAGGCGGAGTTCGCCATCATGAAAACGCACGTCACGATCGGGGTTCAAGCCCTGCGGCGCGTGCGAGACGCGTACCCAAAGAACGGCTTCATCAACATGGGCATCGCGCTCGTCGGATCGCATCACGAGCGATGGGATGGCAGGGGATACCCGAACGGGCTCTTTGGCGAGAATATCCCGATAAGCGGTCGCATCATGGCGCTTGCCGACGCCTACGACGCCCTTCGCTCGCGAAGGCCCTACAAAAACCCGCTGACGCGCGAGGAAACCCGCCGGGTTATCGGTGAGGAGTCCGGTAAGCAGTTCGACCCCGCCGTGGTCGCCGCGTTCCTCGCGAACGAACCGCGCTTTGCCGAGATAAGCGAGCGGGAAAACGACGATCGCGCCGCTTGGCAGCCGTGATCGTCAATAGCCCATCCGGAATATTCTCGCTTGTCAATTCCGCCCGCGAGGCCGTATACTGATAGAAAAAGGGGATCCCATGCACTTCAACCGACATTCGATAACCGCGCTCGCCTTCGCGCTGAGTCTCCTCGCCGTATCTTGCCGGGGTTCTTCCAAGGACCCGCTCGTCACCGTCGCGGAGAAGTATAACGCGGGCAAGTTCGTGAGCCTCGGCGACTACTATCAAGAAACCTCGGGCGTCAAGCTTTCGATAAAAGGCGCCGTCATCGAGGTCGATCAGGCGGACGTCTCGGTTATCCTTGACGCGATTCATTCCGATTACGTCAACGTGATGCCCTTTAGGATCGAGAAGAACTACGGTCACGGCGGCAAAAAGGATCGCGTCGCCATCATCAAGACTATGGACCAGTTCCAGCTCGTCTCCGCGCTCCATACCCAGGGCAAGGAAGACAAGGTTTCGACCGCTTCCGTCGTCGCGGGGCTCAAGGCCATCAACGCGCTCGCGAAGATTAAGATTACCGGCGCGGGCGCGGATTTCGTCGAGTTCTCCTTCGCCGATACCCCGTCGGATTGGGGCAAGGTCGCGGCGGCCTGCGCAAAAGTCGCCCCGAATATCGTGACCTACGGCACCGGTTCGATCGAGAAACTCGAAGGCGAAATCGCGCGGTATAACGGCGCGGTTCTTTGGTGGTATTGATATGGCCTTTTTATTCCGAAAAAAACAGAAGGGCGAACTCGTTACGATCGAGTCGCTCTTCGGTTCCCTCTTCATGGGGGCTGAAGTCCCGCCTTCGGGCGACCTTGGCGCGCCCCAATTCACCCTGCGCCCGATGTCGGGCGACGATCCCTTTCCCGGAAAGCTCGCGCACCTCGCGTTCGCGGGCTCGAACGTACCGATCGTCGCTTGCGCAGCCTCCGAGTCTCTCGAGCCGCGCGCGCGCGTATGGCTCGCCGAAAGCGGTCTCGCCGCCGATATCCTCGCGCCCGGCGCGGAGATCGTTTGGTCCTCGATGGAAACAGACGGCGCCGCGGCCGAAGCCTTCCGCTGGCAGGTTCTCGAACTAGCCCCCTATGCGCTCGCCTCGGGCGACGGAAGCGTCGTTGCCCTCGTTTGGCTTAACGAGCCGATCCGCGCGGCCCTTTCGTCCCGCGCGGAGGAAGAGAATGAAAAGCGGTCGGGGAAAAAGGGAAAAAAGAAGGCTCAGGAGGCGCTCGCCGAGGGCGACGCGAATCCCGACCTCGCGGCGGCAGGTTCGGGCGCTTCCGGTCGCATCGCGGCTGCCCGCCCGCGGGACATCCCCGCGCTCAGCGCGTTCTTGGCCCAGGCCTTCAAGGCCGGCGAGCGGACGTACACGACGGTCCCGATAGCCTTCGGGATCTGCAAGGACGGAAGCGCGCTATCGCCCGAGCCCGAGTATCCCGTCTGGTTTAAGGGTTCCTTCGAATATCTCGCCGCGGGCTCTAGCGAACCAAAGGCGCTTTCGTTCATTTACGCGCTCTCGCGGTCCGCGATGCCTTTAAAGCTGAGCCCCGCCGACTCGGCGCGGATGCTGTCCGGGCTCGCCGGAGCGGCGTTCTCCGAGAGCGCCAAGCGCTACCTTGCCCTCTCGGGGCTCAAGTCCGGGCGCCTCGCGTTTAAGCCCCTTGAGGCGCCGCCGAATCTCGCGCGCTCACCCGACCTTTTATACATGGATTTCTCGCTGAGGGATTCAAGCCTCTCCGTTCCGGGGCAGCTCATCGCGCCGGCGGCGGCCCTCGTTCCCCTCGCGCGGGCTTGGCGCGTATCCCTCGCCCCCGACGCGCTCGCGCGGAATGGGCTTTCCGCCGTCTTCGACGTTAACTCCCGGATGCTCGTGAAGGGCCTTCCCGCGATCCTCGCGAGCCCCGAACTGAGGCCGCGCGTTCCGCGCTTTTGCGTGAACGAGCTCCTGCGCCTCCTTTCGGACGGCGATTGCCGGCTTGTCGTCCAGAACGTCCTTATCCCGGATTTTGGGGCGAAGCGCCTGCCCGATATCGTGTTTCACGCGGTGACGGTTCCGGGCCCGGACGGGCAGGGCCGTCAGGCGATTCTCCCGTATGGCCCGCTCGACTCGCGGCGCCTCGACTCCTTCCTTCCGGACGCGTTCAAGCAGGGCTTTTACGAGCAGACCCGCGCGCTTCAGGCCCAGCCGACAGCTGCCTGCGCGGAACTCAACGACCAGGCGCTCCACGCGATCATGCGGGCCACGCTCGGCGGCAGGATCGACGCGAGCGGGCGGCTCAAGTACCTGATGCGCGAGATCGTCCTCAAGGCCGACCGCGCGCTCGCCGAGGTAAAGCTCGCCGACCTCCGCGCGAAGGGGATACCCTTCGGGATTTTAAAGGACCTTGAGCCGAAGGCCGCGCAGCGCGTCGCGGCGACGGTGGACGACCGGGACTTCGCGCTCGCGCTCATCGATTGTCCCGACGAGATGGCGGGGATGCGGCGCTATGTCAGCATGGCGCGGACCGACCGCCTGCGCGAGGACATCGCGTTCACGCGGGCCCGGATAGACGAAGGCTCGCTTTCGCTCATGGACGCGTTCGAGGCCAAGGAGAAGATACGCCTCGCGATCGAGCGCGACGCCGAACGGGAACGCGAGCGGGCCGCGCTCGCGGCCAGGCAAGCCCCCGCGCGGCAAACCCCGGGGGAGCGATAGCGCGTCGACGACGGTGACGAAACGCCTATTACTGTGATAGGCTATAGCATAATGAGTGTCCGCGATCGGTAGGCGGACGGAAAGGAAACGAACATGGGAAAAAAAGATATATCGCTGATGCTCGGTATGGGCGTGGCGTTCGGCTGCCTCATCATGGCCTTCGTCATCGAGGGAGGAAATCCACTTAAGCTGATCGGTATCAGCGCCCTCATCATCATCGCGGGCGGAACCTTCGGCGCGCTGACGATATCCTTCGGCCTCCCGACGCTGCTCAAGGAGCTACCCTCGGGATTCATCCGGGCGCTCAACTCAGCGGACCTCGACCACGAGAAGATCGTCAACCTCTTCGTCACCTTCGCGGAAAAGGCGCGCAAGGAAGGGCTTTTGAGCCTCGAGGAAGACGTGCAGTCGGAGCTCTCCGCCAAGGAATACGACCCCCTCGTCAAGCGGGGCCTCAGCCTCGTCATCGACGGCATCGACGCCTCGGCGATCAACGGCATCTTCGAGGTCGAGATCATGCAGTACGAGGAACGGCAGAAGGCGAAAACCGCGATCTTCGAGCAGGCCGGCGGTTTCTGCCCGACGATGGGAATCGTCGGAACCGTTCTCGGGCTCATCTCGGTATTGAGCCACCTCAACGAGCCTGAAAAGCTCGGTGAGTCGATCGCCGCCGCGTTCATCGCGACCCTCTACGGTATCGGTTTCGCGAACATCATCTTCCTTCCCGTCGCCAATAAGCTCAAAGCCATTATGAAGGCCGAGGTCGAGATGAAGAGCCTGATCCTGGTCGGCGTCATATCCCTGCAGGCGGGAGACAACCCCCGCATCGTGCGCGATAAGCTCATCGGCTTCATCGCGGAGAATCACCGCGACAAGGTCACCGCGGTCGACTGACGCGCGGGTGCGTGAAATCGCCGGTCGCGCGGGCGAATCGCGGCGCGCGGCGCACGTCGTCGGGTTTTCAGGGAGGATACAATGAAAAAGAAGGTTGAGGCCGAGAAGGAAAACTCCGAGCGCTGGATGCTCACCTATCTCGATATGATCACGCTCCTATTCGTCACCTTCGTCGTTCTCTACGCGATGAGCGTCGTCGACAAGGGCAAGTTCGCCGCGCTCGCCGAATCGCTGACTGCGGCGATGGGAACGACGGTTTCCTCGACGCACGGGCCCGGAACGGGGCCCGGAAAGATGGTCGACGCGAAGGCGGCGCCGCTTACCGCGGTGCCCGTTCAGTCGAAGAAGGCGCGAAGTCCGCTCTACGACAAGGCCTACGACATCCTCAAGTCGGCGGTTCAGGAAAAGCGGCTCGCCGTCAGGGAAGAAGAGCGCGGTCTCGTAATCCAGATCGGCGCGCAGGTTTTCTTCGCGGAAGGGTCCTCAGAGCTTCCCGCGGGGGCGATGGACTCGTTCCTTCCCATCGCGCAGATGCTCGCGTCCTTGCCGAACACGATACAGATCGAGGGCTACGCCGACGATATCGCGGCCGGCTCGAAGGTGGACTATAAGAATAACTGGGATCTTTCCGTCAAGCGCGCGATCACCGTTCTCGAGGTGCTCCAGGATCTCGGGATCAGCCCCGACCGGATGAGCGTCGTCGGCTACGGCTCGAGCCACCCGCTCGTGAGCAACGAGACCCCCGAGGGTCGCGCGTATAACCGCCAGGTCAACATCGTCCTGCCCTACATGGCCTCGGACCGATAGCCGCCCGCGCCAAACCCGCGCGGGGGGCTAGGCGTTCGTCGCCGTTTCCCCGGAGCCCTTTCCTTCCTGCTCCTTGAAATCGAGGTGAACCTCGGGCGCTTCTTCGGCGATGCGCTCGATCTCGAATTGGAGCGCCGCCTGGATATACGCGCGGATTTTCTGCCGCGTGAGCGGCTCCATCCTCGGCGTAAAAAGCATCACGTACGTCGTCCGCTCTTCCTCTCGTTTCCCGAACACGATTGCCTCGGTGTGGACGAGCGTACCGCGGAGCCTGAGCTGTATGTCGTGGAGGACCGTGTTCTTCTGGAATTCTGGGTCGGGATCGAGCACGCAGGAAAAACCGACGACGCTCATGTCCCGAAGCGTTCCCGAAACGTCGAATTGGCCCTCGCGCACGTTGAGCGACGAGATCGTGTCGTGCTCGCAGGAGGCGCGCACGAACTTGCGCCTGCCTTTCGCCTCGGCGGCCTTGAGCGTGGTCAGGAGTATCTTCGTGCTTTCTTCCGTGCCGAGCTTGAGCTTGACGAACCCGCAGGTGATCCCGATGTCCATGAGGTATTTTTTTTGGAGCGCCTCGTCCGCGTTATAGGTGACGATACCGATCCCCACGCCCTTGGTCGCGGGGTTTGCCATGATCTCGCGTATCCACCTTTCCCAATCACGTTCGCCCATGCCCGCGTCGATGTTCACGAAACAGATCGCGTCGGGAAACCGCGCGAAGAGCCTTTCGGCGGTTTGATGCGACTTAATCATGTAGACTTCGTATTCCTGGTCCAGGAGTCGCGTGACGAGATCGTCATGGATAACGCTCGGTGGATAGAGAAAGAATACCTTTTTGCCGAGATCGAGATCACCCATCGCCCAAACGCTCCTTCTCGCTTAAGTATACCATGTTTTCGGCTAGCTTAGGAAAGTTCCTGCCCGATGGCGAGATAGGCGAACGGTTCCGTTTGCTCGGACGCGTAGATCTCGGTAAACGTCCACAGGACCTGCGCCGAGGTGCCCGAGGGCTTATGGGCGGGAAGTATGACCGGCTTATCCGGGGACCTGAGGGCCGCCTCGTCGAGCGGCATAATCGCCGAAACCTTGCGGCCGAGAAGCTCTGTCTTGGGTTTACCGGCGATGCGCTCGAATACCGCGTTCGTCCGGGTGATGTAGGAGCCGCTGTTCCAGATGACGATCGCGGCGTTTGCCTGGTTCATCAGCCGGTCGTAGTATTCGGTTGCCGCGCGGTAGGCGTTCTCGAGCCGCTTGCTCTGCTCAAGCTCGCGCGCGATGCAGTCGGTTTGCTCGTCGACGATCGCGGCGAGGTTTTTCCGCTCGAACGAGAGGGCTTCCTCGGCTGCGGAGCGCTTGCGGGTGAGGTATGTCATGACGGCGCCGATGATGAGGAAGAAAATCGCGCGAAAGAGGGCCTGCGCGAGAAGCTCGGCGTCCCGCGTGACGCCGAACACGAGCGCCACGTAGACGAGGGCGATGGCGGCGGTAAACCAAATGCCGACGCGGGGAAAGAAGGCGCATACGATGATGATCGGGATATAGTAGAGGTGCGGGAATATGATCGAATACTCGAAGTTAAGGCACAATACGCTCACGCCGAGCGCGAGCGCGGTGGCAAGCGCGATCAGGGGTTTAACGCAGAGCTGAATTTGGAGTGGTTTATCATCATCGGACGGGCAGGCCGGCGCGGTATTCGATGAGTCCATGGCATAAAGTATCGTTCACCGCCCCTCGCGAAAGCAAGGGACATCGTGAAAAAAAGCGGTGAAATAAGGCTCAGGCAAAGAGTCTTCGGCACTCCAGGTAAAAGCGCTTTTCGCTTGCCTCGCCCATGGAGAAGCTTTTTCGGGGGAGGGGACCGCCCGAGGCTATCGTTCCGAAGAAGCTATCCTTTTCGACCGGCGGAAGGAGGATCGAAACCGCGCCCGGTTCCCTGCCGAGCCGCCAAACCTCCTCGGCCCCGTGGATATAGTCGATCTTTACCCCCGGATTTTGCGCGAGAAACTCGTCGAGCGCCGGCTGGAGGCGGCTGACGGCGAGGGCGGGATTTGGGGTATCGAGGATTGAAAGGCTTCCCTGGCCGACGAACCCGAAACGAGTCTCGTTTTTCTCGCCGACGGCCCTTTCGAGCGCCGTCTGGGAGGCGCACGCCGAAACCGCGCCTCCGAGGCGGGACGCGAGAAACTCGGAAACGGCCTTTGCCGTTGTTCCGAAGAGCACGCGGTGGATCGGCTCGAAGGTGAGGCCGTCGTCGTAGAGGTTGACGATCTCGACGAGGGCGAAGCGCGCGGGATGGCTTTCAAGATCGATTTTTCCCGCCTTCGCGTCGGCTTCGTGGGCCGCGCGGAACTCGTCCCAGACGGCCTTGGCGGTCGCGAGGGAATGGTTCCCGTCGCCGACGGCGAAGAGGAAGGTTGAGCCGTCGGGCGCGGTATTCGCGGCCGCGAGGCCCGAGACGGCGCGGGCGACGTACTCAAGATCGTCCGGGGCGGAGACCTCCCAACCCGCGATGGATCCCGCATCGGGCTCAAGGCGGGTATCGTAGAGGGCCTTCGCGGCGCGAACGCGCGACCCGGTTCCCTCGACGAGGGTCTTTCCGGGATCGTTCACGAGGAGCATGATGTGCGGCGCTTCGAGCGGGGCTCCCCGGCGGATCTCCATGCGGGGCGGAATGCGCTCGACGATCGTCGCCTCGGTCGCCCGGATGAGCGCCTTCGAGTCGGGCTTCCACTCATAGGCGTCGAGGTCTATCGCCGCGACGAGCCCCTTGCGGGTGCGGCCGTAGGCGGTTTTCCGCTCGATATACACGAAACCCTTAACCGGCTCGGCGAAGACGCCGCTTGCGTGGCCTTTGCCGAGGTAGTCGCCCATCGTCTCCCGGATCGAGGCGAGCCGCTCGGCGCGGCCTGAGTCCTCGAGGTATACCTCGGGAAGGATAATCTTGAGGGTAGAAGGCGCGTTGCCCGCCCGCTCGGCGACCCGGGTCCAGTAGGATCGGTCCTGGGTATACTGGTCGCAGGCGATGACCGCCCAGCGCGAAAGGTCGGATTTATCCGCCGGAAGGAGGATTTCCGGCACGGCGAGCGCATTTTTTCTGAGGATTTCGGTATACTTCATAGTGACCATGATACGGGAAAAACGCCGGTGGGGTCAACGGCGATCGCGCCTGCAATCGCGGCGGAGCGCTCTCGCGCGACGGGAAGCCTCGCGCCCGGGGCGGCTTCATTCCCGCGCGCTTGACCTCGCGCGCGCTTCTTCCGTATCTTCGAGGGGTCATGATGCAGGGACAGAAACAGGTACTCGCACAGCAACAGCGCCTCGCCCTCAGCCCCCAACTGGTGCAATCCATCAAGTTGATGGCGATGCCGTACGCCGATCTCCGCGACCGGATCCTCGAGGAGGTCGAGAAGAACCCCGCGCTCGAGATCGTATCGGATCCCTTCGACTCGGCCGACGCGACCGGTTCCCCCGCGCATGAAAGCGTCGCGCCCGGGGCGTCCCGCACGGCGATGCCTGAGGATCCTCTCGGCGACGGCTCAGGCGAGTTCCTCGCGACCGACGCCCTTTCCGATCGCCTTGGCTCGGAATCCCCGCTCGACGCCGCGCTGCTTCGTGCTGCGCGGCTTCCCTCGGAACTTCCGGTTTCGGGCAAAGCGAGCGCCGACGGCGAGGCCGAAAGCGACGATCATCTCGATTTCATCGAGGGCGCGCTCCATCGCGAGGAAACCCTCCAGGAACACCTCATCGAGCAGCTCTCGGAGCTTTCCCTTTCCCCGCGCGTGCGCGATCTCGCCGAGACCGTTATCCAGAACCTCGATCGGGACGGCTTTCATATCGTTCCGCCCGAGGAGCTCCCCGGCGCGGAGGCGGGGCTTCTTGAAACCGCGCTTTGGGCGGTGCGCGCCCTTGAGCCCGCGGGCTGCGCGAGCCGCGACTTTCACGAAAGCCTCGTCGTGCAGGCGCGCCTCATCGAGCGCGCGCGCGGAAGCGGGAATCCCGACCCCGCGCTCTCCCACGCGATCGAGGTCCTCGAGCGGCATTTCGACGCGCTCGAGAAGGGGCGCCCCGACGCGCTCGCGAAGGCGCTCGCGAAAAAGGGCGACGCGAGTTTCGTTCCCGACCTCGAGGAAGCGGAGGAAATCTTCGACATCATCAGGAGCCTCGATCCCTTTCCCGGACGCGCCTACGGCTCCGAGCCGGTTTCGCGCGCCGTACCCGACGTGATCGTCAAGCGGACGGAGGGGGACTTCTCGGTCGTGATCAACGACGAGGAGATTCCGGTCCTCGGCATCGCCCCGTTTTTCATGGACTTGGAGTCCGGCGGCTCGGGCGGAAAGCGCAATGCCGGCGGGAAACACGAAGCGCCGTCGAAACGCGATGCCGCGACGAGCCATGACCCGGAAGCGGCGCGCGCCCGCGACTTCGCGCGGGAGTCGGTGCGGGAGGCGCGGTGGTTCATGGGGACGCTCGAGCGGCGAAACCTGACCATCCTCAAGCTCGCGCGCGCGCTCATCGTGTACCAGCGCGACTTTTTCATGCACGGACCGGCGCACCTCGCGCCCCTTAGAATGAAGGACATCGCCGACGAGATCGGCATGCACGAGGCGACCGTGTCGCGCGCCGCGAACGGGAAGTACCTCCAGTGCGAGTGGGGCCTTTTCGAGCTTCGCCATTTCTTCTCGAACCAGGTCGGCTCGCGGCAAACTTCCGCGCCGGGCGCCTCGGCGGGAGGCGGGATCTCGGGGGTCTACTCAAAAGAGGGCGTTAAGGAGATCATCCGGGAACTCGTCTCGCAGGCGAAGGAGCCTCTCTCGGACCAGAAGATCGCCGATCAGCTCGCGCTCCGGGGCATCAAGGTCGCCCGCCGCACGGTGGCGAAATACCGCGGCGAGCTCACGATCGGCTCGTCCTTCGACCGTTAGGAAAAAAAAGCTCATTCCCGTTTCGCCGGTTCTTTTTGCAAATCCCCCTTTTCCGTAGTATTATAAACATAGCGACGGCGTCCTGCCGAATACATCATTTGAGGAGGTTCCCATGAACATCAACGTAGAGACTGTTAGGTTTACCCTCGACGAGGACCGCAAGGCATTCGTGGACAAGAAACTCGAGCGAATCAAGTACGCGGAGGAGCTCATTACCGACGTCATCGTGAACATCAAGCTCGACCGGCAATTCTACGCGGACGCGACCGTTAACTTCCGGTGGGGCGGGAACGCGCACGTTACCGCGGAAGACTTCGATTTCAACGCCACCGTCAATAAGCTCATGGACGTGCTCGATGGGAAGATCCGCAAGGAAAAGGACAAGATACAGGATAGGAAGTAATCGCGCGCCGCGCCGCTTGAAGCCGCCCCGCTCGGGGGGGGCAAAAGACGGCGCGGGGTGAGCGGTAAGCGGCGGCGGGCGGCAACGCCCGCCGAACCGGGCGACAAAGTTCGCCATCAGGCTTCGTCTTTACAAGATGGTTCCGGAAGGGTATAGTCAGGTATGGCTTTGAAACGGTTTTCCGTGCTTGACCTCCTGGGCCTTAACCTGAAGGAACACGACTCGCTCGATTTGCGATGCATCTGCGGGCGACGGGGGCTAGTGCGGGACATCACCATACCCGACCTCAACCGTCCCGGCCTCGCGCTTTCCGGTTTCTACGATTCGTTCGCCTACCAGCGCGTGCAGCTCTTCGGTCGGGGCGAGGTGGCCTACCTCAACAAGATCATCGCCGAGGGGCGCACGGAGACCATTCAGCAGCTTTTTTCGTACCAACTCCCGTGCTGCATCTTTACCCATAGCCTCGAGCCGCCCCAGGCGTTCATCGACATGGCCGAGGAAACCGGCTGCCCCGTGCTGCAGACGGGGCTCGAGTCGAGCGAGTTTTCCTCGCGGCTCCTGCGCATCATGTCGAACATATTCGCGCCGAAGATATCCATCCACGGCGTGCTCGTCGAGGTGTACGGCCTGGGCATCCTGATCCTCGGGGACTCTGGCGTCGGGAAGAGCGAGACGGCCCTCGAGCTCATCGAGCGCGGGCATCGGCTCGTCGCCGACGACGTCGTCGAGATCAGTTGCGTGAACGGAAACGTCCTCATCGGGCAGGGGGCGAACAAGATCATCGGGCACCACATGGAGATCAGGGGACTCGGCATCATCAACATCACCCAGCTCTACGGCGTCGGCTCGATCCGCGAGCGCAAGGAAGTGCAGATCGTCGCGAAGCTCGAGGAGTGGGACGCGAACAAGGTGTACGACAGGCTCGGCACCGAGGCGCTCACGATGGAAATCCTCGGCGTGCAGGTGCCGAAGCTCGAGATCCCGGTCAAGCCGGGACGGAACGTGCCGATCATCCTCGAGACCGCCGCGATGAACGAGCGGCTCAAGAGCATGGGATATTTCTCCGCGAAGGAGTTCAACCAGAACGTCCTGAAGTGGATCGAGACTGACTCCGCGCGCGCGCCGTATTACAGCGTCGACGACTCTTACTGAAGGAAAGGCCAGATGACAACGAAGACCGTTACGATCAAGAACAGGGCTGGAATCCACGCGCGACCCGCGGCGCTCATCGCGCAGACGGCGAACCGCTTCGCGTCGGAAATCCTGATTGAGCGGGAGGAAACCCGGATCAACGCGAAGTCGATCATGGGTATCATCACCATGGCCGCGAGCTACAATACCCAGCTGACGATCCGCGCGGACGGCGCGGACGAGAAGGAAGCGGTCGGGGCCATCGAGGCCCTTTTCGAGAATAAATTCGAGGAAGATTGAAAAGGATCAGGCGGGGATCCTCCCGGGTCTACTACTCCTTTCCGTTTCTCTGCTTCGTATACGTCCTTATCGTTATAGCGTCCTTCCTCCTCGCCGAACACGGTTTCGCGGGGGTCTTCTCGGCGACGCTCTTCAACACCCCGCGCGGCATCCTCCTCCTCGTCGCGGGGCCCTTCGCCTTACTCGCGTTCCTCGGGCTCTTCCTCTATTCGGCAATCGCGGACTCGCTCCACGCGGGATCGGCGGGACGCCTGTCGTCGCGGGCGTTTCTCGTCACGGCGATCCTCCTTTTTTCGGTGACCCTCCCCGAGACCGTGATCGTGTGCCGCTTCGTCGGGACCGCGGTCGGTTCCTGGTACGATCGGTCCGTCTCGGATTCCCTCGCCGCGGTCGAGGACGTCGCGGGCCTCTACGTCGACGAGCGCGCCCAATCCATGGAAAAGGTTTCCTCGCGGTTCTTCACCGGGCTTTCCATCACCGCGTATCGCGCGCGGCCGACCGACTGGATGAGCGAGATTCGCGCGATCGACCCGCACGCCGTCGCGTGCCAGGTGTACCGCGCCGAGCGCGCCGGCGACGCCACGTCCTACGTCCCCGTCATCGAGGCCGGCGACTCCGAGCGCTTCGTCTCCCACGACTTTTTGGGTCAGGTCCAAAAGGGGCTCTTCACCCTCGACGGGGAGACCGACTCGTTCCGCTACGGCGCCGTCGTCCGGTACAGCAACAACGCCTACGTCTGCGTCTATACCTCGGACATTCCCTCGGGCTTCACCGAGCGCCTCGAGCGCGTTCGGGCGACCCGCGCGCAGGCGCGCATCATCGATACCCTCAAGCCGTACCTTCCCCTCATGGGATTATGGATATTCGCGATGTTCCTCCTGCCGCCGATCATGATGGCGCTGATCGTCGCCTATCGCGCCGCGTGCGCGATGGCCGAGCCGATCCGGGCGATCGCCGAGGGCTCGGCGCGGCTCGCCGAGGGAGACCCTTCCTGGCGGATCGTGCCGCGCTCGGGGGACGAGACGGCGGAAATCGCGCGGCTCGTCAACTCGATCGCCTCGCGCGCATCCGCGGCCCGATCGCAGGGGAAGCGCCTTTCCGTCGCGCGCCCTTCGGCGGGAACCGATAAAACGCCGCGAGAAACCCCGGACAAACGGGGACCGAATCGGCTATAATGCGAGCCGGAGGAAGACCGATGCCGCCCGCCGCACAGCAAAAGACACCCGCGCCGATTTGGCTTTTTACCGGACCCGAGATCGGCGAGCGAAACGCCGCCGTCGAGACCGTTCGCGCCGCCGCCTCGAAGAGCGCGGGAAACCTCGACTCGCACACCTTTTACGCCGCCGACATCAGGATCGGCGACGTCGTCTCCCTGCTCCAGAACGGGTCGCTCTTCGCCGACGCGCGGTTCGTCGTCATCCGGAACGCCGAGCTCATCAAGAAGAAGGACGACGTCGAGCAGCTCCTCGCGTGGGTAGCCGAAGCCCAAGGGGGCGTCGACGCGTTCCTCGTGCTCGTCTCCGACGAGATCGGCGTCGACAAGAAGATCGAGGCCGCGGTCCCCAAGGACCGAAAGCGCGTGTTTTGGGAACTCTTCGAGAACCGAAAGGAAGAATGGATCGAGTCGTTCTTCCGGAAGGAAGGATACCAAGTCGACCAGGAGGCCGTCGCGGCGATCCTCGAGCTCGTCGAGAACAACACTGACGCGCTCAGGACCGCCTGCTCGCGCTTCACGCTTTTCTTTCCCGCCGGTCACCGGGTCACCGAGGCCGACGCGGAATCGATCCTCGCGCATAACCGCGAGGAAAGCCCGTTCACCCTGTTCGACAGCCTCGCCCAAGGGGACCTCGAGGGCGCGCTCGGCATCCTCGCGAAGCTCTCGCTCTCGAAGGACTCATCGCCCGTGCAGACCGTCGCGGGATTGACCTATTGCTTCAGGCGCCTCGCGGACTGGCATCGCCTCGCCGAATCGGGCGCGACGGACGAGTTCTCGCTCAAGAAGGCGGGCTTCACGAGCAGGCGCGCGATCGAACAATACCGCGCGGCCTCGCGCCGGTGGGACGCCCCCGCCGCCGCGCGCATCCTCGCGCTTCTTGAGTCAACCGACCTCGCGCTCCGCTCGTCGGGCGCCGCCTTGCAGGACTGCCAAATGGAGCTTTGCCTCTACTCGATCCTCCGGAAGGGCGGGAAGGCGATCGCCGTCGCCGACTATAGCTAGCCTTTAAATCGCGCGGCGCCCGAAGAGCCCGACGCGCCGCGAGCGAAGGGAGACTTATCATGAAAACCGCGATTGGCCGCGACCGACTTTTTTATATCGATGACGTGCGCTCGCTCGCCATCTTCCTCGTCGTGCTGCTGCACGCGAGCGTTACCTATAGCGGCCTCGGCGGCTGGTACCTCATCGAGAACAAGAGCGACTCGCTCGACCCGCTTTCCCTGATAGCGTTCGGGCTTTTCAATTCCTTTACCCAGGCGTGGTTCATGGGAATCCTTTTTTTCTTCGCCGGCTTTTTCGCCGCGGACGCCCTCGCCCGGAAGGGCGGTGCGCGCTTCGTCCGGGATCGGCTCCTGAGGCTCGGCATCCCGCTCGCGGGGTACGTGCTCGTCATCAATCCCCTCATGATGTACTTCCTCGCGTATCCCGAGGAATGCCGGAAGGCGGGCGGGTTTTTCTCGCTCTATGTTTTCCGGTATCTCGGCTCGGGTATGGCGCTGGGCTCGACCGGGCCCCTGTGGTTCGCCGAAACCCTTTTAATCTTCTCGCTCGCGTATGCCGCGGTCATGAAACTGCTTGCTTGTTTTGCGAAAGTACCGTCTGGGGCCGCTGGGGCCGCTGGGGCGTTGCGCGCGGATGAGCCCAACACGCCGCCTTCGGTTCACGCCTTGCTCGGGCTCGTCGCGCTCATCGCGGTTACCGCCTTCGCGGTCAGGATTATCTATCCGATCGGGTTTTCGTGGTTGAACCTGCAGTTCTGCTTTTTCCCGTCCTATATCGCGCTTTTCGTCCTCGGAATTAACGCCCTGCGCGGCGATTGGCTTTCGCGGATTATGGGCAAGCGATCGATTCGCTGGCTTTGGGCCGCGCTCGGGATCGGCATCCCCGGCTGGTTGGCGCTTATGGTCTC
>Ga0209098_1001832_pt1 | contig 19570 bp, 17 predicted proteins | sample AD_JPNHW1_MetaG_FD_184429 | JGI IMG/M metagenome (GOLD analysis project Ga0209098, IMG submission 184429) | Active sludge microbial communities of municipal wastewater-treating anaerobic digesters from Japan - AD_JPNHW1_MetaG (SPAdes) (version 2) | ecosystem: Engineered > Bioreactor > Anaerobic... | reverse complement strand
CCCGTTTTTTATTTAACTCCCGCTTCGCCCGATGGTCACAGATGCGAAAGAATCAGCACAGATAATTTTTTATTTGTATCCGTCTGCAGCAAAATCTTCAGGTAAATATTTTTCGATTAAAACCCGTTCTTATCTAGCAAATCCAATAATTTATCGTTTATCTTTTTTCGGAAATCCCTTTTTCCGGTGAAAGAACGCAAGTCCCCCTTTTGATGTTTCCCTGTAACAGCTCTTCATGTCCCGCCCGGTCTGCAGCATCGTAATTACAACTTCATCAAATGAGACCATATGCCGTCCGTCCGAAAGAAGAACATATGTCGCGCAGTCCATTGCCCTGACAGCTGCTATTGCGTTCCTCTCAATGCACGGTATCTGGACAAGCCCCATTATCGGATCACATGTAAGCCCCAGATGGTGTTCAAGCCCCATCTCCGCCGCGTATTCCACATGACGGGGAGAACCTCCCATAAGCTGTGCCGCTGCCCCTGCAGCCATTGCGCATGCCGAGCCGACTTCCCCCTGGCATCCCACTTCCGCGCCGGATACTGAAGCATTCTTCTTTATTAAATTTCCAATCAGCCCGGCAGTAGCCAGAGCCCGGAGTATTTTTTCATCACTGAGCTGGTAGAAATTCTTCATAAAAAAAAGAACAGCCGGAAGAACCCCGGCAGAACCGCATGTCGGAGCAGTAACGATTGTATTACCGCTGGCATTCTCTTCCGATACGGCTAAAGCGTATGAAAATATAGTGCCTGTTTTCTCCAGAAATCCTTTACTCTGTATTGTCCTGGTATAGTAGGAGGAGGCTTTTCGCGCAAGATTAAGGCCGCCGGGAAGTACACCTTCGGCATCAATCCCTCTGTCTATAGCTTTTTTCATTACATCGAGTACTTCTTTCAGGTAATCCCATATTTCAGGGCCTTCATATTGATCGACAAAGTTCCATATGGTTTTACCTTCGTTCTCGCACAGTTTGAGAAGTTCAGACATTTTGGAGAAAGGGTAAACTTCTTTTGTATCGAGCCCGCCCGGTCTGTCCATTAAAGCTCCGCCGCCGGTGCTGTAAACAGTCCACTCATCAGTTACTTTTCCGTTATGGTCCAGGGCTTCAAAATGCATACCATTAGGATGGAGCGGAAGCTCTTTATCTTTGATCCATACAATTTCACACTCCCCGGGTGAGAGAGCTTTCAAAATAGCATAATCAGTGAGATGCCCCTTCCCTGTAAGAGCAAGACTTCCATATAGCGAAACACGGTATCTGACAGCATTCATGGTTCTGTTTTTAAATATATCTGCGGCATAAGATGGCCCCATAGTATGGCTGCTTGACGGGCCAAGCCCTATTCTGTAAATTTCTCTAAGTGATTTCATATATCCTCACATATATATAATAACATCCGCATGTATATTTTCAAAACAGTAAACTTAAAAAAATTCCGGATAAAAAAATAACCTCTACGGCCAACATCTACCCGCATTTAAGGCAGCAATCAAATATTCGCACAAAACCTTTAAGCCCCGTACCCGCTCGAGATGGCAAGGCACTTTGGACGGCTGACTTAAAGATATTATCATCAGATATATTTATTTAAAACCGGAATTTTAATACTTTTTTTTGCCGTAATATAGGAGGTGCGGGGGCTTAAAGATCCAGCTGGTGAAGTTTTCTAAACAAGTGCCGAGAGGCTTAAGTACCGCATAGCACAGTGCAGGAGCCGGCAAAAGGCCTGAAAAATTTGAAGTTATTACAAATTACAAAGATTCAATAAATAAGCTTTATATCAAATAATTAACATCCCCGCACCCTCGGGTGCGGGGATGTTAAGTTAAATACATTTCATTCAGCTCTCAATAAGACTATTTAACTTCGCTCATTGCAATTGGTGAATATCAGAATCCGCGTTCTACTTAACCCAGCTTGAGGCAGGTTTCCTTATTTTAAAAAGTTCTTCAACATATTCCTGAATTACAGGATCGTGTGTATTTTTGCTGTAAACTGAATATTTCAGAACAGGAATATTTTCCGTCGCCGGATTTTCTCTATAAGATAACGTTTTAAACTGCAGGTAATATCCCTTTACGGTATTACCGAAAGTGTACAATGCTGAAAGTCTGCCGCTGTCAGGTTCAGTAAGCTTTACACTGAAGCCGTAAACTTCAGGAAAAATTCTGCTTGAATCATTCAGTTTAAATATATTTTCAAGTTCACTGAAGGATTTCATATCCTCCGCATTATTGCCTTTGTAAATTGCTCCGGTTATTATATCTCTCTTAAGTTTTACTATATCAGTAGTAAAGAATTTGGATTCCGATTCCTTCCTTGTCCTCAATTCCTTTTTCGCCGGAATATATTCAATGACAGATTTAATTGTTGTATAATCACTACCCAGGTTTATGAGAATTATCTTTTTATCAACCTGTGTGAAATCACCAATTAAAATCTGTGTCTTATCATTAATAGACTGAAGGAAAAAATAATTTTTGCCTTCGGCTGGTGCAGGAAAAAGTTTAAGCCTGTCATTATTAATCTGTTTTTCCTGAAGGTCATCATACTGCTGTGAAAACAAATAAGAACCGCATATAAGTAATAATAAGAGAATAATAGCTTTATTTTTCATGTACATTAACTCCTTTTTTCTATATAGTAATATAATAATAAAAAAAGCGGATAATTCAACATGGAAATAAAATTTTTTTAAAAAAATTTTAGTCAGCTACCGTTTTAATTTTATGCAGCCTCCACTTACAGCTTTTTTACCCTCTGTATTCAGAACATCAAAAAAAAGTTCAAAACTATCCGCCAGTACACTTCTTCCGGTAAGGCGTACTCTCATATTAGAGCCGGGAAGTATCATCCCGGTAAATTTACAGATGATAGACGCGACACATTCAGTATCACAAATTCCCTCCCTGTCGAGAATTTCCCTTACCGCAATTGCAAGGGCTGCAGTGCCCTGAAGTATAATACCCGGAAGTCCAACTGCATGCGCAAACTTTACCGAAGTATGAATAGGAAAGTGAATATTCGAACATCCGTCATATAAAAATGGAGCAAGAGGGCTTACTGGAACAACGGACTCGTGCAGCAGCTCCGGTTCCGCGGACATAACCGGGAAATCTGGAACATTCCCGCCTCCTTTACCTCCGCCGGTACACTCAACCCCTCTCATCATCGCGCCAAGATATTCTGTAAAAACAGAATTTCCCCCGGCGTCTGACGCGTCAAAGCGAAGTATAACATGAGTACCGGCTTTGTGAGGAAGAATCGCTGCGACTGATCCGTTTACTTTTATGTGATCTCCCGGTTTAACAGGCCTGTGTATGATAAGCTGCTCGCTGAAATGTACCTGGGTAAAAAGGACCTCCTTCGGGAAATCCGCCGATTCAATATTGTCCGCGATGTGTTCAATTATCGGCCATGTAACTGCCACAGGGAAAAGAGGAGGCGCAATCAGCCCCCCGGGAAGCTCATCATTAAAATATCGGGGGTTGGTATCGCCTGTTGCGGCAGCATAATTCATAGTCCACCTTGAGCTTACACTGCACTGGTACTCTTTAAGAACAATTCCGGTAAAATCAGAAGAAAGCTTCATATGGTCTCCTTTACACTTTAATCTTGACAAATACTCAGAGTTATGCGATATTTCTACAAAATCCTGTAATGAAAAAATACCCGGATGTATAGATATCTCTAACTGAGCAGAAAGTCAAATGCAACTAAAATTCTGATTTTATATCTGTTTTGAGTAACATGCTTTCGAATAAAGCCGTAAATGAATTTATTATATATCGCGCCGGCAGCGTGAAATTTAGTAAATCCTGTTCACTCATGGTCTGCTTTTAAGATAGATGTTAAAAAAAATTTCAGGGGAGGAGTTATGGGAAAAGATAAAAAACCGGTTGTATTGATCAGCGGATGTTCTTCAGGTATCGGCCGGGCGTTCAGTTCTGAATTTTCAAAAAGAAATTTCCATGTCGCAGCAACTGCCAGGAAGATCGATTCAATAAGGGATATAAAATCTGATAAAACAGGAATCTATATCCTTGATGTAACAGATGAAAAATCCATAAAATCATGCGTAAAAAAAGTTATTAAAGACTTCGGCCGGATAGATGTTCTTGTAAACAATGCAGGTTACGGACTTATCGGCCCTGCAGCTGAAATTCCGCTTGATGATATCCGCAATCAATATGAAACTAATTTATTCGGGCTGATAGCTCTTTCGCAGGCCGTTATTCCGCATATGCAGAACCAGGGTTCCGGCAGAATTATAAATATAAGCAGCGTTTCCGGTGTTCTCACTACACCTTTCGGAGGAGCGTACTGTTCATCCAAGGCTGCGGTAAACAGCATATCCGATGCGATGAGGATGGAACTCGCTCCGTTTAATATACAGGTAGTGACGGTCCAGCCCGGCGCGATAAAATCCAATTTCGGAAACAGGGCTTCCGGTACTGTAAAAAAATATCACAGGCCCGGATCAAAATATTTATTCGCCGCCGGTTATATAGACATGAGAGCTATGGACTCGCAGAATAACCCGACTGATGCCGAAGTATTCGTATCTGCAGTTGTAAAAAAAATACTGAAAAAAAATCCCCCCGCATTAGTCAGAGTCGGCAGGTTAACAGTCAAACTTCCACTACTGAAATGGCTGCTTCCTTATAGCCTTCTTGACCGTATTTTAAAAAAAAGATACGGCCTTGATAAAAGTACGGATGTAAAATAGTATACAGATATAAAAGTATTTGCAAAATCTCCCTTAATAATTAAGAGAGAGCAATACCATGACAATATTAAGCAGCATCATAGAAGGCTTCGCTATGGGAGCGGGACTTATAATCGCAATCGGCGCACAGAATGCATTTGTCCTTAAACAGGGAATAAAAGGCGAACACCGGCCAGTCATTGCATGGATCTGCGCCCTAAGCGATGCTTTTCTAATAATATCCGGTATCGCGGGGATGGGTTATATTTTCAGCACTCATCCTGTCATTACAAAAGCCGTATCATTGGCCGGATCAGTTTACCTCGCATGGTTTTCATTCAGGTGTTTCCGTTCCGCCGTTAAGGGGGAGTCGATGGACATAAACGGCGGAGTATCCGATCCTCTCTCTCTAAAAAAAACAGTAATCACAACACTTGCGCTTACATACCTCAATCCGCATGTATACCTTGATACTGTTGTAATGCTCGGAGGATTCGGCGCGGCACGCTCTCCGGAAATACGCCCCTTCTTCGCGCTCGGAGCAGTATCCGCATCATTCACCTGGTTCTTCACGCTTGCCTACAGCGGAAAGATTCTCTCGCCGCTGTTTAAAAGACAGGTATCATGGAGAATTCTCGATACAGTTATCGGGTTTGTAATGATTTATATAACGGTAAAACTGGTACTCTTCGGCCTGAATATCTGATACAGTTTAGAAGAATTTGGCAGTCATTGCAGTTCAATTCTGCAGAAAATAATAAGAATCTTATTGTGATTAAATCTTTTTGCCGCCCGCTTCGCCCGATAAACACAGATTAAGCCTGATGGGCACAGATAAAAAGCCGATGCTAACCTTTACCGGATCAGGACGTCAGGTTCTGGGTAAATTATTTATCAATTTTATCGATATATCGTATAAAAAATTTATAAGTTTTCATTGACAAAAAATATCTTTTTATGCATTAAAGTCAATATCAACTCCCGATTAAAAGTTGAAATCTTATAAAATACAAAGGTATATCATGAAAAAACTATTATCTGCATTAGCTGTAATGCTATTTGCACTAACTGTAATTTCCTGCGCAACTGTAGGGACTTCTCCCTCAGGGAAAGAACTCCCGATTGAAAAAGCTTCAATGAAACTTCTCGCTGATGTTAAGGAAGGCGGATATCAGCTTGTTAACTCTGACGATCTGAATAAATGGATGACAGAGAAAAAAAATATGGTTATCATAGATGCCCATCCTGCTGAAGATTATAAAAAAGCTCACATCAAAGGTGCAATAAACAGCCCATTCCCTAAAACAGATAAAGAAGTAACTCCTGCCGATAAAGCAAATGTTTTAAAAATTGCAGGTGCTGACAAAAACAAAACAATTGTTATCTATTGCGGATTCACAGCATGCAGAAGAAGCCATTTCGGCGCGAAAACACTTATAGATAACGGATATAAAAACGTTTACCGATACCCGGGAGGTATAACAGGTTGGATGGAAAACAAATTCCCGACAGAATAACATCCATTCTCTTACCGCTTATCACTCTCTTTATAATTTCCGGATTCTACGCCTGCGACCGTAAAATTCCGGGGAGTGAAGAGATAAACCAGGCGATAAAAGTATTTGGTGTGCAGCTCTTTTCTGAAGCTGATTATAAAGATATTAAAGGAATTATTCCGTCGAAGGAACCGTGTACCAAAGGATTTGAATATATTTATGACTCGCTGGATATATCTATAGGCTACTCGTTTAAAGGTTATATCAGAAAGATTACCTCACTGAATAAAAGTACAAGTATGTTTGATATTCATATAGGAGACTCTTTCCAGAGCGGGACTGCTAAAATACTCAAGAGCGGTTTTAAAAAAAGTGAAGATCCTTATAGTTTCGTAAAAGACTGGTGCTCATTCACTCTGCTGGTTAACGAACAGCAGAAGGTTTTCGGGATGAGAGTGGAAGTGCTCGACTAGAATAATATTTCTGCGGAGCATAAGTTAAGAATGATGGTTGCAATTGATGGAGCGGCTTCCCTGCGGATATAGTAATGCCTCAGATGTCGGGATTCAGAGATGACCCTCGGGCCAAAAAAAGCATTAAACCCGATGTAAAAGTTTTCATACCAAAACCATAAGCTATTCAAGGACTTTCGGAAGCCCTTGAATAGCTTATTACTGGAAAAGCACTGTTACAAAACACAATCAGGCCTGGGCCTGAAACCCGCTCCGTTCCTCTGTCACTGCGTGACAGAGGAACGGAGCGGAATTTATCAAAACAGAAGATTGCATTTCGTTACCCTTATCTATTCCTGCCAAAATGCCGATACTATAACTAATAATTCATTGTTTTATTCAGGAGTATCCCATGGATTACAAAATTAGAAAATTTTCATACAGCTGCAGATGCGGTTATATGCTTAATGTATTTATTGACTTCGGAATTCCGCAGGAAAATTACAGATGCCGAAAATGCGGAAATATGATCAAAAGAGAAGAGACACTGTACTGATAAAAAATCCGCACCCGGAAATATTACCGGTAAAATTATACATACTTATTTTATATTTATAACAGAGCCGCATTTAGGGCAAAGAACAGTCATCTCAAGAACAATATCAGCTTTCTTAAACTCGCCGCTGTAGCCGCACTTACACTGTCCCTTAACAGTGACAAACCTGATTTTCTGACCGGAAGTATCAAACTCAAATGAGAGCTGAACATCCTTCCCGCTCTTTTTCACCATGATAAAAAGCTCCCTGTTGATTTACACTTTCAGAATTTTGATTCTATATATAATTTAAAATACCATAACAACCGGTTTTCACTGTTAATATTCAATACTTTAATAATTACAAAGTCAAGTCACCATTTTATTGTAAAATACATTTTTAACAACTTCAGCATGAACAGGACAGAGATATTTTATTCTGCTTACAGTTACTTAATTTTTTTCACCGTTAAGAAAAAAATGCTAACAGAAAGTTTATTTTGTTTTTTTTATCAGTATATTACTTACAATTCTTAACTCTTAATATTTCATTTTATGTTGAGAGTAAAATTAAATGTCTGAAAAAACAAAAATAGAGCACATACATTATCCGATGTTAAACGAATTCTTCAATATAAATTTAACGTCTTAATGTTCATGTAAATAGCAAAGAAATAAAATAAAGACAAACTTTCAACTAAAAACGAGATATAAAAATGAAATGGTTTAACGACCTTAAAGTAGCAACAAAAGTATTAATATCCTGCTCAGTATTTCTGATTATTATACTTGGAATATCAGCTAACACTTATCTGAATATGAGAAATGCTGGAAATACCTTTGATAATTTTTACAAAAACAGATTTCTGGCTGCTTTAAATCTTAATAATGCCAATGCCGCTATTTTAAAAATAAAACTGAGTATGATGACACAACAGGCTTCGGCAGAAAAAAAAGACTTAAAAAATATTGAAAAAATGAACGATGAGATCAAAGTAATTGCGCAGGACTATAAAAAAAATATAGATACTTTCCTCTCTTTGTCAATGCCGGAAAATGAAAAAAAACTAGCCGAAGAGTTCAGTTCTAAAGCAAAAATTGCTGCAGACACAAGAATCAAATTTACAGATGCGCTCGCCAAAATCAATACTGCTGACAGCGCGAAATACCTCAATGCATATTTTGAAGAATTTAATGCTGCAGGTGCCGTACTTAATCAGCTTGTGGAAATACAGATGATGGAAGGGAAAAAAATTCAGGAATTGCAGAATCATGAAATAAGAGCAACTAATGTAATGATTCTTATAATCCTTTCCGTATCTCTCGGCATAGGTGCAGTAATTACCTTCGTTCTTTCCAGATCAGTATCCAATCCTGTAAAAAAAGGCCTCGCATTCGCGGAGCTTCTGGCTAAAGGAGATTTTCTCGAGAGAATAGACCTTGACCAGAAGGATGAGCTTGGACAACTCGGTAAAGCGCTTAATACTTCTGCAGACAATCTGGAAAAACTTATTTCAGATATAATAGTAGCTTCTCAAAATCTGGTCAGGGCTGTTGAAGAGATAGCATCAGGAAACGACAACCTCTCACAGAGAACATCAGAACAGGCATCATCACTCGAAGAGATTGCCGCTACCGTTGAAGAAGCAAATGCCTCGACAAGACAGAACGCCGGTAATGCCAATGAAGCCAACACTCTTTCCGAAACATCATCCAGACTTGCTGTAGACGGCGGTCACATTGTGGAGAAAGCTGTTCTTTCAATCGGCGAAATAAACAATTCAAGTAAAAAAATATCAGAAATCATTACCATGATAAATGAAATTGCTTTCCAGACAAATCTTCTTGCGCTGAATGCCGCGGTTGAAGCTGCGAGGGCCGGTGAACAGGGACGCGGCTTTGCAGTCGTGGCCGGTGAAGTACGGAACCTGGCGCAAAGATCCGCAGGCGCGGCAAAAGAGATCGGCACGCTTATAAAAGACTCTATCAGTAAAATCGACGAGGGAACGGATCTTGTTAATAAAAGCGGTGAAGCGCTTAAAGAGATAATCCTTTCGGCAAAACAGGTTAAAGATATAATTTCCGAGATTGCCGCATCAAGCGATGAACAGAGCAGAGGGATTGAGCAGATAAACACTGCGGTAACCGAAATGGATACCATGACACAGCAGAATGCAGCGCTTGTTGAAGAGACAGCTGCCGCCAGTGAAGAGATGTCAAATCAGGCGCAGGAACTGCTCTCAATGGTTCAGCAGTTTAAAATACGCGAAAGCCTGACACTCAATGTTCAGAGTACGAAACAAAAAACTATTCATATCCATGAACTTAAAACAAAAGAGAGTTCAAAAAAGCCGGTGAAGAGTGAAATTAAAATAGAAAAAAAATTTAATCCGGAGCACAACGGTTACGAAAAATTTTAACTGTTTTTATATCAAAACAGGGCAAGGGGCTGTCCCCCTTGCTCTTGCTACTTCTCCGGCAATGCAACATAAAGGTAGTCTATCAGAGTTTTCTTTTCTACCAGCCTCTTACGTATGGCATCGATAAGTTTCTGATGCATAATTATGCTGTCAAGCTTTCTGTGCATATCCTTGGCAAGATCAACTTCAATCGGATTTTCATAAAATCTTATTGTCGCCTTTTCTCCTGAATAATCGTACCTGGCAAATACCATAACTTTCGGTTTCATAATATCCAATTTGGAGATATCATTGATCAATGCTACTTCATTAGTATTGAGAATACTGAAATCACCTTTCCTGTAAAAATACTGTGAATTGTTGAGAAGAGAACCGACACCGTTAAGAAAATCGCTCACCAGCTCACGATCAAATTTTTTGTCTGTTGAATTCAGGATAATCTTCATCGCTTCAGAAGGAGAATACGGCTGTCTGAACGGACGCGGAGATGTAAGGGCATCATACATATCACATATGGAAACTATTTTCGGCGACGAGGGGAGAGAATCATATGGAAGACTGTAGTATCCTTCATCATCAAACTGTTCATGATGGAAAAGTATAGTCTGCAGAACTATCGGATTAATATCCTCCAGTGATTTTACAATATTATATCCTATCTGGGGATGAAGATGCATCTGCATCAACTCATCATCATTCAGTTTATCCGGCTTATCAAGAACAGTCTTTTCAAGTTTTACTTTTCCAAGATCACAAAGATAAGCACCAAGCACAATATTCCGGACTTCCTCCTTCTTAAATTTTCTTCTTTTTTTAACCATAATAGCGGTCAGCATTCCTACATTTATAGAATGGTAATAAAGATATTCATCAAAATTCTTAATATCTTTCAGAAGGTTAATCGCTGAAATTTCTTTTGAATTAAGCTCGTCAAGTATTTCAATAACGAGCTCCTCACTCTTCTTGTAACCATCTATGGTGAATTTATCTGTGTGCAGAACAGCATCCATTATTTCTTTTGTCTTATTAAAAGCCCTGTTGTAGACATAATCAGGCATCAGTCCGGCTTCATTTTCAGGGAGAGAGTAATACACCTTGTTCCCGCATTTTTCTCTTATCAGTTTAATTTTCTGAGCTGTGAGAATCTCCCTTTCGTTAAGAAGTTTCTCACCCTCCGAGGAATATATAGGGTAGACAAAAGCAGTATCAGGCATAATATAATCGAGGTCAATTACTACCCTCTTCTTTCCGAAATTTTTAACCATAAATAACCTGAACTTAAAATTTTTTCAGCTCTCAAATAAAATTCAATCACATTGGCACATGTTCTATAAAAGAACAATAATTTTTTATGAAATTTCAGATTTTATTCACCCATTCAGTAACCGCATAAGCGGAAACCCGGCCTTTTGTTTTATTGAAAAGTTTATGATAATACCTTCCCGGGTAACCAGCTATTGCCGCGACTCCACATTCAAGTTCATCTCCATAGATAATCTCCCCTCTGAATGATATATCAATTGATTTCATGATCATCTGATTTTTTAGATTTTCAAAAATACTCTCAAAAAAAATCCCCGCGTACGAAGAGTTGTTCATATGCCCGTTTATATCTATAGTCTCATAACTTGCTTTAATGTTATAAATATAATCAAATTCGTTTTTATGTTCAACAATATCCGTGGAAAAATTTATGCTTCTTCCCTTATCATCTTCAAGCTGTGAGGTGATAAATTCAGGAATAGGCACCGGCCTTCTGCTGGTTCTGTCTATTAAAGCAAGAGATGACGTAGCCTTCACCAGTACTTCTCCGCCGCTTCCGCTTATAATAAATTCCCTGCAGACAAGACCTTTCAGTACAACTGAGCGCCATGTCGTGCAGCAGACTTTTTCATATAACACAGGATATTTTTCCACAACAGCATAAAATCTGCTGTAGACCCATGTAAGATTTTTTTCTGACATAAGAGACACTGATGTTCCCAGGCTCCTGGAATGCTGATCTGCTGCTGCCTGCATATAGTTAAATAGAGTTTTCACCCTGGCTTTTGAGTCCGGCCCGGCTTCATGTATCTGCACATCAAATTCGATTGTCTCTTCCATTTATCTCCTCCGCCCCGATCCGTGAAGCCTGACTTATTGCCCCGTCGGAAAGTACGGAGGCCGGTGGTCATGCTGTATATCGGGGCACAAAAAAATTAACAAATTTATAAAATCTTTATCTCAAAAGAACGATTATCAGTATATTATTTTAATCATGATTGCAACGCTTTTTTAAGGAGGTACAATTTGAGTAATGCTGAAAAAAATACGGCAAAAAGCAGTCCGCCCAGTGAAAACATGAATTATTACTTCAAAATATGGTTGAAAAAAACTGTATCGAATAACAGATAGTTTATGTTTTATTATACTATCTGTTGTTTTATAAAAGAGGACAAAACTTGGATAAAATTACAATTAACAACTATACAGATGGAACCGAGATTGAAATTTCCGGGAACCTGAACATTCACAACATAGATACCCTGCTTAATGATTTCAATCTTATGCTTGAAACAAATCCGGATCTTAAAATACTCGGAATTAATTGTGAGTTTCTGGAAAGTATAGATTCATCAGGCTTTGGAATGCTCATAAGCCTGTCAAAACAATCCGAAAAAAACGGTATAACTTTTTATATTTGCGAACTCAACAAGCATGTCTCGGCTCTTTTCGATATTTCTCATCTTGATAAATTCTTCAATATAACAACTATCCAGGATTTCAGGAAAATTGTCCAGCGCTGAAATCCTCTTTAACGGGAATATCCTCCGCAGTTACTTCACATAAAAGTTCATTAGTCAGAGATTTAAGCGAGGCCAGCCTGTCAGCCTGATTTTGAACGGTCTTATCGAAAACATTCCGCACAAATCTTGCATTACCAAAACTTTTGTCTCTTAAATTATAAAAATGGGTAATCAGTTCTTTAAGTTTATCCGCGGCATCACCGGTCAGTTTAAATTCAATATTATCCGCGAATATATTAAAAATTTTTACAAGCTCATCCGGTGTATAATGATTAAAGTAGAAGTACCTGCTGAACCTCGACTTAAGCCCGGGATTGGAGTTTATAAACCTTTCCATTTCATCAGTGTACCCTGCGGCTATAACGGCAAATCCGTCCCTCATATCCTCCATTCTTTTTAAAATGGTATCGACAGACTCGCGCCCGAAATCATTGGCACTGCCTTCCGGGACAAGAGTATAAGCCTCATCAATAAAAAGAACACCATCTTTTGCTTTACTCACAAGCTCGTCAGTTTTAATTGCAGTCTGCCCGACATATCCCGCGACAAGCCCCGCCCTGTCGGTCTCGACAAGATGGCCGCTCTTTAACATTCCCAGCGCCTTGTAGACACGGCCGAGGAACCTCGCAATTGTAGTCTTGCCTGTTCCGGGGGGCCCGTAGAACACAGCATGCAGTGAAACAGGGGTAACCGGGAGTTTCCTGCTTTCACGCTCGTTCCGTATACTGACGAAGTTAATAAAAGATTTTATTTCGTCCTTGATGTTTTCCATCCCGACCAACGCGTTTATTTTCTCCATCACCTGTTCTATCGTCTCGCCGCCTTCAGCAGTTTTTCCGGCGGATGAGGTTTTTGAATGCTGCATTTTCCGGATCAGATCAGAAATATTTTTAAGTTTTTCCTCTTCCCTCCCGTCAATTAAACCGTCCGCTTTAAGAAGACACTGCGAGTATTCATAAAACAGAGATGCCATTTTATCAGTATACTTTGTATCATGTTCGAGGTCATAGCTTACAAAAAATTCCAGAGTCTTAAGCTTTTTGTCCGGTTCACTGTCTATATTATTAATTCCCGACATGATTACATCCATTCTCCGGTTTAAAATATCTCTCAAATGAAGCGGAAATGAATCATTCAGCATAACTTCATCAATAAAACTTATTGAGTTACTTCCGGCATCTTCTTCACCTGCGGAAAGCACCATGCATATAAAAAGCATTTCGTTATCAGAAAGCTCCTTCCCGGCCATTCCGCACAATCCGGAGATTGTATAGATATCATCGCGGTACATCTCAAAAAAAACTTTATCCGTAATTGCTCTTTTAAATTCTCTGAGTTTAGAACTGATTTTTTTAACTTCAGGGTAGAGGAAACCTGAAGATGAGGGCTGCTGATAATTGTTCCCGCTTTGTGCTGCGGATGACGGCTCTTCATTAATGATTGCGGAATCATTCCTCAGAGTATTCTCTTTCTCCAAAGGTTTACCTGCTGCAGAAAAAATATTCTTCACGGCAAACTCTGAAAGATGAGTAATAAAAGAATAATTCTCTTTTCCCGATTCAATTTTTATCGCGAGAGAAGAAAAGTTTTTAACACAGCTAATGCTTTTGATTTTGTCTTTCTTCAAAGCTATATACTTATCGGGATATTCGGATTTTATCAGGACTACGGTTCCATCTGTTACAAGTATCAACCCTGAATCATCACTGCCGCCCTTCTCATTCGAAGCTCCGGGAAAAAATCCGTCTATAACATCAACAATATACTCATCACTGCCCAGAAACGATTTAAAGACAGGAAGGATTTTATTTTTATTCGGGACAAACTGCCATCTCTTAATACTTTTCAGTTGTACTTCAATTGAATCCTTCCCCATTATAAATCTCCAGGTTTAAGCCACACAAATATCAGTTTATAAATGAATATTACTGTCATCCCGAATGAACGCTATAAGAAAACTTTATTACCATACAAATTGCGGACGGTAAATCCTGATTATTAAAAAAATCTAACCCGAGAAACCGGACCGGTTCACAACGGCACAATGAATGCCGGCCTGATCATTTATTGCTATAATATAACCAGATACTGGATGCCTTGTCAATAAAGTTGTAATGAAATATTTTTCTAATCACTCATCAGCTGTTTTCTATAAAAGAAAGACATGTAGACAGAAAAAAATTACCGTTACTAATTTTTTATAATAGTAATTTTTATAAATAATGTCTTTATCTGCACATTAACTATTTATACATCCACCCTCCGCCGGACGGAAGTATAATTTTACAATCGTCATTATTAAACAGGAAATAAAACTATGTTTACTTTATTAAAAATTTTTAACTATATAATTTTCCCCCCTTCAATCTTTATAATAATTCTGATTATTGCTCTTTATTTCATCACTAAGAGCCGTACAAAAACAATAGTCCTGATAATTACAGATATTATTCTTATTTACTCACTCTCCATTGAACCAGTTAAAAATTTTATACTATCCCCTCTGGAAAACTGTTCCGCTCCAATAAATCTGAATGAAAAGCATACTCCGGATTATATCGTTGTACTTGGAGGCGGGACAATAGATTCATCTCCCGAAGAATACGGCAAAGGAAGCCTCTCTCCGGACGCAATGAAGAGAGCGTTATACGGAATTACCTTGCCGGTATATACCGGGTACCGGTGATTTTTTCCGGAGGTAGGCTCTCTGACCGGCAGTCCGAGAGTGAAGCGGATATTGCATTGAGGCTGATGAGCCGTTCAGCATCCGGCAAAATTAAATTAATAAAAGAAGACCGCAGCCGCACTACTTTTGAAAACGCGGAGTATATTAAAAACACATTTAATCCCGGAAAAATAATTCTCGTTACTTCAGCGTATCACATGAAACGGTCACTATACTCATTCGGTAGAGCGGGCGTAGCATGCATCGCGGCACCAACCGATTACCGGATAGACCACTCGGGATACAACGCTACGAGTTTTATACCAAAGACAAGCGAACTAAATGATGTGTATAAAGGGCTCAAGGAATATATAGGGCTTCTGTTTTACAATTTAAAATGAACTGCCGTTAATTTTTATTATTGATTTTTATTAAGAGATGTGTATTCAGTAAGTTACAGATTTTGAGAAAACACTCTACTTCAAGCCCTGCGCTCCGGTGGTGCGGGGTGATGAGCACAATAGTCTATCATCAAATTTCAAAAGAGGTTTCATCATATGAGAAAAATATTTCTTTATATTCTGTCGATTATCTCAATTATAATAATACCCGTCGCTATTACAGCTTCAATACTTCTGACACTTGCAGTAAACGAAAACTTTTATATCAGTGTAATTGAGAGTCTAAATCTGGTCGAGACTTTCATTGAGACAAAGAATGTTCAGATTGAAAAAGATATAAAAAAAGAAATCGAAAAAAAAACCGGGATGTCCCAGTTCAAACCCAGGTACGAATCTTTACGGAAGGATTATGAAGACAAACTCATCGCTTATACGAGTATCAATAAAAACGAGGAATTCGATAAGATAGAAAAACAGATAGATGAACTTGATGACCTTAAATGGGAGAAATCCTCCGATGAGTTTAAAGATGAAGATGACTTTGACCGTTTTAAAAAACTGAAAATGACTGATCTTAAAAACGCGTTAAAAGATATCAAAGAATACCGCAGTAAAAATGATGATCAGATAGATAAAATAGAAAATGCGATGGAGGACGCTAAAGATAAATTTGACGATGCTGATGATGAACTGAAAGACAAGGAAGAGGATGCTAAAGATATCATTGAATTACGCAGAGGTGATTTTATGAATGAAATGTACTCCGACATCTCAAAGGTTGAACCTGCTCTCACTGAAGAACTGAACAGGCTCTTCATAGAAAAAGAGCTTAAATCAGTAATAAAAAATTACCTGAACTTTATGACCACATGGCAGAGGCAGAAGGAATCCGGAAATATTTATGAAAGCAGGCTTAATGTTGAATCCGGCATGATCGAAAATGTAAAAAAAATAAGCATCCCTCCTCTTGCCATAAGCCTCAAAGTTAAAGTAAATGAAAATGGAATTGAAAATGAAAAAAATCTTTTAAGTGAAGTATTCGTAGAAAAGATAAGGGAGACTCCCGGCTTAAAGAGCCCGTGGGTTCTGACCCGGATATTCAAGCTCTCCGATTCATGGATTGCCGAAACAGCGGGGAACACAATTCTTAAAGGAACCGGATTAACTATGGCTGATGGATTAATAAAATCTGATGCCATAATATTATCGGGAGAGAAGGCCGAAAATTTTGAAAAGATAATGATGGTATTCTCCGCTGCAAAATATACTCCCGCGGCCGCCGGCGGAGCTGTGCTTCTTTTTGTTATTCTTCTCATCATAGCCGCCCCGGACAAAAAATCAGGCATGAAGGTGTCCGGCTTTGTTCTTAAATATCCGTCGGTTATAATTGTAATCGCCGGAATCGCTATAATTATCGCTTCTTTAAAACCTGGGCTTATGATACCGCAAATAATAAATGATCCTGTAAATTCAGCGTTTTTTGATAAAGTCGCATTTACCACAGCGCTGCATCTCTTCGCGCCGATTACAGGTGTATTTTTTGTTCTTTCACTCGCAGGGGGAATTCTCTTAAAATTCGGAAAAAAGAAGAAGGAGCCCGCTTAACCAGATTTACTTTTACCTTATACTTCTGAACCGTTGATTAAGCTGATTTATCTGACTGTGCTTATAATTTTTTATTCTTTTAATCATAGTCAATCACTTAAACCAGGTACAATCAGCGGTTCAGGCATTATTTCTCTTTAAAAAAATTAATAATCAAATCCCATCCTCCTTAAAAAAACGAACAGCGGCCAACTTAATCTTGACATTTAAACATGTAGTATTTCAGTGTAAAAATCTGCTGTACCGATTGATAGAAACCTGTTGCATCATATGATAATAAAACCATGGAGAGTATTAAAAATGGAAAACAATATAACCTGGCTCGATTTTGATCTTGTACGTAATTTCATGAGAGATGTATTTATTAAGATCGGAGTTCCCGAAAATGACGCGGCAATATGTGCCGATGTACTCATTGAATCGGACAAACGCGGAATAGATTCCCACGGGCTTAACCGGATGAAGCCGATCTACTTTGACCGCATTAAGGAAGGTATCCAGGAAGCTGTTACTAATTTTGAAATAGTAAAAGACAACCTTGCCACAGCCGTTGTTGACGGGCACAATGGAATGGGGCACGTTATTGGAAAACGGGCCATGGAGATGGCTATAGAAAAAGCTGAAAAATTCGGCCTGGGAATGGTCGCAGTACGGAACTCCACTCACTACGGTATAGCAGGGTACTACGCGACAATGGCGTCCGAACGAAACATGATTGGTATTACCGGAACAAACGCCAGGCCTTCAATAGCGCCGACTTTTGGTATTGAAAACATGCTTGGAACAAATCCTCTTGTATTCGGAATCCCGACAGATGAAGAATTCCCCTTTGTGCTGGACTGCGCGACTTCAGTCAGCCAGCGTGGAAAAATTGAAGTTTATGCCAGGACTGGAAAGAATATGCCTGAAGGCTGGGTAATTGACAGAAAAGGTGAATCAACAACAGATTCAATTCAGGCTTTAAATGACCTCATCAAAGGGACTGCGGCTCTTACTCCGCTCGGCGGAATTGGTGAAGACGGCGCCGGTTTTAAAGGCTACGGTTATGCTACTGTTGTTGAAATTCTTTCAGCTGCTCTTCAGGGCGGAAATTATTTAAAGATGCTGACAGGTATTGAAAACGGTAAAAAAGTTCCGTACAGGCTGGGGCATTTCTTTATAGCAATAAATATATCACACTTTACTGAAGTTGCTGATTTCAAAAAAATAGCCGGAAATATATTGAGACAGCTCCGTTCGTCAGAAAAGATGCCAGGTGCCGAAAGAATTTATACTGCCGGTGAAAAAGAACATATCGCGCGCCTTGCGAGAGAGGGGAAAGGAGTTCCGGTAGGCGTAGAGCTTCAGAAAGAGATAATCCAGATGAGGGACGCAACGGGTTTAAGCCAGTACCGTTTCCCGTTTGAGAAGTAACATATCTTTTTATGGAGAGATGCGATGCCGCAATAATCGGTGCCGGAGCTGTGGGGCTTGCCGCAGCTCATGAGCTTTCAAAAAAGTTCAGAAACATTATAGTTTTTGAAAAAGAGGACTCATTCGGAAAACACACAAGCAGCCGTAACAGTGAAACTGTCCACTCCGGCATATACTACCCGGCGGGAACACTGAAGGCAAAGCTGTGTCTTAAAGGAAACAGGCTTTTATACAGGTTCATGGAAGATAACAATATCACTTTCATGAACTGCGGAAAGTACATTATAGCCTCATCACAGGATGAAATACCAGAAATGGAACGGCTCCACGCAAACGGAATCAGAAACGGCGTCCCGGGAATCAGAATCGCCGAAGGAAGCGAGATAGAGGAACGTGAACCGCAGGTTAAGGCAATTGCCGGAGTCCATGTCCCCACAGCCGGAATCATGAACTCATACGAACTGATGAAGAGGCTTGAGACTCTCGCCAAAGATAACGGAGTACTTTTCGCATACAGAACAGCAGTGTACAGAATAGAGAAAAAAAGTTCAGGCTATATCATTGAGTCGGAAGACGGTTATTCAATTCATGCGGACATAGTTATAAACTGCGCGGGATTATTCTCGGATAAAGTTGCATCTATTGCCGGAATTAACACAGAAAGTTCAGGGTACAATTTAAGTTTCTGTAAAGGTGAATATTACAAATCAGAGAATGTTAAAAAGATGAACATGCTCATCTATCCTGTGCCATCTCCCGACGGCAGGTCTCTTGGAATACATAACAGGCTCTTTACAGACGGGACTGTAGCCTTCGGGCCGAATGCATACTACCTGAAAGAAAACATCACAGACTACTCCATGAATGAAAGCCATAGGGATGAGTTTATCTATTCACTTTCGCTATTTATGAAAACAGATATTTCAGATCTCTATCCATACGACTGCGGAATAAGGCCGAAACTTCAGAAAGAAGGTGAAAAATTCCGGGACTTCGTAATAAAAAACGAAAATAATTCAGGACTGAAGAATTTCATAAACCTCATAGGTATAGAATCGCCCGGGCTCACTTCATGCCTTGCCATT